>ENA-UOUL01000475-UOUL01000475.1-bioreactor-metagenome-genome-assembly--contig:-NODE-475-length-68377-cov-26.413206_pt1 | contig 68377 bp, 74 predicted proteins | sample MGYA00249838_ERZ747220 | MGnify/ENA primary metagenome ERZ747220 (study PRJEB28778, sample SAMN05720191) | bioreactor metagenome | isolation source: Anaerobic biogas reactor | place: USA:Washington... | reverse complement strand
TCCCTCGTCATGCTCGCGAAGGGCAACCGCAGCCAGCAGGTCACCGACGCCTGCCGCGCCCACGGCGGCTTCTACCTCGGCTCGATCGGCGGCCCGGCCGCCCGGCTCGCGCAGGACTGCATCAAGAGTGTCGAGGTCATCGAGTACCCCGAGCTCGGCATGGAGGCGATCTGGAAGATCGAGGTCGAGGACTTCCCCGCGTTCATCGTCGTCGACGACAAGGGCAACGACTTCTTCGCCTCGGTGACCAAGCCGGTCGCCTTCTCCATCGGCAAGCGACCGGGACTCTGATGCGCGGTCTCCTCCGGGTCGACGGGCACCATCCGGTCGACCACCATCGACATGCCCTCCGTCGACGGGCGAGCGCGTGAGCGCCCGGCTCACCGAGATCCGGGTCTTCCCGGTCAAGAGCACTGCCGGCCGGCCGCTCGACAGCGTCGAGGTCGAGCCGCTCGGCCTGACCGGTGACCGGCGCTGGATGATCGTCGACCTGGACGGCGAGTGTGTCACGGCACGCACCGACGCCGACCTGCTGACCATCGTGGCCGGGACGTCCGGGGAGGACCTCACTCTGCGCACCGGCGCAGACGGCGCAGATACCATCACCGTCGCGCCACCGACCGGACCGGTCGTCGAGGTGACGGTCCACGGGCGACCCCTCCACGGCATACCCGCTGGGCCTGAGGTGGGCGACTGGCTCGCCCAGGTGACCGGCCGCCGTGACCTGCGGCTGGTCCATCTCGGGCGGCCCCGGCCGCTCAACCCCGACTTCTCGAAGCCGGGTGACGCCACCGCCTTCGCGGACGCCTACCCCGTCACGCTCGCCTCGATGGCCTCGCTGCGCCGTGTCCAGGACTGGGTCACCGAGACCGCGCTCGAGCGCGGTGAGGACCCCACCGAGATCTCCATCGACCGGTTCCGTCCCAACCTCGTCATCGAGGGCGAGCTGGAGCCGTTCGAGGAGGAGGGCTGGCAGTCCGTATGCGTGGGCGAGGTCGTCTTCGACGTCGCCAAGCTCATCGACCGCTGCGTGCTGACGACGATCGAGCCCACCACCCGGCAGCGGGGTCACGAACCGATCCGCAGCCTGGCGCGCCACCACGCCTGGGACGGCAAGACGTGGTTCGGCCTCCAGCTCATCCCCCGCTCACACGGCCCGGTCCGCGTCGGCGATCGCGTGACCGGGACCTGAGTGCTCCGCCCCTGAGCGCGGCGACCTGAGGGATCACTCAGGTCGCCGTTGACGCCTGCGCCGAAGCACGGTCCGATGAGCCTCGGACCCAACGGCGGGTCCCACGGTCCGGGCCGGAAGCGGAGGTCGTCATGCAGGTTCCTTCCCCCTTCGAGTACGAGAGGGCGCAGAGCGTGCAGCACGCCATCGCCCTCCTCGAGCGCCTCGGCGAGGACGCCCGGGTCGTCGCCGGCGGGCACAGCCTGCTGCCGATGATGAAGCTCCGGCTGGCCGATCCCGAGTACCTCGTCGACATCAACGACCTGCGGGAGGAGCTGGGCTACATCACGGTCGAGGGCGGTGAGGTCCGCATCGGAGCCCTCGTCCGGCATGCCGATCTGCTTGCCGACGAGAACCTGGCAGCCCTCTTCCCGATCATCCGTGACGCCGAGCGGCTCATCGCCGATCCGGTCGTCCGGAACTGGGGCACGCTCGGAGGCTCGCTGTGCCAGGCCGACCCGTCGGAGGATCTCACGACGGTCTGTGAGGCCCTCGATGCGCAGTGCGTCATCACCGGCAGCTCCGGCCAGCGGGTCGTGAGCATGGCCGAGTTCTACCGGGGGCCGTACGAGACGGCGGTCGGTGAGGCCGAGCTGCTCACCGAGGTCCGCCTTCCCATCCGCCCGGGTGGGGCAAGCGCGTACCAGAAGGTCAAGCGGCGGGCCGGCGACTGGCCGGTCGCCGCCAGCGGCGTCGCGGTATGGCTCGACGGCGGCACCGTCACCGATGCCAGGGTGGCCCTGACCGCGGTGGGAGCCGAGGGAGTCGTCGACGTCAGCGACGTGCTCGTGGGGGCCACGCCCAGCGAGGAGGTGTTCGCGGCCGCCGGCGCCCTCGCCTCCGCCGCGAGCGCGCCCGTCACCGACTCCCGCGGCAGCGCCGAGTACAAGCGCCACCTCGCGGGTGAGCTCACCGTCCGCGCCCTCCGCTCCGCCGTCGAGCGGGCCCTCTCCAGCACCCCCTGAGGAAGGAAACGACCAATGCAGGTGACGATGACCGTCAACGGGACCGAGGTCAGCCGGGACATCGAGCCGCGGACGCTGCTCGTGCACTTCCTGCGCGACACACTCGGTCTGACCGGCACCCACTGGGGCTGCGACACGAGCAACTGCGGCGTCTGCGTCGTGTGGGTCGACGAGCGGCCGGTGAAGTCCTGCACCATGCTCGCCGCGATGGCCGGTGGCAAGTCGGTGCGCACCGTCGAGGGCCTCGAGCGCGACGGCGAGCTGGACCCGGTGCAGCGCGGCTTCATGGAGTGCCACGGCCTGCAGTGCGGCTACTGCACCCCCGGGATGATGATGACCGCCCGCTGGCTGCTCGACCACAACCCCGACCCGACCGAGGGCGAGATCCGCGAGGCGATCTCCGGCCAGATCTGCCGGTGCACCGGCTACAGCACCATCGTCCGCTCCATCCGGTGGGCGGCCACCCATGAGAACTCCTCGTCCATCGAGTCCCCGGAGACCGCAGGGAGCCCGTCATGACCGCCACCCCGGAAACCGCCGCAGACCCCCGCGACCGCCGGCAGACCGAGTTCGAGGACAACGACCAGAAGCCGATCGGCTTCGGTCGAATGCTCCGCAAGGAGGACCCCCGGCTGATCCGCGGCCGGGGACGCTTCGTCGACGACGTGCAGCTGCCCGGCATGCTGCACCTCGCGATCCTGCGCGCACCGGTCGCGCACGCCCGGATCATCTCCGTCGACACCAGCGCCGCCGAGGCCCACCCCAAGGTGCGGCTCGTCGTCACCGGCGCGATGCTGCAGGAGAAGGGTCTGGCGTGGATGCCGACGCTCTCCAACGACGTCCAGTCCGTCCTCGCCACGGACAAGGTCCGCTTCCAGGGTCAGGAGGTCGCGTTCGTCGTCGCCGAGGACCGCTACTCCGCCCGGGACGCACTCGAGCTCATCGACGTCGAGTACGAGGAGCTGACTCCGGTCGTCGACGCCCGCCGCGCTCTCGACCCGTCCATGCCTGTCATCCGCGACGACCTCGAGGGCAAGACCGACAACCACATCTTCGACTGGGAGACCGGTGACGCCGCCGCGACCGAGGCCGCCTTCGCCAAGGCCGACGTCGTCGTCACCGAGGACATCGTCTACCCCCGGGTGCACCCCGCCCCGATGGAGACGCACGCGGCAGTCGCCGACTTCGACCGGGTCGAGGAGAAGCTCACTCTCTGGTCGACCTCGCAGGCGCCACACGCCCACCGCACTCTGTATGCGATCGTCGCCGGACTCCCCGAGCACAAGATCCGCGTCATCGCGCCCGACATCGGTGGCGGCTTCGGCGGCAAGGTCCCGATCTACCCGGGCTACGTGTGCGCGATCGTCGGCTCGATCCTCCTCGGTGTCCCCGTGAAGTGGGCCGAGGACCGCGCCGAGAACCTCACCTCCGGGTCCTTCGCCCGCGACTACATCATGCGTGGCGAGATCGCCGCGACGAAGGACGGCAAGATCCTCGCGATCCGCACCAACGTCCTCGCCGACCACGGGGCGTTCAACGGCCAGGCGGCCCCGACGAAGTACCCCGTCGGGTTCTTCGGGGTGTTCACCGGGTCCTACGACATCGAGGCGGCGTATGCAAAGGTCACCGCGGTCTACACGAACAAGGCTCCCGGTGGCGTGGCCTACGCATGCTCCTTCCGGATCACCGAGGCCGTGCACCTCGTGGAGCGCCTGGTGACCTCGCTCGCCCTCGAGATGGGCATCGACCAGGCCGAGATCCGGCTGCGCAACTTCATCCGTCCCGAGCAGTTCCCCTACGAGACCAAGACCGGCTGGGTCTACGACTCGGGCAACTACGAGGAGACGATGCGCGAGTCGATGCGCATCGCGGGATACGAGGAGCTGCTCGCCGAGCGCGAGGAGAAGCGGGCCCGCGGAGAGCTCATGGGGATCGGCGTCTCCTTCTTCACCGAGGCGGTCGGAGCCGGCCCCCGCAGGAAGATGGACATCCTCGGTCTCGGCATGGCCGACGGCTGCGAGCTGCGGATCCACCCGACCGGCAAGGCCGTCGTGCGCCTCTCGGTGAAGACCCAGGGTCAGGGTCACGAGACGACGTTCGCCCAGATCGTCTCCGAGGAGATCGGTATCCCACCGGCCGACATCGAGGTGGTCCACGGCGACACCGACAACACCCCCTTCGGTCTCGGCACCTACGGCAGCCGCTCCACACCGGTCTCCGGTGCGGCCGCGGCCCTCGTCGCCCGCAAGGTGCGGGACAAGGCCCAGATCATCGCCTCGGGAATGCTCGAGGTGTCGGTGGACGACCTCGAGTGGGAGAAGGGTTCGTTCCACGTCAAGGGCGACCCCAGTGCCTCCGTGACGATCCAGGACATCGCCATGCGGGCCCACGGCGCGGGCGACCTGCCCGACGGCCTGGAGGGCGGCCTCGAGGCGCAGATCTGCTACAACCCCGAGAATCTCACCTACCCCAACGGGGCCTACATTTGTGTGGTCGACGTCGACAAGGGCACCGGCGAGGTCAAGGTCCGCCGGTTCATCGCGGTCGACGACTGCGGGACGCGGATCAACCCGATGATCATCGAGGGTCAGATCCACGGCGGTCTCGTCGACGGGATCGGGATGGCGCTGATGGAGATCATCGAGTTCGACGAGTGGGGCAACTGCCTGGGCGGGTCGTTCATGGACTACCTCATCCCCACCGCACTGGAGTGCCCGGACTGGGAGACCGGCTTCACGGTCACCCCCTCCCCGCACCACCCGATCGGCGCCAAGGGCGTCGGTGAGTCGGCCACCGTCGGCTCTCCGCCCGCGATCGTCAACGCCGTGGTCGACGCGCTGTACCCGCTCGGGATCCGGAACGTCGACATGCCGATGACCCCGTCTCGGGTGTGGGACGCGATCCAGGGACACCCGCGTCCGCCCATCTAAGGTGACGTGAGAAGGAGGACCCATGACTGTGGTGACCGATCGAGCGCGCGAGCTGACCGAGGCCCGCACCCCGTTCGTCCACGCGACCGTCGTGCGCGCGCAGCCGCCCGCCTCGGCGTGCACTGGAGACGAGGCGATCATCCTCCCGGACGGCTCGATCGAGGGCTTCGTCGGCGGGCAGTGCGCCGAGGGGTCGGTGCGCGTCGCAGCGCTCAGCGCGCTCAGCAGCGGCAACAGCACGCTGCTGCGGGTGCTGCCGGACGACGCCGGCGAGTTCCCGGACACCCCCGGCGCACAGGTCGTCGTCAACCCGTGCCTGTCCGGTGGGGCGATCGAGATCTTCCTCAAGCCGGTTCTCCCGCCGCCGGTCGTCGAGATCGTCGGCCACTCACCCATCGCCCGGTCCCTGGCTCAGCTCTGCGAGGTCCTGGGGTATGCGACGCGCCGCTCCCTCCCGGACAGCTCGCCGGAGCCGACGGCCGCCGTGGTGATCGCGACCCACGGCCGCGACGAGCAGGAGTCGATCCGTCGGGCACTCGACGCCGGCGTCCCCTACATCGCGCTGGTCGCCAGTCCACGCCGCGGCGCGGCCGTCCTCGACGAGCTCGGCCTGAGCTGCTGTCAGCGCGAACGGATCAGCACCCCGGCAGGCTTGGATCTCGGGAGCCGGACCGCCGGTGAGGTCGCCGTCTCGATCCTCGCCGAGCTCATCGGCAAGCTCCGTCGCGGAGAGCTGCAGACCGGCGGTGAGTCAGTTGCCGCGGACACATCAGGCACGGACGCAACGGCCACCGACACGACCGCCATGGTCACGGAGCCTCAGCCGGAGCCGAGCACGTCGGCTGACCTTCCCTTGCCGTCCTTCACCCGGCCGGAAGTCCACATCGACCCGGTGTGCGGGATGAGCGTCATTCCCGGTGAGGATGTTCCGCACCTGGAGACCGACGAAGGCACGATCTGGTTCTGCAACCCGAGGTGTCGCGACCGCCACGCGGCCGAGCTGGGTCTGTCGTGACCGAGGCCGCGCCGTCGGCCCGGGATCGCTCTGCGCAGGCGTTGACCGACCTGCTGGCCCGGACCGGCTACCTGCTCGACCAGGGCACGGCGACGGCCCTCTATCTGGCGTTCACCCTCGGCAAGCCGCTCCTGCTCGAGGGTGAGCCCGGGGTCGGCAAGACCTCCCTGGCCAAGGGCCTGGCCGAGGCGCTGGGCACCCCGTTGATCCGACTCCAGTGCTACGAGGGACTGACCGTCGCGGAGTCGCTCTACGAGTGGAACTACCAGCGCCAGCTGCTCGCCATCCGGCTGGCCGAGTCGCGCGGGCAGGCCCTGGCCGATGCCGACCTCTACACGGAGGAGTTCCTCCAGGCCCGCGCTGTGCTTCGAGCCCTGCGCCACCCCGGCCCAGAGCCTGCGGTGCTTCTCATCGACGAGATCGACCGCGCCGACGACGAGTTCGAGGCGCTCCTGCTCGAGGTCCTCGGCGAGCAGTCGGTGACGGTGCCGGAGCTCGGGACCTTCACGGCTGTCGTGCCCCCGATCGTCATCCTCACGTCCAACCGCAGTCGGGAGCTGCACGAGGCGTTGCGGCGCCGCTGCCTGTACCACTGGATCGAGTTCCCCGACCCGCTGCGAGCCGCCGAGATCGTACGCAGCCGGGTTCCCGGGGCGAGTGAGTCGCTCATCGCCTCGACGACCGAGTTCGTCGGCAGGGCACGCGGGCTCGAGCTGGAGAAGCCGCCTGGGCTGGCCGAGACGATCGACTGGGTGTCGGCCCTGGCAGCCCTGGGGGTTGCCGAGCTCACCGACGGACGGGTGCTGGACTCGGTGAGCGCCCTGGCCAAGTCGCCGGACGACCGCCGCGAGCTCCTGCAGGCGCTCCAGACGGCGTGAGACAAGGCGCCCCCCTCCCCATGCCCTCCCGGCAAGGACCCAGCTCCGGCCCCGCGGTTCTACTCCCCGGAGTCGACAGGGCCGCCTTCGCCGTCGCGTTCGAGAGAGCGCTGCGCGCTGAGGGCGTCGCCGTCAGCCTCACCGCGACCGCCGATCTGGTCAACGCCTTCGCTCTCCGCTTCCCGCGCGACCGCGAAGATCTCTACTGGCTGGCGCGGGTGACGATGGTGTCCTCACAGCGTGAGCTCGCCGCCTTCGACAAGGTGTTCGCGTCGGTGTTCGACGACGCGGTCGTCCCTCTGGACCCCAACGCGAGGCGCGACGACCTGCCACCCGGCGCAGTCGACCCTGCCGCACGTCCGTCCGGCGCCGACGTGCCGGGGGAGGCGGATGGCGAGTCGGGCATACCTCTGCCATGGGTCACCCCGCACAGGATGACGCCCGGCGACGACTCGGAGGATGACGACCTGGTGCTCCCGGAGCTGCGGGCGAGTGCCTCCGAGGCGCGGAGCACTCTGCCCTTCGGTGAGCTCTCCCCTGATGACATGGAGCAGCTCGCGCGTTGGGTCCAGCACACCACCGGGTGGCCGATGCGGCGCGCCCGAAGGACCCGTCGGGACGAGCACGGCTATCGGATTGCGCTGCGGCACACGCTCGCTGGCGCACGACGCACGGGGTTCGAGCCGATCGACCTCGTGCACGAGACACGACGCCGACGCCCGAGACGCATCGTCATGGTGTGCGACGTGAGCCAGTCGATGCAGTCCGTCGCGGCGGCTCACCTGCACCTCATGCGGGCGCTGGCGACCGAGCGCCGAGCCGAGGTGTTCGCCTTCTCCACCGGCCTGACCCGGCTCACCACGGCGCTGCGCACTGCGACGCCCGCCGACGCACTCACCCTCGCGGCCGAGCAGCTCGACGACCGGCTCGGAGGCACGCGGATCGCCTCGTCACTACGGGCCCTGCTCGAGTCCCACCACGGCGGTCTGCTTCGGGGCGCCGTGGTCATCATTGCCTCGGACGGCTGGGACAGCGATCCCCCGGAGGAGATGGCGCGGGTGATGAGCCGGATCCGGCGGAGGGCGCACTCGGTCATCTGGCTCAATCCGCGCGCTGGGGCAGCCGGGTTCAGACCTGCCGCAGGGGCGCTCGTCGCGGCCCTTCCGCACTGCGAGCTCATGCTGCCGGCCGGCACCTTCGCAGACCTGCGCGAGGCCGTGTCACAGATCTCCGCAGCGACGCGATCTGCGTGAGACTGCCCTCTCAGCAGTGCTCAGGGTTCGATCCCCGGAATGGAGCCCTCGACATACACCCCTTCGAAGGCGTCGCGTGCCGCGAGGGTCTGTGCCGATGTGCCGTCGCCGCAGTCGACCAGTGGGCTCTCGCTGGTCTCGACCACGAAGCTCAGGGTCCCCGCATCGATGGTGACCGTGATGGTCGTGGGCGGTCCGGAGCCGTTCGTGGGTGGTAGGCACGGGTTGAAGGCTGCGTCCGCGAGGGTCGCTGTGTAGGTGCCGGGCCCGTCGAGCTGGATGCCGGACAGGAGATCCCAACCGCTGAAGCTGTGTGACGTCGAGCAGTCCCGACCCGCGGCGCCGGTGCAGGAGATCGCCACCATGGCTTCGCGTGGTCCACCTCCGGGCCCCGGTCCACTGTCGAGCGTGCCCGAGTAGACGATGCTCGAGAACTCCGAGTCGGCCGGGTCTACGGGCGACTCGGCCGAGGAGTCCGGCTCCGACGGAGAGGTCGCGGTGTCCGTAGGCGCTACCGAATCTGTGACCGAGGGGGTGCTCTGGGCAGCGGATGCAGCGTCGTCGCCACGGGTAAGGGCCCAGACCACACCCCCGCCGACGAGAGCGAGGATCACCGCCGCTGCGATGACCAGGCTCAGCGGAAGGCCGTGACGTCCTGCCGTCTCGGCGGCGGCAGCCACCCGCGACGATGCTCGGCCGGCCGCATCGGGAGAGGGCGACGGTGACGGCGTTGTCGACTCGTCGGATCGCTCCTTGGCCTGCCCCTCGGAGCCGGAGCCCGAGCCGGTACCGGAACGCAGCACCTCCCCTGAACGGTCCCGCTCTGCCGGGACCAGCGCCTCCGGTCGCACGTCCCGCCAGATGTCGGGACGCCGGGTCTGGTCCGCACTGGCAAGGACCCGTCTGGCCCGGCGCCGGATGGAGCGGGCCAGCAGTCCGTCCAGCGCGCCCGCGTCGACCTGCTCCAGGAAGTGCGGCTCGTACGCCAGCGGCATGACCGCATACGCAGTCCTGCCGCGCTCGACGTCCTCGCAGCGCCACGCCACGGTGGACCACGTCAACCAGGCCGGGGTCAGCCGAAGATCACCGCGCTGGCGCACTCGGGTGTCGGGGCCCGCGGGCGTCAACGGCTCTCCACTCGCCGGCTGCTCCTGTGCCGAATGCGTATGCGTGCTGTCGCCGGCGGACCGCTCGACGGGCAGCGGAACGGCGCCCCACACGCGGTCGTCGACCGGGGCGGGGTCCAGGTCGAGTGAGAGGGCATACGGCCGGGCCAGCGACCAGACCTCCTCCAGGTGCTCTTGAGCCAGGACTGTGCGGCCGGCCAGGGGCACACGCGCACGGCGTCCTGCTGCGTACAGGTCTGCTCCGACCGCATCCCGACCCACGAAGTACCCGAACCGTTCACGGGCCGGCTCCACGCGCCATCGCCCGACCGCGGGCAGGGACGCGCCGGGGCGTGCCAGCACCGCGGCCGCTGCGGCGACGAAGACGATGGCGGCTGCGAGGTCCGCACCGGTGGCGTACTCGCCGCAGATCTCCAGCCGGCCCCGGCGGGGCCTGATCAGCACCCCCGGGGAGTCGGCACCGTCGAGCAAGAGACCCGCCGCTACGGCGCACCGGGCCGCGAACTCGCGGGCCACCGCGACCACCGACCGGTCATCGACGGAGACGTTCACGTGGGTCGAGAACCCGACCAACCGGACGTGCGGGTCCACCTCATGCAGAGAGTGGAGCAGCCGGACCCGCTCGAGGTCGAGCATGGCCGCGATGCGGTCGGGAGCGTCGCGACGGAGCGCGAGCGGAGGGGTGACCAGCTCCGCCTCCCACCCGTCCGCGGTCAGTGCCAGGCCACTGGCCAGCCACCGTGCGCGAGGGTCGCCCGGGTGCGGCACCCCGACCGGCCCCGCAACCCTCGGGATGAGCAGCCGGAAGTCCTGCTGCCCGTCTGGTGCCCACACCTGGAGCTCATGCTCCACACCCACCCGGCACAGCTCGCGGTCCGCACGGGCGTCCAGGCGTCGGGCCAGGGTGGCGCCGAGCACGGGGGGCCTAGCTGGACTCTTCGGTGGCCTCAGGCTGCGTCTCCTCATCCGGTGGACGGTGAGCGCGCCAGGACTCTTGTGCCATGGCGATTCCCGCGTCCGCAGCCTTGTCGATCACCTTGTCCTTGACGGTGGAACCTGCCTCCTCGAAGACAGCCGTCACCGTGGTGCCCGCACCGGCGATGACGGCGCCGACGCCACCTGACTCGGCGCTCGCCGACGCCGCAGCGGCCAGCTCGTCCGAGGTGATGTTGCCCTTCTCACCCACCGCGTCGTTCCTTTCCTCAGTCCTGCCTGTTGTCTTGGTTTCTGCCTGTTCTTGGTTTCTGCCTGTTCTTGGTTTCTGCCTGATGTCTTCGTTCAACCAGACGTTGCCCAGGGGCCGAGCATCTCGGCCAGCTCCAGTAACGCGGCGTGACGGTCGCTCTCCTCCGGCGGCGGCCCCTGCCCAGCGGTCAGTGGTGTCGCCGGGACCTCCCGGATGTTGAGCTGGGTCACGACCTGTCCCTCGCGGATGAACAGGTTGTACGACGTCGCACTGCCCATTGGGGAGATGACCAGGTAGGTGTACGACAGCGAGTCGTCGCCGAACTCCTCGTCCTGGAAGGAGAACACAGCAGGGTCCTCCCCGTCCGCGCGGAAGGCGTCCAGCGACGCTGCTGCGTCGTCGGCATACCGCTTCTCGGTGACCCCGACGAAGGTCGCGTTCATCGGATCGGTCGAATCAGCGGAGAGCAGCCGACAAAGGACGGCTTCCTCGTAGGGGTCGTTGTCGTCCGGCCCGAGCGGGAGCGTCGTGGCCGGCACGGACGCGTTGTCGATGAAGTCGCCTATGCCGTTCGCGATGTCAGCCGACTTCTCCTTGAACACCGCACACCGATCGCCGAGCGCCGCCGGCCCCTCGGGTGCAGTCCCGGTGGTGGACTGATCGGTGGGCTCGGCCGAGGGTGACGTCTCCGTCGTGTCGGACACCCGCGGCGAGGGCGCACCCTCCTGGGCGCTGTCCGCACCACACCCGGACAGAAGAAGCGTCGTGACCAGTGCCCCCGCAACAAGCAGACGCTTCATTGTCCTCGACCGTCCTCATGCCGTGCCGTCCGACGGGACGGATTTCGTGTGAGTGAACCCCTCCCGAATTCGCCTGGCAAGACCCGACGATCGAATCCAGCCACACGGCTGTCCGTGCGCGAGCGGCACGTCACCCACTGCACCGGTGGAAGGCGGGTCAGCTCCACAGCGTGACGTGCACGGACGGCCGGAACCGCCCCGAGGTCACGCCCGCACCCCGCAGCATCGCCTGAATCGCCCGAGGCGTGCCCACGAACCGCTCGAGCTCGGCTGCCGGGTTGCCGGGTGCCCTGCCGTCGGTGTCCTTCACCCGCAGCAGCTCCCACGATGACGTGAGGTCGAGCTCGGGCACCTCGACCCGCGCGAGGGTGCCCGCGCTGAGCTCCTTGGCGACGGTGAAGGACATCGCCGGCGAGACACCGGCGGAGCGCTTGACCTCCTCGGTCGCCGCCGAGTGGCTCTGGAAGATCCTCTGCTGTTCCTCCGGCACCCGCAGTGAGCGCAGCACCTCTGGGACGACTCCGAAGGTGGAGGCTCCCGAGGGTCCGACGAACCAGCGCTCGGCGCGGATGGCGGCCGCGCCGACCGTCCGACCCGCCAGTGGGTGGTCGGGGGCGACGACGAGCACGAGCTGGTAGCGCAGGAACTGCGCGGAGGAGATCTCCGGGGGCAGTGGCTGCGGTCGCGGGCCGATCGCCACGTCCGCCGACCGGGTGAGGAGGAGGTCGACGAAGTCCGTCGGCTGGTGCAGGCTGAGCTCGACGTCCAGGTCCGCCGCACGGGAGGCGAAGAGGTCGATCAGGCCAGGCGCCGCATACTCTCCGAACAGGCTGGAGGCGGCGATGCGCAGCAGTCGGCGCCCCGAGGCTGCCTCCGTGACCTCCGCGATCGTGCGGTTCTGCAGACCGAGCAGCTCGTGGGCGCGGCTGGCCAGCCGCAGCCCGCCGGGGGTGAAAGACAGGCCGGTCGCGTGCCGGCTCACGAGCTGGTCGCCGAGCTCCTTGCGGAGCTGGGCCACGTGGAACGAGACAGCCGACTCGGTGACGTCCAGCTCCTCGGCGGCCAGCTTGAACGACCCGAGCCGAACGATCGCCGCGTAGGCGCGTAGCTGGGTAGGCGTCATTGCTCACCTTGGCATGGCCGCCCTGACGGTCCACACCGTCCAGGACGGGAATCGGGGGGTACGGGCAGTGTAGGTGCGATCCGCCGAGGAGTGGCCGGATCGCACTGCCCGAACGCGTGGGAGCGGAGCGCGGCCCGGGGTCCCGGGCCGCGACCGGTCAGCTCAGCGCCGCGACTGCGGAGTCGTAGTCCGGCTCCTGGCCGATCTCGGGGACCACCTGGGTGTAGATGACCTTGCCGGAGTCGTCGAGGACGATGACCGATCGCGCGAGCAGACCGCTCAGCGGACCGTCGACCATCGTCACCCCGAAGTCCTCGCCGAAGGAGGAGCGGAATGTCGACGCAGCGGTGACGTTCTCGATGCCCTCAGCGCCGCAGAAGCGACCGAGCGCGAACGGCAGGTCCGCGGAGACGCAGATGACGCTGGTGTTGTCGAGGCTTGCAGCGATCTCGTTGAAGCGGCGAACGCTCGCCGCGCAGACGCCGGTGTCGACGCTGGGGAAGATATTGAGGATCGTGCGCCGTCCCTCGGGCCGGGAGACGGTCGAGAGGTCGGTGCCGGTGAGCTCGAAGTCGGGAGCGGTCGTGCCGGGAGCGGGCAGCTCGCCAGAGGTGCTGACAGGGTTTCCCTTGAATGCAGTCGTCGCCATGGCCCATGTCTAGCATGTCGTACGCCGGCCCGGCGGCCTTGGCCTGTGTAGTCATCGGGTGTGCGGCATCGGGTGTGCCGGGATCGGTGCGCCGGGATCGGTGCGACTGGCCGCTGCAGCGGACTCGGTGGAGTGGATACATTGCGGGCATGACCTTTTCGCGCGACTTCCCCGACGGCTTCCTCTGGGGTGCCGCCACCGCCAGCTACCAGATCGAGGGCGCGGTGGACGAGGACGGCCGCTCCCCCTCCATCTGGGACACCTTCTCGCGCACCCCGGGCAAGGTGCTCGGCGGGGACACCGGCGACGTCGCGTGCGACCACTACCACCGGGTCGACCAGGACGTGGCGATCATGCGGGAGCTCGGGCTCGACGCCTACCGCTTCTCCATCGCCTGGCCGCGGATCCTCCCCGGGGGCACCGGTGCGGTGAACCAGCGCGGCATCGACTTCTACTCCCGACTCGTCGACACGTTGCTGGACAACGGGATCCGCCCCTTCGTCACGCTCTACCACTGGGACCTTCCCCAGGTGCTGGACGACCGCGGGGGCTGGCTCAACCGAAACGTCGCCGACTGGTTCAGTGAGTATGCGTCAGTCACCGTCGCCGCCCTCGGCGACCGGGTGAAGAACTGGACCACGCTCAACGAGCCGTGGTGCTCGTCCTTCCTCAGCTATGCCCTCGGAGTCCACGCGCCGGGTCACCACGACCCGGTGGAGGGTCTGGTCGCCGCGCACCACCTCCTGCTCGCCCACGGCCGGGCGGTCCCGGTCATCCGTGAGCAGTGCGAGGGTGCCGAGGTGTCCATCACCCTGAACCCGACGCGGGTCTTCGGTCCGCAGGACGAGGAGGGCAACGACATCGGGGACGACGCCGATGCGGACGCGGTGCGCCGCGCGGACAACATCTACAACGGGGTCTTCTTCAAGCCGCTGTTCGCCGGCCGCTACCCCGATGGATTCTTGGAGGACACTGCGCATCTCACCGACCACGGGTACATCCAGGACGGCGACTTCGCGGAGATCTCCCGCCCCCTCGACAACCTCGGCGTGAACAACTACTTCCCCACCCGCGTGCGGGCCGCGCGCGACGGCGAGGAGGGCACGCCCGCCCTGCCCGGGATGGAGCGGGTGGCGGAAGTGGCCCCCCGGCCACCGCATACCGCCATGGGCTGGGAGGTCAACGCCCGCGCGCACTACGAGATCCTCCTGCGCTCAGCGCAGGAGAGCGGGCTGCCGATCTACGTCACCGAGAACGGCTCGGCCTGGGACGACGAGGTCTCCCCGGACGGGGCGGTGCACGACCCGGAGCGAGTCGACTACCTGCACGGGCACCTGGGTGCAGCCGCCGATGCGATCGCGGACGGGGCGGACATCCGCGGCTACTTCGCGTGGTCGCTGCTCGACAACTTCGAGTGGGCGCTGGGCTACTCGAAGCGGTTCGGCATCGTCTACGTCGACTACGAGACTCAGGAGCGCATCATCAAGGACTCCGGCAAGGAGTATGCGCGGATCATCCGGGCGGGTCGCTGAGCCAGGGCTGCCAGGTGGTGAGGCCAGTCACAGCACAACACGGCAAACCTCACGATTCGGTCACGAAGGCGTAAGCGTTTTGACTCTCCCCGCCGGGGTTGGTTGTCTGGAACGAGACCCCGGCAGCGTCCGCGAGCGCCGTGTGGCGCGGCATGTCCCGTGTCCTTTCCCCGTCACCCCAGTCTCGTCGGTCGTCGTGCCCTACGACCAAGGAGACCCGTGTCGAGCATCAGCGTCCACCATGTCTACAAGATCTTCGGACGACGCCCCCGCCGCGGCATCGACGCTCTCCAACGCGGTGCCTCCCGTGGCGACCTGCGCGACGACGGCCTGACCGCTGCCGTGATCGACGCCTCCTTCGAGGTGGAGTCCGGCGAGATCTTCGTCGTCATGGGCCTCTCCGGCTCCGGAAAGTCGACCCTCATCCGGGTCATGAACAACCTCCACGAGCCGACCCACGGCCACGTCGAGATCGACGGGGTCAACGTCACCCGCGCCAAGGGCGAGGAGCTGCGCCGCCTGCGCCGTGACAAGGTCTCGATGGTCTTCCAGCACTTCGCGCTGCTCCCGCACCGCACCGTCGGCGAGAACGCTGCCTACGCGCTGGAGATCCAGGGCATGAGCCGCGCCGAGCGGGAGCGCCGTGCCGAGGAAGCACTGGCCATGGTGGATCTCGGCGGATGGGGAGGTGCCCTTCCCGGTGAGCTGTCCGGCGGGATGCGTCAGCGTGTCGGCCTGGCCCGTGCCCTGGCGTCAGGCACCGATGTCCTCCTCATGGATGAGGCGTTCAGCGCACTCGACCCGCTCATCCGCCGGGACATGCAGGAGCAGCTCGTCGAGCTGCAGGACCGCCTCAACAAGACGATCCTGTTCATCACCCACGACCTCAACGAGGCTATGCGCCTCGGTGACCGGATCGCGATGATGCGCGACGGCAGGATCGAGCAGATCGGGACTGCTGAGCAGATCCTCAACGACCCGGCGAACAACTACGTGGCCCAGTTCGTGCAGGACGTCGACCGGACCCGGGTGCTCACCGCCGAGAACCTCATGGAGCCGCCAGTCGCGGTCGTCGGCCGGGACGTGGGCCCCCTCGCTGCGCAGAAGCTCATGCGCGAGAACCAGATGTCGGCGATCCTCTCGGTCAACCCGGACCGGACCCTGAACGGGCTCCTCCTGGAACCGGACGTGGCGGCAGCCGTCGCGGCCCGGCGGACCGAGCTGCCGCTCCTCCCCAGGGAACGGACCGGGGTGGTGTCGACCGACACCCTCCTCACCGACCTCTTCGCCCTGGCCGCCGAACGACCGGGACCCCTCATCGTGACCGACGAACGCGACCGGGTCGTCGGACTCGTCCCGCACGTCACCCTCTTCGCTGCCGCAGGCAGCAACGGATCGGAGCCCGACGAGGCGCCGGAGCGGGGGCCGGACAGTGCTCATCACGTGCTGTCGACCGCGACTGAAGGGGGCGGGCACTGATGGAGGACTGGTTCCCCCGGATTCCGATCGGCACCTGGGCCCGTTCGGCGATCGACTGGCTCACCGAGAACTTCGACCCGCTGTTCGCCTTCCTGTCCACGATCATGCGATGGCTCATCACGACCATCAGCGATGTGCTGCTCTGGCCGCCCGCGCTGGCCGCCATCGTCGTCTTCGCCCTCCTCGGATGGCTGGTCCGCTCCTGGCAGTTCGCCGTCGGGACACTGCTGTTCTTCGGCCTCATCGTGGCGATGGACCAGTGGACGCACGCGATGCACACGCTCGGACTGGTCGTCGTCGCGACCCTGGTCGCGGTCCTCATCGCAGTCCCCACCGGAATCCTGGCCGCCCGCTTCAACGGCTTCAGTGCAGCGATCCGGCCGCTGCTCGACTTCATGCAGACCATGCCGGCCTTCGTCTACCTCATCCCGGCGGTCATCATCTTCCGGGTCGGGGTCGTGCCGGGACTGTTCGCCACAGTGATCTTCGCGCTGCCTCCCGGGGTCCGGTTCACCGAGCTCGGCATCCGCCAGGTCGACGAGGAGACCGTCGAGGCCGGGCACGCCTTTGGCGCCACTCCTCGACAGATCCTGCGGGGCATCCAGCTCCCCCTCGCGCTGCCGACGATCATGGCCGGCGTCAACCAGGTCATCATGCTCGCCTTGTCGATGGCCGTCATCGCCGGCATGGTCGGAGCACCCGGTCTCGGCCAAGAGGTCGTCTCAGCGATCGCCTCGATCAACATCCCCAAGGGTGTCGAAGCCGGTCTGGCCGTCGTCATCCTCGCGATCTTCCTCGACCGCCTCACCGCCTCGCTGGGCAACCCGGGAGACTATCCCGGATCTGTGCTGGGTTCGCTCCGCAAGCGACGGGCCGCAGGCGCTCAGCCGCAGCCTGCTTCTGACGTGACCGAGACTGCCGGCGCCCCGGCGCTGACGAAGGGGTGATGCGCTGAGGACCGAACCACGACGACTCATCGTGCGGGCCCCGGTGCTGTACCGGGCTGCCCACAACAGGAAGGAACACATCGCATGACCATGCGAGGAAACACCCGCCTGAGCGCCATCATCGGCGCCGTCGCCATCGCTGCCGTCGGACTCGTCGGCTGCGGCACCAACGGCGCCGACACCACCGACCCAACCACTACCGACGACGCGCAGACCAGCGAGAACGGTGACCCTGCCGCGGCCGGAGGGGCCTCGGGCACCATCACGCTCGGCTTCATCCCGTCCTGGACTGATGGCTTGAGCACCGCATACCTGCTCGAGAACCAGCTCGGCAAGCTCGGCTACGACGTCGAGATGCAGCCCCTCACCGAGCCGGGTGTGCTGTATGCCGGACTCGCCGGGGGCGACTTCGACATGTACCCCTCTGCCTGGCCGGAGGTGACGCACGCGAGCTATATGGAGGAGTTCGGCGACAGCATCGAGGACCTCGGCGCCTACTACGACGGCGCCAAGCTGACCCTCGCCGTGCCGGAGTACTCCTCTTTGACCTCCATCGAGGACCTACCCGCCAACGCCGACGCTCTCGGCAGTCAGATCATCGGCATCGAAGCCGGAGCAGGCCTGACGAAGGCGACCCTGGAGTCGGTCATCCCCGAGTACGGGCTGGACGCGTTCGACCTGGTGACCTCCTCGACGCCGGCGATGCTTGCCGAGCTGGAGCGGGCCACGAGCAACGAGGACGAGATCGTCGTGACCCTGTGGCGGCCGTTCTGGGCCAACACCGCATACGGCATGAAGGATCTCGAGGACCCCAAGGGCGCCTTCGGCGAGCCTGAGGCGCTGCACTTCCTCGGCAAGGACGGCTTCTCCGACGAGTTCGCGGAGGCGGCCGAGTTCATCGCCGGGATCAAGCTCGACGACGCGCAGTACGACTCCCTCGAGGACATGGTGGTCAACGAGTACGGCGAGGGTCGTGAGGCCGAGGCGATCGAGGCCTGGCTCGCAGCCAATCCCGGCGCGTTCGAGACCCAGCTCTCGTAGCCCGGTCTCTCACCACCTCCTCGCAAGGCGCAGGACGCGCGGGCTCATGCAGTCCGCGCGTCCTTCCTTGTGCGCTTCTGTGCGACGTCCGAGGTTCCCGTGCGACGTCGTCCCGGCCGCTCAGAGGGCGAGGCGCTCCCGCACGACGCCGACGAGCCGGTCGGTGACGACCTCGGCGCGCTCGGCGGTCTCGGCCTCGACCATGACGCGCACGACGGGCTCGGTGCCGGACTTGCGCAGCAGCACCCGACCGGCGTCTCCGAGCGCAGCCGCCTCCCTGGCCACGGCCTCCTGGACGCCCTCGTCGGTCTCCACGCGCGACTTGTCGACGCCCTTGACGTTCTTGAGGACCTGGGGCATCCGGGTCATGACCGTGGCGAGCTCGGCCAGGGTCTGGCCGGTCTCGGCGACGCGGGCGGCGAGCATGAGGCCCGTGAGGACGCCGTCGCCGGTCGTGCAGTGGTCGAGCATGATGACGTGGCCGGACTGCTCGCCACCCAGGGAGTACTGGCCGGCGCGCATCTCCTCGAGGACGTAGCGGTCCCCCACGGCGGTCTGGACGACCTCGATCCCCTCACGCCGCATCGCCTGGAGCAGACCGAGGTTGCTCATCACCGTCGCGACGAGGGTGTTCTTGGTGAGCGCCCCACGGGCCTTGAGCGCCACCGCGAGGATCGCCATGATCTGGTCGCCGTCGACGACGTTGCCCTGCGCATCCACCGCCAGGCACCGGTCGGCGTCCCCGTCGTGAGCGATGCCGAGGTCCGCCCGCCGCTCGAGCACGGCGGCCTGGAGCCGGCTGAGGTGGGTCGATCCGTAACCGTCATTGATGTTGAGCCCGTCCGGCGAGGCGCCGATCTCGTAGACCTCCGCACCAGCGAGCCGGAAGACCTCGGGCGAGACCTCGCTCGCCGCCCCGTGGGCGGCGTCGATGACGACGGTGAGCCCGTCGAGCGGGTTGGGCAGGGTGGACAGCAGGTGGGCGACGTAGCGGGCCTGGCCGGCACGGTTCTCGTGCACCCGGCCGACCTCGGCGCCGATCGGTCGGCGCCATTCCTGGCCGATCTGAGCCTCGATCTCGTCCTCGACCGCGTCGGGCAGCTTGTGGCCTCGAGCGGCGAAGAACTTGATCCCGTTGTCCGGCATCGCGTTGTGTGAGGCCGAGAGCATGACCCCGAAGTGCGCGTCCATGTCACCGGTGATGAAGGCGACTGCCGGGGTCGGCAGGACGCCGACATTGTGGACGTCCACGCCGGAGGACGCGAGTCCGGCGATGACGGCGGCGCTGAGGAACTCACCGGAGGCGCGGGGATCGCGGCCGACCACCGCCTTGGGCTTGCGGCCCTGTGCCCGGGCCTCGCGCCCGAGGACGTGGGCCGCCGCGACGGACATCTCGAGGGCGAGCTCAGCCGTGATCTCGGCATTCGCGAGCCCACGCACACCATCGGTGCCGAAGAGTCGGGACATCAGGGGGTGCTGCCTTCCTGCGGGGTCTTCCTGCGGGGTCAACGTCTCGAAGACGCTGGGTCAACTATCGGAACAAGGTACCGCGCCCGTGGACGCGGTCAGTGCTCGACGAGAGGGGGGCATGTCCGTGCCCACGTAGACGCGGCGACGGCGGCACCCTCGAGGGGATGCCGCCGTCGTCGGTGTGCGACATGGGAGGTCGCGGATCAGCGCTTGCTGTACTGCGGAGCCTTGCGGGCCTTCTTGAGACCAGCCTTCTTGCGCTCGGGAACGCGGGCGTCCCGGGTGAGCAGGCCCGCCTTCTTCAGCGCCGGGCGGTTGAGGTCGGGGTCGACGCCGTTGAGCGAGCGGGCCACACCGAGGCGGACCGCACCGGCCTGGCCGGAGGGGCCGCCACCGTGCACGCGCACGAGGACGTCGTAGGCGCCGTCGAGCTCGAGAACCTTGAGCGGCTCGTTGACGAGCTGCTGGTGGACCTTGTTCGGGAAGTACTGCTCGAGGGTGCGACCGTTGATGGTCCACTCGCCGGTACCGGGGACGATGCGCACGCGGGCCACGGCCTGCTTGCGGCGACCAGTGGCTGCGCCGGGGGCCGAAGCCGTCGGGCGGCGGGTCGGCTCGCCGGAGGCGCCGGCCTCGGACTCGGTGGTGTACTCGGTCACGGCGACGTCATCGGCATCCGTGCCGTACTCGTCGGCCACGACGTCGGTCTCGAGCTCGGTCGAGTCGTAGTTGGTCTCGGACATCACTGGGCCACCTGGGTGATCTCGAAGGGCTTGGGCTGCTGGGCAGCGTGGGGGTGCTCGGGGCCGGCGTAGACCTTGAGCTTGGAGAGCTGCTGGCGACCGAGGGAGTTCTTGGGGATCATGCCGCGGATGGCCTTCTCCACCGCCTTCTCCGGGCTCTTGGCGAGCAGCTCGGCGTAGGTCTGGCTACGCAGACCACCCGGGAAGCCCGAGTGCCGGTAGGCGCGCTTCTGCTCGGCCTTGGCGCCGGTGAGGGCGACCTTCTCGGCGTTGATGATGATGACGAAGTCACCGGTGTCGACGTGCGGCGCGTAGATCGGCTTGTGCTTGCCGCGCAGCAGGGTGGCAGCCTGGCTGGCCAGGCGGCCGAGGACGACGTCGGTGGCGTCGATGACGTGCCACTCGCGCGTGATGTCGCCCGGCTTCGGGGTGTAGGTCCGCATGGGAATGAGCCTTTGTCTCGTGAGTTCGCGCACGCAGTGCGGAACGGCTTGGTGCAATGTGTGGGTCAGTCAGTCAGTGTGATCGGGCGGCCGACTGGCCGGACCCGGATCCGGTATGCCGTGGGCGCCCATCAGGGAGGACTCGCCCTGGCAGGGGCGCACGGCACAACTCCACCAGTTTACGAGAGAGCGGACACCCACCCAAATTGCGGCTGGTGGATCCAGTTTGCTTGTGAAGGCGAGGGATTCGTCAGCCCGGCCGCCACAGCATACTCTCTATGCAAAGAGATTATGCAAAGGTATTATGCAATCTGTGCCCGAAACCGCCCCCTCCGTGACCCTGGACGCCAACGCTGTCCGCGTCCTCGCCCATCCCCTGCGCTCCCGTCTCGTCGCGGCTCTCCGTCAGCGGGGACCCTCGACGGCGACCGACCTCGCCCGCGAGCTGGGGACCAACTCCGGGGCGACGAGCTATCACCTGCGTCAGCTCGCCGCGGTCGGCCTCGTCGTCGACACCGGCGCGGGAGACGGCCGGCGGCGCGTGTGGGCTGCCGCCGAGGAACAACCCTTGCCAGTGTCCGACGACCTGGACGACGACGAGGACGCCGCGACCGCCATGGGGTGGCTCGAGCGGGACTGGCTGCGTCACTTCAGCGAGAAGTTCGGCCGCTGGCTCGACGTGCGCAGTGCATGGCCGAGCCGGTGGCGGGCCGCCGCGGGCATGCACGACTACCTCGTCGTGGTGACGGCCGAGCAGCTGACAGCCATGCACGACGAGCTCGGCGAGGTGATCGAGCGCTACCGCCGCGCCGGGCAGGGCAACCCGGACGCCAAGCGGGTCGCCGCCTACCTCACCTTCTACCCGGTGGACATGGACCAGGCACCGCGCCGCTGAGTCACCTCAGCCGCTCGTCACCGTGAGCACGTGGCCGGCGAGGTCGTAGCTGAAGGTCGTCGTCGCACCATCGGCCGGGACCGAGAACTGGTAGTTCGGCCCGTCCGGCACGCCGCCGACACCGTAGTTCTCGTCCCAGCTCAGGGCGTGGGCCACCTTGACCTCGTACGAGCCGGCAGGGATGAGCGAGGTGGTGAAGGTGTAGGTGCCGTCACCGTCCGGGTCCTGCAGCCACGGCCGCATGCAGTCGGGCTGCCAGTCGCCCGCGCACCCCAGCACGCTCTGGAAGGACCCCGGGGCGGTGATGATCGGGCCCTCGGCATCCGAGGTGACCCAGTGCGTGGCGTGGTCGTAGTAGAACGACACCTCGCCGCCGCCGGCAGGCACCTCGTACGAGATGTTCTCGCCCGACGGGACCGCATTCATCCCGTAGTTCTCGTCCCAGCTGTTGTTGATGGCGGCCTTGTAGGCCCACTGCCCACCCGGAATGGTCCAGGTGCCCTTCCAGATCTGGTCGTTCCCGTCGAGAGTGAGCTGGGCGAACTCGCACGCGGGCTGCCAGTCCCCGTCGTTCGGGTCTCCGGTACAGCCCATCTCCGAGTTGTGCGCGCCGGGCACACTCACGAAGTCCGGCTGCTCGACCGGGTCGTTGCTTCCACTCCCGCCGCCCGCGGCAGGCGCACCCACGACGCCCCACGAGCCGGCGGTACCGATCCGGTCCTGTCGGTCCTTGGCGATGATGCGGTACTCCAGGAGGGTCCCCTTCTCCATCGCGGAGACGTCGTGGAAGACGCGGTAGGGGGCGGTGTCGTCGGTACCGATGACGCGCCACTCGCTCGTCCCCACCGGCCGGTACAAGAACGTCGCGTCGATCGGGGTGTCGACGTCGATGTCGGCGCCGATCTCCGCTCGACCACCGACCGTGGCGCCCGGGGCCAGCGCCAACGACACCGTCGGGGCGTTGGCCGGCCGGTCCACCTTGGAGCTCGACCTCCACACGGCCGCGGAGAGGGCGGGCACGGTGAGGGTCACCGACATGTCCTTGCCCGACTTGGCCTTGGCGGTCGTGCCGTAGACCGGCTTGAACTGCTCGTTGCTGTTCCACGTGCTCACCGTGGCGGTCTGGGGCGAGGTCGCGTTGTTCACGGCGACGAGGTACTCCACCCCCGCCTGGTGGTCGTAGCGGGAGGTGACGAACAGGCCTGGGCCGTCCGCCGCATACCTCGTCTGCTGGATGCCGTCCGCGAGAGCCGGGTGCTCCTCCCGCAGGCGCGACAGCTCCGCAAGGTGCCGGTAGAGCTCGTGGCCGGTGTGGTAGCGGTCCCTCGAGCCGCTCGGTCCGCCGAGCACCCTTTCCTCGTTGTAGACCGCGACCTGGCTCGCGAACATGTCGTGACGGGCGAGCTGGTCGCCGCCGGTACCGATGAAGCCCTGCTCGTCGCCGTAGTAGGTCACCGGGTTGCCGCGGGTGAGGTACATGAGCGAGTTGGCCAGCTTGACGCGCTGCATGAGCTCGGTGTCATTCGCTGCCGAGCCCTGGAGGAACATGGCCACCCGGCCCATGTCGTGGTTCCCGAGGAAGGTCGGCAGCTGGTAGGCGTTGCTGTCGACATCGGTGTACCAGTCGTCGTTCGCGTAGAAGTCGGCCAGCGCGGTGGGCGCGACACCCTTGGCGAAGTCGACGCCCTTGGCCTGGAAGCCGAAGTCCAGGGTCGCCTGAAGCCTGCCCTTCGTCGTGTACTGCGACATGTAGGCCGGGCTGCTGTCGTAGACCTCACCGAAGGCGAAGAAGTCGTCGTTGCCGATCCGGTCCGCCGCGCTGAGGATGTCCGGAACGAACTCCTGCCAGAACTCCATGTTGACGTGCTTGACGGTGTCGATCCGGAAGCCGTCGATCCCGAACTCGACCCAGGTCTTGTAGATCTCGCCCATCCCCTCGACGACCTCGGGCCGCTCGGTGAAGAGGTCGTCCAGGCCGATGAAGTCGCCGTAGGTGTTGGACTCACCGGCGAAGACCGAGTCGCCGCGGTTGTGGTACATCGTGATGTCGTTGAGCCACTCGGGCACCCGCGCAGTCGCGTCCTCCTCGGTCGGGTAATAGGGCGTGTACGGGAACGAGACCTCGGGGTCCATGAGCGGGAAGGGCTCGCCGACGTAGTCCCGGTCGTCGAACGGCTCACCGAGGGCGTTGCGGTACGGCTCGGTCTCCTTGGAGATGTAGCGGTAGCCGTTCTCCGGCCCCTCGCGGTAGTCGATGACGTCCGCCGTGTGGTTGGTGATGATGTCGAAGAAGACCTTCATCCCACGCGCATGGGCGGCGTCGACGAGGGCCTCCATCTCCTCGTTCGTCCCGAGGTGCGGGTCGATCTGGGTGAAGTCGGTGACCCAGTAGCCGTGGTAGCCCGCGCTCTCCTGACCCGGACCACCCTGGACCGGCTTGTTCTTGAAGCTCGGGGTGAGCCAGATCGCCGTGGTGCCGAGGCCCTGGATGTAGTCGAGCCGCTCGGTGATGCCTGCCAGGTCACCGCCGTGGTAGAAACCGCGGTGCGTCGGGTCGAAGCCGGTCTCGAGCGGACCGCCGGTCAGGCCCCCGGTGTCGTTGCCGGTGTCGCCGTTGGCGAACCGGTCGGCCATGACGAAGTAGAAACGCTCGCGGGTCAGCGGCTCGCGCAGGGCGTCGAGAGCGTATGCGCGGTCCGCCTTGGTCGTCGCGCCCGCCAGATCGAGAGGCGTGGCCGAGATGACGTGGCTCGGGTCGTCGAAGGTGAAGCGGAGTCGGGCCTCGCCCTCGAGCACGAGCGGGATGTCCGCTCCGTCGAAGGCCCCGCCCGCGCCGTAGTTCTCGTCCCAGCTGCCACCGAGCGCGACCTTGTAGGAGTAGCTCCCGGCCGGGAGGGTGACGTCGGCCGTGTAGGTCACCCCGTCGGCCGTCGTGAGCTCGGTGGCATCGCAGGTCGGGTCCCAGTCCGCAGCGCAGCCGAGCTCGTCCTGGAGGCTGCCGACGAGGACCACCGGCTCGGTGGCGGCCAGGGCCACGGGGGCTGCCGTCACGACGCCGCCGGCGAGAAGAGCGCCGGCGGCGAGGACCGCATACCCACGAGAGCGCGAGCGGGAGCTGATGAGGGGCATAGAGGGACTCCTTGCAGGCCTGACCGCCACCGACGCTGGTGACCGCGGACCCACGGTAGGGCCGTCCACGCGGCTTCCGCCACCGGTGAGCATGAACCTTTACACCCCCTTTAACCTGCGCAAACACAGTCAAGCGCTCCTACGTGTGGGAAAGGTGTCGCCATGGCGACACTTCTGTCACACGCTGCCGCGCCACCCCGCGAGACCCGTCGCGGTCCGGTCGGGCGCCGGGCCCTACGTGTGGGAAAGGTGTCGCCATGGCGGCACTTCTGTCACACGCTGCCGCGCCACCCCGCGAGACCCGTGGATGTCCGCCCGGACACCTCGGCTATGGTCCAGAGCCGTGCGACTCATCACGGCGAACGTCAACGGCATCCGGGCGGCAGCCCGCCGCGGCGGCCTGGCCTGGCTGCAGTCTCAGGACGCCGATGTCCTCACGCTCCAGGAGGTCCGGGCCAGCGACGAGCAGCTGCGCGCGGTCCTGGCCGAGTCCGGCTTCGGTGACTGGCATGTCGCGCACTCGCCGTCGACGGCCGCGAAGGGGCATGCTGGGGTCGCCGTGCTGTCCCGGCGACCCTTCGCCGACATACGGACCCTCGAGGACGAGGCGTTCGCGGTCCAGGGCCGCTGGATCGAGGTGGACCTGGCCGGTTCCTCGGGCACGGTCACGGTAGCCAGCACCTACGTCCACACCGGGGAGGCCCTCACCCCGCGCCAGGACGAGAAGTACGCCTTCCTCGACCTCATTGAGAAGCGCCTGCAGACGTGGGGCTCGATGAACGCCCTTGCCGTCGTCACCGGCGACCTCAACATCGCGCACACCGAGCACGACCTGAAGAACTGGAAGGGGAACCTCGGCAAGGCCGGCTTCCTCGACGACGAACGGGCTCTCCTCACCCGCTGGTGTGAGACCCACGTCGTCGACGTCCACCGCGCCCTGTACGGCCCCGGACCCGGCCCGTACACCTGGTGGTCGTGGCGCGGCAAGGCGTTCGACAACGACGCCGGCTGGCGCATCGACTACCAGCTCGCCACGCCTGCTCTTGCGGGCCGTGCGGTCTCGGCACGGGTCGGCCGGGCGGACAGCTATGCGCTGCGCTGGAGCGACCACGCCCCGGTCGTCGTCGACTACGACATCGAGCTGCCCTGAGGGCGCGGCTCCACAGCGAGGGCCGAGCGGAAGGGAATTGCTGGGCGAGCTGCCCTGACGCGGTGACAGAGCAGGGACGACAGCGCTAGCGGGTCCGCTCCACCCGCGCCTCATCCCAGACCGGCTCGGCGCTCTCGACCACCTGCCCGTCGGCCCGGAAGACGAGGAACCGGTCCAGGCTCCTGGCGAACCACCGGTCATGGGTCACCGCAATGACCGTGCCCTCGAACGCTGCCAGCGCGTCCTCGAGCGCCTCGGCCGAGTGCAGGTCGAGGTTGTCGGTCGGCTCGTCGAGGAGCAGCAGCGTGGCGCCGGAGAGCTCGAGCAGGAGGATCTGCAGGCGCGCCTGCTGTCCTCCGGAGAGGGACTCGAACGTCTGCTCCGCGGCCCCGGCGAGCCCGTAGCGGTCCAGGGCACGCGAGGCCAGGTCGCGAGGCATACCCGATCGGTGCTCGTCTCCGCGGTGCAGGATCTCCAGCAGGGTCCGGCCGTACAAGGTGGGCACGTCGTGGGTCTGGGCGAACCAGCCGGGCCGCACCCGGGAGCCGAGTCGGGCCGTTCCGGTATGTGCGACGGGGGCCGGTCGGTGGTCACCGACAGGGCGGTGCTCGATGTCCGGATCACTTCCGCCGGCCGCGAGGAGGCGGAGGAAGTGCGACTTCCCCGACCCGTTGCTCCCGAGGACGCCGACGCGCTCGCCGAACCAGATCTCGGTGCTGAACGGGCGCATGAGCTCGCTCGAGTCCGACCCCGGAGTCCCCGGCCCGGCGCGCAGCTCGAGGTCGTCGACGATGACCGCCCGCTTGGCGGTCCGGCCCCCGGTGAGGCGCATCGAGACCTTCTGCCGCAGCGGAACGGCCTCCGGTGGTCCGGCATCCTCGAACCGGCGCAGCCGGGTCTCAGCCGCCTGGAGCCGTGAGGCCATGTCCTCGTTGTAGGAGGCCTTCTGGCGGTACATGACGACGAGGGCCTTGAGCTTCGCGTGCTCCTCGTCCCACCTTCGGCGCTGCTCCTCCAGCCTGGCGTTGCGGTCGATGCGCGCCTGCTCGTAGGTCGCGAACCGGCCCGGGTGTACCCAGAGCGTGTTGCCGCCACGAGCGGGCTCGACGGTCGCGATGCGAGTCGCCACGCGGTCGAGCAGCTCCCGGTCGTGACTGATGAAGAGCACGGTCTTCGGGGAGGCGATGAGCTGATCCTCGAGCCACCGCTTCCCCGGCACATCGAGGTAGTTGTCCGGCTCGTCGAGGATGAGCACCTCCTCCGGCCCGCGCAACAGGCTCTCGAGGACCACCCGCTTCTGCTCGCCTCCGGAGAGGGTGCTGACGGCTCGCCACTGCGCCTGCGCGTAGGGGATGCCCAGCGCCGCCACCGTGCACGTGTCGGCATGGGTCTCCCACTCGTACCCGCCGACGTCGGCCCAGTCGGCGAGCGCCTGGGCGTAGGCGAGCTGATCCTCCTCGGAATCGCGCTCCATCATCAAGAGCTCGGTCCGGTCGATCTCTGTCGCCGCCGTGCGGACCGCCTCGGCCGCGACCGAGAGCAGCAGGTCGCGGACGGTGGAGTCGTCGCGGACCTTGCCGATGAACTGTCGCATGACGGCCAGACCGCCACTGCGGGTGATCGCGCCCTCCTGCACCTCCAGGTCACCGGCGACCAGTCGCACCAACGTGGTCTTGCCGGTGCCGTTCGGGCCGACGAGCGCCACCTTGGCACCCTCGCCCACCCGCAGGTGGATGTCGCGCAGCAGCACCCGTCCGTCAGGCAGGGTGAAGCGCACGTTGTTGACGTCGAGATGGCCCACGGTCCCCAAGTGTCCGGCAGTCGCACGTCCGTTGTCACCTGAGTTGCGGACGGGGGTCGGTCCTCGGCGGGCGAGCCTCAGACGCGCGGGTCGGCTGAGCAGAGACGGGCTCCCCGCTCACCGGCGTCGGCGTTATGCTCGCCTCGCCGGCAGCAGGAGAGACCAGGCTCCGGCAGTCACAGGAAGGCGGGGAAACGATGCCCACACGTGGACCAGCGCGCGCACGTGCCTCCTCTCAGGTGCGCCTTCTCGCGAGCCTGGGTCCTGGCACCGGGGCCACGGTCGCCTGCGCGGCGCTGACCGGCGTCCTGCTCCTGGGGGCATGCAGCAGCGACAGCGGGACCGGTGACGCGTCGTCGACCTCGCAGTCCGCGACCTCGCAGTCCTCAGGCACGCAGCCCTCGGACACCCCGACCCCAGCACCGACCGACCCCGTCATCGCTGCCGTCCCACCGAAGGCGAGAGAGTACTCCGCCTCGGGGGCGATCGCGTTCGTCGAGCACTTCTTCGACCGGGTGAATGAGGCCGTTACAGGCCCGGACACCGGGCTCATCCCGGCCCTGAGCGAGCCGGGCTGCGACGCGTGCGCCGGGCTCCAGGGCATGGCGGTTGAGCTCAAGGAGCAGGACCTCAGGGCCGCCGCGCCCATGTTCTCGGTCCGTGACCCCCAGTTCGTGGCCAAGCGGGACGAGACCATCATGACGATCAGGTTCACCCTCGAGAGTCACGCCGTGGACATCCTCAAGGCCGACGGCAGCGTCGCCTCCACCCGGACGGGTGGGAGCGGCGACCGTCTGGTCGCCGTGCAGTGGCGCGACGACTCCTGGCGCATCCTCGGGGCCGAGGCAGCAGGCGGCTGACGGGTCCCGCGCACTGGCGCGCGGCACGCGCGGCTGGCTACAGACGACCAACTTCGTCGTCTCCGGCGTCCTGGTCATGGCGGGGAGCGTCGGCTCTCTGGTCAGAGTGAGCGGTACGCCCGCGCTTCCGCGGCCCGGGCCGCGAGCTCCGAGTCCGGCGGGTACGTGACCTCCTCGAGCACCAGCCCGTGCGGCGGCATGACCTTCACCCGTGGGTCCCGCACGCGCGCGGTGAGTACCTCGGCGGGGAAGTCGACCGGCTCGCGCCCCTCCCCTACGGGCACGACCGCGCCGACCAGGGAGCGGACCATGCTGTGGCAGAACGCATCTGCGACGACGGTGGCTTCGAGGATGCCGGGACCCACCCGCGTCCAGTCGTACTGGAGCAGGCTGCGGACCGTGCTGGCTCCCTCGCGCCGCCGGCAGAATGCCGCGAAGTCGTGCAGTCCGGTGAGCCGACCTGATGCCTCCCCCATCAGAACCTCGCCGAGGGCCCGGGGGTGCACGACCGTCTCGCGCACCCGCAACGGGTCGAGGTAGGCCGGGTTGTCGCAGATGACGTAGCGGTACCGGCGGGACAGCGCCGAGAAGCGGGCGTCGAACCCCTCGGGTGCGATCGTCACCGAGCGCACCGTGACGTCCGACGGAAGCAACGAGCGCAGACGCTTGGCCAGCGCCGCCTCCGGGGTGCGGTCGCTGCGGCCCGGGAGTGCCGCATACAGCTCGTCGGGGAGGTCGACGTGGGCGACCTGCCCGCGGGCGTGGACCCCGGCGTCGGTCCGGCCGGCGCAGGTGATGACCACGGGCTCGGGTGAGCGCGTGATCGTCGTGAGGGCCGCTGTCAGCTCGCCCTGGACGGTCCGCAGGCCCGGTTGGCTCGCCCAGCCCGAGAAGTCGGTCCCGTCGTAGCCGAGATCGAGACGCAGGCGGATCATTCGCCAAGCCTATGCGTCCACGTGCTGACTCACGGTTGCCCGACCGACCAGGCTTTCCAAGACTGACCCCATGACTACCCGGATCGATCGCCTGCCCATCCTGGACCTGAGCCGGGCCGACAACCCCGAGACGGCCGAGGAGTTCCGCACCGCCCTGCGGGAGGCGACGATCGAGGTCGGCTTCTTCTACCTCGTCGGGCACGGCATCGGTCCTGACCGGATGGCGCAGATGTTCGACGTCGCGCGGCGCTTCTTCGCCCTGCCTCTGGAGGAGAAGCAGTCGGTCGCCATGCTGGACTCTCCGGCCTTCCACGGCTGGACGCGGCTCGGCGGTGAGCTCACGCAGGGCAAGGTGGACTGGCGCGAGCAGATCGACATCGGCCCGGAACGCCCCCAGGGGCAGGCCACCGAGGACGAGCCGTGGCGGGTCCTGGACGGACCGAACTCGTGGCCGGCCTCGCTGCCCGAGCTGCGGTATGCGACAAGTGCCTGGGTCGAGGACCTCACCGAGGTGGGCCGCCGGCTGCTGCGCCAGTGGGCGCTGGCTCTCGGCCAGGAGCCGGACGTGTTCGACGCCGCGTTCGCCAAGGATCCGTCACCACTGCTCAAGCTCGTGCGCTACCCGGCGGTGGACAACCCCAGCCCGCAGGGCGAGCAGGGAGTCGGCGCGCACAAGGATCCCGGTGTGCTGACTCTGCTGCTCCTCGAGGAGGGGTCCACCGGCCTCCAGGTCGCCCACGACGGCGGATGGATCGAGGCCGATCCGGTGCCGGGCGCGTTCGTCGTGAACATCGGCGAGATGCTCGAGATCGCGACGAACGGCCTACTCACCGCGACCGACCACCGTGTCCTCTCACCGGCCGCTGGGACCGAGCGCATCTCCATCCCGTTCTTCCTCAACCCGGCGCTCGGCGAGCGGCTGCCGGTGCTCGAGCTGCCACCGGACCTCGCCGAGCGGGCCCGCGGCGTGACCCAGGACGAGCGCAACATCCTGCACGCCACCTTCGGCGCGAACATGCTCAAGGCGCGACTGCGTGCCCACCCGGACGTCGCCGCTCGCCACCACCCACAGCTCGTGGGGTAGGCCGGAGCCACACCGACCTGCCGCCAGGAGCGCGCGCCGCCCCGCACAGACCGAAGACCCCCACCCGACGATGTCGGGCGGGGGTCTTCGGTGTTCAGCGTCGGTCGACGTAGATCAGGCGTCGTCCTCGACCTGCTGCTTCTCGGCGCCACCGGCAGGCTTGAAGCCGGCCTTCTCGGCGTCCTCGGCAGAGGCGAACCAGAACTCGGCCTCGGTCGCGTCGTACCACTGCGAGCCGGGGACGTGGTACAGGCCGCTGTTGGCGTTGCCCTTGACCTCGTACCCCTCCGGTGCGGAGCCGTCCTCGTTGGAGGCAACGGCACCCTCCGGCAGCTCGAGCGCACCGGCAGGAGCGGTCGCGGCCTCCTCGGTCGCGTGGTCGTCGAGCGTGAGCTCCTCGACCTCGGCGGCGTCGTCGGCCTTCTTGGTCTCGGCCATCTTGCTGTCGGCCTTCTTGCTGTCCTTGGCTGCGCGCTTGGTCGCCGCCTCAGCCTCCTTGACGGTGGCCTTCTTCGCGACGGGCTCGCGGACGAGCTCGATGACGGCCATGGGGGCGTTGTCGCCCTTGCGCGGCGCGATCTTGGTGATCCGGGTGTAGCCACCCTGACGCTCGGCCATGTCGGGCGCGATCTCGACGAAGAGGCGGTGCACGACACCCTTGTCGCGGATGACGGTCATCACCCGACGGCGGGCGTGCAGGTCACCGCGCTTTGCGAAGGTGATCATGCGCTCGGCCAGCGGACGAACGCGCTTGGCCTTGGCCTCGGTGGTCGTGATCGAGTCGTGCTCGAAGAGCGCGGTCGCCAGGTTGGCCAGCATGAGGCGCTCGTGCGCCGGGCCACCGCCGAGCCGAGGACCCTTGGTAGGGGTAGGCATTGAAGTTGCTCCTTAGTGCAGGGGGTCTCAGTACTGCTCGTCCTCGGCGAAGGACACGCCCTCGGCCTCGGGGTCGACCTCGAAGTCCTCGAAGTCGTCGTCATAGCCGGCCAGGGCCGTGCTCGGGTCGAATCCGGGAGGGCTGTCCTTCAGGCCCAGGCCCATGGCGACGAGCTTGGCCTTGACCTCGTCGATCGACTTCGCGCCGAAGTTGCGGATGTCGAGCAGGTCGGCCTCGCTGCGGGAGACGAGCTCGCCGACCGTGTGGATGCCCTCACGCTTGAGGCAGTTGTACGACCGCACGGTGAGGTCGAGGTCCTCGATCGGCAGGGCCAGGTCGGCAGCCAGCGCGGCGTCGGTCGGCGAGGGGCCCATGTCGATGCCCTCGGCCTCGACGTTGAGCTCGCGGACCAGGCCGAAGAGCTCGACGAGGGTCTTGCCGGCGGATGCCATCGCGTCACGCGGCAGCATGCAGTTCTTGGTCTCGACGTCGAGGATGAGCTTGTCGAAGTCGGTGCGCTGCTCGACACGGGTGGCCTCGACGTTGAACTTCACGTTGAGGACGGGGCTGTAGATGGAGTCGACGGGGATCCGCCCGATCTCCTGGTCGCCGGACTTGTTCTGGGCAGCGGAGACGTAGCCACGACCGCGCTCGACAGTGAGCTCCATCTCGATGGTGCCCTTGTCGTTGAGGGTCGCGATGTGCAGGTCGGGGTTGTGCACCTCGACGCCCGCGGGCGGCGCGATGTCCGCAGCGGTGACGGCGCCGGCGCCCTGCTTGCGCAGGTACATGACGACCGGCTCGTCGTGCTCGGAGGAGACGACCAGACCCTTGAGGTTCAGGATGATCTCGGTGACGTCCTCCTTGACCCCGGGGATCGTGGAGAACTCGTGGAGCACGCCGTCGATGCGGATGCTCGTCACGGCGGCGCCGGGGATGCTCGAGAGGAGCGTGCGGCGCAGGGAGTTGCCGAGGGTGTATCCGAAGCCGGGCTCGAGCGGCTCGAGCACGAACCGCGAGCGGTACTCGGAGATGACCTCTTCACTCAGGGTGGGGCGCTGTGCGATAAGCACTGGATTCTTCCTTCCCGCGACCGACCGCTATATGACGGTCGCGCACGCCGGCCACGCGGGGCCGGCAAGGTGAGGGCAGCTCGGTCCGTGCCCTCACCGCGGTCGGCGGCCCGGTGCCCCTGCCGCTCACGCGAGGTGAGGGCAGGGGCGCACCGGGCGGCGGACCGACGGGTGCTAGATCTTCGAGTAGAACTCGACGATGAGCTGCTCGCTGAGGACCGTGTCGATCTGGGCCCGGGTCGGCAGCTGGTGGATGAGGATCTGGAGGGAGTCCGGGCTGACGTGCATCCACGCCGGGACCGGACGCTCACCGAAGGTCTGGCGTGCGAGCTCGAACGGGAACGTCTTCACGCTCTGCTTGCGGACCGTGATGATGTCGTACTGCTCCACCCGGTAGGACGGAACGTCGACGCGCACACCGTTGACCTCGAAGTGACCGTGCGAGACGAGCTGACGCGCGTGACGACGGGTCCGGGCCAGGCCGGCGCGGTAGATGACGTTGTCCAGGCGGGACTCCAGGATCGTCAGCAGGTTCTCACCGGTCTTGCCGGGGCGGTTGGCCGCCTCCTTGTAGTACCGACGGAACTGCTTCTCCATGACGCCGTATGCGAAGCGCGCCTTCTGCTTCTCCTGCAGCTGGGTGAGGTACTCCTTCTCCTGGATCCGCCGACGGCCGTGCTGGCCGGGCGGGAAGGGACGGAGCTCGTAGTTCTTGTCGCCGCCGACGAGGTCGGTCTTGAGGCGACGCGACTTCTTCGTGATGGGGCCTGTGTAACGGGCCATTGTCTAAGTCTTCCTTCTCGAGTCTTCGAAACCGGGGCGCGTCAGACGCGACGGCGCTTCGGCGGGCGGACACCGTTGTGCGGGGACGGCGTGACGTCGGCGATGGAGCCGACCTCGAGGCCTGCCGCGGTGAGGGAACGGATCGCGGTCTCACGACCGGAGCCGGGGCCCTTGACGAAGACGTCGACCTTGCGCATGCCGTGCTCGATGGCGCGGCGGGCAGCAGCCTCGGCAGCCATCTGGGCGGCGTACGGGGTGGACTTGCGCGAGCCCTTGAAGCCGACCTGGCCGGCGGAGGCCCATGAGATCACCGCACCGGTGGGGTCGGTGATCGAGATGATCGTGTTGTTGAACGTGCTCTTGATGTGGGCCTGGCCCGCAACGACGTTCTTCTTCTCCTTGCGGCGCACCTTCTTGGCGCCGGCCTGACGGCCCTTGGGAGGCATTACTTACCAACCTTCTTCTTGCCGGCGACGGTGCGCTTCGGACCCTTGCGGGTACGGGCGTTGGTCTTGGTGCGCTGTCCACGCACGGGCAGGCCGCGACGGTGCCGCAGACCTTCGTAGCTGCCGATCTCGACCTTGCGACGGATGTCGGCCTGGACCTCACGGCGCAGGTCACCCTCGACCTTGAGGTTCTCCTCGATCCAGTCACGAAGCGCGACGAGCTGCTCGTCGACGAGGTCCTTGACTCGGGTGTTCGGGTCTACGCCGGTCGCCGCGAGAGCCTTGCTGGCGCTCGTGCGGCCCACGCCGTAGATGTAGGTCAGTGCGATCTCGACGCGCTTCTCGCGCGGCAGATCGACTCCAACGAGACGTGCCATCTGGTGATGGTTCCTTTTCATTCACCCCGGAGGTCTGGTACAGCACCGATCCGGCAGGTCTCCTGTCAGACGGCTCCCGGGCGGGAGCTGCCGGTCCGTCAGGTGCGCGGTTCCCGGCCTCCGGGACCGGGAGTGGCATCCGCACCGGCGAGGCGGTACGGGGGCGGGTGCTGCTTCGTGAGTTATGAAGTTGTCAGTTATGGAGTTGTCGCTATTAAGTTCGGTATTCGGTTGATGAACTTGCCCGAATCAGCGCGAAGCTCTGAGACGTTGGCTGGATCAGCCCTGACGCTGCTTGTGACGCAGGTTCTCGCAGATCACCATGACCCGACCGTGACGGCGGATCACCTTGCACTTGTCACAGATCTTCTTGACGCTCGGCTGAACCTTCATGTGCTTGTCGCCTTGCTCGTCGATCTGTCCCGCACGCGAGGAGTCGACGTGCGGGTTCTACTTTGGGATGTACTACCGGTAGCGGAAGACGATCCGACCACGAGACAGGTCGTACGGGCTCAGCTCGACGACCACCCGGTCCTCAGGGAGGATCCGGATGTAGTGCTGACGCATCTTGCCCGAGATGTGTGCGAGAACCTTGTGACCGTTGGTCAGCTCCACCCGGAACATTGCGTTCGGGAGTGCCTCAACAATCGTGCCCTCGACCTCGATGACACCGTCCTTCTTGGCCATATCCTCTTTCTGCTCACGTATGAGATTTCGGCTGCCCGGCACAACCCGCCACAGTCCTCGGCCGAATCGGTCGAGTTCCCCGGTGGAATGAACCGGTGCTCTGCGCGGCCCAGGAGGGCACACGACACCGACGGATCAGTCTACGCCAGGTATGCGCTGCTCACGAAATCGCGGGGCCGTCAGTCGAGCGGGGCGAAGGGGGCGCCGACCTCGGCCAGCTTGGCCGCTCCCCCGTCGAGCGCCGTGAGGATCCACAAGCCCTCGCGCATGACCGCCACCGAGTGCTCCCAGTGCGCGGCCCGGGAGCCGTCCAACGTCACGACGGTCCAGTCGTCGGCGAGCACCTCGTTGGCCTGGTCGCCGAGGGTGATCATCGGCTCGATCGCGACCGTCGTCCCCTCGGTGACCATCGGGCCCTTCTCCCGGCAGCGGTAGTTCGGCACCTGGGGGTCCATGTGCATGGCGGTGCCGATCCCGTGGCCGACGTAGTCCTCGACGATGCCGTAGACGCGGTCGTGCTCGTTGCCGGAGGCGATGATCGAGTCCTCGACCGCGGCGCCGACCTCGTAGAGGGAGCGGTCCACGGTGAGGGCGGCGATGCCGGCATAGAGCGCCTTCTCCGTCGCGTCGATGAGCTCGAGGTCCTCGGCCCGTCCGGCCTCCCGGCCACCCACGATCGTGGAGATGGCCGCGTCGCCGTGCCAGCCCTCGAGGATGGCGCCACAGTCGATGGAGATGAGGTCACCCTCGGCGAGGACCCGCGGGCCCGGGATACCGTGGACGATCTCCTCGTTGACGCTCGTGCAGATCGTGCCGGTGAAGCCGTGGTAGCCGAGGAAGGACGGCACCGCGCCGAGGCTGCGGATGTGCTCCTCGGCGATGGCGTCGAGCTCCTTCGTCGTCACACCGGGGACAGCGTGCTGCTGGAGCAGCTCCAGGGTCCGGGCGACGACGAGACCGGCTCCGCGCATGAGGCGCAGCTGGTCCGGGGTCTTACCGACGATGCGCTCGCGGCGGAAGAAGTTCATGGTGGTGCAACCAGTGCTGATACAGCGGAGGCGGCGGCTCAGGCCAGCGCGGCGACGACGCGCTCGGTGACCGCGTCGATCTCGCCCAGGCCGTCGACGCGCACGAGGAGGCCGCGCTCGGCGTAGGCCTTCGACAGCGGCTCGGTCTCGCGGTGGTAGATCGCGAGCCGCTCGCGGATGACCTCCTCGGTGTCATCGGCCCGGCCCTCGATCTGCGCGCGGTTGAGGAGCCGCTCGACGACGACGTCCTCGTCGACGACCAGCTCGAGCACCCGCTCGAGGGTCTTGCCGGCCTTGGCGAGCATGGCGTCGAGCGCCTCCACCTGAGCGGTGGTGCGGGGGTAGCCGTCGAGGAGGAACCCGTCCTGGCAGTCCTCCTTCTGGAGCCGGTCCTCGACGATCGCGTTGGTGATGTCGTCGGAGACGTAGCCACCCGAGGCGAGGATGTCCTTCACCTGCTTGCCGAGCTCGGTCTCGTTCTTGATGTTGGCGCGGAAGATGTCGCCGGTCGAGATCGCGGGGATGCCGAAGTGCTCGGCGATACGAGCGGCCTGGGTGCCCTTACCGGCACCGGGAGGACCGAGGATGATCATTCGCATGGCTACTTGAGGAACCCTTCGTAGTGGCGCTGCTGGAGCTGGGACTCGATCTGCTTGAGCGTCTCCAGACCCACACCGACGATGATGAGGATCGAGGTGCCGCCGAACGGGAAGTTCTGGTCGGCATTGATGACCCGCAGTGCGATGAGCGGGATGAGCGCGATGAGGCCCAGGTAGATCGCACCGGGCACCGTGATGCGGTTGATGACGTAGGCCAGGTACTGCGCTGTGGGTCGCCCAGCACGGATCCCCGGGATGAAGCCGCCGTAGCGCTTCATGTTGTCGGCCACCTCGGTGGGGTTGAAGGTGATCGAGACGTAGAAGAAGGTGAAGAAGATCGTGAGCGCGACGAAGGTCAGCATGTAGACGGGGTGCGAGCCCTCCCCGCCGAAGTAGCGGTTGACGAACTGGACCCACTGCGGCGGGTCGACACCCAGAGCGGGCGTGTTGAACTGGGCGATCATGACGGGGAGCATGATCAGCGAGCTCGAGAAGATCACCGGGATGACGCCGGCCATGTTGACCTTGAGCGGGATGTACGTGGAGGTACCGCCGTACATCTGGCGGCCGACCATACGCTTCGCGTACTGGACGGGTATGCGCCGCTGGCTCTGCTCGACGAAGACGACGAGGGCAATGATGAGGAAGCCGACGCCGATGACCGCGAGGAAGATGTCCCAGCCGCTGTCCTCCTTGATCCGCCACAGCGAGGTGGGGAAGTAGGCGGCGATCGAGGTGAAGATGAGCACGGACATCCCGTTGCCCACACCCTTGTCGGTGATGAGCTCGCCGAGCCACATGATCAGGCCGGTCCCGGCCGTCATGGTGAGCACCATGATGAGGATCGTCACCATGGAGTCATCCACGAGGATGTTCGTACAGCCTGGGTTCCCGAAGAGCTGGGAGGGGTTGCGCGCGAACGTGATGAGGGTGGCCGACTGGAGAACAGCCAGCGCGATGGTCAGATACCGCGTGTACTGCGTCATCTTGGCCTGACCCGCCTGCCCCTCCTTCTTCAGCTCCTCGAAGCGCGGGATCACGACCGTGAGCAGCTGCGTGATGATGCTCGCCGTGATGTAGGGCATGATCCCGAGCGCGAAGATCGAGATGTTGAGCATGGCCCCACCACTGAAGAGGTTGGCCAGGCCGAGGAACCCGGAGGACGTGTTCGCGCCGGCGACGCACTGCTCAACGAGGGTGTAGCTCACTCCCGGTGTCGGCACGAAGGTGCCGAGCCGGTAGAGCGCGATGATGCCCAAGGTGAAGAGCAGCTTTCGGCGCAGGTCGGGCGTCTTGAATGCCCGCGCGAATGCTGAGAGCACCTAGTCCTCCAGATGTCGAAGAGAGCGGGACGTCCCGTGGGAGCCCCTCGTCGAGAGCCTACTGGCTCGGGTCGAGCGTACGTGTCGGCCGGTCAGCGACCAAACGATCGCGGGATGACCGGCCATACGCCCGATGCCGCAGCGCGACTGCGTCGGCGCTGCGGCATCGGGCGGGAAACCGGACGGGAAGCGTCACGCAGTGGTGACGGAGCCGCCGGCGGCTTCGATCTTGTCCCTGGCCGAGCCGGAGACGGCGTCGGCGCTCAGGTTGACCTTGACGGTGATCTCGCCGGTGCCGAGGACCTTCACCGGGGCCCCCTTGCGGACGGCACCCTTGGCAACGAGGTCCTCGACCGTGACGTCCCCACCCTCGGGGAACAGCGAGCTGATCTTGTCGAGGTTGACGACCTGGTACGTGGTCTTGAACGGGTTCTTGAAGCCACGCAGCTTCGGCAGACGCATGTGGATCGGGGTCGATCCACCCTCGAAGCTCGGCCTCACCTGGTAGCGCGCCTTGGTGCCCTTGGTACCGCGGCCCGCGGTCTTGCCCTTGGAGCCCTCACCACGACCGACTCGGGTCTTGGGGGTCTTCGCTCCCGGGGCGGGACGCAGGTGGTGGACCTTCAGCGCAGCGGTCTTCCCGCTGTTGCTGGTCTCAGCCATGATTACTCGACCTCCTCGACCGTGACCAGGTGGGTCACGGTCCTGACCATCCCGCGGATCTCGGGACGGTCCTCCTTGACGACGGTGTCGCCAATGCGCTTCAGACCGAGGCTGCGCAGCGTGTCACGCTGGTTCTGCTTGCCACCGATCTCGGAACGGATCTGGGTCACCTTCAGGCGTGCCACGTCAGACACCTGCCTTCTGGTTCTGAGCGGCCTCGGCACGTCCGGCAGCCTGGGCGCGGAGCATGGCGGCGGGAGCCACCTCGTCCAGCGCCTTGCCACGACGGGCGGCAACGGCCTCCGGCCGCTCGAGGCTGCGCAGCGCAGCCACGGTCGCGTGCACGATGTTGATCGCGTTCTGCGAGCCGAGCGACTTCGAGAGCACGTCGTGCACGCCGGCGCACTCGAGCACCGCACGCACCGGGCCACCGGCGATGACACCGGTACCGGGGGATGCGGGCCGGAGCATGACGACACCGGCGGCGGCCTCACCCTGGACGGGGTGCGGGATGGTGCCCTGGATCCGGGGAACCTTGAAGAACTGCTTCTTGGCCTCCTCGACACCCTTGGCGATCGCCGCGGGCACCTCCTTGGCCTTGCCGTAGCCCACGCCCACCGTGCCGTCACCGTCGCCGACGACGACAAGAGCGGTGAAGCTGAACCGGCGGCCACCCTTGACGACCTTCGCGACCCGGTTGATGGTCACGACGCGCTCAAGGTAGGCGTTCTTCTCGGTGGTGTCGCGACGGTTGCTGTCACGACGGTCACGGTCACCGCGACGGTCCGAACGCTCGCCACGCTCGCCACCAGCGGCACCTGTGCCTCGACGCTGGGGTCCTGGCATCAGATGTTCCTCATCTCATTGTTCATGTGGTTCACAGTGGTTCCGTCCTCAGAGGGCGAGCCCGCCCTCGCGGGCGCCCTCGGCGATGGCAGCGACGCGGCCGTGGTACTTGTTGCCGGCGCGGTCGAAGACGACTGCCTCGACGCCGGCGGACTTGGCCCGCTCAGCGAGGAGCTCGCCGACCTTCTTGGCCTTCGCGGTCTTGTCACCGTCGAAGGAACGCAGATCGGCCTCCATCGTCGAGGCGGACACGAGGGTCCGACCGACGGTGTCGTCGACGATCTGGGCGTAGATGTGCCGGCTCGAGCGGGACACGACGAGACGGGGACGCTCGGTCGTTCCGGAGAGACGCTTGCGGACGCGCAGGTGGCGGCGGCCGCGCGCGGCCACCTTGCCCTTGGCGCGCTTGACGATCATCGCCATGGCTTACTTACCAGCCTTTCCAACCTTGCGACGGATGTGCTCGCCCGCGTAGCGGATGCCCTTGGCCTTGTAGGGGTCGGGCTTGCGCAGCTTGCGGATGTTCGCAGCCACCTCGCCGACGAGCTGCTTGTCGATGCCCTGGACAGAGAAGCGGGTCGGGGTCTCCACCACGAAGGTGATCCCTGCCGGGGGCTCGACGGTGATCGGGTGCGAGTAGCCGAGCGCGAACTCGAGGTTGCTGCCCTTGGCGACCACGCGGTAACCCGTGCCGTGGATCTCGAGCTTCTTCTCGTAGCCCTCGGTCACACCGAGCACCATGTTGTTGATCAGGGTGCGGGTCAGACCGTGCAGCGAGCGTGAGTTGCGCTCGTCGTCCGGGCGGGCGACCTCCAGGACGGCGTCGCCCTGGCTCACGGTGATCGGGGTGGCCACGACGTGCGAGAGCTCACCCTTGGGGCCCTTCACCGAGACGGTCTGGCCGTCGATCCTGACGTCGACGCCAGCGGGGATGGCGACAGGGAGTCGTCCAATACGCGACATGTCGAATGCCCCCTTACCAGATGTAGGCGAGGACTTCCCCGCCAACACCCTTTTGGGCCGCCTGCTTGTCCGTGAGGAGACCAGACGACGTGGAAATGATGGCAATGCCGAGACCACCGAGCACCTTGGGCAGGTTGGTGGACTTGGCGTAGACGCGCAGACCGGGCTTGGACACCCGGCGCACGCCGGCGATCGAGCGCTCGCGGTTCGGGCCGTACTTAAGGCTGATCGTGAGGGTCTTGCCGACCTCGGCATCCTCCACGGACCAGCCGCCGATGTAACCCTCGGCCTCGAGGATCTCCGCGATGTGCGACTTCAGCTTCGAGAACGGCATGGAGACGTCGTCCTTCTGCGCCGAGTTGGCGTTCCGGACGCGGGTCAGCATGTCCGCGATCGGGTCAGTCATTGTCATTGGGCTTCTCCGCCCCTTCTCACCGTGGTTTCCCTTCCGCGCTTGTGATCGCGGTCCGGACCTTCGATGTAGATGGAATTCTTTTCGTTGATGGGGTTCTGGGCTGACGGCCTGGTGGGGCTACCAGCTGGACTTCGTAACGCCGGGCAGCTCACCGCGGTGGGCCATCTCGCGCAGGCAGATCCGGCACAGGCCGAACTTGCGGTACACCGAGTGGGGACGCCCGCAGCGCTGGCACCGGGTGTAGCCCCGAACCTTGAACTTCGGCGTCTTGGCGGCCTTGTTCTTCAGAGCAGTCTTTGCCATGAGATCAGTTCTCCTTGAACGGGAAGCCCAGCGCCTTCAGCAGCGCGCGGCCCTCGTCGTCGTTGGTGGCCGTCGTGACGACGGTGATGTCCATGCCCCGGACACGGTCGATCTTGTCCTGGTCGATCTCGTGGAACATCGACTGCTCCGTCAGACCGAAGGTGTAGTTGCCCAAGCCGTCGAACTGCCGCGGCGAGAGGCCACGGAAGTCGCGGATACGCGGGAGCGCAACCGTCACGAGACGGTCGAGGAACTCCCACATCCGGTCGCCGCGCAGCGTGACGTGGGCGCCGATCGGCATCCCCTCGCGCAGCTTGAACTGGGCGATCGACTTGCGTGCCTTGGTCACCAGAGGCTTCTGGCCGGTGATGGCGGTGAGGTCACGGATAGCGCCCTCGATGAGCTTGCTGTCCCGGGCCGCCTCGCCGACGCCCATGTTCACGACGACCTTGACGACGCCGGGGACCTGCATCGGGTTGGTGTAGCCGAACTGGCTGCTCAGCGACTCCCGGATCTGCTCCCGGTAGCGGGTCTTGAGGCGGGGTGCCGTGGTTGCAGTGGTGGTCTCAGTCATCCTCGTCACAGGTCCTTACCCGAGCGCACACCGACGCGGGTGCGGCTGGTCTTGGTGCGACCGCCGCGCTCGACGGTCTCGACCTTGGTCTTGATACGGGTGGGCTTCTTGTCCTCGGGGTCGACGACGGCCACGTTGCTCACGTGGATCGAGGACTCCTGGACGACCAGGCCACCGGTACGCGAGCCTCGATCGGTGCCGGCCTTGAGGTGGCGGGTCACGCGGTTGACGCCCTCGACGAGGACCCGCTGGGTCTCCGGGAAGACCCCGATGACCTTGCCGGTCAGGCCCTTGTCCTTACCGGTGAGCACCTGGACGGTGTCACCCTTCTTGATCTTCATCTTCGCCTTGCTCTTCGCCATGGCCTACAACACCTCCGGCGCGAGGGAGATGATCTTCATGAAGCGCTTCTCGCGCAGCTCGCGGCCGACGGGGCCGAAGATGCGCGTGCCGCGCGGGTCGCCATCGCCCTTGAGGATGACGGCGGCGTTCTCGTCGAACTTGATGTACGAACCGTCGGCGCGGCGGCGCTCCTTGACGGTGCGCACGATGACTGCCTTGACGACATCGCCCTTCTTGACGTTGCCGCCAGGGATGGCGTCCTTGACCGTGGCGACGATGGTGTCGCCGATGCCCGCGTAGCGGCGGCCGGAGCCACCGAGCACGCGGATGCACAGGAGCTCTTTGGCTCCCGTGTTGTCGGCGACGCGCAGTCGCGACTCTTGCTGGATCACTTCTTATCTCCTACTGTCGTGCCGGTTCTCCTCGCGCTGCGAGGAGCCTTGCCGAACGGCCTGGGGGTGTGGGGGCTATTCCCCACGAGGCATTACTTGGCCTTCTCGAGGATCTCCACCACACGCCAGCGCTTGCTCGCGCTGAGGGGGCGGGTCTCCATGATGAGAACGCGGTCGCCGACGCCGGCGGAGTTCTGCTCGTCGTGGGCCTTGACCCGGTGCGACTTGCGCATGACCTTGCCGTAGAGCGCGTGCTTGACGCGGTCCTCGACCTCGACCACGACGGTCTTGTCCATCTTGTCGCTGACCACGTAGCCCTGACGGGTCTTGCGGTAGTTGCGGGGCTCGGTGTCCGTGCTCACGGTGTCCTTCACGTTCTCAGCCATCACTTGGCCTCAGCCTTCTTGTCGGCCTTGTCAGCCTTCTTGTCGGCCTTGTCAGCCTTCTCAGACTTCGCAGCCTCCTTCTCAGACTTCTCGGCCTTGGCCTCGGCCTTCGCCTCAGCCTTGGGGGCGGAGGGAGCGATGCCGATGCCGAGCTCGCGCTCACGCATCTCGGTGTAGATGCGGGCGATGTCCTTGCGGACAGCGCGCAGCCGACCGTGGTTGTCGAGCTGACCCGTGGCGGACTGGAACCGGAGGTTGAACAGCTCCTCCTTCGCCTTGCGCAGCTCGTCGACGAGACGCTCGTCGTCCATGCCACGCAGCTGCTCGGAAACGAGGTCCTTGCTACCAACGGCCATCAGATGTCACCACCTTCACGCTTGACGAAACGGCTCTTCATGGGGAGCTTGTGCATCGCGAGACGCATGGCCTCGCGCGCGGTCTCCTCGCTCACGCCGGAGAGCTCGAACATGACGCGTCCGGGCTTGACGTTGGCGATCCACCACTCCGGGGAACCCTTACCCGAACCCATGCGGGTCTCGGCGGGCTTCTTGGTCAGCGGGCGGTCCGGGTAGATGTTGATCCAGACCTTTCCGCCACGGCGGATGTACCGGGTCATCGCGATACGCGCCGACTCGATCTGACGGTTGGTCACGTACGCCGGCTCGAGGGCCTGGATGCCGTACTCACCGAAGGCGACCTTGGTGCCACCCTTGGCAGCGCCACTCCGACCGGGGTGGTGCTGCTTGCGGTGCTTGACTCGACGAGGAATCAACATCAGTTGTTCTCTCCCTCACTGGGTGCAGCCGCCTCGGCGGCCGGGGCCTGCGCAGCAGCCTCGGCGGGAGCCTGGGTGCGCTCGCCACGGCGGGCACGAGCGGGGCGGTCCGCGCCATCACGACGCGGGCCACGGGACGGGCGGGACGGGGCGGCGGCCTGCTGGGCAGCGAGCTCACGCGCGGTGAGGTCACCCTTGTAGATCCAGACCTTGACGCCGATCCGACCGAAGGTCGTGCGGGCCTCGTAGAAGCCGTAGTCGATGTTCGCGCGGAGGGTGTGCAGCGGCACGCGACCCTCGCGGTAGAACTCGGTGCGGCTCATCTCCGCGCCGCCGAGACGGCCGGAGACCTGGACCCGGATGCCCTTGGCGCCGGCGCGGGTGGCCGACTGCATCCCCTTACGCATCGCGCGACGGAACGAGACACGGGCGGAGAGCTGCTCCGCGATGCCCTGAGCGACGAGCTGGGCATCGATCTCGGGGTTCTTGACCTCGAGGATGTTGAGCTGGACCTGCTTGCCGGTGAGCTTCTCGAGCTCCCCGCGGATGCGGTCCGCCTCCGCGCCGCGCCGGCCGATGACGATACCGGGTCGGGCGGTGTGGATGTCGACGCGGACCCGGTCGCGGGTGCGCTCGATCTCGACGCGGGCGATACCTGCGCGCTCCATGCCCTCGGACATGAGCTTGCGGATCGCGACGTCTTCCTTGACGTAGTCGCGGTAGCGCTGACCCTTCGTGGTCGAGTCAGCGAACCAGCGGCTCCTGTGGTCGGTCGTGATGCCGAGTCGGAAGCCGTGCGGGTTGACCTTCTGTCCCATCAGCGGGTGCCTCCGTTCTTCTTCTCGGCCTGCTTCGGACTGTTCTGGACGACCACGGTGATGTGGCTCGTACGCTTGTTGATGCGCGAGGCGCGACCCTGGGCCCGCGGCCGGAACCGCTTCATGGTCGGGCCCTCGTCGACATACGCCTCGGCGACGACGAGGTCACGCTCGTTGAACGGCGTGGCGTTCTGGTCGGCGAGGAAACGCGCGTTGGCGATGGCGCTCTGCAGCACCTTGCGGACCGGGTCGCTCGCCGCCTGCGGGGCGAACTGCAGCGCGGTGACGGCCTCGACGGCCTGCTTGCCGCGGATCAGGTCGACGACGCGGCGCGCCTTCATCGGCGTGACGCGGACGTGCCGCGCAACGGCGCGAGCTTCCATGGCCTGCTCTTCCTGGGTGACGTTCGGGGTGGCCATCAGCGACGACGTCCCTTCTTGTCGTCCTTGACGTGACCCTTGAAGGTCCGCGTCGGGGCGAACTCGCCGAGCTTGTGGCCGACCATCGCCTCGGTGATGAACACCGGGACGTGCTTGCGGCCGTCGTGGACGGCGATGGTGTGGCCGAGCATGTCCGGGCTGATGACCGAACGGCGCGACCAGGTCTTGATGACGTTCTTCGTGCCCGCTTCGTTCTGAGCGTCCACCTTCTTCTGAAGGTGGTCGTCGATGAAGGGGCCCTTCTTGAGACTACGAGGCATGTGTCCAGGCTCCTATCAGCGCTTCTTGCCAGTACGACGGCGGCGGACGATCATCTTGTCGCTTGCCTTACCGGGCTTACGGGTCCGGCCCTCAGGCTGGCCCCAGGGACTCACCGGGTGACGACCACCCGAGGTCCGACCCTCGCCACCACCGTGCGGGTGGTCGACGGGGTTCATGACGACACCACGGACGGTCGGGCGCTTGCCCTTCCACCGCATACGGCCGGCCTTGCCCCAGTTGATGTTGGCCTGCTCGCTGTTGCCGACCTCGCCGACCGTGGCACGGCAGCGCAGGTCGACGTTGCGGATCTCACCGGAGGGCAGACGCAGCTGGGCGTACGGGCCGTCCTTGGCGACGAGCTGCACACGGACGCCGGCGGAGCGGGCGATCTTCGCGCCACCGCCGGGCCGCAGCTCGACAGCGTGCACGACCGTACCGGTGGGGATGTTGCGCAGCGGCAGGTTGTTGCCGGGCTTGATGTCGGCGGTGGGGCCGTTCTCGATCGGGTCGCCCTGGCGGAGCTTGTTCGGCGCCAGGATGTACCGCTTCTCGCCGTCGGCGTAGTGCAGCAGCGCGATGCGGGCGGTGCGGTTCGGGTCGTACTCGATGTGAGCGACCTTCGCCGGCACCCCGTCCTTGTCAGCGCGACGGAAGTCGATGACGCGGTAGGCGCGCTTGTGGCCACCACCGATGTGACGCGTCGTGATCCGACCGCTGGAGTTGCGGCCGCCGCTCTTGGTGAGCGGGCGCACGAGCGACTTCTCGGGGGTGGAGCGAGTGACCTCGACGAAGTCGGCGACAGAGCTGCCGCGACGACCAGGCGTGGTCGGCTTGTACTTACGGATACCCATGGTTTCTTATCCCTTTGCTGCAGGCGTCAGACGCCCGCACTCCCGAAGATGTCGATCGAACCTTCGCGCAGGGTCACGATGGCGCGCTTGGTGTCCTTGCGCTTGCCCAGCCCGAAACGGGTGCGGCGTGCCTTGCCCGGCCGGTTCATGGTGTGGACGGAGTCGACCTTGACCTTGAAGATCTGCTCGATGGCGATCTTGATCTCGGTCTTGTTGGCCCGCGGGTCGACGATGAAGGTGTACTTCCCCTCGTCGAGCAGACCGTAGGACTTCTCCGAGACGACTGGCGCGATGAGGATGTCGCGAGGGTCCTTGAACGTGGTGAACGAGCTCACTTGGTGTCCTCCGTCTTCGAAGCGGACGTGGCGGAACCGTTGACGAACGCGTCGAAGGCGCCCTTGGTGAACACGATGTCGTCCGCACACAGCACGTCGTAGGTGTTGAGCTGGTCGACCGGCAGGCCGTGGACGTTGTCCAGGTTGCGGATCGACTTCCAGCCGACGAGGTCCGCACGCTCGAGAACCACGAGGAGGTTCTTGCGGTCGGTGATCCCGGCCAGTCCGGCCGCTGCGGCCTTGGTCGAGGGGGTCTCGCCGGAGACGATCCCGTCGACGACGTGGATGCGGCCGTGGCGGGCCCGGTCGGAGAGGGCGCCACGCAGGGCGGCAACCTTCATCTTCTTGGGGGTGCGCTGGCTGTAGTCCCGGGGCTGCGGTCCGTGGACCACGCCACCACCGGTGAACTGCGGCGCACGGATCGAGCCCTGGCGGGCGCGGCCGGTGCCCTTCTGGCGGTAGGGCTTGGTGCCACCACCGCGGACCTCGCCGCGGGACTTGGTCGCGTGGGTGCCCTGACGCGCAGCGGCGAGCTGGGCGGTGACGACCTGGTGGATGAGGGGGACGTTGGTCTGGACGTCGAAGATCTCCGCGGGGAGATCGACGTTCACGACCGTGAGCGTGTCCTTGGTCTTAGCAGTCGTTGCCATGGCTTATCAGGCTCCCTTGGCGGCCGTGCGGAGCAGGACGACGCCGCCGCGGGGACCGGGAACGGCTCCCTTGATCAGCAGCAGGCCCTTCTCGGCGTCCACGGCGTGGATCGTGAGGTTCTGAGTGGTCTGGCGCTCGCCGCCCATGCGACCGGCCATCCGCATCCCCTTGAAGACGCGGCCCGGGGTGGACGCGCCACCGATCGAGCCGGGCTTGCGGTGGTTGCGGTGCGCGCCGTGGCTCGCCGAGACACCCTTGAAGCCGTGCCGCTTCATGACGCCGGCGAAGCCCTTGCCCTTGGTCGTGCCGGTCACGTCGACGGCCTGCCCGGCCTCGAAGATCTCGGCGGTCAGCTCCTGGCCGGGCTCGTAGTCGGCAGCGTCCGCCGTGCGGAGCTCGACGAGGTGGCGGCGCGGGGTCACGCCGGCCTTCTCGAAGTGGCCGGTGAGCGGCTGGTTGACCTTGCGGGGGTCGATGGCGCCGAAGCCGATCTGGACCGCGGAGTACCCGTCGGCCTCCTCGGTGCGGACCTGCGTCACCACGCAGGGACCGGCCTTGACGACGGTGACGGGGACGAGGCGGTTGTCGGCGTCCCAGACCTGGGTCATGCCGAGCTTCTCGCCGAGGAGCCCCTTCAGCGTGCGGGACGTCGTGCTAGTCGTTGCAGTCATCGTGGACCTCAGAGCTTGATCTCGATGTTGACGTCCGCGGGCAGGTCGAGACGCATCAGCGAGTCGACGGCCTTCGGCGTCGGGTCGATGATGTCGATGAGGCGCTTGTGGGTGCGCATCTCGAAGTGCTCGCGGCTGTCCTTGTACTTGTGCGGCGACCGGATGACGCAGAACACGTTCTTCTCCGTCGGCAGCGGCACCGGGCCGACCACGGTCGCGCCGGCACGGGTGACCGTGTCGACGATCTTGCGCGCCGAGCTGTCGATGACCTCGTGGTCATACGACTTCAAGCGGATGCGGATTTTCTGTCCCGCCATCTCTCGTCCGTCTCTCTCTCGCCTTGCTGGTGTGTAGCTGGTCTCTAAACGTCTCTGGTTGCGCTGGCCTAGCGGCCGCTGACCTGCGGTTTCACCGACCCCCGAGGTCGGGTGTGTCGGCATTCTCCGCAGGCGGATGTCCTCGAACCTCGTAGCTCGTACCTAGTCGGAAGGAGTGCCACCCTCGCTGGGGGTCGCGGTGGACATGCCACGGTGAACCCGGCAGCTTCTGCTGTGTCTCGCCGGTGTGTCGCCCCACCTTTGGCTCCGATCCGTGCGGACCGGTGCCCCTAGGGTGGTTCGATTCGTTGGCACCGAGCGAGGCCGACACCGTCGAGGGCGAACCCCAGCGGCGCGCGGCTTGCGCAAGCAACCCCACTAGTCTGCCAGAGCGGCAGCGCAGGTCCAAATCGCGCCGACCCCATCGGCGCCACAGCGAGCGCGGGGAGGCCTCACACGATCGACCACACGATCGACCACCCACTCGACCCCCACTCGACCACGACGTCGAAGCGGTTACCGGATCGTATCGTGAGACGCCCTCTCGGTAAGTTTGCGTTATCTATCCGATAACGCTCAATAATGAAGCCATGGTACTTCCAGGCAGTGCACCCGGATCACATCTGGTCCGCCGACCCGAGGTCGACTTCAGGCGCGTCTGCAGCGCCCTCATGCGTGCCTGTCACTGACCTGCGAGCGCACGAACCGCGAGAAGAGCCCTGCGAGAAGAGCACTGCGGACCGGCACAGAGAAGCCCCAGAGGAGCTGAAAGGGGCACTGCGTAGCGCGCCTCCTGCTGGGGGCCGCTCTGCCCCACCACCGCGGGCGTCGGAACCGCCGCTTCTCGCCTGCCCCCGCGCCAGCCGCGAACGGCATACCGATCACCCTGCAGCCCACTCCCGGCCGGCCGAGCGCGCTGACCGACCACCGCATACCGAGTCCTCATCCCGCATCCTCACAGACAGGCGCCCCCCACCATGACGATCGACGCCTCTCCCCCGCGCACAGTCGCCAAGGTCCGGCCGTCCCGCTCGGCCCGGCCGCAGGGTCAGTGGGCCATCGACGGCCGCGAGCCGCTCAACGCCAACGAGGTGTTCAAGGCGCAGGACAACGGCCTGAACGTCCGCGAGCGCATCGAGCAGGTGTATGCGCGGGCCGGCTTCGACGCCATCCCCACCGAAGACCTCCACGGCCGGTTCCGGTGGTGGGGGCTCTACACCCAGCGCAAGCCGGGGATCGACGGCGGCCGCACCGCCCAGCTCGAGCCGCACGAGCTCGAGGACCGCTACTTCATGCTCCGGGTCCGCATCGACGGTGGCGCCCTGACCACCGACCAGCTGCGCGTGGTCGCCGGGATCTCCACGGAGCTCGCCCGGGACACCGCGGACATCAGCGACCGGCAGAACGTCCAGTACCACTGGGTCCGTATCGAGGACGTCCCGGAGATCTGGCGCCGGCTCGAGTCGGTCGGGCTCGAGACCACAGAGGCGTGCGGGGACACCCCGCGCGTCATCCTCGGCAGTCCCCTCGCGGGTATCGCCGCCGATGAGATCCTCGACCCGACCCCGGTCATCGAGGAGATTCAACGACGTTTCATCGGTGACCCGGAGCTGGCCAACCTCCCTCGGAAGTTCAAGTCGGCGATCACGGGTCACCCGAGCCTCGACGTCGTCCACGAGATCAACGACATCTCCCTCGTCGGCGTCGTCCACCCCGAGCTCGGCCCCGGGTACGACCTCTGGGTGGGTGGCGGACTCTCCACCGCGCCCAGGCTCGCCGAGCGCCTCGGGGTCTTCGTCGCGCCGGAGCAGGCCGCCGATGTCTGGCACGGTGTCATCCGGGTCTTCCGCGACTACGGCTTCCGTCGACTCCGCAACAAGGCCCGCCTGAAGTTCCTCCTCGCCGACTGGGGTCCGGAGAGGTTCCGTCAGGTCCTCGAGGACGAGTACCTCGGCGCGCCGCTGCCCGACGGCCCGCCACCGCCGCCACCCTCTGGTCCCGGGGACCACGTGGGGGTGCACCGCCAGAAGGACGGTCGTCTCTACGCGGGCCTCGCCCCCACCGTGGGACGGGTCAGCGGCACGACCCTCACCGGCCTCGCCGATCTCGCCGAGGCTGCCGGGTCACGGCGGATCCGGTTCACCCCCCACCAGAAGGTCGTCGTCCTCGACCTCGACCCGGAGGGCATCGACGCCTTCCTCGACGGGGCCGCCGCGCTCGGCCTCACCGCAACCCCGAGCATCTTCCGTCGCTCCACCATGGCCTGCACGGGGATCGAGTTCTGCAAGCTCGCGATCGTCGAGACCAAGGCGACGGCGGCCCGGGCGATCGCCGAGCTCGAGGAGCGGCTGAGCGATCTCGAGCCACTCCTCGACCAGCCCATCACCCTGCACGTCAACGGCTGCCCGAACTCCTGTGCCCGCATCCAGGTCGCCGACATCGGGCTCAAGGGCCAGATCGTCACCGATGACGACGGGCGGCAGGTTCCCGGCTTCCAGGTGCATCTCGGCGGGGGTCTGGCCGGAGCCGGCGCCCCGACCGAGACCGGTGCGGGACTGGGGCGCACCGTCCGGGGGTTGAAGGTCACCGCCGACGACCTCTCCGCCTACGTCGAGCGGGTGGTGCGCCGCTATGCCGCCTCCCGGACCGGCGAAGAGAGCTTTGCGACCTGGGTCCACCGAGTCACCGATGAGGAGCTGTCATGACCGACACGACCCTGCACGTCGACCGGGTGGCCGGTCACGAAATGATCTCGACCGACCGGACGACCCGCCTGCGCGAGCTGGTCGCCGACGCGCAGAGCCGGTATGCGCAGGCCACCTCGGACGAGATCCTCACCTGGGTCGCGGAGCACTTCCGCGGCCGGGTCGCCGTGGCCTCGAGCATGGCCGACACGGCGCTGCCGCACCTCGTCGCCCAGCACCTGCCCGGTGTCGACGTGCTCTTCCTCGACACCGGGTACCACTTCCCGGAGACCCTGCAGACCCGGGACGAGTTCGCGCGTCGCGTCGATGTGCGGATCCGCTCCCTCCAGCCGGAGCTCTCCGTCGCGGAGCAGGACCTGCGCTTCGGCCCGGACCTGTTCGCCCGTGACCCCGGGCGGTGCTGCGCGATGCGCAAGGTCGAGCCCCTGTCCAGCGCACTGCAGGGCTACGACGCCTGGATCACCGGGGTGCGCCGCGTCGAGGCGCCGACCCGTGCGAACACGCCGATCGTGGAGTGGGACGGCACCTTCGGCCTGGTCAAGATCAACCCGCTCGTCTCGTGGAGCGACGCGGACGTCGAGACCTACCTGCGTGAGCACGATGTGCCCGTCCACCCGCTGCTGTCCCAGGGCTACCCGTCCATCGGGTGCGCCCCCTGCACCCGCCAGGTCGGCGCCGGTGAGGACCCCCGGTCCGGCCGGTGGAGCGGGTTCGAGAAGACCGAGTGCGGCCTGCACCCTCCGAAGGCCGTCGCAGCCGGGGTCACGCCCGACCCGTCCACCACCGAAGGGGAGGCGATCCGATGACCAGCGCCGTCGCATACCGGCTCGGGGGCCAGGAGAGCCCTGCGGGAGGTGACCTGCTCGACCTCCTCGAGAGCGAGGCGATCCTCATCATCCGTGAGGTGATCGCCGAGCTCGAGCGCCCGGTCGTGCTGTTCAGCGGGGGCAAGGACTCCGTCGTCCTGCTCCACCTTGCGGCCAAGGCGGTCTGGCCGGCGCGGCTGTCCGTGCCGGTGCTCCACGTCGACACGGGACACAACTTCCCGGAGGTGCTCGACTTCCGCGACGCCACGGTGCGCCGGCTGGGCATCGACCTGCACGTCGCGCGGGTCCAGGACTACATCGACGACGGCCGGCTGCGTGAGCGGACCGACGGGACCCGCAACCCGCTGCAGACCGTGCCGCTCCTCGATGCGATCACGCAGCACCGTTTCGACGGGGTGTTCGGCGGCGGGCGGCGCGACGAGGACAAGGCGCGCGCCAAGGAGCGCATCGTCTCGCTCCGGGACTCCTTCGGGCAGTGGGACCCGAAGAACCAGCGGCCGGAGCTGTGGCGCACGGTCAACACCCGCCACCGGCCCGGTGAGCACGTGCGGGTCTTCCCGCTGAGCAACTGGACCGAGCTCGACATCTGGCGCTACATCGAGCGGGAGGGGATCGAGCTCCCCGCTCTCTACTACGCCCACGAGCGTGAGGTGTTCGAGCGCGACGGCATGCTCCTCGCGCCCGGACCGTGGAGTGCTCCGCGACCCGGTGAGGAGGTGCGTACGGAGACGGTTCGCTACCGGACGGTCGGCGACATGTCCTGCACCGGCGCTGTCCGCTCGAGCGCCCGCACCGTCGGTGCGGTCGTGGCCGAGGTCGCCGCGAGCACGCTCACCGAGCGCGGCGCGACGCGGGCCGACGACCGCATCTCCGAGGCCGCCATGGAAGACCGCAAGAAGGAGGGGTACTTCTGATGACCGCCCCCACGCTGCTCCGACTCGCCACGGCGGGATCCGTCGACGACGGCAAGTCCACCCTCGTCGGACGCCTGCTCCACGACACCAAGTCGGTCCTCGCCGACCAGCTCGCTGCCGTCGAGGACGCCAGCCGGCGACGGGGCTGGACCGGTGAGGTAGCCGACCTCGCCCTCCTCACCGACGGCCTGCGTGCCGAGCGCGAGCAGGGCATCACGATCGACGTCGCCTACCGCTACTTCGCGACCGCCAAGCGGTCCTTCGTCCTCGCCGACTGCCCGGGTCACGTCCAGTACACGCGCAACACGGTGACCGGCGCCTCGACGGCGGACGTCGTGCTCGTCCTCATCGACGCGCGCAACGGTGTGGTCGAGCAGACCCGGCGTCACCTCGCCGTCGTGAGCCTTCTGCGGGTGCCCCACGTCGTCATCGCGGTCAACAAGGTCGACCTCGTCGACGACCCTGCCGGCGTCTACGACCGGATCGTGCTCGACGTCGAGGACCTGCGCCGCACGCTGCACCTGCGGGACGTCACCGTCGTGCCGATCTGCGCGCTGCACGGCGACAACGTCGTCGAGCCGGGCCCGCGCACCTCTTGGTATGCCGGCCCCACCCTCCTCGACGTCCTCGAGGACCTCCCGCCCGAGCAGGTCGAGGGACCGGCGCGCTTCCCCGTGCAGCTCGTCATCCGGCCTCAGCTGGGCGCGGTCGACCCGCGCTATGTCGACTACCGCGGCTACGCCGGCCATGTCGCGTCCGGGACGATCCGGGTCGGGGACGAGGTCATCGTCTCCTCCTCGGGCGTGCGCACCAGGGTGACCGGCATCGACCGCGGCCCGGTCGAGGTCACCGAGGCCTCGGCCCCGCTCTCGGTCACGCTGCGGCTGGCCGACAACGTCGACATCTCCCGCGGTGACGTCATCGCCTCCGCCGACCGACCGCCGGTCCTCAGCCGGACCGCGGACGCCGTGCTGTGCTGGCTCTCGGACCAGCCGCTCACCACTGGAGCCCGGGTCCTCGTCAGTCACGGCACCCGGACCGTGCGCGCCCTCGTGAGCGAGGTGCACGAGCGGCTCGACATCGACACCCTCACCGTCCAGCCTGCCTCCGGGGCACAGCTCAACGACCTCGTCTCGGTCTCTCTCACCTTGGCCGAGCCGCTGCCGATCGAGCCCTACTCCGAGTCGCGGGACGCAGGCTCGCTCCTCGTCATCGACCCGCACGACGGGTGGACGCTCGCCGCGGGGATGGCGCACGTCCCACTGCCTGGAGCTGCTGTGGCGGCCGTGGCGGTCGGGCAGGCCCACGACGCTGAGGAGGCCTGGCTGTGAGCGCGCCGGTCACCCTGCTCGGGCTACGGCTCACCGGCCGTCGCGTCGTCTGCGTCGGGGGCGGCTCGGTGACTGCCCGCCGGGTGAAGGACCTTCTCGCCGACGGGGCTCTGGTGACCGTCATCGCTCCGGAGGTCGGGGCGGGTCTGGCCGGGATCCTGGCCCAGGAGGGCGCCTCGCTCACCCACCTCCCCAGACCGTATGCGGGGGCCGCCGACCTCGATGACGCCTGGCTCGTTCACACCGCGACGGGGCACCCGCAGGTCGACGCCCAGGTGGGTCGCGATGCCGACGAGCGTCGTATCTGGTGCGCCGACGCGGGCGACGCCTCCCGCGCCAGCGCCCACGTGCCCGCCCGCGGACAGGTCGAGGTCGGGGACGCGACCCTGCGCGTCGCGGTGCACGGGGGTGGCGACCCGCGCCGCGCGATCACTGCCCGCAACGCCGCTCTCGACCACCTCGCCTCGGGCATCGTCGACCTCCGGGCTAGCGAACCCCGCCGCGAGGGTCGTCCCGGGTGGGTGGCGCTCGTCGGTGCCGGACCGGGAGACGACGGTCTCCTCACCCGTCGGGCCGCTGCGCTCCTCGCGAGCGCCGATGTCGTCGTCACCGACCGGCTCGTCCCCACCTCGACCCTGGCGCTGCTGCCACCGGAGGTCCGCATCATCGACGTCGGCAAGCAGCCCGACCACCACCCCGTGCCGCAGCACGAGATCAACGCAATTCTCGTCCGCGAGGCGCAGGCGGGCCACGGCGTGGTGCGCTTCAAGGGCGGCGATCCATACGTCCTCGGCCGCGGCGGCGAGGAGCGTCTTGCCTGCGAGGAGGCGGGCATCCGCGTCGAGGTCGTTCCCGGGATCACCTCCGCCATCGCCGTGCCGGCGGCCGCGGGCATCCCGGTGACCCACAGGGGTGTCTCACGCGGCTTCACGGTCGTCACCGGGCACGAGGACCTCGCGGCGCTGCCGTCCGGCAGCGACCACACCGTCGTCATCCTGATGGGCGTCGCCGCGCTGGCGCGCAACGTCGAGATCCTCCGCGGGTCCCGCTCGGGCACCACCCCCGTCGGCATCATCGAGCGCGGCTGCACGCCGGAGCAGCGGGTCACTCTCGGCACGCTCGACGACATCGTCGAGCTCGCGGAGCAGCGCCGAGTCGCGAACCCGGCTGTCATCGTCATCGGCGACGTCGTGCGGCTGGCCCACGACTGGGCGGGCCGGACGGAGCAGTCCGCGTCGCATACTCCCTCGCTCGTGGGCGCCGACGCATGAGGCGCGCCCTCTCCGCTGTCGGCGTGGCTCGGTGACCGCCCTCGCAACCCGCCGGCCCCTCGTCGTCGCTGCCCATGGCACCGCGAGCGCAGCCGGTCGCGCCGTCGTCGAGGAGTGCGCGGCCCGCGCCGGTGAGCTGCTCGGCGTGCCGACATCGGTGGGCTACGTCGACGTGTGCGAGCCTGAACTCGTCGACGTCCTGCGGCGGACCACGCGCCCGGTCGTCGTCCCCCTCTTCCTCGCGAGCGGATACCACGTCCGGCACGACGTCCCCGCGGCCCTCGCGGAGACGTCCGGCGGAGTCGTCACCGATGCACTCGGCAGCGCCGAGGCCGTCATCGAGGCTCTCGTCAGCCGGCTGCGCGAGCTCCTCGGCACCGGCCGTCCTCCCGCCGAGCACCTCGACGGCATCGTTCTCGCCTCGGCCGGGTCGTCGCAGGCCTCCGCGCGCGGTGAGGTGGCGGACGTGGCCGACCTCCTCGCCGAGCGGGTCAGGGTCCCGGTGAGCGTCGCATACCTCTCGGGGCCGGGGCCGACGGTCGAGGAGGTATGCGCCGCGCACCGCTCCCAGGGCCGGTCGCGACTGGCCGTGGTCACCCACCTGCTCGCGCCCGGGGTGTTCCTCGACCGGGCCCGACGGCTCGGCGCCCAGGCGGGCGTCGTCGGGGTGACCGATGCACTCGGCAGCCACCCCGCCATCAGCATGCGGGTGGCTGGGCGGTACACCGCGGCGGTCTCTGCGTCCGTCTGAGGCGCCGCGGGAGGCTGGTGCCGAAAGGTCGGCATCGGTCGAGAACCGGGGACTGAGGCGACCGATCACCCGTGTGCGATACCCCTGCGGGTATCGAGTAGAGTTGTGCGATGTTCGCCGCACACCTTCAGACCCTGCGGATGTGGTCACCTCTCCGCTGGACGGTCGCGGCTCTGGCCGGCCTCGGGACGATCATGCTCATCGGGGTACCGACCGTGCTCATCCCGAATCCGGTGTTCGGGCGGGAGATCCCGATGACATGGTGGGCCTGGCCGACCCTGGTCGTGGCAGCGCTGCTCAGCGGACTGCTCGTCGCGACCTATGTGCGCGCGCCGCAACCGACGTCGGACCCTGGCGCGGACAGCGACGGAGGCACCGACGAAGAGGGCACCAGGCGAGGCATGCTGGGCGGCGTCCTGACCTTCTTCGCTGTCGGTTGCCCGGTCTGCAACAAGATCGTCCTCCTGGCCATCGGTTCGGCCGGCGCGATGCAGTGGTTCGCGCCCATCCAACCACTCCTCGCCGTCGCCGCCGTCTTCGCCCTGGCCTGGGCGCTGCACGTCCGACTGCGTGGCGAGCGCTCCTGCCTCCTGCCCGTTGCTGCCCCGTAGTCTGATCGGCGTGACCCGACCCGACACCCTGCTCTTCGCACTGCAACGCTCCGACGCCGCCAGACCACGCATCACCTGCTACGACGACACCGACGGCCCGACGAAGGGCGAGCGGATCGAGCTCTCCGCCCGGGTGCTGTCGAACTGGGTGGCCAAGGCGGCGAACGCGCTCCAGGAGGACTACGACGTCGAACCCGGCTCTCGAGTGCTCCTCGCGCTCCCTCCGCACTGGCGCACCGCATACTGGGCGCTCGCCACCTGGGCCGTGGGCGGGTGCGTCGTCCTCGATGCCGCAGAGGAGGCCGATGTCTGCATCAGCGACGACCCCGCTGTCCTCGACGACTTCGTCCGGCGCTCGGGTGCGGGTGCTGCGGCGGTGCTCGTCACCCTCGCGGCTCTGGCCCGCCGCGCCGATGGTTCTGTCAGCGACGGCGTGATGGACGAGGCTGCCCAGCTCGCCACGTACGCCGACCAGTTCGAGCCGTGGGCGGAGGCCGATGATGAAGACCCGGCGCTCGTCGTCGACGGCGAGAGCGTGAGCTATGGCGCGCTGGTCGAGTGGGCCGGAAGCGACCAGGCTGCCCCCGTCGACGCCAACGCTCGCGCCCACATCTCGACCTACGACACCGCACTGTTCCTCAAGGTGCTCCTGAGCACCTGGGCGGGTGACGGGTCGGTCGTCCTGAGCCGTGGTGAACCCGGCGCCGAGGCTCTGGCCGGACGGCTCGCGACCGAGGGCGTGACGCATACCCTGTAGCGATTGCCACTCGTGTCGGTGGCTATTCGAGTGCCGTTCATCGGATGAGGAGAAAAGGTCAGGGGTGAGGGAGCGAATCGCCGGCTCGGCTCGTCCAACGCGTATGCGACCGCGCGCCGTGATCTCGACCCTGCCCACTTCCAGCATGCTCACGTCCACCAGGTCCCTGGCTGCCGTGGCCCTGTGCGCCATCGCCCTCGCCGGGTGCGGTTCGGGCGACACCGTTCCCCCTGGATCGGCGGCCGCGTCGGTCGAGGTGGTGGGCCAGGGTGCCGTGATGAAGCAGTCCCCCACCTCCGACATCGAGCTCTGCATCGGAGCGATGCTGACCTCGTACCCGCCCCAGTGCGGTGGGCCGAAGCTGCTCGGTGAGTTCTCCTGGGACGATGTGGAGTCTGAGCAAGCCAGCGGGGTGCGGTGGACGAACCAGTGGTACTACGCCGTGGGCTACTACGACGCCGAGGCGGACACGTTCACCCTCACCAGACCGCTGAGCAGTGAGCCCCCTGAGGGGTACGTCGAGCGGCAGGTTGAGGAGCCCGAGTTCCCCCAGCTCTGCGACGACCCCTACGAGGGCGGAGACCCGGACTTCTCCGACGACCTCGTGGCGCAGGAGCTGCTGCAGCAGGAGCTCGAGAGCCTCGACGGGTACATCGGCTCGTGGGTCTCGGACGGCCACAACGAGTTCAATGTCCTCGTCACCGGTGACCCCGAGGCAGTGAGAGCCGAGCTGCGTGAGATCTGGCCCGGCGGGCTCTGCGTCGAGCAGCGCGACGGCGCAACCTACCGCGACATCGCTTCCGCCCAGGACGCGCTGTCCGATCACTTCCAGGAGCTCGGGATCACCGGGACAGGCGGTGGGCCCGGCGAGCTCAACGTCGAGGTCATCATCGCGGATCCCGTCACTGTGGAGCGCATCCACGAGATCGTCAGTGACTGGCTGAGGCCCGAGCAGGTCCGAGTGACCGGGGTGTTCCGGCCGTTGTCCTCGTAAGGGGCTCCTGCAACCCCTGCGCCCGTCCCCACACCCACACACTGAGTGCGCGCGCTCTGGGTGCTCCTCCGCGCACTCCAGTGCACGCGGCCCCACCCACACCCAGCACCACCACTCTATGGGTGCTCCTCCGCGCGCCGCATGCCGCAGGTGATCGATGGAAGCATTCGTCGAGTCCATCCGGCGGTAGCCGTCCTTCACGCCGCCGCATGGGCCAAGACCGATCGGCAAGCCGGCTACCTCATCGCGCTCGCGGTCCAACAACGCATCGTGTCTACCGAGCATCTCGCTCTAGCCTGGCAGCAGATGGTTCGTGTCCGTCGGCGCGCCCTTCTCGAGGTCATCGTCCGCGATGTGTGCGACGGGGCAGAGAGCCTTGGCGAGTTGGACTTCGCTGCGTTGTGTCGGAAGTTCGGCCTGCCGCCGCCGGACCGACAGGCGGTTCGCCGCACCGGGAACGGCCGCATCTACCTCGACCTCTGCTGGTCGCAGATCGGCCTCGTCGTCGAGATCGACGGCGGACACCATGCACTCGCGCTCAACCAGATCGACGACGCCCTCCGGCAGAACGACGTGACGATCGGCGGTCACACGGTGCTGCGCATTCCGCTTCTCGGTCTGAGAATGGGTGAGCAGGAGTTCATGACCCAGGTGCTGCGGGCGTACCTGCTTCTTGCCGCAGCCGCCTGAATCCACGCGCATCCACTCCCACGACAATGCCACGTTGGCTATGGGTGGTCTTGCGCGCAGGACAACACGCGCGCGGACTTGCTCCCACAACATGGACCATCGAGGCGCTGGTGGCGCTGCGGGCACTCCAACGCGCGCAAGCACGCCCTCACGCCGGACACCAACGCCGTGGGCGAAGCGGCGCGCACTCGAGCGCGCGCATCCACGCCCACAACCCCCACCCCCACAACACAGCGAAGGGCCCCACCTGGCGAACCAGGTGGGGCCCTTCACGTGCCGGCCTCAGCCGGCGCGACGCTCTGTGTCAGATCATCAAGCGTCAGATCATCAAGCGTCAGATCACTTGGTGATCTTGGTGACGCGGCCGGCGCCGACGGTACGGCCACCCTCGCGGATAGCGAAGCGCAGGCCCTCCTCCATGGCGATCGGCTGGATGAGCTCGACCTTCATCTCGGTGTTGTCGCCGGGCATGACCATCTCGGTGCCCTCGGGCAGGTGCACGACACCGGTGACGTCCGTGGTCCGGAAGTAGAACTGCGGACGGTAGTTGTCGTAGAACGGCGTGTGGCGGCCACCCTCGTCCTTGCTGAGGATGTAGACGTTCGCCTCGAACTCGGTGTGCGGGGTGATCGAGCCGGGCTTGACGATGACCTGGCCGCGCTCGACGTCCTCGCGCTTGGTGCCACGAAGAAGCAGACCGACGTTCTCACCCGCGCGACCCTCGTCGAGGAGCTTGCGGAACATCTCGATGCCGGTGACGGTGGTCTTGGCGGGCGGACCCTCGTGGATACCGACGATCTCGACCTCCTCGTTGACCTTGAGGATGCCGCGCTCGATACGACCGGTGACGACGGTGCCACGACCGGTGATCGTGAAGACGTCCTCGACGGGCATGAGGAACGGCTTGTCGATGTCGCGCTCCGGCTCCGGGATGTAGGTGTCGACCGCGTCCATGAGCTCCAGGACGCTCTTGGCCCACTCCGGGTCACCCTCGAGGGCCTTGAGCGCCGAGACGCGGACGACCGGCAGGTCGTCACCCGGGAACTCGTAGTCGGAGAGGAGCTCACGGACCTCCATCTCGACGAGCTCCATGATCTCCTCGTCGTCGACCATGTCGGCCTTGTTGAGCGCAACGACGATGTAGGGGACGCCGACCTGGCGGGCGAGGAGGACGTGCTCCTTCGTCTGCGGCATCGGGCCGTCGGTCGCCGCGACGACGAGGATGGCGCCGTCCATCTGCGCCGCACCCGTGATCATGTTCTTCACGTAGTCGGCGTGACCAGGGCAGTCGACGTGCGCGTAGTGGCGCGACTCCGTCTGGTACTCGATGTGCGCGATGGAGATGGTGATACCGCGCTGCTTCTCCTCGGGCGCCTTGTCGATGTCGTCGAACGCGAACTGCGGGTTCAGGTCCGGGTACTTGTCGTGCAGGACCTTGGAGATCGCAGCCGTCAGCGTCGTCTTACCGTGGTCGATGTGACCGATGGTGCCGATGTTGACGTGCGGCTTCGTCCGCTCGAACTTTGCCTTCGCCACTTGATTGTCCTCCTCAGGACTTCTTCTTGACTTAACGCCTCACGACCGGGCGGACGTGACGAACGTTCTGGTTGCTTGTGTTGCTTGGGGTACTGCTCTTGGTTGATTCGCCGCTGACGTCGCCGCGCAGCCAACCGGATTGTCTAGAGACCAGCGACCAGTCTAGCGGTCACTCGCCTCGAGTCTTCGCGATAATCTCCTCGGCCACCGACTTGGGGACCTCGGCGTAGGAGTCGAACTCCATCGAGTAGTTGGCGCGACCCTGGGTCTTGGAGCGCAGGTCACCGACGTAGCCGAACATCTCCGACAGCGGGACCAGACCACGGATGATCTTGGCGCCACCGATGTCCTCCATGGCCTGGATCTGACCACGGCGGGAGTTGATGTCGCCGATGACGTCGCCCATGTACTCCTCAGGCGTACGAACCTCGACGAGCATCATCGGCTCGAGCAGCACCGGGTCCGCCTTCTTGATGGCCTCCTTGAAGGCCATCGAGCCGGCGATCTTGAACGCCATCTCCGAGGAGTCGACGTCGTGGTAGGCGCCGTCCAGCAGGATCGCCTTCACGCCGACCATCGGGTACCCGGCGAGGACGCCGTACTGCATCGCGTCCTGGATACCGGCATCGACCGACGGGATGTACTCACGCGGGATACGACCACCGGTGACCCGGTTCTCGAACTCGTAGAGCTCGCCCTCGGTCGACGCGAGCGGCTCGAAGGTCAGCTGCACCTTCGCGAACTGGCCGGAACCACCGGTCTGCTTCTTGTGGGTGTAGTCGTACTTCTCCACAGGACGACGGATCGTCTCGCGGTAGGCGACCTGGGGCTTGCCCACGTTGGCCTCGACCTTGAACTCGCGACGCATGCGGTCGACGAGGATGTCGAGGTGCAGCTCGCCCATGCCGGCGATGATCGTCTGGCCGGTGTCCTCGTCGAGGTGGACCTGGAAGGTCGGGTCCTCCTCGGCGAGCTTCTGGATGGCCGTGCCGAGCTTCTCCTGGTCGCCCTTGGTCTTGGGCTCGATGGCCACCTGGATGACCGGCTCGGGGAAGGTCATCGACTCGAGAACGATCTGCTCGTTCGGGTCGCAGAGGGTGTCACCCGTGGTCGTCGTCTTCAGACCGATGGCGGCGTAGATGTGGCCCGCCAGCGCCTCGTCGACAGGGTTCTCCTTGTTCGCGTGCATCTGGAAGAGCTTGCCGATGCGCTCCCGCTTGCCCTTGGTCGAGTTGTAGACCTGCGAGCCGGCGGCGACACGACCGGAGTAGACCCGGATGAAGGTGAGTGTCCCGAAGAACGGGTGGGTGGCCACCTTGAACGCGAGAGCCGAGAAGGGCTCGTCGATGCTGGGCTTGCGCGAGAGGTGCTCGGCCTCGTGACCCGGGACGTGACCGGCGACGGCCGGGACGTCGAGCGGGCTCGGGAGGTAGTCGACGACTGCGTCGAGCATCGGCTGCACACCGCGGTTCTTGAACGCGGAACCACACAGGACCGGGTACACGGTCGAGCTGACCGTCAGCTTGCGGATGCCCTTCTTCAGCTCCTCGACGGTGAGCTCCTCACCCTCGAGGTACTTCTCCATCAGGGCGTCGTCGGCCTCGGCGACCGCCTCGACGAGCTCCTGGCGGTACTGCTCCGCCTTCTCCTTGAGCTCGTCCGGGATCTCCTGGACCTCGTACTTGGCGCCCATGGTGACGTCACCCTTGGAGTCGCCCTCCCAGACCAGCGCACGCATACCGAGCAGGTCGATGACGCCGACGAACTCGCTCTCGGAGCCGATGGGGAGCTGGAGCACGAGCGGGGTCGCGCCCAGGCGGTCCTTGATGGTCTGGACCGTGTAGTAGAAGTCCGCGCCCAGCTTGTCCATCTTGTTGACGAAGCAGATGCGGGGGACGTCGTACTTGTCGGCCTGGCGCCACACGGTCTCGGACTGGGGCTCCACGCCCTCCTTGCCGTCGAAGACAGCGACAGCACCGTCGAGGACACGCAGGGAGCGCTCCACCTCGACGGTGAAGTCGACGTGACCCGGGGTGTCGATGATGTTGATCTGGTTGTCGTTCCAGAAACAGGTGACAGCGGCGGAGGTGATGGTGATCCCCCGCTCCCTCTCCTGCTCCATCCAGTCGGTCGTCGACGCACCGTCGTGGGTCTCACCCATCTTGCGGTTGACACCGGTGTAGAAGAGGACGCGCTCAGTCGTCGTCGTCTTTCCGGCGTCGATGTGCGCCATGATCCCGATATTGCGGACCTTGGTCAGGTCGGTCAGGACATCCTGTGCCACGTTCGTTCTCTCAGTTCGTATGCGGTTCGCGGGTCTCGCGTGAAAGGTCCCGCGAGAAGTGCGGTGGGACCGCGGTGGTGAACGGTGATCGACCGTTCACCACCGGCGGATCACCAGCGGTAGTGCGCGAAGGCCTTGTTGGACTCGGCCATCTTGTGGGTGTCCTCGCGGCGCTTCACTGCGGCGCCGAGGCCGTTGGAGGCGTCGAGGATCTCGTTCATCAGACGCTCGGTCATCGTCTTCTCGCGACGCTGACGGGCGTAGCCGACGAGCCAGCGCAGCGACAGGGTCGTCGCGCGGCCGGGCTTGACCTCGACCGGAACCTGGTAGGTCGCGCCACCGACACGGCGGGACTTGACCTCGAGGGTCGGGCGCACGTTGTCGAGAGCGCGCTTGAGGGTCTGCACAGGGTCGGTGCCGGTCTTCTCGCGGCAGCCCTCGAGGGCGCCGTAGACAATGCCCTCAGCGATGGACTTCTTGCCATCGAGGAGGATCTTGTTCACGAGCTGGGTGACCAGGGTGGACTGGTAGACCGGGTCGACGACGAGGGGGCGCTTGGGAGCGGGGCCCTTGCGAGGCATTACTTCTTCTCCTTCTTCGCGCCGTAGCGGGAACGGGCCTGCTGACGACCCTTGACACCCTGGGTGTCGAGGGTGCCGCGGACGATCTTGTAGCGGACGCCGGGAAGGTCCTTCACACGGCCGCCACGCACGAGCACGATCGAGTGCTCTTGGAGGTTGTGGCCGACGCCGGGGATGTAGGCCGTGACCTCGATGCCGCTGGAGAGGCGCACACGGGCGACCTTGCGCAGAGCGGAGTTCGGCTTCTTGGGGGTGGTGGTGTAGACGCGCGTGCAGACGCCGCGGCGCTGCGGTGAGCCCTTGAGGGCAGGAGTCTTGACCTTCGAGGCCTTGTCCTGCCGGCCCTTGCGCACCAGCTGGTTGATCGTAGGCAACCTGGGTTCTCCGTACTAGTTGTTCTTATCCCATCCGGCTTCCCTGAGCCGATGGGTCCTTGGTAGTGGCCCGTGCCGACCGCGGGCGGGCCCGCTCACCTGAGGCGAGGTGCCTGAGACGAGATGGTCGGATCGGGTGCTCTTCCCTGCATTCCCCCCACCGTCCACGGCCCGCAGGTCGCGTCGAGTGTGTGGGGGCGCCCGGCAAGAGGTGGGCGAGAGGACCGGTGAGAGTCTCCCTTCGGCGCCGCGCTTGCTCATCCCTGAACGCGCACGTGCCGCAGCGCCTGGTCCTAGCCAGACACAACGATCAACTTTACTCGGCCAGGGGGGATGGGACCAAATCGGTCACGCCACCCTGGTCCCCCTCACCCAGCGGACGCCTGAGCAGGTAGATCGCGTACTCGAATGAGCGTCCCTCCCGCACGATCGTACGCACGATCTCCTGAACGTTTCCGCGCCCGGCGCCGCGCGCCCCGGCACCCACCACGCGCATGGTCTCGACGAGCTCCGGCGCCAGGTGGGAGGACCAGATCGCGAGGACTCCCCCGGGCGCCAGGGCATGGTATGCGGTGCTCACCCCCGCCTCCGAGTACAGGCCGGCATTGTCCTCCCGGACGAGGAACCCGGGCCCGTTGTCGACGTCGAGGAGGATGAGGTCCCAGCGGTCCCCGCCCCTCAGGACCTCGCCGACATCGCCTGCCCGCAGGTAGACCCGCGGGTCCGCGAGGTCCGTGGGGAGCAGACCTGTCTCGGCCCACTCCACCAGGGGCTCGGCGATCTCCACGACCTTCACCTGCCGGACCCGTGGATCCGCGAGCACGGTCGCCGCGGTGAACCCCAGCCCGAGCCCGCCGACGAGCACCCGGTCAGGTGCCGGGTGCTGGGACAGGGTGCCGGTTGCGAGCTCGACCTCCGTGCTCACGTCGACCGTGTCCATGACGAAGGTCCCGTTGACGATGAGCTCGGTGACCGCGCCGCGTCGCCGCAGCGCCACCTCGCCGATCGAGCTCGAGGCGCGGGCGAGGGTGTGGGCCATCTCGTCCGGGCCGATGCCGCTCACGCCCTCGACATCTCCTCACCGCGGTCCAGGGACACCCCGAGGATGAGCAGCAGCGCGGCCGGCAGGAAGAGCAGTCCGATCGAGGCGAAGAGCAGCGCGGTGAGGGCGAGGAACAGTCCGAGGCAGATCCACCGCGGCAGGATGGTGCGGGCGCGCCACACGCCGACGGCGAGAGCGACGAGGACCAGGCCCGGGACAGCCGCGCCCCAGCCGTTGACCTCGATGAGCGTGGCCCCGCCCTCGACCGTCTCGCTCGTGCCGTCGGACCCCACGGTCTCCGAGGACGTCGAGTACAGCGGCAGGGTCAGGGTCGCGATCCAGGCGATGACCGCGAGGACGACGGCGACAAGGCGCACGCGGGCAGACATCCCGGCATCATCCCACGCGAGGACGCCCGGCCCCGTGCCGCTCCTCCCCACCGACGCCGAAGGGGCGGTATGCGCGGGTCGATGCCTGCGCATACCGCCCCTTCGTCAGGCGGTTCGGGTGGGCCTAGAAGCGGTCCAGCCCAAGCTCGGTGTCGTCGAGGCGGATCGCCTCGCCGGTGCCCGTGCCGCTGCCGAACATGCCGTAGTCGTACTGGTCGTACGTCGGCAGGGTGTACATCGCCGCCTTGGCCTCCTCGGTCGGCTCCACAATGACGTTGCGGTAGCGCGACAGCCCGGTCCCCGCGGGGATGAGCTTTCCGAGGATGACGTTCTCCTTCAGGCCGAGCAGCGGGTCCGACTTGGCGTGCATCGCCGCCTCGGTGAGGACCCTGGTGGTCTCCTGGAAGGAGGCCGCCGACAGCCACGAGTCGGTCGCGAGCGAGGCCTTCGTGATGCCCATGAGCTCGGGACGACCGGAGGCCGGACGCCCGCCCTCAGCGACGACCTTGCGGTTCTCCTCCTCGAAGCGGCCGCGCTCGGCGAGCTCACCCGGGAGCAGGTCGGCGTCACCGGACTCGATGATCGTGATCCGCCGCAGCATCTGGCGGACGATGACCTCGATGTGCTTGTCGTGGATCGACACACCCTGCTGGCGGTAGACGTTCTGCACCTCGTCGACGAGGTGCATCTGCACCGCCCGCGGGCCGAGGATACGCAGGACCTGCTTCGGGTCGATCGCACCGACCGTGAGCTGGGTGCCGACCTCGACGTGCTGGCCGTCCTCGACGAGGAGCCGCGCCCGCTTGCTCACCGGGTAGGCGTGCTCGTCCGAGCCGTCGTCCGGGGTGAGCAGGATCCGGCGGGCCTTGTCGGTCTCCTCGATCGTGACGCGGCCACTGGCCTCGGCGATCGGCGAGACACCCTTCGGGGTGCGGGCCTCGAAGAGCTCGACGACACGCGGCAGACCCTGGGTGATGTCGTCACCGGCCACACCACCGGTGTGGAAGGTCCGCATCGTCAGCTGGGTACCGGGCTCACCGATGGACTGCGCCGCGATGATGCCGACGGCCTCACCGATGTCGACGAGCTTGCCGGTGGCCAGCGAACGGCCGTAGCACTTGGCGCAGGTGCCGACCTTGCTCTCACAGGTGAGAACCGACCGGACCTTGACCTCGTCCACACCGGCCGCGAAGAGCGCCCCGATGACGACGTCACCGAGGTCGATGCCCGCGTCGGCGAGGGTGGCCCCGTCCTGCACGACATCCTCGGCGAGGGTCCGCGCATACACGCTGGTCTCGACGTCGTCGTGGAGGGTGCGGGTCCCGGTGCGCTCGTTCACCTGGGCGATCGGCATGGTCAGACCACGCTCGGTGCCACAGTCGTCCTCACGGATGATGACGTCCTGGGAGACGTCGACGAGACGACGGGTGAGGTAGCCGGAGTCCGCGGTCCGCAGCGCGGTGTCCGCCAGACCCTTACGTGAGCCGTGCGTCGAGATGAAGAACTCGAGCACCGTCAGACCCTCGCGGAAGTTCGCGCGGATCGGACGCGGGATGATCTCGCCCTTCGGGTTCGACACCAGACCACGCATACCGGCGATCTGACGCAGCTGCATCCAGTTGCCTCGGGCACCGGAGGAGACCATCCGGAAGATGGTGTTCGTCTCCGGAAGGTTCGCCTCCATCTCCTTGCCGACCTCGTTGGTGGCCTGCGTCCAGATCTCGATGAGCTCCTGACGGCGCTCGTCGTCGGTGATCAGACCACGCTCGTACTGCGTCTGGACCTTGTCGGCCTTGAGCTCGTAGGACTCGAGGATCTCGGTCTTGCGCTCCGGGGTGACGACGTCGGAGATTGCGACCGTCGTGCCCGAGCGGGTCGCCCAGTAGTAGCCGTTGTCCTTCAGCGCGTCGAGCGAGGCGGCAACCTCGACCTTGGTGTAACGCTCGGCCAGGTCGTTGACGATCTGGGACAGGCGCTTCTTGTCGGCGGCCGCGTTGACGTAGGGGTAGTCCGCCGGCAGCGTCTGGTTGAAGATTGCGCGACCGAGGGTGGTCTCGAGGAGCACGTTGTGCGCGAAGCCCTCCTCGTCCACGAACGTCCCCTCCGGCTCCGTCCCGGGGGCCAGGACGACCTTCGGGATGCGGATCTTGACCTTGCTGCCGATGTGGATCTCACGGGCGTCGAAGGCCATCTGCGCCTCGGCGATGCTGCTGAACGCACGACCCTCGCCGGGACCGTCCGCCACCTCGGAGGTGAGGTGGAACAGGCCGATGATCATGTCCTGGGTCGGCATGGTCACCGGACGGCCGTCAGCCGGCTTGAGGATGTTGTTGCTCGAGAGCATGAGGATCCGGGCCTCGGCCTGCGCCTCCGCGGACAGCGGGACGTGGACAGCCATCTGGTCACCGTCGAAGTCGGCGTTGAACGCCGTGCAGACGAGCGGATGGATCTGGATGGCCTTGCCCTCGACCAGCTGCGGCTCGAAGGCCTGGATGCCGAGTCGGTGCAGGGTGGGCGCGCGGTTGAGCAGGACCGGGTGCTCGGTGATGACCTCTTCGAGGACGTCCCAGACGACCGGGCGGGCCCGCTCGACCATGCGCTTGGCGCTCTTGATGTTCTGCGCGTGGTCGAGGTCGACCAGACGCTTCATCACGAAGGGCTTGAACAGCTCCAGGGCCATCTGCTTGGGCAGACCGCACTGGTGGAGCTTGAGCTGCGGGCCGACGACGATGACCGAACGGCCGGAGTAGTCGACGCGCTTCCCGAGCAGGTTCTGGCGGAACCGGCCCTGCTTGCCCTTGAGCATGTCGGAGAGCGACTTCAGCGGACGGTTGCCCGGCCCGGTGACCGGACGACCACGACGACCGTTGTCGAAGAGGTTGTCGACGGCCTCCTGAAGCATGCGCTTCTCGTTGTTGACGATGATCTCGGGCGCGCCGAGGTCGAGGAGTCGCTTGAGCCGGTTGTTGCGGTTGATCACCCGACGGTAGAGGTCGTTGAGGTCCGAGGTGGCGAAGCGGCCACCGTCGAGCTGGACCATCGGACGCAGGTCCGGCGGGATCACCGGGATGGCGTCGAGGACCATGCCGGTCGGGTGGTTCGTCGTCGTCTGGAACGCGGTGACGACCTTGAGCCGCTTCAGGGCGCGGGTCTTGCGCTGGCCCTTGCCGGTGGCGATGATCTCGCGCAGCAGCTCGGCCTCGGCGTCGAGGTCGAAGGTCTCCAGACGCTTCTGGATCGCGGCGGCACCCATGCCGCCCTCGAAGTACAGGCCGAAGCGGTCCCGCATCTCGCGGTAGAGCATCTCGTCACCCTCGAGGTCCTGGACCTTGAGGTTGCGGAAGCGGTCCCAGACCTGCTCGAGGCGCTCGATCTGGGCCGTGGCGCGGCGGCGGATCTGGTTCATCTCGCGCTCGGCGCTGTCGCGGACCTTGCGCTTGGCGTCGGACTTGGCACCCT
>ENA-UOUL01000472-UOUL01000472.1-bioreactor-metagenome-genome-assembly--contig:-NODE-472-length-68500-cov-6.714760_pt1 | contig 68500 bp, 59 predicted proteins | sample MGYA00249838_ERZ747220 | MGnify/ENA primary metagenome ERZ747220 (study PRJEB28778, sample SAMN05720191) | bioreactor metagenome | isolation source: Anaerobic biogas reactor | place: USA:Washington... | reverse complement strand
TCGGCGATCGTCTCCAGGACGAAATCCGCGTCCTTGCCGGCCTGCTCCAAGCTCTGAGTGGTCTGGATACGCCCCGCCGCGGCGTCGGCCGCTGACCGAGACACCGAACCGTGCGCGACCAGCGTGGCGAAGTTGGCCCGCACCATCTTCATCGCCTTCTCGAGCGTCTCGACCTTGCGCGAGTAGAGCGCCACCTCGTACCCTGCGGTCGCAAACATCTGAGCCACACCAGGACCCATGGTGCCGGCCCCGAACACCGCTATCTTCTTGACTTCGTCGAGTCTCACCTACGGCCCCTTTCAAGCCTCGCTTCTCAGTGCCGCATCCCGCCGGTTGGCCGCTCCGGTCTGGCGCCCCGGGCGGCTACCCCAGCCGGACGCTAGGCGGTACAGCTCCGTCCGCCGTCCACGTACACGACCTGTCCTGTCATGTAGTCCGACGCCGCAGATGCCAGATAGATGCAGGTGCCCATGAGTTCCTCCGGCTCAGCCACGCGGCCCAGAGGATGCAGAGCGGTGGCGCCCGCCAAGACTTCGGGCGGCAAAGCGGCCTTCATGCCCGGGGTGAAGATCACCGACGGGCCGATGGCGTTGACATTGATGCCGTGTTGGGCCCACTCGTAGGCCAGCATGCGGGTGAGGTTGCCAACGGCCGCCTTACTGGAGCAGTACCCCACGTTGCCGGCGAGTGGTACGCCGCGGTCTCCGGCCACCGAACCGATGTTGATGATCTTGCCCTTCTTCTTCTCGAGCATGACCTTGCCGAACTCCCGGCAGCAGAGCATGACGCTCTTCACGTTGCTCGCGAACAGCGTGTCCCAATCGACCACCGTCTGGTCCCTGAAGGGTTGCTTGATGTTCTGGCCCTGCGAGTTGACCAGGATATCCACTGTGCCCAGGGCGGCCACTATCTCTTTCACCGCCTTCTGTACGCTGCTCTCGTCGGCGGCATCCATCTGGAAGGCCTTCACTTTCCCCCCGACGTCGGGATCGCCCGCGAGTTCGTCGGCCACAGTCTGCAGCTTCTCCAGATCGCGGCTGGCCAGAGCCACATCGGCTCCCTGCCTGGCGAGACCCAGCGCCAGAGCCTTCCCGATACCTCCGCCGCCTCCGACGACTACCGCCACCTTGCCATCGAGTCTGAATAGATCCGCCATGATCGCCTCACTCCACCTTTCTCTCGCGCGGTCCGCCCACTCGTCGCGCCTCGTGGCTCGCGTGCGCCCTACCTGTAGGGCAGCCAGCACTCCATCAGTTCATCGATGGGCCACAGGCTCAGTCGTTCATAGCCGTCCTTCGTAACGAGGATGTTCTCTTCCAAGCGCACACCGAATTTGCCGCCTTTGCGCCCCGCGTACGTCTCGAGAGCGAGGCACATGCCTTCTCTGAAGGTCTGCTCGGGCACTCCCGCCACCTGGTTCATGCGGTTGAAGAAGGGCCGGTCGTGCAGTGTGAGGCCGAGGCCGTGACCGATTGCATACGGACCTACCTCAGCCCAGGTGTTGTGACCCCAGTACTGGGGCGAATCCGGCCACTTGTCCAGCACTTGCCAATCGGTGGAGCCGTCCTTGATGGTGCTCATGCCGTCGTAGAGCATCGCCCGACATTCTTCGTAGACGTCTTTCTGCTCCTGGCTGGCCTTGCCCACGCAGAAGGTGCGGTAGATGCACGACTTGTAGCCCTGGTACGAGGCGCCGTCCACGTCGATGTACACCAGATCGCCCACCTGGAGGGGCTTGTCGGTGAACGACCAGCCATAGGGGTTGGTGTTGTGGCCCGAGCAGCACACCAGGTCTTCTGTGTGGTCGTCACCCTCCTCATAGAGGGCTTTGATGCCGATCGCCACCAGGTCGCACTCCCGGATACCGGGACGGATGGCGTCGACGATGGCGGCGAAGGCCTTCTCGGAATTGGCGCAGGTGATGCGCATGAGCTCGATCTCGTCGGCGGTCTTGATCATGCGGGCCTGGTCCATGACGGGCTTGGCATGCACCACCTCGATGCCGTGCTTCTTGAACGCTTCAGCGTAGATGTACGACAGGGTGGTGCCGTCGATGCCCAATGGCTCCTTCTCCACCCCGTACTGCGTCATGAAGCCGATGATCTGCTTGACCACGTTCTGAACAACGGCGTCATCGGGCGTGAAAGCCGCGATCTTGGCGATGCCGGCAGGGGCGTGGATCCGGCCTTCCATCCACGGCATCCGCTCGATGAGGCCCTCCTGGTCGTTGCCGCCGATGATGTGCGGATCGCCATTGCGGGCGCAGAAGCAGAACTGCGCCTCCAGAGGCCGGTTGGGGGTAGTGATGTAGTAGCCGGTCATGTAGCGGACATTGGCCTCATCCCAGGTCACGACAGCCCCGAGACCGGCCTTGTTGATCTCATCCTTGGCCCGCTGCAACCGCTCCGCCCGCAGGCGAGGATAGTTGACTCGTTCTTCGTAGTCGACTGCAAACTTACCGAGCACCATCACTCCTCCTAGAGTCTCTCGAAGATCGCGGCGCAACCGATGCCGCCCGCCGCGCACATGCTCACCAGACCGTAGCGATTGTCACGGCGTTTCATCTCGTGAAGCAGGGTGGCGGTGAGCTTCGCTCCCGTCGCGCCCAACGGGTGGCCCAACGCGATGGCCCCGCCGTTCACGTTGAGGATCTCCCGGTCGATGCCCAACTCCCGCATGCAGTAGACGGACTGGCTGGCGAAAGCCTCGTTGAGCTCTATCAGCTCCATCTGCTCCATGGTCATGCCGGCCAGCTTCAGCACCTTTGGGATGGCGTAGTAGGGACCGATGCCCATGAGGGCGGGGTCGCAGCCGGCCGCGGCAAAGGCCACGAATCTGCCCAGTGGCTCCAAACCGAGAGCTTCGGCCTTCTCCGCGGTCATCACGATGGCCGCGGCCGCACCATCACTGGTCTGCGAGGAATTGCCCGCCGTGACGGTGCCGTTCTTCTTGAAGACCGGCCTCAGTCTGGAGAGCACTTCAATCGTGGTGCCCGGGCGTACGCCCTCGTCGGTGGTGGCCATGGTCTTCTTCTCGATTACGGTGCCGTCTGGACCGGGCAGCCTGTGCGTGATCTCCACCGGTACTATCTCGTCGGCGAAAGTGCCGTTCTGGATGGCCGCCAGAGCCCGGCGCTGGCTCTCGGCGGCGAAGATGTCCTGCTCTTCGCGGCCGATGTTGAAGCGCTCCGCGACGTTCTCGGCGGTGATGCCCATGCTTGCGTAGACCCCGGGGTTGACCTCCTGCATGTCCCAGCTGCTCATCTGTTTGTTGCCGCCGCCTGGGACCCGCGACATGGTCTCTATGCCGCCGGCGAGGATGACCTCGGCCTGCCCGGTCATGATCGCCTGAGCCGCGAAGACGATGGCCTGCAACCCCGAGGCGCAGAAGCGGGTGAGGGTCACCCCCGGGACGGTGTCGGGGATGCCCGCCAGCAGCGCATAGTTGCGCGCACAGTTGAGGCCTTGTTCCGCCTCTGGGAAGGCGCACCCCATGATGACGTCGTCGATCTCCGCCGGCTCCAAGCCCGGCGCACGTTCGAGCGCCGCCCGGATGGCGGTCACAGAGAGGTGCTCCGGTTGAACGGTCTTGAACATCCCCCTGGGGGCTTTTCCCACCGGCGTGCGTACCGCCGATACGATGACTGCTTCTTTCATGAAGGGTCTCCTTCGCTCCTCACGACACGCCGCGGGCTAGTTGCGGAGGGGTTTGCCGGTGTTCAGGATGTGTTGCATCCGCTCGATGCTCTTGGGCGCGCGGCACACTTCCAGGAACGCCTTGCGCTCAAGGTCGAGCAGGTATTGCTCGTCGACCTCCGCGTTGATCTCCACCCGGCCGCCCGAGAGGACCCAACCCACCTTGTTGGATAGGTACTCATCGTGGTCGGAGATGAAGTCGCCCCCGCGTACGTTCGCGAGTATCCAGCGGAAGTTGCCCATACCATCCACTCCCATGACTTTCACCTTCACAGGAGCCGGTGTCTGCCAGCCCGATTCAAGCATGGCGAGCGCCGTCTGCTTGGCGGCATAGATGAGACTGTCACGATTCATGGTCACGCCGTCACCGGGACGCAGGTAACCGAGATCGAAGGCGTCCCAGGCGGAGGAGCTGACCTTGGCCATGGTGATGGCCTCGAACGAGCGCTGCATGATGAACCACGGCCAGTTGACGCCCTGTGCAGGCGCCATGGTGCGGAAGACGGCCTCCTTCATCCCTCCGGCCGCCGGCACCAGCCCCACACTGGTCTCCACCAGACCCATATTCACATCCGCGTGGGCCTGCACACGGTGGCAGTGCAGACAGAGCTCCAGGCCTCCGCCCAGAACCTTGCCGAAGGGCGCCGCGACGATAGGGATGGCGGCGTACTTCATCGTCATGCTGGTCCGTTGCGCGGTGCGGACGAGGTGTTCGATGCCGTCCCAATCCTCGGCCGCGATCTTGTCCAACATCAGCTTGATGTCGGCTCCACCAGAGAAGTGGGCACCCTGGTTACCTATCACCAAAGCGTCGTAGGCATCCCCGGCATTCTCGATGGCCTTGAGGATGAAGAGCTGCACGCCCTCGCCCACAGTGTTGGCCTTGGTGTGGAATTCAACGCAGGCCACCCGGTCTCCCAGGTCGATGAGGCTGGCATGCTCGTTCTCGTCGAGGGTCTTGCCGCCTGCTTTGAGGTCGGCGAGATCGATGACGCGCTTGCGCGGAGCGAGCGGCTTGTGGCTTTCCTGTCCCGGGCCCCATACCTTGGGCCCATCCGATTCTTTCTTGTAGAAGAAGGGAGCGTCGGAGGCGGCCAGTTTGAGCACCCACTCGGGGACTACCCGCCCTTCGGCCTTCATCCGCTCGACCGTCTCCTTGACGCCGAGTGCATCCCATAGTTCGAACGGCCCGAGGTCCCAAGCGTAGCCCCAGCGCATGGAGCGGTCGATTTGGGCGATGTCCGAGCATATCTCGGGCACCCGGTTGGCGGCGTACACGAAGGTCGCTGCCAGAAGGTCCCACCCGAAACGGGCGGCCGGGTCGTCGAACGAGATGAACTTCCTCACCCGTTCTACGGGGTCGGAGATCTTGTTGGCATCGGCGATGCTCGCATCACGCGGGTTCTGCCAAGCGCGGTACTCGAGCGTCTCGGGATCGATGCACAGGGTGCGCTTCTCCCGGAAGAAGCTGCCGCCCGTCTTCTCGCCCAGATAGCCGCGGTCGACCATATCGAGGATCCACTCGGGTAGCTTCCACTGCTCGCGCATCTCGTCGTCGACGGCGGTCTCGTAGTGACTCTTGACCGCATAGGCCAGCACGTCGGTGCCGGCCAGGTTGGAAGTGCCGTAGGTGGCTGTGACCGAGCGGGCCAGGGCCCGGCCGCTGGCCGCGTCGACCTCCTCGATGGTGAGGCCGTACTTGTCCTGCTGGTTGATGGCGTAGACCGTGGAGAAGATGCCGATGCGGTTGGCCACGAAGTTGGGCGTGTCCTCACTGAGCACTACACCCTTGCCCAAACGCAGCTCGGCGAATTCCCGTAGACCCTCTACGACCGCCGGGTCGGTCTGCTCACCCGGGATCAGCTCCAACAGGTACATGAACCGGGGCGGGAAAAAGAAGTGCGTACCCAAGAAGCGTCGCTTGACGTCGTCCGGCAGTACCGCGGCCATGGCGTTCACAGAGAGGCCCGACGAGTTGGTCGACACGATGGTCTTGGGGCCGACGTTCTGCGCGACGCGACTCAGGAGCGCCTGCTTGATGTCCAAGCGCTCCACCACGGCTTCAATGACCCAGTCGACCTCTGCCAGCTTGGGCAGATCGTCATCGAGGTTGCCTGGAGTGAGCAGCCCGGCGCGACTCGGGTGGGCGAAGGCGGCGGGACGCCCCTTGAGGGCCGCGGCGATCGCTGTCGTCGCCAGGCGGTTGCGTACGCCCGGATAGTCCAGTCCCAGACCAAGCTTCTTCTCGTCTTCGGTCAGTTCGGTGGGTGCCAAGTCGAGAAGCAGGGTGGGTATCCCGGCGTTCGCCAGATGCGCGGCCACTGCCGTGCCCATGCGTCCCGCTCCCAAGACGGCCGCTCTGCGGATCACTAACATGTCTCAGTCCTCTCCGGTGGTCTTCCCGCGTTCCAAGCCCAGACCGCGGAAGATGAAGTCGATCAGGGACTCGATGGCCTCGTCGATGTCGTCTGGTCCTCCCAACTTGAGGTTCCAACCTCGAAGGACGAGGAACAGGCACATGTACGAGACCAGATTGGCCGCCAGCTCCGACTCCCGTCCCTTTAGACGGTTCTCGGGGAGCAACGAGAGGAGGTGGCGGTAGAAGCCCACCACGTTCCTGTCGTCCAGCTCGAGCACCTTTCGCAGATGCTCCTTGTCGAGGTACTTGCTCTCCGTGAAGATGAACTGGTAGAGCTGCCGGTTCGCCGACAGATGCTGCATGGTGATCCGCAGCCCGTGCTCCAACTTGGCAATCGGATCGGTGATCTTCTCAAAGCCGGCATCCGCGAGGTGCTGGTGCCACAACTCCTGGCTGTGCCGGTGCAGCAGATAGAGGATGTCGTCTTTGGAAGAGATGTAGTGGTAGAGCTGGCCCATCGACATGCCGCATGCGGAGGCGATGTCGCGGATCGAAGTCCTGCCGAAACCTTTCTCGAAGAGGACGCTGCTTGCCCCCTCGACGATGGCGCGCTGTTTCGCCTCGGTCAACTCGCGGTCCGTCGACGCGGCCGACAGGGTCCCCTCTGCGAACCTCTGTTGCATCTCATCTATCTGGCGTCTTGTGCTTGTCATACCGGTCGCCCACTCCTCGCGTCCGTGCTAGTGTTACCCCTCACCGGCTTCCTCTCGCCGGCGGGACAGTCCGTCCGAGCGAGCTGGATGTCGCTCTTCGATAGAGCGCTCGCTCTAGCCATTCTGGCAGGTGGCCTCGAACGATGTCAAGAGGCGCCCGGGACTGCGGGCGGTCACTATCCAACAGCCATCACCAGAGACCGGTGGGCGGGCCACCACCGGGCAATCCATGCACCTCGCTCCAACGCATGCAGGCGATCTTCCACTCGCCGTTCTCGCGGACGAAGTCGTTGTCGTACCGCCCCTGCACCCAGAACATCGACTGGCCGGTCCGCTTATAGAAATACATCATGAAGAGCATGAAATCGCCCTTGGCCGTGTCGCCATCAACCGTGATGATGGGATTGACGCACACATCGCCCTCGTAGCCGGAGTGGGTCTGGGAGAGTTCCTCTTTGAACCACGCGCGGATGTTCTCCTTGCCCCTCACCGGCTCGTGGAGGTATACATCCACCTGGGCATCTTCGGCAAAGCACTCGGCGCACTCGTCCCACTGCGTAAGCATGAGCGCATTCAGATAGCGGTACTGCACCTCTTGGATCTCTCGAACATCCGCGGTCTCGCGCGCGAGGGCCGATAGCTGCCTCACTCTATCTTCGAGTTCGGCGACTCGCGCTTCCAGCTCCAGCTTCTCCATCACCTGCTCCTTGCTCTCTCTTCGTCGTGTCCCGCCACAGCGGCCTCGAGTCGAAGCCCTAGGTGGCAAGAAGAACCTTGATAGCCCCCTCGAGTCGTTTGTCGAAGATCTCGTACGCTCGGATGGCGTCGTCAAGACTCATCCGGTGAGTGACCACCGCGGAGACGTCAAGACTGCCGTCTTCGATGACCCGGACGAGTTCGGGCATCGTGCCGAGATCGCCCATGCCCATGACGACGGTGACATTCTTCGCCTGCATCCGCGGTGCGTTGATCTTGATCGGATTCTGAAACGCGCCGACCACGGACACGATTCCTCCAGGAGCGGCGACCCGGATGGCGTTCTCCAGGCTCTCTTCCTTGCCCACGGCCTCGACCACGTAGTCCGCACCCCAGCCGTCGGTGTGCTGTCGCACAGCCTTCCGAACGTCCTCGGTCCCCGCGGCATCGATGACCACATCGGCGCCCAGTTTCCCGGCCAGAGCCAGCCGCTCGGCCCGGTTGCCCACGGCGATGACCTTGGCCGGGTGGAACAGCCTTGCGGATGCCACCGAGCACAGCCCCACGGGACCGAGACCGAACACCACCACGTAGTCACCCTCACGGACACCGCGGCCCCCCGGGGTCAGACCCGCTACGGCGGAATAGCCGGTCGGCAGGATGTCGCCGGCGAAAATGATCTTGTCGTCGGGCGCAGTGACCGGCTGCAGGGTCCAGTCGGCGAAAGGCACCCGGACGTAATCGGCCTGAGCGCCGGGTAGATCGCCCAAAAGGGGGCCGTGGCCGAACGTCGCCCCCCGCTCGCAGGCAGAGTAGAGCCCGCGCCTACAGGCGCGGCACCGGCCGCACCACACGGCGGCCGCGCCGACTACTCTGTCGCCGGGCTTGAATCTCGCGACGGCCGAACCGACCTCATGCACCACGCCGCAGAACTCGTGCCCGATGATCCTCCCAGGTTCCATCTTGGGCAGTAGCCCGTGCACGATATGGGTGTCGCTGCCACAGATGCTGCAGGTGGTGACCCTGACAATCACGTCTTCTGGGTCCTGGATGACCGGTTCCGGGACCTCCTCGAGCCGGATGCTCTCCGGCCCCTCGTAGACGACGGCTCTCATTCTTCTTCGACCTTCAGGCCGTGCCAACAGATGAGCTCGTCGTCGAAGGCCACGGTGCCCGTGACCCCGCTCGCGTCCTGCTTGGCGAGAAACTTGACACAGGCCACCATGGAAGCCGGCGATTTCCAACCGACTTGTTCCTCAGGCTTAGCCCACATGCGCATGCCCTCGGTGCTGACCACGCCCCAGGGCTTGACGGCGTTGACGGCGATGTTGTTCTTACCCTCCTCAGCAGCCAGAGCCCACGTGAAGCGATCGAGCCCGGCCTTCGAGACCCCGTAGATGGCGCTGTAGCCCACCGTGCCACTGCCACGTTCGGCGCCCGCGTTCGACGCGATGTTGACGATGCTGCCTCCCCCCTGCTTGCGCATGGCCGGGATGACGGCCTTGGAGCACAGAAAGGGCCCCGTCGTGTTGACCTTGAGCACGATCTCCCAACGCTTCAGGGGCATCTCGGCGCAGGGGAACGGGAAATCGATGGCGGCATTGTTGACAAGGATGTCTACACGGCCCCACTGCTCCAGGGTCGCCTCGACCATGGCGTTGACACTCTCTTCACTCGTGACGTCACTGCGGACGGCCATAGCTTCGCCGCCGAGCTTCTCGATCTCGGCGACCGTCTCACCGATGGTGCCCGGAAGCTTCTCGTGAGGTTGGACTTCGCTCCGGGCGGCGACGACCACTTTGGCGCCCTCCCTTGCGAATGCCAGCGCGATGGCCTTGCCGATCCCCCGGCTGGCGCCGGTGACGATTGCAACCTTACCGTGCATCTCTGCCCCCTGATACTCGTTGGAACCGGCCACCATCGACCGGGGTGGATGTTGGATAGAGCGCTCGCTCTATCATTCTGGCAGAGGAGCGGCTCCCATGTCAAGAACCGGTGGAGCGAATGGGCGTATTGCCGCCCCAATGACCGCACACGATACCCAGGAGAAGCTCCGGCGCGTAGGCCAGGGCTCCCTCCCCGCCGGTTTGCGCGATCGGGCCTCGGGGGAAATTGTTCGCATCAACGAGCCGCGAACACTCGGGCGATCCGCACGAAGGGAGCATCCCATGGAAGACGGAATGCGCGTCTTGCCAAGCAGGTCCGGATGCAGGTTCGTGAGACCGATGCCCTCTGTGAGGATAGGCCTTGCACTCCTCGCTCTCGTGATCCTTCTCTTCTCAACGGGATGCGCGTCGGCGGAGGATCTCGCCCTGACACAGAGGCTCGTGTCTGCGGCGGCGAGCGACGCGACGGCCGGCCAAGGACTGGCCGCGCTCCGCGACGAGTACGCTCTCTTCATCAACGGCACCATCGAGAAAGCACAGGCCTCGCGCAAGGACTTCAGCGACCAGACCGCTCTTGCTCTCCAGGACGCCGTGGACTGCCTGGCCGTCATCGGGGACGTCCCTGCGCTGGAGGCCCTCGGGGCTCTGGTGATGCAGACCGAGCAGGCAAAAGCAGAGGAACCCAGCTGGCGGGACCCCATTCCCGACACGCTGGGGTTGCAGCTCCGCGCCCTCGATGCGATCGCCGTCATGGCCGGCAAGAGCGCCGTCGGCGAAGCCGCCCTCGGTCAGCTGATGGATGCGGCCATGATGCCGGGAGATGCGATCTCCACAGTCGCCATCCGTGATGCTGCGCTGACCGCCCTCCTGGAGCACCCGGAGGCCGTCGACCTCCTTTTCGAAGCCCGGGTGGCCGCAGCGGGCGACGAGGATCTGTGCAGGTTCCTCGACGGAGCTTTGGCCCAGGCAGGGGAGCCGGCCGTGGATACTCTGGTGGCAGGACTTGCGGAGCAGGACTGGACGGATGAGATCCTGGCTGAGATCGGCGCGCCCGCGGTCGATGCCGCTGCGGAGGAGCTCGACAACAGCAACGCAAGGGTCCGCTACCGGGCGCTGGGAGTACTCCTGCGCCTGTTTCTCGAGGATGAGGCGACAGTGCGCGACGAGCTCGTAAGAGCTGAACTGGTACCCCTGATCCTTGACGCCCGGTTGAACGCGACCTACGGCGATGAACGCGATCGCGCGGCCGAAGCGGTGCTTGCACTCATAGGCGAGCCGGCGGTGGAGCCGGTGATGGCCCTCCTCATGAAAGAGTACTGGGCGGCCGGCGTGTTGGGCGCGATAGGCGAATCTGCGGTGCCGGCTCTGACTGCCGCCCTCGATAGCGACGACCGGGATCTACGCTTCACCGCCGCCGACGTACTCGTGCAGATAGCCAAGACCGAGCCCACTTCTGTCGCCGCCCTCACGGCGGGTCTCGAGGACGAGGACCTCAAGTCCATCTCAGCCAACTACGCCTACTACATCAGACTGGGCCAGGAGGGTACCGAGGAGGTCCTGGCCAAGGCTCTTCGCAAGTACGGCGACAAAGACATGGCCCTCGACTACCTGAACTGCGGCAATGATGCCCTCGACGCGGCCGCACGCGAGTGGGCAGCCGACCACGGCTATCAGGTCCACACGGAAGAGGGCACGTATGGCGGGCCCCAGTGGGGCGAGGGCAACTAGGGGGCTGCTGAAGGACAAAGCCCCGGCCGTCGGAATGCTCAGGGCAACACGATGGCACGTACCCGTCGCATTCCGACGGCAAGACGCCATTCTTCACCAGCCTGCACCAGAGTCGTGTGTAGACCGGGCCGGCCGCGGGTAGCATCTTCGAGGACCAGGTGCTCAAGCCGAGCTGAGGAGCCCCCCGTAAGTGACCGATGAAAGCATCACATCCGAGCTTCTGACGCGCCTCGAACGGTGCATGGAAACGCACGACCGCGAGCAGGCGGTGGGCGCTATCCTGGACGCCGTCGAAGCGGGATCTTCCATGGAGGACCTCTATTCCCGGGTCCTCGAGCCCTTCCTGAAGATGGTGGGCAGACGATGGCAAGAGCGTCGGACCACCGTGTGGGAGGAGCATCTCATCGTCGGCGCCGTACGGACGGCCGTGGAAGCCCTTTATCCCAGGGTGCTCGAGCGCAAGGCCGAAGTCGAGCCCGTGCCGCTCACCGTGGCCTTCTTCTGCCCTCCCGAGGAAACCCACGACATCGGCCTGCGCATGCTGGCCGACCGCTTCGACATGCGGGGGTTCCGCACCGTCTACGTGGGGGCGATGACCCCGGTCGTCCAGATGGTGGATTGCGTCCGCACGACGGGCGCGTCGGTGATCTGTCTCTCTGCGTCCACCCACTACCAGCGTTCAGCGCTGCACGAGGTGGTCGCGCGTCTGCACGAGAGTCTCCCGCAGGTCCGCATCGTGGTGGGTGGACCGGCATTTGCGCACTCTGACCGCGGCTGGGAGCAGTACGTCGTGCATTCGGTCGAGTCGCTGCTGGACAAGCTGGTCGAAGAGGCACAGGCCGGAGCCGTGGCCGCGGCCGCAGCGCAAGGGAGTGCGGCGGGCGCCGGCAAGCCGCTGGTCCCGGCCGACGAGGAACGCTCCGATGCTTGAGCTGCGCATCGCCCTGCGCTTCCTGTGGCGCAACAAAGTCCAGTCCCTTCTCATAATCCTGGGCATCGCGATAGGGATCGCTGTGCAGGTGTTCGTGGGGTCCCTCATCACCAGTCTGCAAGATTCCCTCGTGGACGAGACCGTGGGTTCGAGTGCGCATGTGAGTCTGGAGCCGGGTGACGGCCAAACGGCCTTCGCCTTCACGGCTGAGAACAGAGCAACGGTGAGCGCCGACCCCCGCGTGACGGCGCTGGCCCCCGTGCAGAGCCTCTCGGCGCTCGTGGCGGTTGGAGAAACAAGCGTACCGGTGGCGGTCAAGGGCGGGGAACTCACCGATCTGGACTCCATCTACGGGTTGTCGGAGAAGCTGGTGGACGGAGAGATCTCGCTGACCGGCGACCGCATCGCGGTAGGTAAAGAACTGGCCGAGCAGAACGGCCTTGCCCCTGGGGACGCTCTGCGGCTGGTCCTGGCCGACGGATCGACGGTAGAGACGGTGCTCGAGGGCGTGTTCGACTTGGGGGCGCAGGCCGCCAACGAGCGTTCAGTCTTCTCCGGGCTGGAGCTGGCAGGTTCAGCCCTCGGCCGGCCGGCCGGCCAGGTGAGCGCCGTGGAGGTGCAGATAGCCGACGTGTTCACCTCACCCGAGGTGGCGACGGATCTTGGGGCGGCCTTTCCGCAGCTCGCCGTGACTGAGTGGCAGGCCAAGAACAGCGACCTCCTCACCGCCCTTCAGAGCCAAAGCACCTCGTCGTACATGATCCAGGTGTTCGTCATCATCGCGGTGATGTTGGGCATCGCTTCCACCCTCGCCATATCAGCCGTGCAGAAGACCCGGCAGATAGGCATCCTCAAGGCGCTCGGCATGTCCGACGCCAAGACCGGATTGGTGTTTCTCTACCAGGCGGGCATCCTTGGGGTGATCGGCACGGTGCTCGGTATCGCCGTGAGCCTGGCGCTGATCGCCGTGTTCAGTTCCGTAGCCAGGAGTGGCGATTCCGGGCTCTTCCCCATCGAGCCCAGGTTGGGCTTCGTGCTGCTGTCGGCCGGAATCGGCATCGCCATCGCCCTGATATCAGCCATCATCCCGTTCCGCAAGACCGCGCGTCTCGACCCCATACAGGTGATCCAAGGTGGCTGACACCATAACAGTGAGCGACGTGACCAAGGAGTACGGCACCACCGTCAAGACCAAAGCCCTGCGCGGGGTCTCGTTTCGCGTGGAGAACAAGGAGTTCCTCTCCATCATCGGGCAGTCCGGCAGCGGTAAGTCCACCCTGCTCAACCTTCTGGGCCTCCTTGACCGCCCCACTGAGGGCACAGTGAGCCTGCTGGGCACCGACGTCGGCGCGCTCAGCAAGAAGGAGCGCGCGGCGTTCCGCAACAAGCACTTGGGCTTCGTCTTCCAGTTCCATCATCTGCTACCCGAGTTCTCGGTACGGGAGAATCTTCTCATCCCCACCTGGATCGGCGGGCTCAAGGGCGCCGCCAGCACGGCAACCCAGACACGCAAGCGGGCCGAGGAGATCCTCGACTTCCTGGGTGTGGGACAAGTGGCCGACAAGAGCGCGGAGCAGATCTCGGGAGGACAGAAGCAGCGGGTCGCCATAGGCCGCGCCCTCATGAACTCTCCCGACATCCTCCTGGCCGACGAGCCCACCGGCAACCTGGACACCGAGAACTCGGCGTTGGTATACGACCTGTTCCGCCGCATCCACGACGAAATGGGTACGACATTTGTCATCGTCACGCACGATCGAGCCATAGCCCAGCAGACCGACCGCATCATCGAGGTCACAGACGGCCTGATCTCTGAGGACGTCAAGAACGAGTACTTGGACGCACCGGCGATCCGGCCCTGACGCAAAGCCCCGCTTAGTCGATCGCGAAAAAGACCCGGCCGCCTTCGCGCGACAGCAGGTCTTGTAGCATGAGAGTGCCTCCGGCGATCTGTTTGGAGGCTACCGCGAACACCACGTTGCCCGATACGGCTTCTCCGCCGGCCACTTCGCTGGTGTCGGTCATGGGCGTCGGCGGCACCACGGATGCCAGGCTGAAGGTATCGCCCTCGTCTCCCACGAACGTGCTGAGGATGTCGATCCAGAAGGTACCCACGTCCTTGCCGACGTAGGTGGCCTCCAGCGTGATGAGGACATAGCGCTCGTCGGGCCCGGGAGGGTCGTTGAACATGTTCTCGTCGAGGATGGCCTGCGTGGCATCGGTCGACACGTCCATGACCCGCACCCTCCAGTCACCCACCCCGGCTTCCTGCCCCACGGGCACGGGTTCTCTGCGCGTCTCCCCGGCGGTCGTGTCGGATCCGTCGTCTATCGGCGCCCCGGTCGTCGTGGTAGTCGAGCCGACGGCGATGACCTTATTGGTCGAGGCAGCCGACAACTCCGAAGTGGATTCACTGCCGTCATCGCCACAAGCGCCGGCAGCAAACACGACGAACACCGTCCACAGCAAAACCGCCGCCGCCGCAGCGGTGCGCCATACCCGGCGAAGCGGTGCCGCCGCAGGGCCACCACCAGACTGCCGACCGAGCTTCACTAGCCCCTCTCTGCTCGGGCCTTCTCGATACGCGCCTTCTGCGCGGCCTCGGCGTCGTCGAGCGATGCGTAACCCAGCCGTTCTACCGTGTTTTGCAGGATGATCTGGGCCGCGCTCTGCCCGTCTGCTTCCAGCTGCATGTAGTGGTCTTCGAGAAGCCGTAGCGTCCTCACACTGTAGGTGCCCAGCTCGCCCCGGTTGTAGGTCTCGAAAGACGGAGTGTGCGCGCTGTCGCCCGAGTTGCGGATGGGCCGGCCTTGGGCACCCACATGCGGATACTTCTCGGCCAACTCCTCCATCCAGCGCACCGAGAGATCCGACAGGCGCTCGATGATCGCTGCCGCTTCGGCGTCCAGCAGGGGCACGTCCGGGGCGATCCGCCTGAACTCGCACGGCGAGGAGTACTCCATCATCCGCGCGTACTTCTCGGTCATGAGATTGCGGCCGGCCGCTTCCGCCTTCTGCAGATCGTCCAGGTAGCTCTCGGCTGTGGCCTGATTCCAGGCCTGTAGCTGGCTGGAGCGCATGATCTCGAACGTCTTGCGATCTTGCTGACACGCCGCCGGCCCGTCTATGCCCTGCACCGAGTGGAACATCTCCCACTCGATGTCGAGTATGCCTCTCATCGTCTCTTGCGTGATATCCATGGTCTCATCTCGCTATTCCGCCATCACAGGTAGGCTTCGTAGTGCTTGGTTCTCTATATTAGCCTGCACCGCGTGCGCGTGGTCCATAAGGAAGTCGCTTTCCGAACCGCTCAACCCCTCCACGGCCAGCTCTGCGATGATGAAAGAGCTGATCTCCTCCACGATGCGTACCCTTTCCGCAGGTGGCGGAGCCGGATCCTCCGAGCAAAGGTCCGCGAAGAGCCGGTAGCAGGTCTCGCCCAACACAGGCAGGTCCTTCAAGCCCCGGTGCATCCACTTGTAGAAGGGCCGGTATCGCCTGTTGAGCAGGTAGACGATCGAGATGGCCGCTTCCATGAAGCTGCTGAGCGCACAGTGGGCCGCCACCAGCTCGCCCCGGGCCACACTACGCCCATAGTTGTATTGCCCCGTCTGCCCGGCCGTGTAGCAGCGGGCGGCCAGCTTCTTGCGCCGGATGTCTTCGGGATAGAAGGCCAGTAACCCGTCGCGGAAGGCGGTGAACTCCCCCAGGGCGTCGCAAAACACCCTGCCGTTGGTAGCCGTCGCCAGGTAGGTCTCGGGAAGCGCTCTCCACTCGGCCAGACTGGCAGGCACATGGTCGAAGCGGATGAACCTGCGGTAGAAGTCCTTGATCTCAAAGACTCCGGTCCGTTTGCCCGCGTGTGGGCCCTCCAACCTGCGCTCGTACCCCAGGTAGTCCTTGGGTAGCTCATCGTAGCGCCTCTGCAACTCCTCGCCGATCGCCACGTGGTCGTCCTCAGTGAGCCAGAGACAGAAACCCGGCCCCCAATCATGATCGCGAGAGAGTTCGTCGTCAAACCCAAAGCACTCCGATCCCTCTCCCACGAGACCTGCCGCGATCCTGTTCTCGTAACCAGGAAAATGCTGGGCCAGCAGAGGCCGGCCATACTCCTCGTAATACCGCTCGGCCAGCTCGAGACCCTTCATGCCGGCGCCGGTCACTCGCCCCCGGTGTCTCCGGACGTCCCGGAGTCTCCGGATGTCCCAGTGTCTCCGCCACCCTCAGCCACACGCATCTTCTCCCGCGCGCGGGCGAGATTTCTGCTGGCCTTCTCCCAATCCGGGTGCTCGGCTCCCAGGACCTTCTCGATGAGCTCGAGAGCTTGAGCGAAGTAACGCTCGGCGGTAGCGTAGTCCCCGCCCATGTAGCCGGCGGCGGCGAGGTTGTTGAGACCCGTGAGGTAGAGCACCGAGCCCTTTCCCTCAGCCTGCTCGTACAGCTCGAGGGTCTGCTCGAGGTACCGCTGGGCTTCCGCGTGCCCACCGGTGCTCATGGCCACCGAGGCCAGGTTGTTGAGGGTCGTTGCGTAGACGGCGTTGTGCTTGCCGCTCTTCTCGAGGACCTCCAAGGCTCTACGGTGCAGCCGCTCGGCTTCCTCGTATCTCTGAAGATCCTGATAGACCAGGCCAAGGTTGTTGAGAGCGCTCAGGTACACAAAATGCTCCGTGCCCACCTGTCGCTCGTAGATCTCGATGGCCTCGGCGAACAACGACTCCGCCTTCTCGTAGTCGCGCTTGATGCGATAGGTCCCCGCCAGGTTGTTGATGCAGGTGGCGTAGTCGGCATTGTCGGTGCCCCGGGCCTCGGCCTCGATCTTCGCGGCTCTTACGAAGGCGTCTTCGGAGCTCTTGAGCTCGCGGAGCGTCCGGCATAGTGAGCCGAGCTCGTTCAGCGCAGCGACGTGGGCGGAAGAGTCTTCGCCCTCCTGCTCGCGCGTGAGTTCCACTGCCTCGCGCAGGAGCGGGAGGATCTCGCGCAGTCTCTGTTCGGCCTGCAGGCCGGCGATCTGCTCTCGTATCTCTTGTAGTCTCTCGGTCACGGCACCCCCTTAGAAGTCGTCACACCAGCTATAACCGCCGGCCACCCTTGTCAAACCCGGCCCTTTACCCGCATCACCCCGGCTGCCATAATGCGAGAGACCGACGCCATCGCTGCGAAGGCCCGTGCATTCTTGCGCACGTTCCTCAAGGACTCCCCCGCTAAGGACGAAGTCTTGCTCGAAGAACAGCTCGACACGAGACCCGTGGCCGTCAGCAGACGGAACCTGGGATTCGTGGTACTTGCGCTCTTCGTCTCGGTACTGCTCGCGGCCATGGACCAGACCATCTTCTCCACGGCCCTCCCGACGGTGGTGGGCGACCTCTCCGGCGTGGATCAGATGCTCTGGGTGGCCACAGCCTACCTCCTCGCCGGTACCATCATGATGCCCATCTACGGCAAGCTCGGCGACCTCTTTGGACACAAGTTGCTCCTGCTGAGTGCGTTGGCCCTGTTCTTGGGCGGGTCTGTGCTCGGTGGGCTCGCGCCCAGCATAGACGTGCTCATCGCCGCGCGGGCCGTGCAGGGCCTGGGCGGAGGTGGATTGATGATCCTTTCGCAATCGGTCATCGCCGACATCGTGCCGCCGCGCCAGAGAGGCACCTACATGGGCATCATGGCAGGCGCCTGGGCGTTCGCATCCGTCCTTGGTCCCGTACTCGGTGGGTGGTTCGCCGACTCCATAGGGTGGCGATGGGCGTTCTGGTTCAACCTACCGTTGGGGCTCATTGCCGTGCTGGCGGTGTGGGCGTATGTCCGCATGCCTCTGCACAAGAAAGCCCGGCGGAAGCTCGACATCCCGGGCATGATGACCCTCGCCGTCGCAACCACCGCGCTCATCCTCGTCATCTCCTGGGGTGGCCGCGAGTACCCCTGGGATTCTCCCCTCATCCTCGGATTGATCGGGCTGACGGTCGTAGTCGCGGGGCTCTTGGTGTTCGTGGAGCGAAGAGCCGCGGAGCCGGTGATACCGTTGCACCTGTTCCGTGATCGCAACTTCAACCTGGTCACAGCGGGGGCCCTGTTCAGCTCGGTGGCCTTCCTCGGCGTCATCGTCTACATGCCGAGTTACCTGCAGATGGTGACGGGCCTCTCCGCGACTAAGGCGGGTCTGCTGGTGGTGCCCTTGGCCGCCGGTATCCAGGTGGGGTCGCTGGGCTCGGGGATCATCGCCAGCCGCACAGGCAAGTACCGGTGGATGCCTGCCTTGAGCGTCCTTCTCATCGGCATCAGTCTCGTTCTGCTCTCCACCCTCGATCCCGATACGTCTCTGACCGTCACCGGCATCTATCTGTTCATCTGCGGCATCGGCACCGGGATAGGTTTCCAGATCCTTGTTCTCATCGTCCAGAACTCGTTCCCCATCACTCAGGTGGGTACTGCGACCGGCGCGCACAACTTCTTCCGGCAGATCGGAGCCTCGGTTGGCTCGGCCGTCGTGGGCACTCTCTTCACGGGCCGCCTGATGGGCCTGCTGGGAGACAGGCTCGGCCCCTGGGGTACAGGCTCTGGAGGTAGTGTCGACCCGCATTCGCTCACCCCGGCGATGGTCGACCAGATGCCCGAAGACCTCAAGACCATCGTGATCACCTCGTACAATGAGGCCCTGGCACCCGTCTATCTCTACATCGCACCACTGATGCTGGTGGCTTTTGTGCTCTTCATCTTCATCAAGCCCAAGCCCCTCGGTCTCACGAACGAGATCCCGGCAGACGCCCGGTCCACGGATGAAGCGAGCCCGGCCGACCTTGCGCAACCTACGACTCCGCCGCTATCCTGACAAAGGCCACCCGACCGGGTAGGCCCGAAAGGGGTACCGTGACAAGCAGGGTGGGCTTCGACAACGACAAGTACCTCGAGGAACAGAGCCGCGCGATCGTCGAACGCTCCGAGCGCATCGGCGGCAAGCTCTACCTCGAGTTCGGCGGAAAGATCGCGTACGATTTCCACGCCGCCCGGGTCCTCCCCGGCTACGACCCCAACGTCAAGATCCGCCTGCTACAGAAGCTCAAAGACCAGGCCGAGATCATAGTCTGCATCTACGCCGGAGCCATCGAGCGACGTAAGATCCGCGCCGACTTCGGGATCCCGTACGATCAGGACGCCCTGAAGCTCATCGACGATCTGCGCGACTGGGGCCTCCTGGTGCGCGCCGTCGTCATCACTCGCTATGAGGACCAGCCGTCCGCGCGGGTGTTCAAAGCGCGGCTCGAACGGCGTGGAGTGTTGGTGTTCACTCATGGTTGCACGCGCGAGTATCCCACCGACGTCGACCGCATCGCGAGCGACGAGGGCTATGGCGCCAACGAGTACATTCCCACCGAGCGGTCCGTGGTCATCGTAGCCGGACCCGGTCCGGGCAGCGGCAAACTGGCCACCTGCCTCTCCCAGGTCTACCACGAACACCAACGCGGCAACGCTGCCGGTTACGCCAAGTTCGAGACTTTCCCCATCTGGAGCCTGCCCCTCAAGCATCCGGTGAACGTCGCTTACGAGGCCGCCACGGTGGAGCTCCGTGACGTGAACCAGATCGATCCCTTCCACTTGGAGGCCTACGGAAAGCAGGCGGTGAACTACAACCGCGATATCGAGGCCTTCCCCCTTGTGGCGCGCATCCTGCAGCGCATCGGTGGGGCAGCCTTCTACCGTTCGCCTACCGACATGGGCGTCAACAGGGCGGGTTTCGCCATCGTCGACGACGACGTGGTGCGCGCCGCCGCCGAGCAGGAGGTCATCCGCCGCTACTTCCGCTATTCGTGCGAATACGCTCTGGGCCTCGTGGAGCAGGAAGATGCCGATAGGGCCAAGCTCCTCATGACCGAGCTCGGCCTGACCGAGGAGCGGCGAGTGGTGGTGCAGCCGGCCCGCGAAGCGGCCGCCGAGGGCGAGGCCCAGGGCAAAGGCAACAAGGGCGTCTACTGCGGCGCAGCCATCGCCCTGCCCGATGGTCACATCGTGACCGGCAAGAACTCCGTACTCATGCACGCCGCCTCTGCCGCTGTGTTGAACGCCGTGAAGCACCTCTCGCGCATCCCGGACGAGATCCCGCTCCTCACGCCCAACGTGATGGAGTCTATCGGCTCCATGAAGAAGGACATCCTACGCATGAAGTCGGTGAGTCTCGACCTGGACGAGATGTTGATCGCTTTGGGCATCAGCGCCACCACCAACCCGGCCGCGCGGGCGGCGGTGAACCGACTCACCGAGCTCTCGGGGTGCGAGTTCCACACCACCCACCTGCCGACCGCCGGCGACGAGGCCGGCCTGCGGCGGCTGGGCCTCAACGCGACGAGCGACCCGCAGTTCTCGACGCGGTCGCTCATCAACGGCTGAAACAGCTCCTCAGGGGCCGGACGCCTGGCGGGAGCCGCTCAGGCCGGCAGGGAGCTGTTCAGGCGCGCGGGGGTGCCTCCCACCGCAGTGCGGCCGACTCCTCCAGCGCCTTCTGCCTGCGCGCGATCCACACCTCGAACAGGTCGGAGCGGTCGTCGGAAGTCGTCTGCGTCCAGTAGTCGATGCGCTTGATCTGCAGCTCTTTTTCGCCGCCCGGCGCCAGTTGGTAGTGGGCGCTCGCGAAAAGGGGCGGCCACGTTCTTCCCGATGTCTCGTCGACGAACTCGAACTCGAACTTGACCACCACCATCATGGCTTTTGTGTCGATGACGTAGTGCTGGGGCCGGATCGCCTCATAGAGCCCGGGATGCACGAAGAGCATCAAGAACTCCGAGCGAGATAGCGGAGGCGTGAAGAAGGGCGGCGGCGTGAACATCCAGAACTCAAAGTCGTCGGCGAAATAGCGGGCCAGGTCGGCGACGTCGTCGACGGTCCCCTGGCTACTGTTGCAGAACTCGAAGTACTCGTCCAACCACTTGGTCACGTTCTCATGGGTCACGTCCATGGCATCTGACCTCCTGACGGGGTGCGATGCTTAGACTGTACCAACTCCAGGCGCCAACACCAGTGCAGCTTTAACGACCAGCGGACCGCCGGACACTCAGTGCGCGGGCTTGGCGACCGGTCTCGGCAGCCCGGCGCGCTGACTCACGCGGAGCTCCCTCGCGGTAAGGACCGCCAACCCCACCACTATCAGGCCCATTCCTGCGGCCTCCGCAGGGTTCGGCTGCTCGCCCAGCTGCACCCAGGCCGAGAAGACCCCCACCACCGGCACGGCCATGCTACCGAAGCCGGCGGTGTTGAGCGGCAACTTCTCCAACGCAAACAACCACAGCACCCAGGCGATGGCGTTGGCGGGTACGGCGCTGAAGAAGAGCGCTGAAACGAAGCCGGCGTCCCAATGTGGTAGCCCCTCCGCCGTCAGAAAGGCGGCCACCATCAGCGGGATCGAGCCGAATATGCCCTGCCACGCGATGAACGACAATGGATCGACATCGTGATGGGCCCGGACGTGCCGCACGATGAGCGATGCAACAGCCCACGAGATCCCCGCCCCCACCGCGAGGAGGCTGCTGGTGAGACCCCTCAGATGCCAGGGCTCGAGTAGGAACACAAGACCACCTACCGCGAGACCCACCGCGACCCATTGGAGGTCTTTGATCGGTTCGCGGAGCACCAGCCACGCGATGAGGAGGAGCCAGACCGGCATGGTGTACGTGAGAAACGAGACCTTGCCCACACCGCCGAGGTACACGGCGAACATGGACAGCCCCGCGGAGCCGCTCGTCTGAAAGAGGCCGAACAGCGCCGTCCACCCGATGGCCTTGGGCCTCAGCGGGCGGCGCAAGACCGCCGCCACCGCGAAGATCGAGAACGCCCCGAAAAGATTACGAAGTACCGAATAGGTGAACGGCTCGGCGTCCTGCAGGCCCACCTTCATGACCACCCAGTTATAGCCCCAGAGAAGCGCCAAAAGGATCAGTGCACCGAAGGGTAGAGAGACTGACTGTGCAGGCTTCAGCGTCAGTGTCGTCTCTCTTTCACTACTCTCGCAATCGCAGGCTCATAGAGCCCATACGTGGTGGACCGGGTGCGTGTTCGGAGGAGGTCACCGGCCGAGCAGGGACTTGCGTCCCCGTCTCATCGCAGGCTGAAGCAGCCTTCGGCTACCGAGAAAGGACCCCCTCCATTCATACAGTAGACGGCGGTGCTAGATTAGCACTTCCCAAAAGGAAGACAAGTGCTCAATCGACGACCGGGCGAGCCGCCCTGGCGATCTTCAACGAGAACAGATACGAACCGATCAGGATGACCGTCAGCGCGATCATGAAGAACGGGATCGCATCAAGGGAGAGATGGCGAGCGACGATGCCGGTAAGAGACGGGATAGTGGCTGCCCCCACCCCCATGGCGGCTATCTGGATGCCGATGGAGTTGGGGGTGTGGCGCTCGCCCACCCGGCGGGAAGTCCCCGAGAGAAAGGCCGCCAGTATTGGCGCGAGAGCAAGCCCGATGATGGCACAGGCGACGAGGTTCAGAACCCCGGGCACGTTCACCGCGAGGAGAGCGGCTCCCATCAGTGTGAAGACCAAGCTGCCGACCACCAACGCCCGTTCTCCAACACGCCGAGTGTAGAAACCGGCCACGATCCTCCCCACGGTGAAGATCCCCCAGTAGCTCGCCATAAAGAAACCGGCCATGCGCGGCGAGACCTCCCGCGACTCGGTGAGTAGCGTGTAGGCCCAGCTCCCCAGAGCGACCTCGATGCCCATGTAGAGGAAGAAGAGAAACATGCTCAGCCATACCCGCCACTCCCGCAGGGTCTCGAGCATGGGCACGTCCTGGTGATGGCGCCGCGGCACGTCACTCTCGCCCTCCGCCCCGCCCAGCCCTGCGGCGCCCTCTCCGCCCTCCAGAACTTCGGCTCGGCCGGGGCCCTTCTTGTCGTCCCAGCGGGAGACCGTGAGGGTGAAGCCCACGGCAAGAATGAGCTGCAGAGCGCCCACGATCGCATAGCCCCAGCGCCAGCTGCCCATGGAGCCGATGGCCAGAGTCATGATCACCGGGCCCAGCGTCGCGCCGATGCCGTAGACCGCGTGCAGCCACTGCATCATCCGTTCGCCGTAACGCGCGGCCACGTAGATGTTGAGTGCGGCATCGATGCCCCCGCTCCCCAATCCCAACGCCACGCCGAACACCACAACGACCCACCAACGGGGAGCCAACGCGTAGCCCACCAGGGCCACTCCGGCAAAGAAAGTGCTGGCGGCAAGAAGGGCGCCAAGACGGAAACGAGCCGTGAGGCGGCCCGCGAAGAAGCTGGTGGAGAGATAGCCGGCCGTCGTCGATACAAAGAGGGCGCCGAGCGAGTCGAGTGGCAGAGAGAAGGTGCCGCGTATAGACGGCCAAGCGACCCCCAGAAGCCCATCGGGAAGACCTAACGAGATGTAGGCTACAAACGCCAAGAAGCCGACGCCGAGGCCCAGACCCACCCGCTTCTCTTTCGGTGTCAACCTACCCATAGCCTACGCTCCTCGTCGTTCTCATGTTCAGTCAAGACACGCGAGCTGCCGTGACAAAGGCTTCATCGGTCGAAAAAAGCCGACGCGGGGAATCGAACCCCGGACCTGCTCATTACGAGTGAGCCGCTCTGCCATCTGAGCTACGTCGGCACGTGATATGCGACACGGCACTGTTAAGCGCCGTGGGCGCTTTAGTTTAGAAGTTCACGGGGTGGCTGACAAGACCCACAGGGGCACAGGATCGCCCAGACCGCGACCCGGCCGGCCGTGGCTAGGCGCCGGAGCCGCTACCGCCACCCGCGCCGCCTCCACTGCTGGAACCGCCGCCCCCGCCGCCGGCCCCGGACTCGCCCCCTGATCCGCCACCGCCTGACGACCGCCGTGGCCTGCGCCGTCTTCTCGACTTGGACGTGGTCCCATCTGCGGTCTGTTCGCCGCCGCCACCCTCGGTCGGCTTGGCCTTCCGGTCGCCCTCGCCGCCAGGCGTGCGATCGCCCTTGGGCCGGCGGTCACTTCGTTGGCCTCTTGGATGAGCCGGCCTCGCCTTGGAACCGCCCTCTCCGGGAGCACCACTCTTGCCACCCTTCGACTGATCTGCACCCGCCGCGGCAGCCTCCGCGACGCCGTCACCCGGAGCCCGGCTCTTGCTTCTTCGCCGGCCGCGACCCCGCCGGCTCCGCCCTTGGCGCGACCCCTCGGCCACCACCACTTCGACGGGTTCGCCATTCTCACCGAGGACGACATCGGCCTCCACCACCGGCAAGCCGTCGTCGACCTGCGCCAGGCGCTCGATACCCATCGGGCTATCCAGCCAAGATACGGCAAGAGGCGGCTCGACCAGCGGCGCCTCGGGTATCACCAGCAATCCACCGTCTTCCCGCTCCTCGCAGGTGCTGAGCTTGACCTCGGTGTTCGAACCGTCTTCGAAGCGGACAACGATCGCGTCCTTGGTGACGTTGTAGCCACACACCACTGCTTCGCCCGCCGGTGTTGACACGGGAGTGCCTTTCGCCGGAGCCTCTTTGCGAAAACGCACGTATTGCTCCTGCTCATATTTCAGGCAGCACATGAGCCGGCCGCAGAGACCCGATATCTTCATGGGGTTGAGAGGCAGGTTCTGCTCTTTGGCCATGCGGATGGACACGGGTTCATCGTCACCGGCGAAGAGAGTGCAGCAGAGCCCACGCCCGCATGGACCCAGGCCACCCACCATCCGAGCCTCTTCGCGGGCCCCCACCTGACGGAGCTCTATGCGCATCTTGAGGGCTTTGGCCAGGTCGGCCACCAACCCCCGGAAGTCCACCCTCTCCTCGGAGAAGAAGCTGAAGGTGATCTTCTCTCCGCCGAATCCGATGTCGGCGCCCACGAGCTTCATGTCAAGCCGGTGCTGTGCGATGAGGTCCCGGCAGGTATCCATGGCCTGCCGGCGCAGCCCCTCCGCTTCGGCCTGGCTCTCCAGATCCCTACCAGTGGCCACACGGACGACCTTCTTGAGAGGAGCTGGGAGCTCAGAATCATCTATTGTGCGGGGCGGCTCGACGACCCGGCCGATCTCGGGACCGCTACTGGTCTGCACGACCACTTGGTCTCCGCGTTCTAACTCGAGCCCGGCGGGGTCGAAGTGATAGATCTTCACCCCGCCGCGAAAAACGACCCCTACGATATCGGCCACTGAATCAGGGCCTCCTTAATGGATCGGAACATGTCCCCGATTGTGCATCGGGCATCAACATTATACCGGAGCCGCTCTTGGGCCTTCTGCACGGCCGCCAATGCCCGCGTGTAAGCAGGCATCCCCCCTGGGAGCACCAGCGCCCGCAGCTGGTCCAGGCGGTCCTGGTTCAGCACGGCTTCATCGGCTCCCACCGAGACCAGGCCGAGGTCGCGATACCAACCGGCGAAGATCTGAGTGGCGGTCTGGAGACCTTGGGCCTGCAGACGCCGTTGTTGCCGCTTGACTCTGGTTTCATGACGCTTCTTCAGCCAGGCCTTGGTCCGAGCGTCCCCGGCCCAGTCCAGAGCGCGCTCGAGCTCCTTGTCAAGCCCTGCCACGCGCTCCACGGCCCTCTTCTCCAGATTCGTCATGATGTCATCGAGGGCCACCTGCACGTCCATGAGACCCGCCCGCGGCAGATCCCGGGCCAGATCGAGCAGGAGGTCGCGCTCCCGGCGAGCGCTCGCGGAGGTGACCAGCTCTCTGGCGTACTCCAGATTGCCCCCGGCCACTCGCGCCACCATGGCGGCCTCCCCGTCGGGCAGGCCGAAGCGGCTCATGAGGTCTGCCGCCAAAGCCGGAGTCGGGACCGGTGAAAACGCCACCGGTTGACACCGGGAGGCGATGGTGAGCAGGAGCCGCTCTGGATGGTCGGTGACCAGGATGAAGTGTACGTGGGCCGGAGGCTCCTCCAGCGTCTTCAAGAACGCGTTGGCCGCCTCGGCGTTGAAGGTGTCGGCCTCAAGGAAGATGTAGACCTTGGCTCGAGCCTCGACCTCATACGGTCGATACGCGGCATGCGAGACCACCTCTCGGATCTGCTCCACCCGTATGATCGTGCCCTCCGGAGCGATGATCTCCACATCCGGATGCAGACCTTCCAACACCCGGCGACAGGTGGAGCAGGCCCCACAGCCTCTGTCGGGACATGCCAGCCCCGCGGCGAACGCCACGGCCGCCTCGCTTTTCCCCACCCCCGGTGGACCAGTGAAGAGATAGGCGTGAGAGGCCCCCTGCTCGAGCGCCTTGGTAAGGAGCGACACGGCCAACGGCTGACCAACGATCTCGGAAAACAGCGTGCTCACCAGACCTCCGGGGCAAACGCCCCTAGTGGCTGAACAGCTCCAACTCCTCTTCGACCACAGCCCGCACCCGCTCTTGCACTTCAGCCTCGCTGCCGCCGGCATCCACACGGCGGATGCGGTGCGGGTGCAGCGCCAGCAATTCACGGAAGCCGGCAGCCACACGCCTGTGAAACTGGTCGTCTTCGGCCTCCAACCGGTCCGGGACGGCGTCCAAACGACCGGTACGGATGGAGTCGTCCAAGTCCAAGAACAGCGTGAGGTCGGGGAAGAGACAACCTGTAGCCCAGACGTTGAGCGTGATGATGTCGTCGTGACCGAGATCCCGCCCGTAACCCTGGTAGGCAAGAGAGGAGTCGAGATAGCGGTCGCAGAGCACTATCTGCCCGTCCGCCAACGCCGGCCGGATGACCTCATCGACCAAGTGCGCCCGCGCAGCGGCATAGAGGAGCGCCTCGGCGCGCGGGGACATGCCATGATGCCGGGGGTCGAGCAACACGTCTCGGATAGCCTCGCCCACCTCTGTACCGCCGGGTTCGCGGCTCACAAGAACCACGTATCCATGCTCCCTGAGCGCAGCGGCCAGTAGCTCCATCTGTGTTGACTTTCCACACCCGTCGAGCCCCTCGAAGCTGATGAAGACGCCCTTCAGCCCACTGCCCATCCCAGCAAGGACGGAGTCATCGAGCGTGGCGTCCTCGGGCGGATCTGCCGGGTCGGTCGAGACGGTACTCACCTCGTCACTCCTGGCTCTCTCGCGCACGACTCTCGCAGGACCTCCCCCGCCTCAGTCGTCATCGGTGGCCGCCGTTCGAGCGGCCACCTCAGCGCCAACCGGCTCGGCCGCTGCCTTCGCAGTCCTGCGTGTCGTGGCCGCCTTCCTGGCCGCGGGCTTCTTGGCCGCGGAAGACTTCGTTGCACCGGTCTTTGCCGTGGACTTCTTCGCCGCGGGCTTCTTCGCCGCGGGCTTGGTACCGGCCCCGCCGCCCGCCTCCGCCTCGGCCGCGCTCTGAGCGGCCCGGGCCGCCTGCTTCTTCCGGTATTCGTCCTTGGTCGGGCAGTAGGGGTCCAAGCAGAGTATCCACGGGCGGCGACCACCCAGGATCTTGATCTTCGGACTCCCACACTGCGGACAGACCTCGTCGAGCCCGATAATGTCGCCCCTCTGAGGCAACGGATACGTCTGGTCGCACTCCGGGTAACCCTCGCAGCCGACAAAACGCTTCTTGGTGGTCTTCGACCGGATGACACGCAGCTTGTTCTTGCCACACTTCGGACAGACACCGAGTATGCGGTCGTCGGTGATGCCCTCATAGATCTTGGCCGCCACCTGCTCCCGGTTCTGGGCCAACAACCCGTACGACTGCCGCAGCAGGTCACGCGAGATCGTCACGACCTGCTCTTTGGTGAGATCGCGGACCGAGATGAGGTCCATATCTTTCTCCAGCTCCGCGGTCATCTCCGGTGAGGCTATGCGCGGTGCGAACTCCTGCATGGCCTCGGCCATCTTCATGCCCATCTCGGTAGGCTCCACCGGGTTGCCATGCACGTAGCCTCGATCGTAGAGGTTCTGGATGATGGCATGCCTCGTGGCCTTGGTCCCGAGGTTGTGCTTCTCCATGAGCTCTATCAGCGTCCCCTGACCGTACCTTGACGGGGGCTGGGTCTCTTTGGCCTCCAACTGCTTGTCGACCAACTCCACGAGGTCGTCCTTGTTGAGCAGCGGCAGTTCCAGGTCTTTCTGACGGCTGTAGGGGTAGTACTCGAACCACCCGGCATGCACCACCCGGCTGCCGCGGGACACAAACGGCTCCCCCCCCACTGCCAAGTCGACGCGGTTGGACTCCATGACCGCGTCGTCGGCCAATGTTGCCATGAAGCGCCGCGCCACCAGCTCGTAGATGCGCCAGTCGCGGTCGCTCAACTCGCCTTTGCGCGGACTCCCCGTGGGATAGATGGGCGGGTGATCGGTGGTGCGCTTGTCTCCCCGGCTGGGATGCAGAGTCTGTTGAGCGAGCAGCTGCCCGGCCTCACGTTCGAACTCTCCCTGGGCCAGGATCTCCAGAGACTCCCGCAGATCGAGCGACGACGGGTATACGGTGTTGTCGGTGCGCGGATAGCTGATGTGGCCGGCCATGTATAGATCTTCCGCGATACGCATGGCCATAGCCGCGCCGAATCCCAGGGAAGTCGCGGCACTGGTGAAGCTCGTGGTGTTGAACGGTGCCGGTCGAGGCACCTTGCGCGATGTCTGCTTGACGGCTGTGACACGTCCCGGCGTGACCAGCTTCTCGAACACGGCCGATGCACGGGCCTCGTCGGTGAAGCGCTCTTCTTTGTGAAGAGCGTTGAACCGCTGCCCACCCGAATCGAGCTCTATCTTCACCACCCAGTACGGCTCGGAGACGAAGGCTCTCCGCTCCTTCTCCCGCTCGGCCACGAGCACCAGAGTCGGGGTCTGGACACGGCCTATACTCAAGAACTGGCTTCCCAGACGACCTGTGGCCAGCGACACAAAGCGGGTCAGAGTGGCCCCCCAGATGAGATCGATATCCTGGCGGGCCTCTCCTGCCATAGCAAGTGGTTCGGACAGTTGGTCGAGTTCGGAGAAGGCGCGGTTGATATCGCCGGCGGTGAGGGCGGAAAAACGAGCCCGGCGCACACCGCGTGCCAGCTTCTGGTTCTCCTCCACAGCCAGGTTGAGCGCCTCGAGCCCGATGAGCTCGCCCTCGCGATCGTAGTCGGTGGCTATCACGAGTGACGTGGCATCCGCGGCGAGCTTCTTGACCGTGCGCACCACCGATTTGGCCGTCTCGGTCTTCACAAGGGGAGCGTCGATAAGCGCCTTCGGTTCCACTTTGCGCCACTCTGAGAATTCGGGCGGAAAGTCCACTTGCACCACATGGCCCTTAAGGCCAACACAGGCGTTCGCCTGGTCTTCGGCGTCGGTGAAGAGGTAGTAGGGCACTTTGAGATACGATTCCTCTTTGACCCCGCCCTTCGCCAGGATGCCGGCTATCTTCTTTGCAGCGTCGTTCTTCTCGGTGATTATGAGCCGCAAGTCAAGGACTCCTCGTTGAGCAGGGTTATTGGAGCTTCAGGGGCGAACGATAGCATGCCCGCGGGCTCGGGCGTATGCCGCGTGATCAGACGCCGTCGAGAGCTTCGGCGACCGCGGGGTAGATCGGGAAGATCCCGTCGAAGCCGGTGATGTGAAAGATCTTAAGCAGGAAGGGGTCGCTCACGACCAGCCTGAACTCGCCATCGGTCGCTTGAGACTGTTGGAGCGCGCCGACGAGCACAGCCAAGGCTGTGGAGTCTATGAAGTGCACCTCGGAGAGGTCCAGCACCAGGCGCTTGGCGCCGGCCACGTGCTCATCGAGCACCTCTTTGAGCCGCGGCGCAGTGTATACATCGAGATCGCCTTCCGCGTGAACGACGACCGCGCTCTCTGCCATGTCGGTGCTGATGACCAGGCCCAAACACTCCTTCCGACTCGCAGCGGCCGCCCCCGGCGGCCTGCCCCGATAGATCGCTCCCGGCTATTCCAGTATATACATCAATTAGAACACGTGTCCGGCGCGGCCGCTACTCCGGTGTGGAAGTGGTCGTAGTGGAAGTAGTAGTGGTGGTAGCTGTGAGTTGCTCGATCTGCGTCTTGACCACCTCGGCCATATCGCCGTTCGGATCGAGTTCCAGGTACTTCTGCCAGGCCATGACGGCAGCCGACTTGTTGTTCAGTTTCTGCTGTGCGATGCCCAGTCTGAGATAGACCTGAGGATTCTCAGGATCGACCGTTGTGGCCTTGTTGAGCACTTCGGCCGCGGCTTGAAGGGCCTCGGTGGAACCGATGTCGTCAATGTAGATCCTCGCCACGCGAAGGTACACGTCCTTGAGTGTGGGGTCGACGTCTATGGCGTTGCGCAGAAAGGCCGTCGCGTAGTTCGCGTACTCGACACCCTCACCCTTGCCCGCCTTGTAGAGTTCCTCATAAGCCGTCGCGATTGCCAGCATGTTGGTGGTGTTCTTCGGATCCGCATCGTAGGCGGCCAGGAGGGAGTTCAGCTTCTCCTCCGTGGTCTCCGGCTCAGTGGTAGCAGTCTCTTCGCTGCACCCGCCCCTGAAGACCTGGGAGACATCGAAACCGGCCCCCCCGTAACCCACACCCAGGAACAGGAAGCTGAGCGCGAACACTATGGCCAGGGCCAGAGCTATCCACTTGGCCCACTTCTTGATCCGTCTACGGTCGAGCAGCAAAGGTATCTCCTCACATCGACAATCGGCGACTCTCGGCGCTGATCAGCGGCTGGCGACAGCCGGTTCGCGGTCAGAACCGCGGAGCGCCCCACAGATTATGCCGCATTACCAGCGTCAAAGCCACCGGTCACGGGACGCGCTCGGTACCCTAGTCACTCATCAGCCCCAGTCTCGTCCGGACCGACCGGAACCCATCCGCGACCTCGACGGGCAGGTTCCCCCCTCCGAACACCGGGGTTCCGTCGATCATGGTCATACGGACATCTGAGGCCGAGGCCCCCGCCACCAGCGCATCTACCGGATCGCGGGTCTCTAAGCCACGCATCCGCACGGCGACGACGTCCGCCCGTTTGCCCACCTCCAGGCTACCCACCAGATGATCCCAACCCAGTGCCCGGGCGCCTTCCAGAGTGGCCATGCGTAGCACGGCAGCCGGAGTGAGCGCGGCTCCCCGTGAACGGCTCACCTCCAGAGCCGCGCGCATCTCGTCGAACGGGTCGAGGTTGTCGTTGGAGGCAAGACTGTCGGTGCCCAAGCCGATGGTGATGCCGGCCGCTATCATGTCGGCGACCGGGGCAATGCCACACTTGAGCCGCAGGTTCGAGCGCGGACAGTGAGCCACCGCCGTCCCCGTTGCGGCCAACGTTGCGATGTCTTTCTCATCGACGTGCACGACATGCACGGCCAGCATGTCGGGGCCCAGCGCCCCACTCTCGGCCACGCACTGCACGGGGCTGATCCCCGGTGGCGCCCAGTGCTGCCGCTTCCACAGATGAGCCGCCTTATAGGCCTTGGCAATAGCGCTCGACCCTTTGGTCAACAACTCCACTTCGGCCTGCGATTCGGCCACATGCGTGGCCATGCGCAGGCCGGCGCGGCGCGCGAAGCGCGCCGCCTCCCGGTACAGACGGGGTGGAACGGTGTACGGAGCATGCGGGGAGACCCCCCACTCCAAGCGCGGGCCCTCGCGGGCCGAGGACGGGCCGCCCGGCACAGCCGTGGTCGCCGTCTCGAACTCGCCGCGCAGCTGTGCGAGCCGGGCGTCCAGCCGCTCGATGGTCTTGGGGAGCGCGGCGTCGTCGAGTCCGAAGACCTCCAGGTACACGCGGGCACGCAGCCCAGTCGCACGCGCCGCCAAGGCCACGGTCCTCCCTTTCTCCGAAGCGTCGGCTATGGACGTCACCCCGTTGCGGACACATTCATGAGCCCCCCAGAGCGCGGAGGCGGCGAAATCGTCCATACCGAGCTTGCGACTTGCCAGAAGGAGTTGCAGCATCCACGTTCCGAACCCACGAGGATGCGCGAAGTGACGAAACGCCGAGTAATCCAGGTGGGTGTGGACGTTCACCAGGCCGGGCAACAGAGCACAGTCGGCATAGGTCTCCACCGGTTCGCCCGGGTAGCGGCCACGGAGCTCGGCAGACGGTCCCACCGCCGCGATCGTCCCACCCGTCACCACCAAGGCCCCATCTTCGATGGGCGGCCCTCCGATCGGAACGACCCAGCGGGCTTCGAGTAGCACGGCCTAGTCGAAGAGCATGCGGACGGCGCTGACTGCCGCGTCCCACAACCACGACGGCACGAGGCCGATGACCAGGGTGGCGATGGCGCTCACCGAGAGGGCCATGGCCATGCCGCCGGAGATGGGCTCCCTGATCGCGTACTCCTCCTCAGGCTCCTTGAAGAACATGTAGATGATCACACGCAGATAGTAGTAGGCCGAGACGGCGCTCAGAAGGACGCCGATGACGGCCAGCCACCACAAGTCGGCCCACACCACACCGCTGAACACGTAGAACTTCCCTATGAAGCCCGCGGTACCGGGGATGCCGGTGAGCGACAGCAGGAACAGAGAAAGAAGCGCGGCCGCCCAAGGCGACCGTCGTCCCAGACCGGCCAGTTGCTTCAGCGAGTAGTCGAACTTGTCGGGCATCTGGGTCTTCAAATAAGCAAGGATACCGAAGGCTCCCAGGTTCATGAACGTGTACGCAGCCAGATAGACCAGCATCCCCCGTCCCGGAAGGGAGTTGCCGCTCCAGCCCATGGCTCCCAGACCCGTGAGCAGGTAGCCGGCGTGGGCTACGGACGAGAAGGCCAACATCCTCTTGATGTTGGTCTGCACCAGCGCCCAGAGATTCCCAACCAGCATCGTGGCGATGGAGAGCACGATAAAGAGAAGGCCCCATTCCTTCACCGTTCCTGGGAAAGCCACGATGAAGGCCGCTATGATGGCCGAGAAGGCCGCCGCTTTGGGCCCTACCGAGAAGAAGGCCGCGACCGGTGTGGGAGCACCCTGGTACACGTCGGGGGTCCACATGTGGAACGGCGCGGCCGATACCTTGAAGGCCAACCCGATAGCCACCAGGAACACCGCGAGGAGCACTCCGGAATCGTTCCCGAGTCCGGCAAGCACCCGCCCGGCATCCGCGTAGTTGGTAGCCCCCGCCTCCGCATATACGAGCGAGATGCCGTACAGCATGATGGCCGAGGCGAACGAACCGGTCAGGAAGTACTTGAGGGCCGACTCGTTCGAGCGCTCCCGGTACCGGAAGAAGGCTGCCAAAAGGTAGCTGCTGATGGCCATCAACTCCAACGACACGTAAAGAAGGATGAAGTCGCGGGCGGCGGCCATGAGGTCCATTCCGATGAGCGCGAAAAGAAGCAGCGCATAGTACTCGCCCAGATGGCGCCGGTGCGCCTCGAGGAAGCGGGGCGACATGAGTATCGTGATAGCGGCGCCGAGGCCGAACAGGACCTTGAAGAAGACGGCCCAGTCGTCCAGTGCCAGCATGCCGGCGAAACTCACTCTATCCTGGCCGGTGAGAGCGAGCGACACCACTATGGAACCGATGATGCCGGTGAGTGCGATGGCGAGGACGGCGGTCTTGTCGGCCGCGGCCGGGGCGCCCTTGTCCGCCGGGCTCCCCTTGTCGGCGGCGCCGGGCTTCACGAACGCCTCCACCAGGAGCACGAGGCAGGCTGCCACAAGCAGGATCAGCTCGGGGATCACGGGGATGAGATCAGGCGCCTGCATCTAGAATCCCCCGAAGAAAGACGAGGCCAGGCCGGCCAGGCTGCCGCCGTGCTCGGCCAGGTAGGGCTGCACCTGGCTGATGATGTTCTGTGCCGGCGCGTGCAGCAGGTTGAGGAACGTGTGCGGATAGAGGCCGATCCACAAGGTCAGCCCCACCAGCGGCACCAGGGCGACGATCTCGCGGGCGGAAAGGTCTTTGAGGCTGATCCACTTCTCGTTGGCCTGCTGGAACATGGTGCGCTGATACATCCACAACAGATATGCGGCGCCCAGGATGATCCCCACCGAGGCGATCACGGCGAAGACCTTCGCATATTGGAACACGCCCACCAGGATGAGGAACTCGCCAACAAAGCCACTCAGCCCCGGCAGGCCCAGGCTCCCGAGCACGAACAGGCTGAAGAAGGCCGCCGCGACCGGCATGGGCTTGGCCATGCCGCCGTAGTCCTTGATGAGTCGCGTGTGGGTGCGGTCGTAGAAGTAGCCCACCATCATGAAGAGGGCGCCGGTGAGAACGCCGTGGTTGACCATCTGCAGCACCGAGCCTTCGATGCCCTGTTGGTTGAACGTGAAGAGTCCCGCGGTGACGAACCCCATGTGGCTCACCGAGGAGTACGCCACCAGCCGCTTCATGTCGGGCTGCACCAGCGACATGATGGCCCCGTAGACCACCGCGATGGCCGACAGGATGAGCACCGGTACCATGGCCTTCACCGCCACTTCGGGGAAGAACCCGATGCAGAAGCGGATCATGCCGTACACCCCCATCTTGAGCAGCACGCCGGCCAGGATGACCGATCCGGCGGTGGGAGCCTCGGTGTGGGCGTCGGGGAGCCAGGTATGCACCGGGAACATGGGCACCTTGATGGCAAAGGCAATGAAGAAGGCGATGAACGACCAGATGGCCAACGACCCGCTGAAACCGGCCTTCTGCAGTTCGAGGATGTCGAAGGTGAGCGGTCCGCCGTTCTTCGCGTACCACCACACCACGGCAAGGATGGCCACCAGCATCAGCACCGAGCCCACAAAGGTGAACAGGAAGAACTTGATGGCCGCGTAGACCCGCCGCGCCCCGCCCCACAAGCCGATGATGAAGTACATGGGCACGAGCTGGATCTCCCAGAACACGTAGAACAGGAAAAGATCCATAGACACAAAGACGCCCAGCATGCCCGTCTCGAGCACCAAGAGGCTGATGAAGAACGCGAGTTGCCTGTCCTTGATGGAGTTCCACGAGCCGAGGATGGCGACCACGGACAGCACGGTGGTGAGCAGGACGAGCAGCAGGGAGATGCCGTCGATGCCCAGGTGATAGGAGATACCAAGACCGGGGATCCAGTCGTGCTTCTCGATGAACTGGAATCCCCCGGCGCCGGTGTCGAATGTTGCGGTCAGATAGATCGCGACACCCAGGGTGATGATGCTCGTCACAAGCGCCGTCGTCTTATAGGCGCTTGGGCGACCGCGCATGAAGACCAGCATGACCAGCGCGCCTATCACAGGCAGGAAGGTGAGGATGGTAAGGCTCATACGAACACCACCACCGTGGCGATGACAAAGAGGCCTATGAAGATGCCGAGCAGATAGTTCTGCACCCGGCCGGTCTGCAGAGGACGCACCACGGCGCCTGCGCGCTGCCACAGCCAAGCGGTCCCGTTGACGGCGCCATCGATGATCTTCTCGTCAAAGTTCTTCCACAACCACCGGGAGCCGTCCACGGACAGCCGCACCACGGTGGCCGCATAGAACTCGTCCACGTAGAACTTGTTGTAGACCACTTTGTAGACCGGGCGGACCTTGCGCCCCACGAACGCGGGAAGGTAGGTGCGGCGCACATACATGAACCAAGCGAGCACGATGCCCAGCATGGCCACCAACACCGAAACCACCATGAGCACGTAATCGATGGCCGCCAGGGTGTGTTCGTGGATGCCCAGGATGTGGTCGGCGGGAGCGAACACCGGGTCCAGGAAGCTCTGGATGGCGCCCAGTTTGCCGGGCATACCCAGGAAGCCGGCCAGGAGAGCGCCGATGGCGAGCACGACGAGCGGCACGATCATCGACCAGGGGCTCTCGTGGATATGCTTCTCGGTCTCCTTGTCCATGCGCGGCTTCCCGAAGAAGGTCATGAAGATCATGCGGAAGGTGTAGAAGGCGGTGATGAAAGCCGCGATGAGCCCCACCGCCCAGATGAGATATTTGCCATCGCGCCACGTCGCTCCCAGGATATCGTCCTTAGACCAGAACCCGGCGAAGGGAAAGATGCCCGACAGAGCCAGCGCGCCGGCCACCAGGGTGTAGTACGTGGCGGGGATGCGCTTACGCAGACCCCCCATCTTGTCCATGTCTTGCTCACCGCCCATGGCGTGGATCACCGAACCGGCCCCGAGGAACAGCAGGGCCTTGAAGAAGGCATGGGTCATCAGGTGGAAGATAGCGATAGCCCACGCGCCCACGCCAAGGGCCATGAACATGTACCCCAGTTGCGACACGGTGGAATAAGCCAGCACCTTCTTGATGTCTTTCTGACAGATGCCGATGATGGCCGCGAAGATGGCCGTGAACGTCCCGATGGCCCCCACCACCAGCAGCGCCGCGGGCGCGCTTGCGAAGATCACCGCACTACGAGCGACCAGGTAGACGCCGGCCGTGACCATAGTGGCGGCATGGATGAGAGCCGAGACCGGAGTGGGGCCTTCCATGGCATCGGGCAGCCATACGTGCAGCGGGAACTGAGCCGACTTACCCATGGCCCCCATGAAGAGCAGCAGAGCGATGGCGATGAGCGTGGCCTCGCCGAACGCTCCCGCTTCCACCTGCTCGAACACCCCCACGTAGTCCAGGGTGCCGAAGGTGACGAATATGAGCATGACACCCAGGCCGAACCCGAAGTCGCCGATCCGGTTGACGATGAAGGCCTTCTTGCCGGCTGCCGCCGCTTCGGGCTTGTGGTAGAAGAAGCCGATGAGGTAGTAAGAGCACAGCCCGACGGCCTCCCACCCGAAGTACAGCAACAGGTAGTTGCCGGCCAAGACCAGCGTGAGCATACTGAATGCAAAGAGGCTCATGAAGGCGAAGAACCGGTAGTACCCGGTGTCCCCGTGCATGTAGCCCTTGGAGTAGATGAAGATCAGCAGACCGATGCCCGAGACCACCAGGCACATGACGGCCGAGAGCTGGTCCATCTGAAGCGACATCGGGACCTGGAAGCTGCCCACCGAGAACCAGCGCCACAGCTCCACTACCACGGGCTCTTCGGCGCCGCGGATCTGGATAAAGGCCGCGAGCGAAAGACCGAACGAGCCCAGCATGGCCAGGATGGGGAGCCAGTGAGCCGACTCCTTGATCCACCACTTACCGAAGAGCAGCGTGACGAGGAACGCCAGGAAGGGCAACAGCGGTATGAGCCAGATGTAGTTCTCCACGCCCTTACTCCTAGCCCTTCATCCGATCGAACAGATCGACCATGAGGGTCTTGCGGTTGCGGTAGAGCGCGGTGGCTATGGCCAAGCCCACGGCGGCCTCGGCGGCCGCGATGGCCATGACAAAGATCACGAGGTTCTGGCCCACCAGGTTCTCGTGAAAGCGCGAGAAGCCCACTAGGTTGATGTTGACGGCGTTCAGCATGAGTTCCAGGGAGAACAGCATTATGAAGAGGTTGCGCCGGGTGAGCATGCCGGCGACGCCCACGATGAAGAGCGCAGCCGAGAGGTAGAGATACCAATCGACCGGGATGGGCATTTCGACGGGAGGCTCTATCATGGGGCTACACCTCCTCCTCTATGGCTTCGGGGGTGGGCTGCTCGCCCGGGTCCCAGCCTCGCGTTGTACCGCCGGCCGTTTTCTCCCGCTTCACCAGGATGATGGCGCCCACCATGGCCACGAGGAGCACCACGGACGCCACTTCGAAGGGCAGCAACATGTTGTTGAAGAGGGCCTCACCGAAGACCTTGGTGCCACCGCCGGCTTCGGCCATGGCCTCAGGGGTTAAGCCACCTCGGACCGACGTGAGGGTGATACCGGCCAGCACCACGATGAACTCGGCCAGCACCAGCACCGAAAGGCCTAGCGCGACCCAACGTTGCCGCCGGTGGGTCTGCTCCTCCTCGCGGAACGTGCGCAGGTTGAGCAGCATGATGACGAAGAAGAACAGCACCATGATGGCGCCCGCGTAGACCAAGATCTGCACCACAGCCAGGAAGTAGGCCTGGGTGAGGGCGAAGATGGCTGCCACATTGAGAAACGTGAAGACCAGCAGCAGCAGAGCGTGCACCACGTTCCTGCGGGTGATGGTGCCGATACCCCCGGCGACGGCAAGCACCCCGAAGATGATGAAGAGCACCTTCTCGGTCATCGCGCCGCACCCTGGCCAGGGACGCGCCCGGCGGCGCCGTCCGGCTCCGCGGCCGAGCGCCCCGCGTCCGTCGCGCCACCGTCCGCGCCGGGGATCGCGTACAGCTCCTTGTGCGCGTACACCTGGTTCGCGACGAGCTTCTGCTTGTCGAGATAGAAGTCGTTCTTGTCGAGGGTGGCCAGCTCGTAGTGGCGCGTCATCACGATGGCCGCCTCAGGGCACACCTCTTCACAGAGCCCGCAGAACACGCAGCGCGACAGGTCGAGGTCGAAGCCGGCAGGATGGCTGCGCCCGTCGGGAGTCTGCTCGCCCACGATCTTGATGCACTGGGAGGGGCATATAGTGGCGCAGAGCATGCAGGCCACACACTTCGTGTCGCCCGTATCTGGATCGGTGAGAAGCGCGTGGACTCCGCGGAAACGAGGGTAGGTCTGCAGCTTCTCCTTCGGGTACTCCACCGTCACCTTGTCGACGACGAAGTAGGTGCCGGTCACCGACATCCCGCGCAGGATATCGACGAAGGCACCCTTCTTGACGATGTCTACCAGGCCCATGTCAACCCACCACACTGATCACGATGGCGGTCACCACGAGATTGGCTATGGATAGCGGCAGAAGCACCTTCCAGCCGATGGACATCAACTGGTTGTAGCGGTAGCGGATGATGGTCCAACGGATCCACATGTAGATGAAGATGAGGAAGCATATCTTGATGAAGAGCCAGATGGGCCCCGGGATGACGTTCCAGGATTCGAACGGAGCCCGCCAGCCGCCCAGATAGAGCGTCGAGACGATCGCCGAGACAACGATCATGTTCACGTATTCGGCCAGGTAGAACATGCCCCAGCGCATGCCGGAGTACTCGGTGAGGTGGCCCGCCACCAGTTCCTGCTCCGCTTCGGCCAGGTCGAACGGTGTGCGGTTGAGCTCGGCGATGCTGGCGACAAACAAGATCACACCGCCCACTATCTGCGGGATCCAGTACCAGTCCCAGAAGGCGCCCGCCTGTCCATCGACGATGTCGACGAGGTTCATCGACCCTGCCATCAACATGACCCCGGCCACCGAGAAGCCCATGGCCAGCTCGTAGGAGATCATCTGGGCGCCGGCCCGCAGGCCTCCGAGTAAGGAGTAGTTGTTGTTGGACGACCAACCCGCCAGCACCACCCCGTAGACGCCGATGGCCCCCATGGCCAGGAACAGCACCAGCCCGGTGTCGAAGCTGGAGATGACATAGTCGAACCGGTATCCGAACAGGTTGGCCTCGCCCCCCACCGATCCGAAGGGGATCACGGCCATTACCAGGAAGGCCGGGACGAAGGCGATGTAGGGAGCGAGCTTGAACACCAGCTTGTCCGACCTCGACGGGATCACGTCTTCCTTCGAGATCAACTTGAAGACGTCGCCGAACGATTGCAGAGAGCCCCAGGGCCCCAGATAGGTAGGGCCGACCCGGCCGGCGAAGAAACCGGCGAACTTACGCTCGAAGTAGATGGCGAAGGCCACCATCAAGATGATGATGACCGGCATGAGGATGGCCTTGATGATGAGGAATACGAGCTCGGCTACCGGGTCGCTCATTTGTCACAGTCTCCCAGTACGACGTCCACGCTCGCGAAGATGGCGATCATATCGGCCACCATCTCTCCTTCGACCAAAGCGGGCACCGCTTGGCCGTGGTAGAAGCTCGGGGTGGTGAAGCGTACGCGGGCGGGCTTTGCGCCGCCCTCCGACCGGATGTACACGCCCATCTCCCCCTTGGGCACCTCGATACAGCGGTAGACCTCACCCTTTGGGACCTGCGGTCCCTGGAACACCTGATAGAAGTTCTGGATCATGGCCGCGGAGTCGTGGAGCACGTTCTTCTTCAGCGCAAGAGAATGCCCGGCGTCCGGGGCCAGGAACGGCCCGTCCGGCAGATTGTCCAGGCACTGCCGGATGATCTTGCACGACTCCCGCATCTCTCTCATGCGGACAAGGAAGCGGTCGTAGACGTCGGCGTTGTACTCCACGGCTACGTCGAACTCGACCTCCGGATATGCCGCGTACGGCTCGTCCTTACGCAGATCGCGCGCCACTCCAGCTGCGCGCAGAGTGGGTCCGGTCACCCGCCACGCATAGCAGTCGTCAGAGGTGAAGATGCCTATGTTCTTCGCCCGCTTGATGAAGATGCGGTTCTGTTTGATGATGCGCTCATACTCGGCGAGCCGCTTGGGCAAGAAATCGATCACCTTGCGGCAGCGATGGTCGAAACCGTCGGGGAGGTCTTTGGCCACCCCGCCTATGCGCCCGAACGAATGGGTGAGCCGGGCCCCGGTGAGCATCTCGAACAGGTCGAGCACATATTCACGGTCGCGGAAGCAGATGGTGAAGAAAGTCTGCGTACCCAGATCCATGATGGACGTCCCCAACCACAGGATGTGATTGGAGAGGCGGCAGAGTTCGTGAGCGAGCGTGCGGATGTAACGGCCCCTGGCCGGGACCTCCACGCCCATGAGCTTCTCGGCTGCTTCGCAGAACCCGTGGTTCATGGCAAAGCTGCTGATGTAGTCCAAGCGGTCGGTGAGGGGAATGATCTGGTGGTAGGTGCGATGTTCGCAGAGCTTCTCCACCCCTCGGTGCAGATTGCCGATCTCGGGCCGCGCAGAGACGATGACCTCTCCATCGAGCTCCAGCTCGGCACGGTAGACCCCGTGCATCGAGGGGTGCTGAGGACCCATACTCAAGGACATGAGCTCGGCGTTGCGCTCCAGCCGTATGCGACCCGCGGCCTTGCGCGCTCTCAGCTCCTCTGGGGTCGGGTGCGCGATCATATGCACCGGCACGCCGCCGGGACCGCTCGCTGCATCGTGCGTGTCGTGGGCCGTGGCCACCCTACACCTTGCCCCGTAGATCGGTGCGGATGCGTCCGCCGATGGTGCCCTGCAGGGGGAAGTCCTTTCGCAGCGGAAAACCCTCGAAGTCCTCGGTGGTCAGAAGACGGCGCAGGTCGGGATGTCCCTCGAAGACTATCCCGAACATCTCCCAGGTCTCCCGCTCGTCAAAACCCGCCGATGGCCACAGGCCGGTCACGGTGGGCAACGACCCACCTTCGGCCAGGGAGGTCTTCACCCGCATACGGTGGCCGTGCTTGTGGCTCACCAGATGAGTCACCACCTCGAACGGCGCCTCCGGACGCTCCGGCAGGTGATCGCCGAACAGTGAGTCCAACTGGTCGAAGGCCAGCTGAGGGGCACTCTTGCAGAAGCTCAGAACACGCATCCAATCCTCAGGAGCCACCACACAGGTCACGTCTCCGTACAACACTGTCTGTTCAAGGAGTCTTGCCCCGAACCGCTTGTTGAGCCGCGCCAGGGCCTTCTCAAGAGACGGGGAGAGCGAGTCGCTCACGTTCTCGCCTCGCTCTCGGCTATGGCATCGCGCGCCGGGATGCGGCGCAGTCCATCGTATGCGTGCCGGCTCACCTTGATGCGGTCGCGGATCATCTCCAGTCCCTGCCACAGAGCTTCAGGGCGGGGCGGGCAACCGGGCACGTAGACGTCCACCGGTATGAGGCTGTCGATGCCCTGGACGACACTATAGGTGTCCCACACGTTGCCCGAAATGGCACAGGAACCCATGGCCAGGACCCATTTGGGGTCGGGGATCTGCTCATAGAGCCGCACTACCCGCGGAGCCATCTTGGTGGTGCACCAACCGGCCACGATCATGCCGTCGGCTTGGCGCGGCGAGGCGCGCATGGCCTCCATGCCAAAACGGGACATGTCGAACCGCGATCCGCCCAAGGCCATCATCTCGATGGCGCAGCACGCTAGGCCGAAGAGCAGCGGCCAGAATGAGAAACTACGTCCGAATCCCAAAACCCGTTCGATCTGCGTAGGAAGAGCGATACCGCCCGGAAGCTGCACCGCTCCCCCCATCAGCTCATCGCCGGGATCGAGGCCCGTGCGCTCCAACGCGGCTCGCACCTCGGAGTCTTGGGCGTTACGTAGACGTGAGTCGGTCATTCCCAATCGAACACGCCTTTCTTCCATGCATAGACATAGCCCACCAGCAAGATGGCGATGAACACGAACATCTCCACGAGAGCAGGGGTGCCCAGTTCGCGCAGCGTTATCGCCCAGGGATATATGAAGACCGCTTCCAGATCGAACAGGACGAACAACACGGCCACCAGGTAGTAGTGGACGTTGAACGGCGCCCGGGCGTCACTCTTGGGCACCACGCCGCACTCGTATGGCTCTCCTTTGCTGGGGTTTGTGCTCTTGGGCGACAGCAGATGAGAGATCGCCACAAAGGCGACCGCCATCACGGCGCCAATGGCGAACATGATCGCAAACTGGATGACCACATCGATGGTCGGATTTACCACGCCGGCACCTCAACGCGGGACTGCTCCAATAGTGACCGGGCCGCTTCGAGGGCTGCCGCGGAGCATACTGACGATACCAAAATGGGGCTGCATCGGCAAATCGGTATGCACATTCGACCATGCGCCGGCCCTATGCGACAGGCCCACCCCGCCCGGTCCGTACCGCGTCGAGCCTGGGCTATACTCTGGCCGTGAGCAGGGATCCGACCAAGACGATGCCCATCATGGGGCATCTGGGTGAGCTCCGCAGGCGCATCACCTACATAGCGATCGCCGTCATCGTGTGCATGATCGCAGCCTTCGTCGAGTTCAAGTGGGTGTACAAGGTCCTGATGTACCCACTCACCAGGAACACCGATGTCACTCAACTCAGCGTCCTGGGTGTGACCGAGGGATTCATGTCGGTCTTGAAGGTCTCCATCTACGCCGGCCTGATCGTCTGTCTCCCCTTCATCCTCTACCAGTTCTGGGCGTTCATCCTGCCGGGCCTTTACGAGAACGAAAAACGGAGCGTCATCCCGTATACGCTGGGAACCACCGTGCTCTTCCTCGGTGGCGTGGTATTCGGGTACTTCATCGTCTTGCCGGTAGGCCTCAGTTTCATGGTCGGATACGGGGACGAGATGTTCAACATGCTCCTCCGCGCCGACAACTACATCAGCTTCGTCTCGCTGTTCCTGCTGGCGTTCGGCATCGTTTTCGAGCTCCCCTTGGTCATGCTGCTGCTGTCGTGGGCGCGTGTCGTAGACCACAGGCGCATGCGCAAGGTACGCAAGTACGCCATACTCGCGGAGGCCATCATCGCCATGGTCTTTACGCCAAGCCAGGACCCCGTGAGCATGATGCTCATGCTCATCCCCCTCATCGCACTCTACGAGGTCGGTATTCTGCTCGCCAAGATGGGCGAAAGTCGAAGAGCCAAACGTGATCGGGCGGCCGTTGTAGCCGAAGCCTCAGGCGGAGACGCCGATGTGGGGGATGCCGACATCGGAGGCGCCGCGGGCTAGATAGCGGGGGTCAGCTTGCGTCGGCGTGCATGATGGTGTTACCATCTTACCCATGCTTCAACCTGTCACTCCCCGAACCATAGCCGATCAGGTCGCAGAGCAATTGCGGCATCTGATTGTTTCCGGGGAGTACAGAGCCGGCGAGCGACTGCCTTCCGAACGCGACTTGGCGGCCCGGCTTGGCGTGGGCCGTCCGGCGGTGCGAGAAGCTTTGCGCGAGCTGAAGGCCCAAGGCTATGTGATCGCTGGGCGGGGCGCACAGGGAACCACCGTCGCCAGTCTGCCGTCGCCGAGTTTCGCTGTGCCCATGTCACCTCTGCTCGGCACGGGTGCGGAGCGCATCATCGAACTGATGGAAGTGCGCAGCGCCGTGGAAATCGAGGCGGCCGGTCTAGCAGCCCGGCGGGCCACGATAGAAGACCTCCACCGGCTCGCGGTAACCCTCACCGCCCCCGGCGATCAGATCTCGCCTGAGGAAGATGTGGCCTTCCACGCCGCTATCGCTCAGACCACCCACAATCCTTTGTTCGAGCGGATCATTCAAGAGCCGGTCGACTTGCTCCACGACCACATGGAGGCGGTATTCGCCGCCTATTATAAGGAGCCGGGCGGAGCTATCGCTCTCCAGCAACAGCACGACGCCATACGGCAAGCCATCAGATCCGGCGACGAACAGAAGGCGCGCCAAGCAATGCGCCGGCATCTGGATCACGTGGCACGCGGGCTGGCTCAGTTGGTCGGTGCCGGCCGGGTGATGCGCCTAGTCTTCATCGACCTCGACGGCACCCTGCTCTCGGGTCCGCGGCTCATATCCGAGAGAGCCAAACGGACGATCGCGAACGTTCGCGAGGCCGGTGTCGAGGTGGTGTTGGTGTCTTCGCGACCGCCACGAGAGATGCGGCCGTTCCACCAAGAGCTCGGACTCATGACGCCTCTCATAGCCTGCCATGGGGCGTTGCTCTGGAACGTCCAGGCCGCGGCGGGTCTGGCCCACACGCCCGTGCCTGCCGATCTCGCGATAGAGATCATCGATCTGGGTCGTGGCCTGGGAGCCACAGCCAACGTCGAGAGCGACGACGAGTGGTTCACCGATCACGTGGGCAACCTCGAACCCGACGGAATCAAAGACTACGAGATATCCGATCCGCAAGGGGTAGGTATGGTGGACGAGGTGGTGCGCTCGAACGAGCCCATCGACAAAGTCTTTCTCGACCTACGCGAGTTGAAGGACGAAGCCGCCGTGGCGGCAGTCGTCACCGTCAAGCGGGTGTTCGAAGGGCGGGCCACCATCTACGAGACCACACCGGGAGTCATCGACGTGGTGTCCGCGGAAGCATCTAAGGCCGCGATGGCCCAGCGGTTGGCCCGGCGGATGCAGATACCGGCCGAGCAGACCATGGCGATAGGAGACGACGACAGCGACGCCGCGCTCCTGCAATGGGCGGGCATCGGAGTCGCCATGGGCAACGCCACCCGCGCCGCCAAGACTGCCGCCGACATGATCACGTCGTCGAATCTCCGTGATGGAGTGGCCGAAGCGCTCGAGCGGTGGCTCTTGGGGAGTAGAGCGGTCGGCGGGACCGTGAGCGTGCCCAAACCGGGCATGGTGCGCAAGTAGAGATCGCGCCCCTCGGGATATCCCGGCGAGCGACCTAGAGGATCAACCAGAGGGTCACACCGAGGAAGGCGCCGTAGAGTATCCCTCCGAAGAGCAGCGACCCGACGCCGAACCCTTTCTTGAAGAAGCGTAACCGCCCGTAGAGGATCAAGCCGGAGAAGATCGCCACCCCCGCAGCCACAGGCGCGTGCCAATCGTCGCCGCCCCATAGCTTCCAGTCGGTGAAGGCCATTCCGATCGCCACAGGGAAGGTACTCTGAAAGACCATGGCCCCCGTGATGTTGCCCAGGGCTAAGGTGTCCTTCTTCTGGCGCATCCACAAGACGCTGTTGAACTTCTCCGGGAGCTCCGTCGCCACCGGGGTGATGAGCAGCGAGATCACCAGAGCCGGGACCCCCACCGACGCCGCGATGTGGGTGAGCTGCTCCACGAAGAGATGGGCCCCGAAGATGATGGCGGCAAGGGCCACGATGAGCTGCAGGATCACCCGTCCGAGCTGGGGCGACTCGACGGTGCGGTGGAAGTAGAGAGAGCGGCACTCACCCTCGAGATTACCCTCGCTCTTCATGGTCTGCCGCACGTAGAAGCCGTATCCGACGAGGAGGAGCGCCGCGACGATGTACCTGAAGAACCCGATATCGAATATCCCGCAGAGGATGGCGATCGCGTAGGCCACGAGGAAATAGGCCAGGTCGCGCCGCATGACCACCTTGTTATAGCGCACCGCGAGCTTGCGCTTCTTCGTGAGGGTGAAGATGACTATCGAGATGCCGCAGACGAAGATGGCGAGAGTCGAAAGCATGAAGGGAGCGCCGAGGATGGCGCCGATGCCGATCTCCTTGCCGGCCTCTTCGGTGCCAAAGAGTATCGCGATGAGCGGGATCACGGTCTCGGGGAGAGCCGTGCCCACCGCGGCCAGCACGCTGCCCACCGCGCCTTCGCCCAGATTGAGCTTGCGACCGAACCACTCGACCCCGTTGACGAACAACTCGCAGCCGGCGAGTATCACAATGAAGGCGACGATAAGGAGGAAGACGGCCATCCGCGAGATTCTAGCCGAGGAGTGCTTAAGCGCGCAAGCCGAGCACGACGCTCAGACTGATGACGACCAGCACGATCGCAGAGACCCCAAAGAACCACCATGAGCCACGACGCGCGAACCATACCAACAAGAACAACACTCGAGCAACAGGGGTAGCGACTAGGACGAGCAGTCCGAGGATGAAGAAGCCCCACGGTTCTCCTGCCGCCAGCGCGCGCGGCAGGGCGCTCAGCGAGCTCCCTCGTGTCACCTCGTCGCCGACGCCCGCGATCGCCAACCCCACGCCGGCCACCAAGATGAGCACCGCGAGCACCAAGCCGGCCATCAGCAGCCGGGACAGGACCCAGTCGGCATCCATGGCCTTCGCCCCACGGAACAGAGCGCCAGGCACAGACGGGGCCGCCGGAAGACCCGCTTCGTCGCTTCGTTCTTGCGGATCTTGGTTCATCTGATGCTCACCCCCACCGCGGCCAGGATCATCTGCACAGCCAATGCAAGAAGGACGACTGCCAGAACCACGGCCAACACGGAACTCTTGACCCGGGCCGCCAGGCTGGACCCCACAAGAGCGCCCGCCGTCACTCCCAACACCACCGGCACGGTCACCACCGGATCAACCGCGCCGCGCACCAGGTAGACGAGGGCTCCCGCGCAGGCGGTGACTCCCAGCATGAAGCTGCTCGTAGCAGCCGCGGCGCGCATGGGAACACCCATCCCCAACCTGAGCGTAGGCACGGTGAGAAACCCGCCGCCCACGCCCAGAAGGCCCGATACATTGCCCGCCACCAGTCCCACGAACAACCCCAAGGGAAGTCTCCTGACCGCATATCCGACTGTGTGGCCCAGCTCGCGATCGACGTACGAAGCTCCGAGACGCCCAAGGCCGGCCCCGTCGACCGACACCCGCGGGGATACCTTCCTGCGCAACCCCATGTAGATCGAGACCGCCATCATGACGGCTCCAAAAATGGCGCTGAGCGTCCCCTTGTCGAGCAGTGCCCCCACCAGACCGCCTGTGATAGCTCCCAGCGCCAGCGCAGTCTCGATGCTCACAGCTAGGCGGAGATTGACCAGGCCCTCGCGCAGATAGGTGATCGAACCACTGGCGGAAGTCGCGACGACGGCGATCAGGCTCGCGGCCACGGCATCGTGGATGGGGACGCCCAGGAACAGTGTGAGCGCGGGGACGATGAACACCCCCCCGCCCAGGCCGACCATGGATCCGAAGATCCCCGCGACAAAGCCCACCACGGCAAATAGGAAGACGTAGGTCATGCGCTGAAGGCTACCACAGCCCGAAACAGCGCCCGGCAGACGGGCGGGCCGGCGAAGCCGGAGACGGGCATGCCGCGGGCACGCAGAGATGCGATACATTAGATGGCAGATAGGGATACCGATCCTCACGGGATGTGCGCGGGCCCAACGGAGGTGCTTTGATGTTCTGCAAAGCGTGTGGCGCACAGGTGCCCGATGGCGCCGCGTTCTGCCCCGTATGTGGCAACCAGGTAGGGCCGGTCGAAACGACCGCGGCCGTCCACGGCGCCCCGCCACCCCGGAGGAACAGCCGGCTCGGCCTTTGGGTCGGCATGGCCGTGGCGGCCGCGATACTGATCGCCGCAGGCCTGGTTCTCTGGCTCGTCGTCTTGGACGACGACGAGACTGCAAAAACCACGTCTACAACGTCCACCTCCCCGGCCCAAACGACATCGACCGGCGTCGCGCCGCCGGCCACCGCGGGCGGCGCTGCCGCCTCGACCTCGTCCACTTCCGCCTCCACCGCCTCGACGAGCATCGCCGAGATGATGATCCCCGGCGACTCACCGGGTCAGTGGATGGAGATCGACAACTCCGCCTTCCCGACCGGAGCCTACGCGGTCGCACTGTCGGACGAGGCAATGCTGATAGACTCCGAGATCTCCCACGGTTACGCACTCCACGCATACATGTTCGCGTCGGGTGAGCTTATCGAACTGCCTATCGAGGCGACCGACTTCTACGACGAAGACCTGGAAGGCGACCTGGCGGTCTGGTGGGAGGGCGACTATCAAGAAGACACCAACGAGTATCTGAACGAGCACGTCTTCGCCTACCGCCTGCCCGATGGACCCAAGGTCTCGGTCACCGAAGACGGGCGCTCTCCCTACTACCCGCAGACAGCCGGACGGTGGCTTACCTGGGCGGAAGCCGCCCCGTGGGAAGAAGATCCCGAGGACTATTGGCTCCTCAAGATCTACGGCGTGCAGCTGGACCCAGAGGGAAGACCGGAAGGAGATCCAGGTGAGCTCGTGTGGGCCGCCACCTCGTACGCCTACGGTGATGTGCCATGGGTGTACAGCCTGTCCGGTACTCATCTGGCCTGGGAGAACGCGACCGCCGTCGAGGGTCTCGAGGCAGGCGTCTATGTCATGGACTTCGGGCGGTTCGATCCCATGCTTCTCGCGACCGAGGCTTCACGCCCCTCTCTCAGCAACGACATCGTGGTGTACTACGACCACGATGAGGGGCTCGTGGCGAAGAACCTCTTCACCGGCCGGGTCTTGGAGATCGATCGACTCGGCGACTTCGCTACCGCGGCACCCAGCTTCGCCGTGTACTACCGCCCCGTGGAGAGCGACGAGACCTTCTACAGGATCATGGCTCGCGGCTACTCCGGCCGGCACGAGCAGGTGTTGGGAGAGCAGTCCGATCCTCCCTGGATGTCCTCGGCGGTAGCGGCCTCGACCGACCGCGTGGCGTGCGTCATCGACGGGATCGTGCATCTGTTCGAGTGGCAGGCCCGGTGACATACTAGTCGCGTATCAAGACCGGGGCCCGACAGGAACCGAGAGAGGTGACTGCCATGATCTGCAAGGCTTGTGGCGCCGAGATGCCCGACCATGCGAAGTTCTGCCGGAGCTGTGGCACCCCCGTTGAGAGCCCGGGTGAATCACAGGCTGAGTCGCCGGCTGATCGGGTCGAGGATGAGCCGACCATCAAGGTCGTGAGTGGAGCGATTCCGGTGCCGCCCCCTACCACGCCTCCCACGCCTCCACCTCCGGTCCCACCCGCTGCGGCTCCGGTCGCGGTCCCACCCCCCGCGCCCCCGCCGCCCGGCTTCACCCCAGCGCCGACTCCGGCGTTTCCGCCTCCCCCCGGAGGCTACAACCCCCCGGGCCCACCTCCAAAGAAGAGCCGCACCGGCCTGTGGATCGGGATAGGACTGGCTGCCGCCATAATCGTCGCCGCCGCGATCGCCGTCCCGCTGCTGCTTCTCGACAAGGACGATGCAGGGAGCGCGGGCACGGGGACGAGCCGGAGCACTACCACCACGGCCTCGGGCACCACCACCACGACTGCTTCGGACACCACTTCTTCCTCGTCCTCCACCACCACGAGCGCCTCATCGACGACGACTTCCACGTCGACAACCACCACCGTGCCGGCGGTCCTGCCGGGCGATTCCGAGGGGCAATGGGTGGAGATGATCATCGACGAGGTGCCGGAGGGGACCTACGCACTCAGCCTGTCTGACCAGGCGCTGCTTCTGGAGGCGAACGACGGCATGGACTTCGGGCTCTACGCGTACATGCTCGATTCAGGGACGCTGGTGCAACTGCCCATTGAGGGTTCGATCCCTCCTACGGCCGACCTTGACGGCCTGCTCGCGGTCTGGCAAGAGGGCCGCTACAACGAAGAGACCGGCTGGTTCCAGGATCAGATGATCTATGCGTACCGGTTGCCCGACGGCGAGAAGGTCCCGATCGTCAACCCGCTCGGAGAGACCTACGCCTACCCGCAGGTGGCGCTGCCGTGGGTCACGTGGGCGGAGGCAGAACCGTGGGAGACGGACCCCGAGGAATACTGGGCCGAACGCATCTTCGCCGCTGAGGTGGACTCGCAAGGTCTACCGACGGGCACAATGGATGAAGTGGTGTCCGGCGCACCGGCTTTCATGTGGGGCGATTCCGGCTGGTACTACAGCCTTTCCAGCACCCATCTGGCCTACGAGAACCACGCGCCGCACCACCTTATCGATGAAGGGTCGTACGTCTTTGAGATCGGCGGCGAGATGGACCCGGTCAGGCTGGGTGGCAATTCGTACCGGCCCTCCGTGGCGGGTCACTACGCCGTCTTCTGGGACGGCACCCTGAGATATCTGGACCTTGAGACCATGTCCGAAGAGGTCATCGATCCTGACGGCGACTTCGCCACGGCCGGACCTACCTACGCGGCCTACTTCCGCTCCATCCAGGCCGGGGACTTCTGGACCTACGAGCTGGTTGCCCGAGGCTACTCGGGCGAGCACGAGCAGGTGCTGGCCGAAACCGAGACAGACGCCTATTTCCTTGGGCCTGTCGCGACCTCAGAATCGCACCTCGCGTTCGTCATCGATGGAGTGGTGCGCCTCTTCGAGTGGGAGGCATGGTAGCGATCGGCCCGGCCGGCTCGTCCCTCACCTGGTGTCTGCGCTATACGAGCCCCACGTCCAATCTTTCACGAGGGGCATGTCGTCGCCGTGCTCGCGGATGTACTCCTTGTGGTCCACGTGGATGTCGCCGATCAACTGCCTCAGATGGGCGGCCCGCGTCCGCAGGCCCGGAACGCGGTCGATCACGTCGCGCAACAGGCTGAAACGGTCTAGATCGTTCAGCACCACCATGTCGAAGGGCGTTGTGGTAGTACCCTCCTCCTTGTAGCCGCGCACGTGCATATTTTCATGGTTGGTGCGCCGGTAGGTGAGACGATGGATGAGCCATGGATAGCCGTGATAGGCGAAGATGACGGGCCGATCGGTGGTGAAGAGAGCGTCGAACTCCTGGTCGGAGAGACCGTTGGGGTGCTCTTCTTCGGGCTGCAGGGTCATAAGGTCCACCACGTTCACCACCCGGACCCTGAGATCCGGCAGATGCTTTCGCAAGAGATCCACCGCGGCCAGCGTCTCAGTAGTGGGAACGTCGCCCGCGCAGGCCATGACCACATCGGGGTCGTGGCCATCGTCGTTGCTGGCCCACTTCCAGATGCCGATGCCCTGGCCACAATGACGGACGGCCGAGGCCATGTCGAGCCACTGCGGCTGCGGCTGTTTGCCCGCCACGATGACGTTGACGAGGTCGCGGCTACGTAGGCAAAGGTCGGTGACACACAGCAGGGTGTTGGCGTCCGGAGGCAGATAGACCCTCGTGACCGACGCCTTCTTGGTGAGCACGTGGTCGATAAACCCGGGATCCTGGTGAGAGAAGCCGTTATGATCTTGCCGCCAGACGTGCGAGGTCAGCAGATAGTTCAGCGACGCCACGGGCCGTCGCCACGGGATCTCCTCACATACATCCAACCACTTGGCGTACTGGTTGAACATCGAGGCGATGATGTGGATGAACGCCTCGTAGCAGGAGAAGAAGGCGTGCCGGCCAGTGAGGAGGTAACCCTCCACCCAGCCCTGGATGGTGTGCTCGCTCAGGATCTCCATCACCCTCCCGGTGGGCGACAGCCGGTCGTCACCAGGGAGAAGAGCCGCGTTCCAAGTACGAGGGGTCACGTCCAAGACGGCGTTCAAACGGTTGGAGGTGGTCTCGTCCGGGCCGAAGAGCCGGAAGTCACCGCGATCGAGATCGAGGCGCATGACCTCGGCCAGATACTGGCCCATCTGCCGGGTCGCCTCGCCCTTCACCGCTCCGGGAGCGGGAACGTCCACGGCAAAGTCGCGGAAGTCGGGCAGCCGGAGGTCGCGGAGCAAGAGTCCCCCATTGGCATGAGGGTTATCCCCCATGCGCCGTGTGCCGGCCGGCGCGAGTTCCACCAGCTCGGGCCGGAGGGCGCCGGTCTCGTCGAAGAGTTCCTCGGGCCCATAGCTGCGCATCCAATCCTCGAGCAGCTTCAGGTGCTCATCGGTCATGTCCGAGAAGGGCACCTGGTGCGACCGGAACGTACCCTCGGCCGGCAACCCGTCCACGATCTTCGGCCCGGTCCAACCCTTGGGGGTGACAAGAACGATCGCCGGCCAGGCCGGCCGCTCGACTATTCCTTCTTCCCGGGCGCGCCGCTGAGCCTCCTTGATGTCGTCGAGCGCCTGATCGAGAGTGGCCGCCATCTCCTGGTGCACGACGGCCGGATCGTCGCCCTCGACGAAGTAGGGCGTATGTCCGCACCCACGCAGATAGTCGCCCAGTTCCTCCCGGTCGATGCGGGCGAGCACGGTGGGATTGGCGATCTTGTAGCCGTTCAGATGCAATATGGGGAGCACCGCCCCATCGACGGCGGGGTTGAGGAACTTGTTCGACTGCCACGAGGCCGCGAGGGCCCCGGTCTCCGCCTCCCCGTCGCCGATCACGCACGCCACGATGAGGTCGGGGTTGTCGAAGGCGGCGCCGTACGCGTGCGAAAGGCAATAGCCCAACTCCCCGCCCTCGTTTATCGAACCAGGGGTCTCCGCCGCCACGTGACTGGGGATGCCGCCGGGGAACGAGAACTGCTTGAAGAGCCGCCGCATGCCGGCCTCGTCGCGTGACACCTCAGGGTAGTACTCGCTGTAAGCGCCTTCGAGGTACACGTTGGCTACCATCGCCGGGCCGCCGTGACCCGGTCCACAGACGTAGATCATGTCAAGATCGCGAGCCTTGATCACCCGGTTGAGATGCACATAGACCAGGTTGAGCCCCGGGCAGGTGCCCCAGTGACCCAGGAGACGGCTCTTCACATCTTCGCGGGTGAGTGGGCGGCGGAGAAGGGGATTGTCTCTGAGGTAGATCTGGCCTACCGACAAGTAATTGGCCGCCCGCCAGTAGGCGTCCATACGCTTCAACAGATCGGGGGGCAGGGGGGACGGGGTGCTCACGACGTTCCTCCTTGAGATGATTGAGAGCCGAACACGACTCCGTAGGTATGGCGCGCGATCATGAGATCTTCGTTGGTGTGCACGATGCAGACGGCGCAGGTGGCGCCTTCAGCGCTGATGGTGCCGACGCCCTGATTGTTCCTGGCCGGGTCTAGTTCGATGCCCAAGTGCTCCAATCCCCGGCAGATCAGGCCCCGCACGATCGTGGCGTTCTCGCCGATGCCGCCGGCGAAGACCAGCAGGTCGAGTCCGCCCATGACGGCGGCAAGCGAGCCGATGGCCTTGCGGATCTGATAGCAGTACATCTCCACAGCCTGCGCAGCTTCCTGATGCCCGGCGGCGCGAAGTTCGAGCAGAGTCTCCATGTCGGCCGTCTCGCCCGATACTCCTTTGAGCCCACACTCTTTGGCCAGCAACTCTTCCAGTCCGTCGACGTCATAACCGTGCTCGCGGAGCAGATAGAGCAGCACTCCGGGATCCATGTCGCCGGTGCGGGTGCCCATCATGAAGCCGCCAAGAGGGGTCATACCCATCGTGGTGTCGAGAGGCCGGCCGCCCACACAAGCAGCCAGGCTCGCGCCATTGCCGAGGTGCGCCATCACCAGACGGCACCCCGCCCGCTCGCCAAGGACGCTCAAGATGTACTCATACGACAGCCCGTGGAAGCCGTACTTCTGCACACCATCGTCGTAGAACCGGCGCGGCATGGGAAAACGGCGGGCGACTTCCGGCATCCGAGCATGGAACGCGGTATCGAAACATGCGACCTGCGGGATCCCCGGACGCTCTCTGCGCAGGCATTCGATCACACGCAGGCTCGCAGGGAGGTGCAGCGGAGCCCAGGCGACGAGTCCGTGGAGTTCGTCCACCAGCTCGGAGGTCAGAAGCTCCGGGGCCAGGTGGCCGGGCCCTCCGTGGACCACGCGGTGGCCGATAGCTTCGACAGAAGGCAGGTCTCTGTCAGACAGTGCGGCCAAAGCCTGCTCGATGGCATGCTCGTGCCCCACATCGTCGAGATCGCGCTCGGCGAAGGTCTCGCCCGCACTGTCAACGAACCAGAGCCGGCCTTCGCCCTGGTCGATGCCCTCCACAGCGCCCTTCGCGAGCAGTTCCTCGCCGGCTCCCATCTCGTACAGACGGAACTTCAGCGACGACGACCCGCTGTTGATGCAGAGGATGGTCTGTGTCTCGCTCACCAGGCCGTCCCTTTCTTTCGCTCACGCCGGCACGCCGCCCAATTCAGCCCAACGGAAGCAGTCCGTGGTGTGGTCGTTCACCATGCCGGTGGCCTGCATGTGGGCGTAGCAGATGGTAGAGCCCACGAACCTGAACCCCCGCTTCTTTAGATCGCGGCTCAAGGATTCAGACTCGGCGGTCTTCGCGGGCACCTCTGCGATACTACGCCACCTATTCTGGATGGTCTCACCATCCACGAATCGCCAAACATATTCCGAGAAGCTGCCGAACTCCTCCTGTACTCGCAGAAACGCCCGGGCGTTGTGTATCGCCGACTCGATCTTGAGACGGTTCCGCACGATCCCCGGGTCGGCCAGCAGGCGTTCGACGTCTGTCTGACCGAACCGGGCAACGGCAGCCGGGTCGAGACCCGCGAACGCAGTGCGATATCCCTCACGCTTGCGCAGGATGGTGAGCCAGCTCAGCCCGGCCTGAGCCCCCTCGAGCATCAGGAACTCGAACAGCAGCCTGTCGTCGCGAACCGGGACCCCCCACTCCCTGTCGTGGTAATCGACGTATAAAGGGTCGTTCTTGGCCCAGGCGCATCTTGCTGGGCGATCACCACAGTCATCGTGGATCGCTGATATGGGTGCCTCGTCGGTTTTCACGGCCCGAATGTAACACAGCTCCCGGCGCCTTCTCGTCGGGGTGCCCGTCACACGCCCCGGCGCGGACGATATGATAGTTCCGTGCACACCATCGAGATCATTGCTCTGCGGAGCAGAACACCATGCATCGCCCTCCAGCAAGGTCTGCCGCGGTGAGCCGTCAAGGCGGACCCACCTGGCCCACCCGCAACCCAGGCTATCGCTGGGTGATATTGGCCGTAGCGTTCCTGGGTATCTTCGGGGCAGCCGGGCTGAGCCGTTTTGGCTACAGTGCCGTGCTACCCGACATGCAGAAGGCGCTGGAACTGAGCGGCGCCGAGTCGGGCTCTCTCGCCTCGTGGAACCTTGCGGGATACACCCTCATGGCATTGGTGGGAGGTTTTCTCGCCTCACGTTTCGGCGCCCGTCTGGTGGTGACTACCGGCATGGTGGTGACCGCGATAGGTATGCTCCTCACCGGGCTCTCGGGAGGGCTGGTGGCGGCGTCGGCGGCCCGGCTGCTCACGGGGCTGGGCAATGGCGTGGTGATGGCTCCGTCTGTCGTCCTCATGTCGTCCTGGTTCGGTACACGACAGGTGGGATTGGCCTCGGCCATCGCCTCGTCCGGCACCGGTCTGGGGCTGGTGGTAGCCGGACCTGTGGCGCCCCGCATCATCGAGAGCGCCGGTGCAGACGGCTGGCGCATTGCCTGGTACCTCTTCGCCGGAGTAGCGCTTCTCATGGCGATCGTGACGTTGGTCCTCGAGCGGGACAGACCTTTCCAGGCGTCCCACGAGAACAAGCCGCCCGCACCTCGCAGGAGTGTGAGAAAGGATCTGCTGAACGTCCTTCGATCGAAGTACGCCTGGCACCTGGGGTCGATCTATTTCCTCTATGGCTTCGCCTATCTGATCTACTACACGTTCTTTCAGAAGCGGCTCACCGCCGATCTCGGCCTGAGCACCGCGACCGCGGGAAATCTCTTTCTCATCGCAGGGGCAGCCAGCCTCGTCTTCGGCATGCTGTGGGGCGCAGCCTCTGATCGAATAGGCCGGGGGAGGGCGTTGGCTCTGGTCTTCGCCGCGGATGCCGTGGCAGCCTGCCTCTTCGCGTTCGACCCGGGTATGGCCGGTTTGGTCATCTCTGCCGTGATCTTCGGGTCGGGCGTGTTCAGCGTTCCGGGCCTCATGGGCGCCGCATGCGGAGATCATTTCGATACCAAACTCGCATACGCATCGTTCGGTTTCGTGACGGTCTTCATCGGCCTTGGCCAAACGGTCGGACCATATGTCGGAGGTCTGCTGGAGGACGTGTTCGGCTCGCTGGGCCCCTCGTACCTCTTGTCGGCCGGGATCTTCGTGCTGGCCGGGTTCACAGCCTTTCTTCTACCCGACGCCCGAAAGCAAACGAACCCGGCCCGCCCTGGCCGGACGCCTGTATAATGTCCAATATCTATACGTATGCGGCCGCCAGACCGCAGAGCACGATCGATCATCGCAGATAGGGAGGCGCAAGAGTGGCAACCCGCTATGAACACTTGTTCTCGCCGACGAACATCGGCAAGGTACAGCTGAAAAACCGCATCGTCAAGACAGCGGCGCAGACGTACTTTTTTGAGTCGGGCGAGAACCGCGTGGGTACGTTGGCCAAGGCTTTCTACGGAGCCGTGGCGAAAGGTGGCGCAGGTTTGGTCATCACCGAGACCCCGGCCATGGAGTGGCCGCTGCTCGAGGAGGGCGACCGGCGCTTCCGCATCGACGACGACAAATACATCAAGAACCTCTCTGAACTCTCAGCCGAGGTTCACAAGTACGGCGTGCCCATTTTCTCGCAGCTCTACCACCGCGGTCCCTGGGGCGGCATCTACGCCCTTATCGCCGAGCCATGCGCTGCCTCCGCGGTGACCTATCCGTCGCCGTTCGACGTGCACGACGAGAAGCCGCCGCATGTTCTCACCGTCGACGAGATAGAGGAGCTGGTCGACCGGTTCGCGTCGGGCACCGCCCGTCTGCAGGCCGCCGGTTGGGACGGCATCGAGATCAACGCCGCCGCCGACCACTTGTTCCACGGCTTCCTCTCGCGCTTCTGGAACAAGCGCGACGACGAGTACGGGCCGCAAAGCATGGAGAACCGTACCCGCTTCATCGTGAACGTCATCAAGGAGATCAAGCGGCGTTGCGGCCAGGACTTCCCGGTGCAGATACTCATGAACGCCATCGAGGTCGGACTGCCCGGCGACGAGGCGCTCAGCATCGAAGAAGCCAAAGAAATCGCCAAGATCTACGAGTCGATCGGGGTCGATTCGTTGCACGTACGCTCCCACTGGGCCGGCATGCACCAGGGTTCGTACAACCAGGAGAACATGTTCTACCCCGAGCCCCACATCCCCCTCAGCGAGTTCCCCAAAGAGCTCGACTGGAGCCATCACGGAGCGCTGGCTCAGGTGCCGCTGGCCCCGATCATCAAATCGGTGGTCAAGATCCCGGTGATGACCGTGGGTCTCATCGACGCCGACTCGGGTGACGAGATCATCCGCACCGGCAAGGCCGACCTCATCGGCATCAACCGTCGCTTCTTCGCCGACTCCAACTGGGCCAACAAGGTCCGCGAGGGGCGCGAAGAGGATATCCAGCCCTGCACGCACTGCGGTACCTGCAACACCAACTACAATGAGGTCCGGTACTGCCGCATCAACGCCTGCTTCGGTAGCGAGTCGTACGAGATGGAGCCACCGGCAGAGAAGAAGAAGAAGGTCGTCGTGGTCGGCGGCGGACCGGCCGGTATGCAGACCGCCCGGGTGGCGGCCGCTCGCGGACATGATGTGACCCTGTACGAAGACGGCGGGTATCTGGGCGGCGCCGTGGCGCTCGCTGCTATGGTCAAGGGCTTCGACATCGAGGAGTTGCCCAAGTTCCTCAAGTTCTTCCGCACTCAGGTCAAGAAGAACGGTGTCAACGTCAAGATGCGCAAGCGCTTTGACGACGCGTCGTTGGCCGAAGAGAAGCCCGACGTGTTGGTCGTAGCCACCGGTGGCGTTCCCACCAAGCCCGATGTTGAGGGCTACGAGCTCAGGAACGTCACCAAGACGGCCGACCTCTACAAGATGCTGAAGATGATGATCGCTCTGGTCGGCCCGCAGATGCTGCGCAAGCTCACCAAGATCTGGATGCCCGTGGGCAAGAAGGTGGTCGTCATCGGCGGAGAGATCCAGGGCTGCCAGTTGAGCGAGTACCTCATCAAGCGCGGTCGCGACGTGACCATCGTCACCGAGGGCGACGAGATGGGCGAGTGGCTGGTGCCCGAGCGCAAGACCCGTCTCTTCTACTGGTTCGACAAGAAGAACATCGAGCGCTTGACCGGCGTCAAACTGGTGAAGATCACCAAAGAAGGACTCACCATCAAGACCAAGGAAGGCCAGACCCGTCTGCTCAAGGCCAAGACCATCATCCCAGTGCTGCCCTTCTCCCCCAACACTGAGATCGCCGACAGGGCCAAGGGTAAGGTTGCCGAGATCTACACCATCGGCGACTGCGACAGCCCGGCCGTCATGCCCGACGCCACCAAGGCAGGCTGGAAACTGGGCAATTCCCTGTAACAGTCACGTCCGGGCGTCAGGCCCGCGAAACGCTGAGGAGCATCGAAGGCCCCGGCCGGCGCACGCCGGCCGGGGCCTTCGTCATCGACCGACTGGTCCATGCTATGCTGCATCGCATGCAATCTGGGGGGACATCTGCGGCGCCTTCGCTCTACGACGGCCCTGTCCTTCACATCGATCAGCCCAGCGCCAGCGAGATAGCCGAACGCTACCTACGCTCGCTCATCTTCTCCGGACAACTCGCCCCGGGAGACAAGCTCCCGTCGGAACGTGAACTGGCAGCGCACTTTGGAATAGCCAGGATCACACTGCGGGCGGCCTTGAGGTCTTTGGAGCAATACGGTTTTCTCGTCATCAAGATCGGCTCCAAGGGGGGAGCGTGGATCAACGACGCGGCGACCATCCGCTCCCGCTGGGAAGATTGGATGACGGCCAACAAGGACCGCATCAGGGAGATGCTGGAGTTCCGGCGGGTAGTGGAGGTGCAGATCGCCGCGCTGGCCGCGGAGAGACGTACGGCCAGAGATCTCAAGTTGCTCGCAGCGGTGGAGGTGCCCGGAACGGTATCCCGGCCCACGCTCGTGCATTGGCACTTCGGTTTCCACGACGCTCTGGCTAAGGCCGCTCACAACCGCTTCTTGGAAGAGGCTATGATCTCCGTCCGCGGCGAGCTCTTCGTCCCCACCGATTGGGACCTCACTCGCCATCGCATCCACGACGTGGAAGGGCTCCACGGACGCATCCTGGATGCAGTGCGCGAGAAGGACGCGGTGAGAGCCGCTGAAGGGATGCGCATCCACCTAGATATCTCAGAGAAGCCTTTCAAGGTGGCAAAGCGGCGCTAGAACGCTGATCCCGTCCTGATTCTGGGCGTACGCGAGAGGCCCTCTTGCTTGGACGTCGGCGAACCGGCTCCCAGCGGGGAGCTGGGCCTCGAGGAGCCTACCCGGCGCTGCAACGCACTAAAGCTCTGCGCTCAACGAGCCGACAGCGTTCTTGTACCTTAAGCAAACACGGGGCAGTGAGGGCACGCCGGGAATGAACCTGTCCGAAAGACTGTCGAGGATATCGCTGCGGTGGCGTATCCTCATACCCTTCCTTGTCGTCTCTCTGGGCGTTTCGTTCGCGGCGACGTATGTTCTGGGCCGCTCGCTGGAATCGCAGGTATACGAGCAAGCCGACCAAGAGGTGAGGCAGGAGGCGCTGCTCACGGCTTCGTACCTCGAGCGTGAGCAGACCTACATCGTCTCCCAACTGACGCTCGCCGTTGAAGAAGGCCGGATGCTCACCGGTGAGAATGCAAGCCTTGTCGACATGATGTCGCAACTCGACCTGGGCAGCATCATGAGCATGCTCGGATTCGGCGGCGAGAGCCTAGTGAAGGCCGACCTCGTGAAGATCGTCGACCAAGACGGCAAAGCGGTGCTCAATCTCAACCGTGATCTCGTCATGGGCAGGGATCTCGACGATGGAGCCCTCATCGCTCGCGGGCTCCAAGGTGCAAGCACCGGGGGTATCGTCACCACCATCGATGGCAAGAGCGCCTACCTCGTGGGCGCCGCCCCCTTCGGTGATTCAGGAGCCTACAGTCTGATCATGTTCGGCACGAAGATCGATCGGGAGATGCTGTCCTCGACGGGCCTGGCCGAACGCATTCTGTTCGCCTATACGAACGGCGGCATCGCTGCCTGCAGCACCGCCTCACACAAGAGCGAGAACTGGGCACAAGCACTCGCTGTGAGGGAGAACACACGACCCCTGGTGGGTGGTGATCGCTATGTCATGGCGAGCGCACCGGTGACGGTCAACGACGAGCAGAGTCCACTCAGCGTGGCGGTGGTCATGCCCGTGGACACGCTGGCAGCCGAGGCGGCCGGCTACTGGACCCGCACCTGGCTCATCTTCGCCGCGGGTGCGGCCACTTTGCTACTGGCGGGGTTCATAGTCGCCCGCAGGGTCGCGGACCCTATCCGCCAGATGACCAGGGCCACCGGACGGCTGAAGAAGGGAGACTTCGGCACCCGCATCAACGTCACCCGCGACGACGAGATCGGCGAGTTGGCGCGCGCCTTCAACACTATGGGCGAGGAGCTCAAGGCCCGCGACGAAAGCCTCGCTGAGAGTTTCAACGAGGTGAAGCGGCTCAGCGAGACCGACGCTCTCACGGGCTTGCTCAACCATCGCATGATCAACGAGCGATTGGCACAGGAGCTGGCGAGAGCGCAGCGCTATGGGGGCCGGTTCGGTCTCATAGTCATCGACCTTGACAACTTCAAGCTCTTGAACGACACACACGGCCATCCGGTGGGAGACGAGACACTCCGGCGTTTCGGCGAGCTGCTGGTGCGGGAGATGCGAGAGGTGGACTTCATCGGCCGGCACGGCGGCGACGAGTTCATGATCGTCCTCCCCGAGTGTGGGCCGCCGGAGATCGCCGGTGCAGCCGAGAAACTGCAATCGGTGTTGGCCGACAGCCCCCTCGAAACGCCGGACGGGAGCCTCATACCATTACAGATGAGCCTCGGTGTCGCCTGCTACCCCGAAGACGGCCAAGACGTCAACACCCTGATCGCTCTCGCCGACGCCAATCTCTACCTCTCCAAGAGCAGAGGTGGCAACACGGTCACCGGCACTCAGATGACCGACCTCTCACCCGAGGACATCACCGTCTACGGTATGCTGGGCTCGCTGGTGACGATCGTGGACAACAAGGACCGCTACACTCGCCACCACTCCGAAGAGGTGACTGAGTGGGCGCTCTCGCTGGGGAAGGTCCTCGGGCTCTCGGACGAGAGCCAGAAGGTCCTCCGCGTCGCCGGGCTCCTCCACGACATCGGCAAGATCGGGGTGCCCGATCGCATCCTACGCAAGCCGGGGCGCCTCACCGAAGAGGAATACGAGGCCATCAAGCAGCACACCTTGTTGGGCGACGCGATCGTCGCCGCCATACCCGACCTCTCCGAGGTGCGGGCCGCCGTGGTTGCTCATCACGAGCGCTACGACGGTAAGGGCTATCCACATCAGCTGAGCGGTGAGGACATCCCTCTCCTGGGACGCATCCTTGCTGTGACCGACGCCTATTCGGCAATGATCACCGACCGGCCTTACCGCAAGGCCCTGTCCGTTCAGGAAGCCGTGGCTGAACTCGAAGCAGGAAGAGGTGGGCAGTTCGACCCACGTTGTGTCGACGCTTTCATCCAAGCGTTGGACAGCTTCGACGAAGCCGTCACGACAGAGGGATTCGACGACGCGTTCTAGGTGGCCCCAGGCATGTCGTCCGGACCCGGTATCTTCGCCGCCAGCTGGTCCACGAGACCGGAGATCGACTCCCATTCCTTCGTCAGGTCTATCCTGCCCTCGTAGGCCGCACGGACGGCCAGGAACATCGAAAGCAGATTCCGCATGATGTCGTGGCTGGTGTATTTGTCATCCCACGTGGTGCGCATGAGAATGTTCTCCAACACACCTAGAAAGCCGTAGGAGACCAGCTCGTCGTCGAAGAGCCCGGCATTGGCGCCCGGCTTGCGATCCTTGGCCAGCTCTTCATCCGACCCCCCGAGTATCATCTCGTACACCTTGCGCACCAGGGGCCTCAGATCGCTCTCCGGATGCAGAGCCTCGACCCGAGCCATAGCCTGAAGATCCCGGCTGAGCGACTGCAATCCGAGTCCGGCCCAAACCCGCCACGCCAGACGGGTGGCGGAGTCGTCTGCTTCCTCGATGGGACCGGCCACCTGCACGTTCATCCACTTGAAATACACTTCGAAGCAGGCGATGAAAAGATGCTTCTTGCTGGGGAAATGGCTGTAGAGCAACTGGGCGTTGACCCCGACCTCTTTGCAGATATCGTTGATGCGCGTGTTGTCGTAGCCGTGGTGCGCAAAACGCCGAGCCGCCGCCTGTAGGATGGCCTCTCGGGCGGCTTCGTTCTGCTTTGCCACCAGGTCGACCCCATTCTCTGCCGCCGCCTCTATGCGGTCGGCAAGCGCCTCACGGATCTGCCTAAGGGTCATGCCCTCACCTTTGAGCCTGTGGATCTCCCGAAGAAGTTCGACGTGAGTACGGTTGTACACCGCCCGCGTGGCGCTGGCCTTCTGCGCGGGCGGCAACAAACCGTCGCTGATGTAGTAGTAGATGGTATTGCGACCGACGCCGCTCTCGCGCTCCAGCTCGGATATGGTCATTGGCCGCATGAATCAACCGCCCTACTCCTCCACGGCTTCGCGGAGCGCGTAAACGTTCTCCGGCCGGGACTCATCTGGAATACCTATCGAGCCGTCGATGATCAGCCCGCCGTTGTCGCCGAAGATCTCCATCAGCTCCTTGACATCGTCTTTCACCTGGTGCGGGGTGCCCGTGCAGAGCAAAGAAGCCGGTACGTTGCCCCAGAAACACATGGTATCGCCTAGAAGCTCTTTTGCCTTCTTGCGATCTACCCGATCCCAGTGGGCAGCGATCTTTTTGGGAGGCAGCTCTTGGAAATACTTGAGCCGTGATGTGTATCGACCCTCGATAAGAGGCATGGGCGTGAGTCCGGCCTCGATCAAACCAAGGAACAACGCCTTGACGCATGGCCAATAGAACTTGGCGAACTGCTCGTCGCTCATGAAGCCGTCGGCTCCGCGGTGCATCGGTATGAAGACTCCCTTAGTGCCGGTCTGGGCCGCCCAGGCCAGTGTCATGTCGATCGTCCAGGGAGTGAACATCTCAACAGCCGCCAGAAGCTTGTCGGGCACCTGATACATGTCCATGGAAGTGCCACGGAGGCCCCGCAACACATCGCTGATCCAATCGAAGGCCGGAAAGGTGATGGCACCCCACAACAGGGGGTATCCGAGACCCATCATCATCATGGAGTACTCGATGACATCTTGAGTCTGCTGGGCCATCTCTTTCCCCAAGGCCAGAAGATTCTCCAGAGTCTGCACGATCGCGGGGTCAGCGAGCATGTTGCCGAACAGATTGGGCAGCATGTAATGGTTGGAGAAGTACAGCACCGGGGGCGGCGTGGTCTGCGCCATGGCGCTTATCGGCGCGAGAGCCGGGGCAATGCGGGGCCACAGTTTGGTCACAGCAAAGGCAGTGGGGTTGGCGAGAAGTTCGTCGTACTCGTCCTGCCGCATGTACTCGTTCTCGACAAACTGGAAGGGTGCGTCGTCGGCGAGACCGTGCCCGGGCCAGCGTATCTGGGTGGCGCCCAGCAGCTCGAGCGGCCGTCCCGCGGGAACCGAGCCGTAGGGAATGGCACAATCCCAATCGTGCTCGACGATCGCGTCACGCCACAGCTCGAACATCCGATGTGTGTCGTAATGCGCCTCGCGGTTGAGAACACCGTTGCGTTTGTTGGCGTAGTAGTGAAACATCAGCGGTGCCACAGGCACCCGGTCGGGTTTGCGGAGATTTATCGCATCATCAATACGCCTCTGCCGGGCCAGAAAATCGGGAGAAGGCTGAAAGACCGGATGTTGGTCTTGCCCCTCGGATTCGCCACTCATTCGTACCTCCTTGAAAACGCGTCTCTGACTAGTGGATCTCCGGTCCGAACTCCGCATAGATCTCGGGCAAGAACGAGGCCAGGTTCGAGTACTCCATGACGTTGTGGAAAGCGAGTCCCATGGGGGCCTCGACCGGTATACGGACCCCCGGAGGCAGCGTGCACATGGCCTTACCTTTGTTGATGCGGTATCCCATCCAGAAGCGGGTGCGGAATTCCACACCACCCTCCATGGCCCGGCAGAAGTGACACATGATGGCCGGGGACTTCATGCCCCGGTGCTCGACCGACTCCGAGACCCCGTAGCCGCCGAACACGGCGAGCACGTTGGGCTCGTGGAAACGGCTCATGTCGAAGCCCATCTGCTGCGGATCGAGGAAACTGATGATGATGTCCTCGGCGCCGCCGCCCACATCCTCACGCACGAAATGGTCGATGTTCTGCGACTTCTCCGCGAGGGGGATGTTGGGATCGTGCAGCTTGGCATAATGCTGGTCGCTGACTGCGATGCTCACGTGGCCCGGCGGGAACCAGATCGAGTAGCGCAGCCCGGGCCCGGCGGCATGCCAGGCGAACCACCACTGCATCATCTCCACCGTGCAGCCGGGGAAGACGTTGTTGACAGCCACGTAGCCGGCGCCGTTGTCGAGGATGCAGTAGCCGGTCTCGACCTCATGGTAGCCGGGGTCGAGAAGGTCGCTGATGTTCTCGGGGAGGAGCGCCTTGGCCGGGTCCATGGGGCCCTGGCTCAGTATCCCCATGAGCTTCGGGTTGGGCGGCGCCACCGGCCGGTAGTAGTACTTGGCATAGGGGAGCGCCTCTTGATCGAGGCGCAATGGGCGGAGTTCTTGCTTCGTCCCTGTATCGTGCGACATGGTCATATCCTCCATGGAGTCGGCTTCGCGGATCATGGCCTGAATGGGTAAGTCTCCAGCGGCACTCGCTCCTTACCCACCGACACCTCTCCGTCCTTGTTCTGCACGGTGATCCATTGCAGCCCGTCGGGGCTTTGCTCGGGGTAGTCCTCACGCAGGAACCAACCTAGAGACTCCTTGCGCTCGAGAGAGGCCTTGAAGAACATCTCGGCGCACAGCAGGGTGGCTTCGCACTCGTTCACCCCGAACATCTGGTGGGGATCGTCGGCCTTGAGCCGCGGAAGGAGCGCCTTCAGCTCATCGACGCGGGCCAGGGCCTTCTTCATGCGGTCTTCGTGGCGGTAGAGGCTGTTGCCCAGAGGCTGCATGACCTTCTGGATCTCGGCCACCATCTCCAGGGGCTTCATGGACCCGCTGCTCTTGAGGGAAGCGGTGACCCGCTTGTCGACGGCTGCGATCTGCTCGTCGGAGAGCGATAGGGCCTGAGCGCCGGCTGCGTACGCCGCGGCGGACGGGCCGGCTACTCGCCCGGAGAAGGTCGCAAATCCGATGCCGGAGCCGCGGTGGCGCCCCGGCTGCGCCGTGGCGCCCCAGGCCCGCGAACCCTGCACGCAGAGGTCACCGGCAGAGAAGAGGCCGGGGATGGTGGTGGCCATGTTCTCATCCACCCACAGTCCGCCGAACTCGCCGACAAGGCCGGGCACCACGTGGTCGTTGGTCTCCTGCGAGAACGCGTTGAAGAACATGTAGCCCCAGAAGCGGTCGGCGTAGGGCCGGTTGTGGACGGCCTGCGAACCCAGGACCGATGACAACACGGGCATCAGCGGGTTCTCGTGCATCCGGTAGTGCAGGGGGCCGTTGCCGGCGATGGTCTGCTTGTACCACTCGACCAGCACGTCGGCGCTGATGTCGGGATGCACCTCTTTGATGAGCGGCAGGCCGACGTTCTCGCCCTTGTCGTTGTAGAGGGCGTACTCCACGCCCATGTTCGACTCGAAATGGTCGAGGTTGGTCCAGTTGTAGAACGAGCCGAACTCGCAGTTGGCGAATTTCGCGCCGGCCCGGAAGGCGGCGGCCACGCCCTCACCGCGGGCGGCCGACCACATGGGCATGACGCGCCAGCACTGGTTGCCGCAGGCCAGCACCACCGACTTGGCGCCGAACACGCGCTGCTCGCCGCTGTCGATGTCGTAGCCCACCATGCCGGCTACCTTGCCACCGTCGGTGAGGAGGTCCACCATCCCCACGCGGTCGACGAACTTCACGCCCGCCTTGCGCGCGTATTTCCGTACCTCGCGCACGTAGTCGAGGTCGATGGCCACGAGCGTCCACGGGTAGGGGACGTTCTGGTCCCAGATGGGCCTGCCGGTCTCGTCCTTGCCGACCATCTTCGAAGCCCACTTGAGTGTGCGGAACTTGCCGTTCTCGTCTTTGTCCACCTTGCCCGACCACTTCTCGATGGCCTCAGCGCCGCTGTTCAGCATGCTCGCGTACTTGAGGAGCGTGGTCTGGTTGTTGAGGTAGAGGCCGATGTGCTTCAGATAGAACTGGGCGAACTCCTCGGGGGTGTGGTCGCCCAGGACGAGCATGATGCCCGCGCCCCGGTTGGCCTTGCCCGAGTAGCCGCTGGTGTATTTCTCTACCACGGTCACATCGAGACTGGGATCCTGTTCCTTCGCCGTGATAGCGGTCGCAAGCCCGGCGATACTCCCTCCGACGACAAGGACGTCTGTGTTCATACGTTCGCTCATAATCACTCCTTCCTTGTCAGACCAGGCTCTCGCGCGGGAACAGGTACGACTCGTACTTGGGATGCACCTTGATGGCGCCCTGGTCGCAGTTGAGCTCGCAGAACATGCACTGCACGCACTCTTCCGGATAAGCGATGATGGGCTTCTTGGCGGCGGCGTCCCATTTGATGACGTCGATGAAACAGGCCTGGAAGCACTTCTTGCAGCCGTTACAGAGCTCCTTGTTGACGATGATGGTGTTCACCCGCTCCTCCTTACTCACCTGACAGACCCGTGTTCACGAGCCCCTGTATTCCTTGGCACAGTCGACCATGGCTTTGACCTACACCGTGCAACGCAAGACGTAGATGCCGTCGTGGAAGGTATCGATGAAGATATTGCCGCGGTTGTCGACCACGATGTCCTCGGTGGTCGCGATGCGCGGTCCGGGGAAGATGTTGTTGCCCGCCCGGTCGGTGAAGAGCCACTTGGGCGGATCGGGCGGAAGAAAGTAGGCGATCTCCCGCGGGACAAACGGGTCGCTGATGTCGTAGATCCTGAGGCCGGCGTGGAAGTAGCAGCAGTACAGGCGGTCGTTGCGATCTTCCAGAGCCGGATGATAGTGCGGCTCGTGGATGTTGTGCGGCCCGAACGGGCCGACGCCCACACCGGGTATCTCGTTGAAGTTCTTGTAGGGCCAGCCCTCCGGGATCTCCGGATAGGGGAAGATGGAGATCAGCGTGGGATCGGTGGGGTCGGCGATGTCCACCATGCCGATGAAGTTCATGGGTTGGGCGCCCGAACGCTTGGTGATCTCCTCGTTGAAGACCGGGTAGCGCTCGCCCTCGCTGGTCATCACGGCGTAGTCGCGTTGAGAGAGCGGCAGCACCGTGTGGCAGCGCGCCCCCGCCAGCTTTCCGGCGAGCGGCGGGTGGTGCTTGAGCTGCCCGATGAGCTTGGGCAAGGTGATATCAGAGATATCGAGAACCACCATCCCCTGGCCCATGTAGCTCACGTAGGCGAGATCCCCCTTGGGATAGGCCGGGCCGTGCATGACCCCGCTGTTCAACATGTCCATCTCAGGATCGAAGTCGGGGCCGTGCTTCTCTTCGATGTAGCCTGCCAGATACTGGTCGGGCCACCACCAACGTCCCACCTCCACCGGATTGGTGGGGTCGGCGATGTCCAGGATGCGGTAGAGGTAGTTGCGGAAGCCATGGCAGGTTGCGGAGAGGTGCACGTAGCGGCCGCCGCTGTAGAAGAAGCGGTGCACGCCGCCCATGCCGCCGCTGTCCCATTGCGAGAGCTTCTTGGGATTGGCCGGATCTTTGACGTCCCAGATGATGACTCCCTGCTCGAAGGGATCGCCCCACTCGGTGCCGTGCAACCGGGGCAACGTGCCGCCGAGAGCCGTGATCATGAGACCGTCGGCAACCTGGATCTTGGGCGTGCCCTGCCCGGGGAGATCGGGTCCGGGGATGAACTTCAGATGGTCGGGCTTGGTGGGATCTGTCACGTCCAGGATGTGCCAGCCCGGATGCTTGAAGGTCGCGCAGTAGAGGTAGTAGCGCCCGTCGACCTCTTGCATGGCCATCTGGAACCCGGGCTTACCGTCCAGGTCGTGATAGCCGATCTGCTCGATGTTCTTGGCCAGCGCCTCTGTGCGCGGCGTGAATGCGGTTGATTCGCCCATGTGTTCTCCTCGGATGATCAGCGAGTGGTGATGTAGCCCCGCCATTGCTGCAGGTGGTCGGACTCGGGCCGGTCAAGGATGAAGACGCCTATGAAGTCCTTGAAGGGCTCGAAGTAGGGCAGCTTGTCCCACGCGGCCCAAGGCGGCTTGCTGAACCGGTCGGCTTTTTCCACAAAGACCTTGCGCCAGCCCTCGCTGTCGTCGAACCAGATCTCAGTGATGCGCTGGAATGGATTGATGCGGGGGTCGTCCAGCTGTCGGCTGGAGATGAAACGGTTCACTTCTGGGTATGCGCACACCTCGGGGGCGAAGACCTCGTTGAACCAAGCGTCGCCCTCGTCGATGGACACCCCGTCCGGGTACTTGAGCAAGAATAGCCAGCGGACGTTGGGGCCGGCGTCCGTCAGACGGCCGGCGCCCTTGAAGTCGTCTTCCCAGAAGACAGGGGCGAAGGAGAAGACCACGGGGTGATATCCGTCGCGGCTCCCCTGCCAACCCGACTGCCGCAGCACGTCGCTGGGCGGCTGGCAGGTCA
>ENA-UOUL01000471-UOUL01000471.1-bioreactor-metagenome-genome-assembly--contig:-NODE-471-length-68561-cov-8.189811_pt1 | contig 68561 bp, 63 predicted proteins | sample MGYA00249838_ERZ747220 | MGnify/ENA primary metagenome ERZ747220 (study PRJEB28778, sample SAMN05720191) | bioreactor metagenome | isolation source: Anaerobic biogas reactor | place: USA:Washington... | reverse complement strand
GGGTGAGGTTGTTCGCCTATTAAAGGGGATCGTGAGCTGGGTTTAGACCGTCGTGAGACAGGTCGGTTACTATCTATTAGGAGTGTTCGGAGTCTGAAGGTAAGATCGAAATAGTACGAGAGGAACTTTCGGTCGTCGCCTCTGGTCGATCGGTTGTCCGACAGGGCACTGCCGAGCGGCTACGCGATAAGGGATAAAAGCTGAAAGCATCTAAGCTTGAAACCCGACCTAAAACGAGACTCCGTTGAGAGCACGGATAGAAGATCCGTTTGATAGACTCGGGATGTACGCACGAAGGCAACGACGTGTTCAGTCCGCGAGCACTAACGCTCAAATTCCAGTGCTTATCACTGTTGAACCCAGACGAAATCCAGAGTGCTAACCTTTATGCCGAAATACGTTGACATATTTCGGCACACGGCCCTGCCAAGGTGGCGGAGCGGCTACGCGGTTGACTGCAGATCAACTACACTCCGGTTCAAGTCCGGACCTTGGCTTGGGTAATAGCGGCCATAGCATTCGGGAAACACCTGGACTCATTCCGAACCCAGAAGTTAAGCCGGATAACGTATCATACGGTACTGAGGTACGCGAGTCCTCGGGAACTATGGTGCGCTGCTATTATCCTTCTTCATTATTCATCGAGCACTATTCCTGCTGAATCACTCTTCAGCGTACGCTCCGTTCCGGTTCTCGTGAGATTTTTTGCGGGTTCGTTCCCGCGCCGGACGTTACAGTTCTAATCTCCCGTTCGTATCCCGTTGCGGGTGTGCACGGCGTTGTCGCCCCCGAGGAGCCCTGGCTTGAAAAATATCCAGGACTCACGCCGGTCCCCCTGCACCGCGAGGGTTTTTTTTGATCCGTCGGCCTTCAGCGTTGGATTCCAACCCCGGGCACCGACCGCAGGGGGATCGGATACAGGTGTCCACCGACGGCCGGACGCCTTTTTCGGCGACGCCTCCCGGTTCACCACGCCCCCGGGACGCTTCCCGCCGCCGCCGGCCGGAGCGACCGTCCCGGTACACCGGGACCGGGTTCTCGCGACACGGGGTACCGAACGGGACCCCGGCGGTTCACGGCTCCCCGTACGCCTCGAAACAGGAGACCCGCGCCACGCACCGAGCCCCGGGACGGTGCCCGGAACGCCGTGCCGTCCGGCACACCGTCGCCGGGCGGGCACCGTCCACGGGCAAATGGGGAGATCGGCCGGCCGGGAACGACCGGTTCTGCCGCGGGCGATGGTCCCGTTCGGAGGAACAGAAACACACCCCACGCCAGTCTGGACGACGGGGGCGCCCGGAACGGCCTTCGCCGAACGCCGGCCCCCGGGACGGTTCCCCGGGTACGCACGGCGGTGGTCGGGTGGGTGGAATGCAGCCGGGACCCTCCAATAATTCGGCAAGGCCGGAACTTTTATTCGGTCTCCTGCCGACCTCTCGTGGACAGGAGTGAACACCGAGATGCTTGAGATCTACAAGTGCGGGAACTGCGGGAAGATCGTGGAGATCGCCCACGAGGGCCAGGGCCAGCTCGTCTGCTGCAACAGGCCGATGGTCCGGCAGGAAGAGAACACGGTCGACGCCGCCAACGAGAAGCACGTCCCCGTCGTCGAGGCGGGCGCGGACGGGATCACCGTCAAGGTGGGCTCTGTGGCCCACCCCATGGAGTCCTCCCACTACATTGTGTAGATCGAGGTGGTCGCCGGCCCCTAGCTCTACCTGAAGCGCCTGAAGGCCGGGGATGCCCCGCAGGCCACCTTCCCGGCCCTCGAGGGCGACGTCAGGGCCCGCGCCTACTGCAACCTCCACGGGCTCTGGTCCGACAAGCCCGGCCAGGCCTGACCGGCGGCGCCGGCCAGTGCGGGGACCCGCGGAGGCGGGTGCTCCCCTTTTTTTTTAACCTCCCGATTCCCCCGAGAGCCCGCGGCCCGGCCGCCTCGCGGTTCTGCCGGCAGCGCGTCCCCCACCCCCGATCGTTCCCCGGGGGTCGCGCCGGGCGCACCGGGCGTCAGCTCGCGGGAGCCGCCAGGATCCCCGCGGCACTGCAGCGGGTGCAGCGGTGGATCGTCGCGACGACGGTGAGCGAGGCGAGAACGACCAGGGCGAAGGCGACCGCGTACCCCGCCGCCTCGGCCGCGACAGCCGCCACCACCGGGAGCAGGGCCATCCCGCCGTACGCCGCCGTGTTGAAGAGCCCGACCACCACGCCCTGCGGCTCCCCCGTCCGGGCCAGGAACGCGAGCTGGGCGATCTGGACGGCTCCCCCCGCCGCCCCGATCGCGACGAACCCGAGCGGTGTCGAGAACGAGAGCCCGACTGCGGCGGCCATCAGCAGCGCGCTCCAGCGGATCACGCGAACCGGGTCGGCCGAGACCCGCGAGACGACCAGGATCGCCGCGATCGTCGCGACGTTCTGAAGCGCGATCTGGACGCCGAGCAGGTCCGGGTCGGCTGTCGAGAACCCGGGGTAGAGTCCGGTCACGGCCCCCCCCGCACCGAACATCACCACGGTCGCCCAGAAGAGCCAGCGGTACCGGGTCAGCACCGGGACCAGGCGCGGCAGCGGGTCGATCCCCGTGGGCCCGGACGGCGCCCCCCGCCCCCGGACCAGCGGGAGGCAGCCGGCCGCGAGGGCGGTGAAGACGACGACCCCCGCCGCCGTCATCCCCGTGGCCTGGACCAGCACCCCGGTCCCGGCCAGCCCGACGAGCAGCCCGGCGTTCAGGGAGGCCATGAAGAGCCCCGAGAGGCGCCCGCCGTCCTGGCGGCCGTTCACGTAGGCCAGGGCCGCGGAGACGAAAAACCCCGTCGCGATCCCCTCCGCCATGCGGAGGGCCGCGATGAGGGGCGCGGACGAGAGGAATGCGATCGCGAGGCCGGACGCGCAGGAGCCCGCGATCCCGAGCTGCATCAACCGCAACCGCCCGTAGCGGTCCGAGGCGAGCCCGGCCGGCAGCACGGCCACCATCGCGCCGAAGAAGTAGCCGGAGAAGATCAGCCCCTGGAGCTCCGCCCTCCCGGCCAGGGTGTCGAGCACCGGCACGACGGCGTTCGAGAGCGCCATCAGCGCGAAGACCGCCGCGCAGCAGGCAAGCCGGGCGCCCGTCACACCAGGGGGTCCCTCAGACCAGGCGGTACGTCTCGAGGTTCATCGGTGCCCGCGTCTCGATACGGTTGCGCTTGTGGACCGAGTGGATCGAGGAGGCGAGGTCCAGGGTGGTCTTCTCGTCCCCGTGGACCGTGAAGATCTTCTCGGGGTGCGGGGAGACATGGTTGACGTAGTTCATCAGCTGCCGCCGGTCCGAGTGGCCCGAGAACCCGTCCACGGTGATCACCTCCAGGTTGATCACGATCGAGTCCCGCCGGCCGAGAGGGACCTCGCGCCACCCCTTCTGGATCCGCCGCCCGAGGGTACCGTCGGCCTGGTAGCCGACGAAGATCAGGGCGTTCTTCTCGTCGGCCGCCAGGGTGGTGAGGTAGTCGAGGACCGGGCCGCCGTTCAGCATCCCGCTCGTCGTGATGACCACGCACGGGTCGCCGGCCATCACCCTCTCGCGCATCTCGGGCGAGTCGACCTGGCAGAAGCACTCGGCCAGGAACGGGTTGAGCCCCTCCTTGAAGATCTGGTTCCGCAGGTCGCTGTTGAGGTACTCGGGGTAGGCCGTGTGGATCGCGGTCGCCTCCTTGATCATCCCGTCCAGGTAGACCTTGACGTGGGGGATCTTCTCGTTCCGCATCCCCTCCTCGATCGCGAGCATGACCTCCTGCGACCGGCCGACCGCGAAGGCCGGGATGATCACCTTCCCGCCGCGGTCGATCACCGTCCGTATCGTCGCGTAGAGCTTCTCCTCGGCCTCGCGCCGGGCCGGCTGGAAGTCGTTCGAGCCGCCGTAGGTCGACTCCATCACCAGCGCCTCGAGCCGGGGGAACTGCGCCACGGCCGGGTTGAAGAGGCGGCTCTTGCCGTAGTTGAAGTCCCCGGTGAACGCGATGTTGTACAGCCCGTCGCCGACGTGGAAGTGGGCGATCGCCGATCCCAGGATGTGGCCGGCGTTGTGGAAGGTCAGCTTCATGTCCGGGGCGATGTCGGTGACCGAGCCGTAGTTGAGCACGATCGAGTGCTTGAGATAGTTCCGGACGTCGTTCGAGGTATACGGGATCTTCCGGTCCTCTTTCCGTATCACCTCGAGGTAGTCGAGCTGGAGGAGGGAGGCGAGGTCGCGCGTGGCGGGCGTGCTGTACACCGGCCCCTCGTAGCCGTACTTGAAGAGCAGCGGGACGAGCGCGCAGTGATCGAGGTGGGCGTGGGTCAAAACGACGGCGTCCAGCTGGCTGAGCGGGTGGATCTCGGGGACGTAGAGGTAGGGTGTGCCGTTCGAGTTGTCAGGCTTCTCGCCGCAGTCGATCAAAACCTTCGACTCGGGGGTCGAGAGCAGGAAGGCCGCCCTGCCGACCTCGCGGCAGCACCCCAGGGTCGTGAGCCGGACCCACTGGTCCCGCATCGTGACCTCCCGGTGGATCCTCCGGCCGATGGCGCGGAGGAACTCCTTGCGCTCGTCGTTGACGGACCGGAGGTACTGCCGGACCTGCTTGATCGTCTGGCTCTCGATCGGCGGGGTCCGCACGACCTTGGGCGACCAGCCGATCTGCTTCGTGATCTCGCGGAGCGTCGTGCCGTTCTTGCCGATCACGACCCCGGGCTTCTCCGCCTCGATCAGCACCTCCCCGGTGTCGGGGTCGAAGAAGAAGTCCGTGATCCCGGCGTTCTCCGGGACCACGCTCCGGATCTCGTTCGCCGCGCGATCGGGGTCTTCCAGCACGGTCGGCCGGACGACGATCCGCTTGCGCAGGTCGCGGGCGAGCATCTTGATCAGGTCGGGCTCGTCCGCGAACCGCTTCGGGTCCTCCGTGTAGATCACGAGTTCGGGTCCCTCGAACTCGACCTCCGAGACCGAGATCCCGCTCGGGACCTTTACGTTGATCTTGTCTTTCAGATCTCTGAGCCGCTCTTCAATACCCATGGAACCGTCCTTGAAAAAAAGAGGATCAGGCCGCCTTTGCGGCGTCCGCGATCTGCTCCGCCCGTTCCTCGCCGAGATCCTCGTACCGGTCGGGCGTGATCACCACGACGTGGTAGCCCTCGCCCGACCCCGAGTCCCGGCGCATCGCGGCCTTGAGCGCCCGCACGGCGAGTTCGATCGCCTCGTCCTCGGTCATGTCCCGCCGGTACCGGTCCTCGAGCACGCCGTAGGCCATCGGTGAGCCGGAACCGGTCGCGACGATGTCGTCCTCGCGGGTGGCGCCCCCGAGCGCGTCCACCGAGTAGACCGACGGGCCGGTTCGGTCGACCCCCCCGACCAGGAGCTGGACGTAGAACGGGTAGCCCCGGTTCTGGTTCAGGTAGTTCGAGAGCAGCGTCGATGCCGCCCCGACCGTGATCGGCTTCTCGCGCCGCATCTGGAAGAGGCGGCTCTCCACGGTCATGATCCGGGCGAGCTGCTGCGCGTCGCCGACGCCGCCCGCGGTCGTCATCCCGATCCGGTCGGCGATCTGGTAGACCTTCTTCGCACGCTTCGACGCGATCATGTACCCCATGGTCGCGCGCTTCTCGGTTGCCAGGACCACGCCGTCCTTGAAGACGATACCGATTGTCGTGGTCCCCTTCATTATCTCCGGCTCTGCCATCAGAGTACCTCAAAAAGTCTGCAATGTGGAAAAATCACTGAAAAGTGCTGTCCAAGTTATTCACTATCTCGATCCGACTTATAGGTTGTTATGGGGGTAGCGGTGCGCAGAGGATCCGGATCAGGTCCCGGTCGAAGAGCATCGCGACCAGGCGCTTGTCCCCGTTGATCACCGGGAGCTGGTCCACCCGGGCCCGCTTCATCTTGAGCGCGCACTCGCTCACCTCGGCGTTCAGCGGCACGGCGATGACGTTCTTGACCATCGCGTGCTTGACCGGCTTCTTCGGGAGCTGGACCTTGGAGATCGAGTACGAGAGCGTGTGGTTGTCGCGGATGCTCTCCCAGGTCCACTCGTCGTCGTCGGTCCCGTTCGAGAAGTCCGAGACCCCGACCGAGTCCTCGATCACCGAGTTCCGGATCAGGTCCCGCTCCGAGACGATCCCGCGGAGGGTGTTCTCTGCGTCCAGGATCGGGATCGCGTCGAACCCCGAGATCTCCATCACCCTCCCCACCACCGTGAGGGGGGTCTCCTCCCAGATCGCGAAGGTCTGGCTCGTGTACACGTCCCGGATCGGGAGGGTGCAGCGGAGCTGGGCGATCGCGACGATCAGGTCCGAGACCGAGAGGAGCCCGACGAGCCGGCGGTCCACGACCACCGGCAGCCGGCGGAAGCCGTGCCTGACCATGAGCCGGGCCGCCTCGGCGATGGTCGCGTCCGGCCCGATCGTGACCGGGTCGGGGGTCATGAGCAGACCGAGCTGGGTTTCGTCGGGGTTGCGGAGCAGGTCCTTGCGGGTGATGATCCCGACGAGCAGCCCCTCCTTGACCACGGGAACACCGCTGATCCCGGTGCGCTTCAGGATCTTCAGGACGTCGTCGCGGTTCCCCGGGATCTCGACCGAGACCACATCCTGGGTCATGAACTCGCGCACGAGCTTCGTGCTTATTCTCTCACCACCATGGTCGTCACGGGGCTGTTGGTCACCACGAACGAGCTGATCGAGCCCAGCAGGAGCCTCTCGATCCCGCTCTTGCCGAGCGATCCGACCACGATGAGGTCGGCGCCGATCTCGTCGGCCAGATTCAATAGCTCCTGGCCCGCGTGCCCCTGCCGGAGGTGGGTGGTGACCGGCACCCCCGCCTCGCTCCCGGCGTTCGCCGCTCCGTCCAGGATGTCCCGCCCTTCCTTGTCGAGGAGGCTGTACATGACCTCCCACGTGTTGTCGACCGGCAGCGACGAGAAGAGGCCGATCTCGATCACATAGGCTGCATGCACTTCTGCCTTCCACGCCTTCGCCTCCTCGATCGCCGTCGTCAGCGCCCGCAGGCTCTGGGCGGAACCATCTATCGCTACCAGTACCTTCCGGAACATGGACACCCTCAGAAAACAGTCTCTATTTGTTCGCCGTGTAGCTTAAAAATACTTGTCCTGATCAGGGCCGGGTCGAGCCGCCGCGCCAGGGACGCGACCGGGTCGCGGCTGAACGAGAGCCCCGCGCGCGCGGGGTCCGCGACGAAGAACGACGCCCGCGCGCCGGGCTCGATCCAGCAGGGCGCCCCGGTGACCGCGGCCCCCTCGCACGCTGCCCGGAGGAGCGTCGCGGGCTCGAGCCGGTAGACGAGGGACGCGAAGGCGAGCTCTCCCCCCATGTCGGGCGGGACGAACATCGCGTTGTCGGTGCCGAGCATGACCCGGCATCCGAGCGCGAGCATCCTCCGCAGCGGCGGGTGGGCGGGACCTGACGCCACCCCCAGGGCCCAGTTCGAGCGGGGACAGACCGCGATCGGGATCTCCTCCTCGGCGCAGCGCCGGAGCTGCCGGCCGGTCGCGTGGGTCATGTGGACGACGAAGTCCGGCCGGCAGTCGAGGGCCGCGTCGACGTCCGCGTGGTCGCGCTCCCCGGCGTGGAGCGCGACGAGCCCACCGGCCTCCCGGGCGCGCCGGGCGACCGCCTCGTACTCCGCGACGTCCCGGACGGAGGCGATCCCGGCGCCGTCACCCTCCGTCTCGCCCCCGTCCCGGCCGAGGGCGACGGCCCGGCAGGGGAGGCCCTCCACCGCCTCGCGCAGGAGCGCGACGCCGCGCGGCCCGCCCTCGCGGAAGTCGGCGAACCCGCCCGTCCCGCCGCGGAGCATCCGGCGGACGCTCTGGCGCATCCCCGCGACGCAGTCCTCTGCCGACGATGCCGCGAGGAGGCGGTGCTTGAGCCCCCCGGGCGGCGCGACGAGCGCCGCGAGGTCGCCCGGGCGCGCGGGGGCGGCGTCCATCGCGACGGTGTCGCCGAGGTGCGTGTGGGCGTTGAAGAGGGACGGGCAGATCCAGAGATCGGGGGCCCGCGTCCGCTCCTCGACCGCGACGATCCTCCCGCGCTCGACCACGACGTCGGCCGTCAGGGGCTCGAGGTCGGGGCCCGCGAGGACGAGACCCGAGTAGACGGACGGAGTCATCCCCTGATTATTTAAACGTCCGGCGACAGATATAGGTTGATATGGCGAAGAAGCGGGGTGGACGGCTCATCTCGTCGGCCGGGCTCGTCAACTACTACGAGAGCGAGGACCGGCGAGCCATCCACATCAACCCCTACGCCGTGATCGCGGCGTCAGCGTTGATCGGCGCGCTCGTGCTCATCCTGAACATCGTCTTCTGAACAGGGGCCCCGGCGAGGGCACGTTCCCCCTGCCGGCCCTCTCCACCTCCCGAGCCCGGACTACGGGCTCGACCGCCTCCCCTCTCCGTCTCGCGATCGTCCGCAGGAAGGGGCCGCCGGGACGCGGTTCCTCCCGGGCCGCCTGCTCTCTCAGTCCGCACACCCGCGCCGTCCCCCGCGCGCGCCGGGTGACCGTGCCGCCCTTTGGGACGCCCGTCCCTCGGTGCGACGCGAGCCCGGGCCCGGAGAACCGGCCCCTCTCTACCCGCGCGCGGTCTGCTCCCGCACGGGCGCCGGAGCCCGGAAGGCCATCCGAATTTATTAACCGTCGCCCGGAGCACCTGTACACAGGAGTAGGGATGACGCCGCCTCTTCTCGAACGATACCGCACGCCCATCATCATCGGGCTGGTCGCGCTCTTCACGATCCTCGCGTTCTGGATCCGGATGCTCCCGGCCGCCCAGATCGGGGGCCAGGACATCCTCTCGTTCGTCGACTCCGACGACCCGGTCTACAACCTCCGCCAGGTCGAGCTGACGCTCGCCAACTTCCCGTCGTACGGGTGGTGGGAGCCGATGACCCAGTTCCCCAGCGGGACGGAGATCTACTGGGGGCCGCTCACCACCTGGTGCGCGGCGGTCCTCTGCCTGGTCGCCGGCGCGGCGAGCCGGGCCGAGATCATCTTCGCCTCCCTCACCGTCCCGCCACTGATGGCGGCGGCCATGGTGCCGGTGGTCTTCCTGCTCGGCCGGCGGCTCTCGGACTGGAAGGGGGGGCTCGTGGCGTCCGGCCTCATCGCGATCATCGGGGGCCAGTACTTCTACCGCTCCCTCTTCGGGTACTTCGACCACCACATGACCGAGGCGCTCGTCTCGACGGTCTTCTGCCTGGTCTACATCCTGGTGCTCAGGTACGCGCTCGAGCACGAGGTCACGCTCTCGGACCGCGAGAGCCTCAGGAAGCCCGCCCTGCTCGCGGCGGCCGCAGGGGTCGCGTACTTCGTCGGGCTCGTGGCGATGCCGACGATGATCCTCTTCGCGATGATCGTGGCGGTCTACACCCTGGTCCAGTTCCTGTACGACGCCTACCGCGGGCGCTCGAGCGACGCCCTCCTCCTGATCAACGCGGTCACGTTCGCCGTCGCGCTCCTGCTCTACCTGGTCTTCGGGATCCGGAACTCGGGGATCGACCTCTCCGCCTACACCGTCGGCCACGTGCTCGCCTACCTCGCCCTCATCGCCGGGACGGCGATCCTCTGGGGGCTCGCCCGCTACCTCCGCGGCCGGCCGTGGTACCACTTCGTGGGCGGGGCGGCCGGGCTCGGCGCGGCGATCGCCCTGGTCCTCTTCATCGCGCTCCCCGACGTCTTCAACATCCTGATCGGGTCGTTCGGGGCGTTCTTCGGCCAGTACGACGTGACCAACACCGTCCAGGAGGCGCGGGGCTGGACGGCGGGGGCCGCCTGGTCCACGTTCCAGCTCGGGCTCGTCCTCCTGGCCGCGGGCTTCGCGGTGCTCGCCTACCGGTTCTGGCGCGAGCACCGGGCGGACCACCTCTTCGTCTTCGTCTGGTCGGCCGTCATGCTCCTCTCGACGGTCCAGCACGTCCGGTACGAGTACTACCTGGCCGTCAACATCGCGCTTCTCGCCGGCATCGTGGTCTCGTTCGCCCTGGAGCTCGGCGGGAGAGACCTGGCCGCGCTGGTCGGCCTGGGGGTCGAGAGGACGAAAGCCGTTCCGGAGCCGGCCCCGGAGCCCGACCGGAAGGCGGGAAAGAAGGGCGGAAAGAAGGCCGGGAAGGCCGCGGCGACGGGTAAAAAACCCGCCGGCAAAAAGCCCGCCCGCCCGTCGTTCAGCGCGGCAGGCGCGGCGCTCGTGATCGGCGTGCTCGCCGTCACGCTCCTCTTCGCCTACCTCTCGGCCTTCCCGGTGGACCTCGACGGGAACCGCCAGTCGGACTTCGTGACCTCGTACTCGACGGCGACCGCCCAGGTGAACCGCATGAACCCCGACTGGAAGGAGGCGCTCGAGTGGATGCGGAACGCCACCCCGGCGACGGGCATGGAGATGACGCGGCTCTACGAGAAGGAGGGCTTCTCCTACCCGGACGAGGCCTACGGCGTGATGTCCTGGTGGGACTACGGCCACCTGATCACCTACGTCGGCGAGCGGATCCCGAACGCGAACCCGTTCCAGCAGGGGGTCGCCGGGCCGGATGGGGCCGCCGCGTACTTCGTCTCGACCAACGAGACCGAGTCGGACCGGATCCTGGACGCGAAGCAGACCCGGTTCGTGGTCACCGACATCGAGATGGCCGTCACCAAGTTCTGGGCGATGGCGACCTGGTACAACACCACGGCCCAGACGGCCCCGTACCAGATGACGATGTACACCCGGCAGGAGTCGGGCTCGTCCGTCCTCACCCCGGTCTCGGTCAACCTCCAGCCCTACTACCTGACCACGGTCCAGCGGCTCCACTCCTTCGACGGCTCGGAGACGGCGCCGGGGACGACGTACTACATCGAGTACAAGGACGCTTCAGCCGCGAATACCCGGTACCCGCTGATCACGAAGGTCGAGTCGGTCGACGCGGCGGCGGCCGTACAGCGGGCGGCCGAGTACAACGCGCGCGCCCCCGCCGGGACGCACGCCGTCGCCGCCGGGGTGCAGGCGGACCAGCCCGTCGAGACCGTGCCGGCGCTCGGACGCTACCGGCTCGTGCACGAGTCGCCCTCGAACGCCGGGGGCATGGCGATCAAGTACGTCAAGGTCTTCGAGTACGTCCAGGGGGCGCGGATCCGGGGCGAGGGCACGATCGAGCTCCCCCTGGTCACGAACACGGGGCGGGCGTTCACCTGGCGCGCGACGGCCCGCGGCGGCGAGTTCGTCGTCCCCTATGCCACCGACCGGACCGGCGACGGGGTCCGTGCCACGGGGCCGTACCGGCTCTCCTCGGGCCGGACGGTCGAGGTCTCCGAAGAGGCCGTGCTCTCGGGAGCGCTCGTCTGAGCCTCCCCTCCCCTCTCCCTGGAACGCGATGCGTATTGTGTCGTTTCGGCAATAGCGAACTCCCTCGCTTCATTATCGATCGTCCAGTATGACCGGGACTGACACGACTGAGCAATTCCTATTGTTTTATCGGTAGCAAAGCCCAGACTCATTCTCATGGATGCCGTGAATTCGAACCGGCTGGTTATCAGATTTGCCCTCGCTACCGCCGTGCTCCTCCTCTGTGGCAGCGTGCCCGCTGTGATGGCCGCTACTACGAGTCCTGCGGATGGATCGATCATCCCACTCTACCCGATAATCACCGTCACCCAGACCTTCCCGGGCGATACAGACACCAACAAGGCGACCGCCATTATGGTAAAGAATAGCGTCCTGAAGAAGACGAGCACAGGAGAGATCATCACTCCAGATTTCGCGCAGTTTTCCTTTGCTACATGGGATTATACATATTGGCCTTCGAGTACCTGTTCGGTTTCCATCCGAATTGGGTACAAGAACCTTGACATGAATACCGGCTACGATCTCTATTACGGGAATACAATCCTATCGCATTTTACCACGGGAATAACCCCCCCACCCACGTTCACAGCGATCTCCCCCGCATCGGCGGCCCTCGGTTCCTCCGGGACGTATACCGTCACCGGGTCGAACTTCGATCCAGGCGCCCAGGTGGCCATCGCCGGCGGGAGCGGCGGTACCACATGGGTGTACGCGACGGCCGTGAACGTGGTCAACGCGAACACCATCACCTGCACGTTCGCGATCCCCGCAGACGCCCCACTCGGCGGCTACGTCGTCTATGTCAAGAACCCCTTCGAGTATTGGTTCTATACCACTAACGCGCCGCTCTTCACCGTGACGGGCGGCACGCCCACCGTCACTGCGATCTCCCCGGCATCCGCGGCACGCGGTGCCACCGGGACGTACACCGTCACCGGGACGAACTTCGTGGCCGGCGCCGAAGTCGCCGTCCAGGGCGGCACCGCCGGCACCACGACCGTCTACGCGACGGGGGAGACGGTGCTCAGTGCGACCCAGGTCCGGTGCACCCTGGCCATCCCGACCAACGCCTATCCCGGGCCCTATACCGTCTTTGTCCGAAATCCAGGAGGAGGATGGATATCCAAGGCGGGTGCATTCACCGTCACCTCACCAGCGCCCACCGTCACGGCGATCGCGCCGGCATAGGCGGCGGTCGGTTCCTCCGGGACGTTTACCGTCACCGGGACGAACTTCGTGGCCGGCGCCGAGGTCGCCGTCAAGGGCGGCACCGGCGGCACCACGACCGTCTACGCGACGGGGGAGACGGTTCTCAGTGCGACCCAGCTCCGGTGCACCCTGTCCGTGCCGGCGAACGCGTATCCCGGGCCCTATACCGTCTTTGTCCGAAATCCAGGAGGAGGATGGATATCCAAGGCGGCCGCATTCACCGTTGTCCCACCAGTGCCGACGGTCACGGCGATCTCCCCGGCATCGGCGGCACGTGGTGCCACCGGGACGTACACCGTCACCGGGACCAACTTCGTCGCCGGCGCCCAGGTGGCCATCCAGGGCGGCACCGGCGGCACCACGACGGTGTACGCGACGGCGGAGAACGTGGTCAACGCGAACACGCTCACGTGCACGCTGGCGATCCCCGCGGGCGCCTATCCCGGCGGCTACTACGTCTACGTCCAGAACCCCGGCGGCAGCTGGAAACCGTCCGCGACCCCCATCTTCACCGTCACCTCACCAGCGCCCACCGTCACGGCGATTGCCCCGGCGTCGGCACTTCCCGGCACCGGGCTGGCGACCGTGACCGTCACCGGCACCGGGTTCGTCGCCGGCACCGAGGTGGCGATCCAGGGCGGGACCGGCGGGACGACGACCGTCTACGCCACCGGTGAAGCGTTCGTCAGCGCGACCCAGGTCCGGTGCGCCCTGTCCGTGCCGGCGAACGCGTATCCCGGCGGCTACTACGTCTACGTCCGGAACCCGGGCACCAGTACCTGGACCCGGTCCGCGACCACGCTCTTTACGGTCACCGCGCCGGCGTCGACTGTCACTGCAATCAGTCCGGCGTCGGCGGCGCCGGGCGCAACGCTAACGACCGTCACGGTCACCGGGACCGGGTTCACGAACGGCGTCCAGGTCGCGATCCAGGGCGGCACCGGCGGCACGACCACGGTCTACGCCACGGGCGAGACCTGGCTGAGTCCGACCCAGGTCCGCTGCACGCTGACCCTCCCGGCGAATGCCTTCCCCGGTGGTTACTACGTCTTCGTCCGCAACCCGACTGCCGGGAGCTACACGAAGTCCGCGACCCGGCTCTTCACCGTCACCGGTGCCGCCGGCGGGTCCGCCGCGGCCGCTGATGCCAGGCCGGCACCGGTCCCGATCCCGCCCGGCGAGCCGACGGCCGGACCGGTCGCGCCGGCCGACCTCCGGCCGGCGGAAGGGAGTGTCGCCGCGGTCTGAGACCGGTACCACCTTTTTTCGCGTGCGTCGGCGCCGGTAATGGCTGTCACGACGCTGACCGCGATTGCGCTGGTCCCGCCGGAAGCTTATTTCCGCTGCTCATTACCAGCGAGCAACCCTCCGGAAGACATCGCCGACGTCGTCTGGCTCTATAACCACCGATTATTGATTTCCCGTCGCTCGGGTCGTTCTCCTCCGACTCTCAGGCCGTTCCAGCATCGTGACAGGGGTAGCAGCGGGGTCGGAAAAAGAGGCCCAATCAGAGCAGATTTGGCCGTTTACCGCCCGTCCACTGTTAAACATAGATCGATCATTTATGTCACCCTCGTCGCCGGACCTGGACATTGCTCTGCCCTCCCGCCGGCATTGAACCTAAGGCGGGGGGCTCTGCTCGCAATGGCAGTGAGGACTGTGAGTATTGTGCTGTTTTGGCGACAGCGCACTCCCTCACTTCATTTGTAGATCGTCCAATACGACCGGGCATGACCGGGACGGAAACGGCTGAGCATTTTCCACAACCTTGTTAGTAGCAAATCCTAGACGATCACTCATGGTTGCGGTGACCATGAACCGGCTGATCATCAGATTCGCCCTCGCTGCCGCAGTGCTGCTCCTCTTTGGCAGTTGCCCGCAGTGATGGGCCTCGATCTGTATACGGTAGAGACCGATCCTCCGGATGGATCGATCATCCCACTCAACCCGATAATCACCATCAAGCCGACCTTCTGGGGCATGGTTGATATCGACAATAGTGTGGTCGCAAAGTGCGTCCTGAAGAAAACGAGCACAGGAGAGATCATCACTCCATCATCCTCTTATTGTGAGTCGGTTTTGTATGTTTATGATTTATGGCCCCAGATTAATACAATGCCTATCATTGTAAAAGGGTATAAGAACCTTGCTTTATATTCCGGCTACGATCTCTATTACGAGGACAGGCTCGTATCGCACTTCACCATCGGGACAGCCGAACCTCCCGATGCGTCGTTCATGGCCGATCCTGTTTCAGGGCCGGCGCCGCTCACGGTGCAGTTCACCGACTGTTCGTGGGGAGGGGGAGTGCCGATCGTATCCTGGTCATGGGATTTCGGGGACTCCACCGATGGCACCTCCACCCAGCAGAACCCGAGTCACACATATAAAAAACCTGGATCGTACTACGTCTCGCTGACGGTCCGCAACGCCAACGGATTGAAAGACTCGTTGTTCCTGCAGGAATTTATCACGGTCGGCACGCCCACGCTTGTCGGCGCGCTGGACGCGCCGGCTCTCGTCTGGACCACCGACTTGGATACCCCGTGGACGGTCGATGACTCGACCACGCACGACGGCCAGTGGGCGGCGAGATCGAGCCAGCTGTTCCAGAACTCCAAGAGTTCGCGCCTCTCGACCTCCATCGCAGGCCCCGCGACTGTCTCCTTCTGGTGGAAGGTTAGTAGCCACCCGAGTGACCGGCTCCGCCTCCTCGTGGATGGAGACGAGATAACGGCGATCAATGGTGAGGTCGACTGGACCGAATACCAACTCTTGCTCCCATCCGGTACCCACGCGCTGACCTGGGAGTATCTCACCGACAGTGAGCAGGTGTTTGGGCAAAGTAGAGGCTGGTTGGACCAGGTGACCGTCACTGACACCCCCCCGACGGCGTTGTTCACGGCGACCCCGACCTCCGGCACGGCACCGCTTGCGGTTCAGTTCACGGATACCTCGACGGGATCGCCGACATCGTGGTCGTGGACCTTCGGCGATGGCACAACGTCAACCCTGCGAAACCCGAGCCATACCTACAACGCCGCCGGCACCTACACGGTTTCGCTGACCGTGCGGAACGCTGCCGGCCAGTCCGACACCGAGACCAGGGCCGGCATGATCTCGGTCTTGTCTGCACCGACACCAACGGTCGCGGGAATCTCCCCGGCATCCGCGGCACGCGGTGCCACCGGGACGTACACCGTCACCGGGACGAACTTCGTGGCCGGCGCCGAAGTCGCCGTCCAGGGCGGCACCGCCGGCACCACGACCGTCTACGCGACGGGGGAGACGGTGCTCAGTGCGACCCAGGTCCGGTGCACCCTGGCCATCCCGACCAACGCCTATCCCGGGCCCTATACCGTCTTTGTCCGAAATCCAGGAGGAGGATGGATATCCAAGGCGGGTGCATTCACCGTCACCTCACCAGCGCCCACCGTCACGGCGATCGCGCCGGCATAGGCGGCGGTCGGTTCCTCCGGGACGTTTACCGTCACCGGGACGAACTTCGTGGCCGGCGCCGAGGTCGCCGTCAAGGGCGGCACCGGCGGCACCACGACCGTCTACGCGACGGGGGAGACGGTTCTCAGTGCGACCCAGCTCCGGTGCACCCTGTCCGTGCCGGCGAACGCGTATCCCGGGCCCTATACCGTCTTTGTCCGAAATCCAGGAGGAGGATGGATATCCAAGGCGGCCGCATTCACCGTTGTCCCACCAGTGCCGACGGTCACGGCGATCTCCCCGGCATCGGCGGCACGTGGTGCCACCGGGACGTACACCGTCACCGGGACCAACTTCGTCGCCGGCGCCCAGGTGGCCATCCAGGGCGGCACCGGCGGCACCACGACGGTGTACGCGACGGCGGAGAACGTGGTCAACGCGAACACGCTCACGTGCACGCTGGCGATCCCCGCGGGCGCCTATCCCGGCGGCTACTACGTCTACGTCCAGAACCCCGGCGGCAGCTGGAAACCGTCCGCGACCCCCATCTTCACCGTCACCTCACCAGCGCCCACCGTCACGGCGATTGCCCCGGCGTCGGCACTTCCCGGCACCGGGCTGGCGACCGTGACCGTCACCGGCACCGGGTTCGTCGCCGGCACCGAGGTGGCGATCCAGGGCGGGACCGGCGGGACGACGACCGTCTACGCCACCGGTGAAGCGTTCGTCAGCGCGACCCAGGTCCGGTGCGCCCTGTCCGTGCCGGCGAACGCGTATCCCGGCGGCTACTACGTCTACGTCCGGAACCCGGGCACCAGTACCTGGACCCGGTCCGCGACCACGCTCTTTACGGTCACCGCGCCGGCGTCGACTGTCACTGCAATCAGTCCGGCGTCGGCGGCGCCGGGCGCAACGCTAACGACCGTCACGGTCACCGGGACCGGGTTCACGAACGGCGTCCAGGTCGCGATCCAGGGCGGCACCGGCGGCACGACCACGGTCTACGCCACGGGCGAGACCTGGCTGAGTCCGACCCAGGTCCGCTGCACGCTGACCCTCCCGGCGAATGCCTTCCCCGGTGGTTACTACGTCTTCGTCCGCAACCCGACTGCCGGGAGCTACACGAAGTCCGCGACCCGGCTCTTCACCGTCACCGGTGCCGCCGGCGGGTCCGCCGCGGCCGCTGATGCCAGGCCGGCACCGGTCCCGATCCCGCCCGGCGAGCCGACGGCCGGACCGGTCGCGCCGGCCGACCTCCGGCCGGCGGAAGGGAGTGTCGCCGCGGTCTGAGACCGGTAATACCTTTTTCCGTGTGCGTCGTGCCGGCACTGACTTTTTTATGACCGCACCTGCGCTGTTTCCGGCGACATCATGCTGCCACTGGAGAATCGTGACGGGCAACCCCGGACCGACCGCTGGAGGGGATCGATCGTCCCCACGCGGTCCCGGTGATGCTCGTTCGAAGAACCATTGGCGGACGGACGTCAGGCACATCCTCCCGATTGGGGCGTCTTATTTGAGCCCTGTACTGTGCCCAACCTGCCGGAAAACCGGCCTTCGAAACGCAGGAGAACGGCCGGCAAACGGGCCGTTCTCGCGGTCGCGGTGACGGACAGGACCGGTCGTCGCCGCCGGCCGACCCGGACATCGACGGCCTGGTCGGGGACGCGAACGGGAACGACAGGAGGGACTGTACCGATGTCGTGCGGCTCTCCGATCGGACGACCTGGATCGAGGAGAACAAGGTACCCGGAACCTTCGACTGCTACGGCAACGGTCCAATCGACTTCGCGGCTGTCACCTGGCTGTTCAACAATCTATAGGAGCCGGCCCCGGACTCCCCTTCCCTTCTCGAGCGGTAGATCGCCCGTGCTCTCAAAACGACCGGTCGGGTCAGGTTCGCTGAAGGATCCAGGGCCCCGGGCTGCGGGGCGAGCGGAGCCGGCTTGGCAACACCGGCGCCGGCGACGGTAACCACGGGCGCCACCGCTCTTTACGCCGTTCCGGATCCGGGAGGGTTGGTTCGTCCTGATCGTCGCCTGCCCTGAAGATGTGGACCTGGCTAAGCTGGCCGTCAGCGTCCGCCTCGACGGGGATGAGATCGCGGGATGGCCCGCTCCCGGATCTCGGCAGGAGCCACCAGGTCGTGATCTCCTTTTTCGTGCGAGGCGCTGGCCTTCTCGAGGCCCTGGTGCTGGACCCACGAAACGAGTGGCGCCGGCGCCCGCTCACGGTCTTCGCCCGGAAGGGATGGGAACGACGGCACAGGGGCCTGATCCCCGATCTGTCTCTTCTCGGCCGGCCTGACGATCACCTTTCCTCTTCGTTCTCGGCGTCGTCACCGTGCAGAACGACGGAACTGTTGATCACGAGCGAGCCCGGGTTTGGTGCGTCGTCGAAGAGGCCTTTCGCGACCAGGTCCTCGAGGGTCTCCCGGTACTTTTTCCGCATCTCGGCCGCTTTTCGTTCTCTGTCCCCCGAAATGTCAGGATGAAGCTGTACGAGAAACACCGCTCAGGAAGGCCGGTCTATTCGCCGTCTTCGTAGATCGGGGCGTGGTCCTCGGGTAGTGTAGCGAAAGTTCTGTAAAAGTGGAAGAGGCCCTGGATCCAACCAGGATTTGCAACAAGGAGAATCAGGGCCATGATCCCGTTATCGATCATCGAAGATTATCTTTCTGACCAGTCTGAGGGTATGCGTAGTCTGATCACGTGGTTTCTGAACCTCGTGATGCAGCTGGAAGCTCTCCAACAAGCCGGTGCCGAAGCGTACGAACGTACCGATACTCGACTGTGCCATCGGAACGGCTCGAAGGATCGTTCTCTTGTTACCCGATTCGGTGATATCTCGTTGAAGAAGCCTCAGTTCCGCGAGAAACCCTTCGAAACCCAGGTCTTCGGCAAATACGCTCGGGTCGAGAAAGCACTGGTGAACGCGATCGCCGAATCCTATCTCCAGGGTGTTTCGACCCGGAAGGTCCAGATCATCATCTCGCATCTTGGGATCGACCAGCTCTCACCCTCGTCGGTCTCCCGGATCGCGCAGGATCTCGACGAACAGGTGAAAGCGTTTCTGAACCGTCCGATCGAGCAGGCGTTTCCGTATCTCTTCGTCGATGCATCGTACTACAATATCCGTGATGGTCCCCGGTATATCTCGAAAGCACTTCTTGTCACGGCAGGTGTCCGAGATGATGGCTATCGTGAAATCCTCGGTGCCACGATAGCCGACTGTGAGAACGAGGCGTTCTGGTCCGGGTTCTTCGATGACCTCAAAGAACGAGGGTTGACGGGTGTGCAGCTCGTCATCTCGGATGGTCATCGGGGGATCCAGACAGCCGTGTCAACGGCATTCCTGGGGGCGTCGTGGCAGATGTGTGAGGTTCATACGACCCGGGCCATCCTGAAAAACATGCCGAAGAAGGTTCAGCGAGACATCGCTGATCGGCTCAGAGAGGCCTATGGCAACGAACAGCGGTTGCAGGCACTCGCTGACGAGCTCAATGAAGAGGGCCATCAGAAAGCGGCGAATACGATTGAACGATTCCTCCCGGGGCTGCTGAACTATACGGCGTTTCCGAAAGCACACCAGAAACGGATTCGGACGACGAACGGGATGGAACGGATCAATAAGGAACTCAAGAGGAGAACGAACGTCATCGGAGCATTTCCAAATGAAGATGCGCTCCTTCGACTGGCAGGGGCGATCCTCATGGACATCAACGAGGAGTGGGTTACGGGCAGAAGGTATTTGTCAATGGATGAGGAATGATCCACCAAGGAGTCAGGGCGTACCAATTTTACAGAAAGATCGAGACGCTACCGTCCTCGCCCATCCGGTGGTAGGCGTGGAACTCGAGGTACTCCCGTCCGTCCTGCTCGCCGAAGACGTAGTAGATCCGGCCGCTGCTGCCGAAGGACGGGGATCCTTTTCTGCGTTCACGCAGGTTCTCTTCGGGCAGGTGAAGATCAAGAAGGGAGAACCGCTCTGCAAAACCTCCCTGGATCTTTTCCGTGGATCGGTTCTCGGAGATCACGATGAGATCGAGACCCTCCCGGCAGGACTCCACGTCGGTGCTCTTCCCCGTTTCGACCGGCACGCCCCGAGCCGCGGTCTCTCCCGGGGGGGCATCCCCCGGCAGACGGACTGCACGGGGACTGGCTCGACGAGATAGATAGAAGCGATCCGCACACCCGCACCCGGGCGACCAGCCGTGATCGATACCCGGAAGGACCGGGCGCGCCCTGCACGACAGGATCGGCCGGCGAATCCAGGACCCCCGGTGCGATCCGGGGAGCATCCGGACCCGCGACGGCGACGGCCGAAGTCCCGGGTCGCTCCGCGCAACCGGGGAACTGGGCCTCCGGGACCGTCGGGAACTCTGCCGAAACCACCGGCCGGGCCGCACCCGGGCTCACGGCGCCGGTATGCGGGGGTAGCCGTTCCGAGCGCGATCTGCGATACCTCGAGCGCACGCCCGGGCGAGCCGGGCATCTCGAGGGCACGGGATCGGTGTCCGAGATCACTGCCGCCCCACCCCGGGCAGGGGCGGCAGGCCTGCTGCCGGGGACCCGGTGGGGGCCTGGTGCTGACGGACTGTCTCTGCATCCGGCCGGCCCCAGTGGCACCGCATCGCCCCGGGGGAGACACGTCCAAACCGGTCTCGTCGGACCGCGGGCGACAGGCAGGTGTGCACTGCCCGGGGGGCCCGGCCGGGATGGTGCCGGCGCACGCGAGCGAGGCGTTCAGTGCGTTCGACGACCCCCTCGAGGCCGCCGTGCCGGCGGTGCGGCCCGGGCTCGGGCCCGTGCGGGAGGCAGAGCGCGGTCTCCGGGCACTCATGGGGCCGGCGGACCGGGTGATGTCCGTTTTCATCGACGGGGCGGGGGAGGGGCAGTCCGACCCGAGACTGTCACCATCGAGGAGCGTGTTCGCCCCGGTGCCCGTCGTCACCACGATTGCGGCCGGCTCGTCTCCGACCCAGGTCGGCAGACGGCGACCGCCGCGTCTCTATCGCTCTCCTGCCACTCGTTCGGCGCTCTCGACGAGTCGAGGGGGTGCGGCGAGTCTCGATAAAAACGTGCTGGTGACGTGCGCCGCGCTCTCGAACCCCGGGCCGGTGAACCCCGGTACCGGCCGAAGGACCGGACCATCCGGGGGGTGAGAGGGACGAGGGCCTCCCCGTCACACGCGCGGGTTGGCGGGTCAATCGTCGTCCTCGTCGTCCTCTGTCGAGGATGCCCGGGTGGTGTCGTCACCGGAGTCGTCGTCCGACTCCCCGGAGCTGCCGGGCACGGTCGTCGCCGAATCCTCCGCGGACTTCGACGAGCAACCGGCAGCGAGTGCGGCGCCGAAGAGGACGAGGAAGACGAGCGACGCCACGAGGATCGGGGGTCCGGCCTGTTGCCTGCTCGTCATGTGTTGACCCTGGGCCGGGACCGGATAATGGTATCCCGGACCCCTTCACCCGGGCGGCAGTCCTCCCGTGCGACCTGGATCTCCACCGGAACCGGGCCATCCCTCGCGGGAGGCCAGGACGAACGGGGCGTGCTTCGCCAGGCGCCCGGTGATGGGGGAGGGCCTGCCGGCGCGACCGTGTCCCCGTTATCGATGCGGAGAGCGGGGCTCAGAGACGGGTTCGGAGAGCGGCATCGCGCCGGCCGGCACGACCGGGGCCGCGGTCGGGATGGCCACCGCGAACAGGCCACGGACCCGGGACCGGTACAGCTGGCCGAACGGGCAGGTGCGCCCCGGGGGTCATCGCGATGACCGCCGGCACCCGGTCCGGAACTGCGGCGCACGCCCGGGCCGCGGCGAGCGGACAGAGGTGGTATCGAGGAGAGGACCCCCGGGCCAGCCGCGGGCCCGTGCTGCTCCGGGCGCCGCGGGCGGAGCGCGGGTTCCGGGCGCTCATGGGGCCGGCGGACCGGGTGGTCTGGTACTACGAGGAATGGCCGGCGCGGCAGGCAGGCTCGGCAAGGCGGCGGGGGCGGGATATGCAAGCGACGCTGGACGGGGTGGGATGAGGTGAGGTCGGGGTGACGGGCCCTGCGGCTTCGGCTCCCGGACACCGGAGACATCGAGCGGATGACCGTCGATTCGCCAGCAGGGAGATTTCCAGGAGAGCGGTCATGGCTGACGACTTCCTGGTTCCCGGCCCGGTCGTCATCCCTCGTCAGCAACAATCAAAGAATCTCGATCTGAACCGACAGGGGAATCCAGAAAAAATCGAAAAACTTCAACGATAAAAAATCCATCCTGATAGCCAGAACTAAAAAATCTCAACCCCTATCATGAGGTAGTGGAACCCAGCAAGCTCCCACGGAGAGAACGATGAGAGACGTCCGTGCGAACCCTTCTTGAAGTGGGCCGGCGGGAAAAACCAGTTGCTCGGGGAGTTCGAGAAGAGAATCCCTGCGGAACTGAAGGAAGGGGGACTATCAACCTTCATCGAACCGTTCGTGGGTGGCGGAGCCGTCTTTTTCGATTTCAACAGCGTTTTCGAGTTTTCGAAGTGTCATATATTCGATATCAACGAAGAATTATTCCTTGCCTACAGAGTGGTGAGGGACGATGTCGATTCACTCATCGATCATCTTGGCGAACTCTCATCGAGGTATCTATCAAGAAACGATACGCTCCGAAAGGAGTTCTTCTATCAAATTCGGGACGAGTTCAACAAGACAAAGGCCGAGATCGATCTCAACCGGTTCGAGTCATCATGGACGAACAGGGTCGCACATCTCATCTTCCTCAACAGGACCTGTTTTAACGGCCTGTTCCGTGAAAATTCACGAGGAGAATTCAACGTCCCGTCTGGACGGTATAAAAATCCAAAGATCCTGAACGCCGATCTGTTGATCGTCGATTCAGAGGTCCTCCAGAACACCAAGATCCACTGTGGCGATTTCGCTTCATCGGCACCCCACATCTCAGGTACTTCTTTCGTCTATTTCGACCCCCCCTACAGGCCTCTCAACCAGACCTCGTCGTTTACCGGATATACACAGGATGGGTTCAACGACGACGAGCAACGGCGCCTCGCCCGTTTCTTCAAGGAATGCGATCGAACCGGAGCACGGCTGATGCTCAGCAACTCGGATCCGAAAAATATCGATCCCGATGACGACTTTTTGGACACCATCTACGCGGAATACCGGATCGAACGAGTTCCGGCGAAACGGATGATCAATTGCGATCGGAAGAAAAGAGGGGAGATCAACGAGATCATCGTCACCAATTATTGAGACCCGATGACGTCACGGAACGATACCGCGTGGGACAGGGTATTCCGGGAACTCGGACTTCTCGATGAGATCCACAGAGAGGGTCTTGCCAGGATCAGTGCGACGGCTCTGAAGGAGATCGGTCACGGTCCCCCGGCGCATCGGTGCCCCCGGCCGACCCAGACTTCGACGGCCTGTTCAAGGACGCGAACGGCAACCGCCGGCCGGACTTCGCGGACGTGGTGCTGTCCTTCAACCAGATGGCCCGGATCGAGGAGAACGGGCCGACTGCGCTCTTCAGCTACAACGGCAATGGAAGGATCGACTTCGCCGACGTCACCTGGCTTGCAACCACCTCGGAACCGTCACCCCCTACTTTCTCCTGCCGGCGTTGGTTGGCCCCCTCTCCTCCGTTCCGTGACGCGCACCGACGAGGATCGTTATTAAGCCGTCCCCGTGTCGAATTGATATTGACATTGTCTGCGATACCCGGGTCCGCCAGGGCGGCAGGAGGACGCGATAATCACGGACCGATCGGGAGGGACCGCTTCCATGCGGGAGAATGAAAAGAAACGTCTTTTGCGTTCGTCTCCCGGCCGCCGGACCCACGGTGAGTGCCATCACCCGGAGCGGGGGCGTCCCGGGACGGGGCGTCGACTGCTCTCCCTGCTCCCGGTCGCGCTGATCGTCGCGCTCGCCGTCAGCGCCGGCTGCACCGGGATCCGGACGGCAGCCTCATCCGACGGCCCGGGCCGACTCGACATCACCCACAAGGAGTTCAAGCAGATGCTCGACGGGTCCCGGGAGAGTCCCGGGGAGATCGTGGTCCTGGACGTCAGGACCCCGTCGGAGTACGAGCGGGAGCACCTTGAAGGCGCCGTGAACCTGGACAACAACGCCGGCATCTTCCGGGAGCGGGCCTCCCGGCTCGACCGCGACCAAACCTACCTGGTCTACTGCCAGAGCGGCACGCGTTCCGCCCACGCGGCCGATGTCATGGTCGAACTCGGGTTTTCGAGCGTCTACAACATGAAGGGCGGCATCACCCGCTGGAAGGGAGCGGGCTTCCCGGTCGTCAGGGGGATGTAGGGGCCGCCCTTCCCCCCGGGCGGCGATATAGTCTTTTTAGGCTTGGTCGCCTTCTGTAGTACGGTGACACAGGAGTGGCTTTGACCTGGATCGTACTGATCATCATCGGGCTCGTCGTGCTCGGGCTCGTCGGCTGGTTCATCGGGATCTACAACCGGTTCTTCAGCCTCAAGAACTCCGCCGAGGCGTCGCTCGGGCAGATCAGGGTCGCGATGAAGAAGCGGCTCGATATGATCGAGCAGCTGCTCGGGGCCGTGAAGAGCTACGCGCAGTTCGAGCGGGAGACGCTCGAGAAGGTCACGGAGCTGCGCGCCTCGGTGGCACGCGGGGGCCCGGCGGAACTCGACGCGATCGAGCGGGAGAGCAGGTCGATCCTCGGCAGGCTCTTCGCGGTGGCCGAGGCCTATCCCGACCTCAAGACCTCGACGGTGGTCCAGGAGCTGACCGGCTCGGTCCGCGGGGTCGAGGACGAGATCGGGCGGCAGCGCTACACCTACAACAACGTGGCCCAGCAGTTCAACACGATGGTCGACGTGATCCCGTCCAACATCGTCGCGCGCCTGATCGGGATGGCGAAGCTCGCATACCTCGAGTTCGAGGAAGCGATCGAGAGACCGCCGAAGATCGAGTTCTGATCCGGCATGGGCGAAGCACGCTCGATCGCGTTCCTGGTCGCGCTCACGCTCGCCCTCGGGCTCGCGGGCGCGGCCCTGGCCCTCTGGATCCCGGGCCTGGTCGTCCCGGAGGGCCTCGTAATCGACACCTACGAGGCCGACTGGGCGCCGGACGGGTCGCTCGAGGAGCGCTACGTCTACCACGTCCGGTCCCCGGGCACCTACCGGATGCTCTACCGGACCCTCGACGACCCGCTGCGGTACTCCGCCGCCGGCACGCCGCACTTCGAGCTGGCCGGCGTCGAGCCGCCGGACGGCGTGGTCGGCTACGCCAGCGACTCCTCGGGCGAGGTCCGCCTCTTCGGGGGCGGGGACGACCCTCTGGCCTCCTCGTTCGTCTCCTCGCACGCCGAGCTCAACGAGGTCGGGCTTGTCGACACCGGCTACTTCGCGAGCGGCACCTACGACGCCCGGTACGCCTTCACGGTCCGCCCGCCGGTCGAGTACGACGACGCGGTCGTCCACGTGAACCTCAAGCTCGCCCGCGCCGGGCAGCACGTCCGGTACTCGTTCGTCAGGATCACGATCCCGGCGGAGGGGGTGCGGGAGGTCTTCGCCTACCCCCCCACCCTGCACCAGGAGCGGGAGGGGGACCGGATCGTTATCTCCGGCAGCGCGACCGAGAACGAGAACCTGGCGATCGAGGTCCTGCTCGAGCGCCATGTTCTCGGCGGCGTCGCCGGGTTCCCCCGGCAGGTCGGCGACCTGGAGAACCAGGCGCGCTCGGCCCATCTCCGGGAGAGCGTCCCGTACTGGCTCTCGACCGCGCTCTACTGGCTCGGGATCGCGTTCGTGCTCGCCGTGCCCCTCGCCCTGCTCTGGCTCTACCGCCGGCACGGACGCGAGAAGGAGTTCGTCGTGCCCGAGTACCTGAGCACGGTCCCGGACCCGGGCAAGCCCCCCTGGACGGTGAACCTCCTCTTCAAGGGGGACCCGAAGAACGGGGACGCCGACGGGTTCTACGCCACCGTGCTCGACCTGCACCGGCGCGGCCTGATCCGGGTCGAGGAGGTCGCGGACGGCGAGGATGTCTGGATACAGCTCGCCGGCGCCCGGTCGGACGACTTCTACGAGCAGCGGGTGCTCTCCTTCCTGGAGGCGATCGCGACCGACGGAGTGGTCGACACGGCCGAGCTCCAGCGCCAGCGCGAGCGGGCGAAGACGGACACGGCGCTCCAGTCCCGGATGATCCGGGATCTCGGGACCTACCGGGCGGTGGCCTCCCACCAGGACCCTGCGGTGACCGGCGCCTACACCGTCTCGGGGCGCGGCAAGGTCCTCCCGGTGGTCGCGGCCGGGGGGCTGCTCTCGATCGCGTCGTTCGTGCTGATCTTCGTCTTCCCCGGGCTCGCGGGCCGGTTCGTCGGGCCGTTCCTGCTCTTCGGGCTCGGGGCGGTCCAAGGGCTGATCGCGCTCGCCTTCCCGACCACGCTCTTCGGGTTCTGGAAGGGCGATGGCTACCGCGAGCGGCTCGAGTGGGAGTCGTTCGCGCATTTCCTCTCGGACCTGGCGATGCTCAGGAAGTACTCGCCGGCGGACCTCTCGATGTGGGGCGAGTGGCTCGTCTACGGCACGGCCCTCGGGGTCGGCGACCGGGTCGCGCGGGCGATGCGGGACCTCGACATCCGGCTCCCCGAGGAGGCCGCGATGCCGACCCACCTGCAGACCGCGTTCGTGCCGGCGCTCGTCCTCGCCCCGCCCGTCCAGAGCGGCGGGAGCGGCGGCGGGTTCGGCGGCGGTGGCTTCGGTGGCGGCGGTTTCGGCGGTGGGGGCGGTTTCGGCGGCGGCGGCGCCGGGGGACGCTGAACCCTCTCCACCGCGGCAGTCCGCCGCAACCCTCTCTTCACCCTTTTCGCGTCCGGGTAGGATTCCCGCGAAAGAGCCGATCGGCAGGTTTTTGCGAGAACGGATTCAATGTGTCATTACTGATTATTTTGAAGATCTCCGGCCACAGCCCTGGACGGGGATGTTCGAATCGGAGAGGACGTGATGAAAGGATTTCTTGGATTTTGCACAGCCGTCCTGGCGACGCTGGCGGTGCTACTCGCCATATCGGCCGGATGTATCGGCGGCCCCGAGACGGTCGCGGACCATGATCTTGTGGTCGTCAAGCTGGCCCCCGACGGCGCGACGCAGTGGACGAGGATTATCGACACCGGCGAGGACGACGGCGCCGAGGACCTGGTCGAGCTCCCGGACGGCGGATTCGGAATCGCCGCCCGGAACGGGAGCGACGCGCGGGGCCCGGCGCGCCCCCGGCTCGTCCGGCTCTCGCCCGACGGCGCCGTCCTGTGGGACCGGTTCGTCACGGACGGCTTCGACATCGCACGGGTCGTCGTGCCGGCCGGCGACGGCGGTACCGCCGTGCTCACCGGGAACGGCACGGTCGTCCGGTTCGATACAGCCGGCCAGGTACGCTGGTCGAGGTCGACGGGGATATCGGAGGCACAGGCGCTCCGGCAGCTCGCGGACGGCGGCTATGTCGCGGGTGGCCGGGTGACGTACCGCACCGCCACGAACATCACGCCCCCGCCCGTCCCCGGCGCGTCGGCCGTCACGATCACGGCCAGCACCTCCGCGGGCGGAGAGGGGATGGCGACGCGGCTCTCCGCCGACGGCGTCGTCCTCTGGGAGCGCCGCTACGGCGAGAGCGGCCTGGTCGGGGTTCTCGCGCTCGCCGAAAGTCCCGACCGCGCCGGTCTCCTCCTCGCCGGGGACGGCACGATGCCGAACGCCAGCGCCGGCACCCCGCTCCTCGCACTCCCCCTCGATACGGCCGGGACGCCCGGCACGGTCACGCAGCTCGGCACGGTGCCCCTCTCCGACCCGGTCTGGATCCGGTCGGACCCGGCCGGATACCGGGTGCTCTATCAGAATACCAGCCTGGCGGCGAGGATCGCCGCTCCCAGGGGGGTCGTCGACGCGACCCTCGATCGCGACGGGCGCGTGCTCGATCGGCAGCCCATCGACGCGAGCATCGCCGTCACCTGGACGGCCGACGGCGGGTACTTCTCGGTCGGCATCCCGTCCGGGGGAGGCGAACCCGGGTACGGCACTGCGACCTCCGACAGGACATCCGTGAGCGCCCTCCACGCCCGGCGGCTCGATTCCGCAGGAACGCCCGTCTGGGAGCGCGCGCTGCCGACCGGCCTGCTCAGCCGGGTTCTGAAGGTCGTGCAGACATCGGACGGCGGCTTTGCGGTCCTCGCTCTCAGGGATACTGGATAGATGTCGATCGCGGACGAAATGGAGGAGGGGCCCGGCATGCGCGGGTGTCGGCTGACGAACAAACGACCGCGGGCATGGTGGTTCACCATGCTCGCGATGCTGGCTGGTGTACTCCTCGTCGCTTGCGGCTGCTGCAACCTCGACTAGGTCCCCGACCACGACATCGTGGTCCTCAAGCTGGCCCCCGACGGCTCGACGGTGTGGACGCGGGTGATCGACCGCGGGTCCGACGATACGGCCGAGGACCTGGTCGAGCTCCCGGACGGCGGGTACGCAGTCACCGGCGGGAGCTCGGACGCGCGGTTCGCCCCGCCGCAACCGCTCCTGGTCCGGCTCTCACCCGACGGCGCTATCGTCTGGGACCGGCCCGTCACCGATGGGTTCGACGTCGCGAACGCGGTCGTGCCGGCCGGCGACGGCGGCACGGCCGTACTCACCGGGAACGGCACGGTCGTCCGGCTAGACCCGGACGGCCGGATGCTCTGGGCGCGGGCGACAGGGATCCCGGAGGCGCACGCCCTCGACGCCACCGCGGACGGCGGTTTTATCGCGGGCGGGCGGATCACGTACGAGGTCCCCGTGAACCGTACCGACGGGCCCGGCACGGTCGCCCGGCTCCCGGTGATCACGACGGAGATCGGCGACGCCCCGGTCCTCGCGGCGGCGGCGAGCCGGCCCACCACGCCCCAGCTCGTTGAGATCCCCCGTCGCTTCGACCATGTACAGAGAGCGATGGTGGTGAGGCTGGATGCCGACGGCGGAATCGCCTGGGAGCGGCAGTACGACGACCCGGACTGGCTGAAGTCCCTTGCCGATGGTCCCGCCGGGCTCATCGTCGCCGGATACGGTGACACGATCAACGGGAGATGGGGCATCGCTCACCCGCTGCTTGCGCTGCGCCTCTTGCCGGACGGAACCCCCGCCGGGGTCTCGCAGATCGACACCACGAGCGTCGGCGACCCGGTATGGATCCGACCGGATGGCGCGGGGTACCGGGTGCTGTACCAGAACACCTCCCGGGCCCTGACGGCGGAGGGGTTCTACCTCATGAACGTCGTCGACGCCGTCCTCGACCGTGACGGGTGCGTGCTCGAGCAGCGACCCATCGACGGGAGCATCGCAGTCACCTGGACGACCGACGGCGGGTACTTCTCCGTCGGCATCCCTCCCGTGGGAAACAGCTCGTGGTACGACACCATGACCTATAATTCGGCCGGCGCCACATTCCACGCGCGCAGGCTCGATAGCGCCGGGAGGCTCGTCTGGGACCGCGTGCTTCCCGCAGGGCCGCTCGGCAGGGTCACGAAGGTCGTGCAGACGACGGACGGCGGATACGCTGTACTGGCCGAAAAGCAGAACAGGTAGTCATCTGACAGCACCGTTCCCGGACCGGTGGCCAGCAGAACCGTTATTCCGATTGTATCCCCGCCCGCGCCGCGAGCGTCGCCTCGCGCTCGTCGAAGAAGAGCCGGAGCCAGAGCTCGGTCACGAAGACCCGGAAGACCTCCCAGGAGTACGGGGCGTTGCCGGCCCGGAACCGGGCGAAGTCCGCGGCGACGGCGTCCGCGTCCCAGTACGGCCGCGAGCGGAACGACGCCGAGGCGAAGACCTCCTCGACGAGCGGGGCGAGCTCGCGCCCCATCCAGACCTCCTCGGGCGTGACGAAGCCCATCTTGTCCATGCGGCACCGGATTTCCTCGGGCACGAGCCCCCGGATCGCGCGCCGGAGCACCCGTTTCGTGACCCCGCGGCGGAGCTTCTGGTCGAGCGGGAGCGAGGCGAGGTACTCGACCACGCGGTAGTCCAGGAACGGCACCCGCGCCTCGAGCGAGAAGCGCATCGAGTTACGGTCCTCGTAGTGGAGGAGCCCGGGCAGGTTCGCCGAGGTCGTCTCCTGCCGCAGCACCCGGTCCAGGTCGCCCGCGTACCGCCCCACCGGCGGGGCGGCGACCCGGAGGAGCCCGCGCCGGTTCCGCCGGACCAGGAGCTCCCGGGCCGCGTCCGCGAAAAAGCCGCGGTGGTGCCGGAGCGTCCCGAGCGCCTCCAGGACCAGGAGGCCGAACCGGCCGCGGCGGGCGAGCGTGGAGAGGTGGGTCCCCTGGTACGCGATGTAGCCCGCGAGCTGCTCGTCCGCGCCCTGGCCGTCGAGCACCACCGTCACCGACCCGGCCGCGAGCCGCATCACGCAGTACTGGGCGTAGATCGAGAGCGAGCCGAACGGCTCGTCCTGGAACCAGACCAGGTCCAGGAGATCGGCCAGGAGCCGGTCCGGGGAGGGCTCCACGTACGCGCCGGCCACCCCCGCGGAACCGGCCGCAATCTCCACAAAGGGGCGCTCGTCGACCCGGGGGTCGGCGTACACGGCCGAGAAGGTCTGCTGCCGCGCCCCGACCGAGCCCGGGCGCTCGGTCTCGAGCAGGCGCGCGATCAGGGCGACGACGGTCGAGGAGTCGATCCCGCCCGAGAGGCAGGTCCCGACCGGGACGTCGGAGCGGAGCCGGAGCCGGACCGCGTCCTCCAGGAGCCCGAGCAGGCGCGCCGGCGCGTCGGCCTCGACCGCGGGCGGCGAGTCGACCGCCGGGTTCACGGCGAGGTCCCACCACCTGACGGGCCCCTCGGTCCCTTCCGGCCCGACGGCCATCCAGTGCCCGGGCGGGACCTGGAGCACCCCGTCGAACATCGTGAGCGGGGAGTGGTCCAGGACCCCCCAGGCGAGGAACGTGGCGAGGGCTTCCTCGGCCGGCGCCCGCCCGACGGCAGGGTCGGCGAGCAGGGCCTTCACCTCGGAGGCGAAGAGGAAGCGGTCGCCGGCCCGGGCGTAGTAGAGGGGCTTGACCCCGAGCCGGTCCCGGGCCAGAAAGACCTCTCCCGCTCGCCGGTCCAGGACCGCGAACGCGAACATCCCGTTGAACCGGGCAAGGCAGTCGCGTCCCCACGCGGCGTAGGCGGCCAGCACCACCTCGGTGTCGGTCCCGGTCACGAACTCGTGCCCGGCGGAGCGGAGCTCCTCCCGGAGCTCGAGGTAGTTGAAGATCTCGCCGTTCAGGACGATCGAGAGCGCGCCGTCCGGGGAGGTCATCGGCTGGCGGCCCGCCTCCGAGAGGTCGATGATCGCGAGCCGCCGGTGGGCGAGCCCGACCGGCCCCTCCACGATCGCCCCGCTCCCGTCCGGCCCGCGGTGGGCGAGCAGCGCGGACATCCGGGCGAGCAGGGACGCGTCCGCCCCCCCGCCCCCGGTCATCACGACCCCGGCGATCCCGCACATCTCAGGCGAAGTACGGCTCTCGCCGACGGACGGCCTCCCGGAACGCCTCCTCCAGGGCAGCACCGTGCAGCCCGCGGATGTCGACGTGGTTGTCGGTCCGGAGCAGGCAGGGCTTGAGCCAGCCGTCGGAGGTGAGCCGGAGCCGGTTGCAGTAGGCGCAGAACTCGGTGTTGTGGAGCGGGCGGACCACCTCGACCTCGGCGCCCCTGACGTGGTACTTCTTCCTGTGGTGCATCCGGCGGGTCTCGACCCGGTCGGCAATCGCCGCGATCCGGTCCTCGATCCCCTTCACGTCGGCGTGGTGCGGGCAGTCGCGGAAGTCCATCAGCTCGATCAGCTGCAGGACCAGGTCGTGCCTGTCCCGGACGAAGTCAATGAAGGTCTCGATCTCGTCGTCGTTGATCCCGGAGAGGACGACCATGTTGAGCTTGACCGGGACGAGCCCGGCATCCAGCGCCGCCTCGATCCCCGCGAGCGCGTCGCCGAGGAGGGGTCTGCCCGCGATCCGGGCGTAGCGCTCGGGGTCGAGGGTGTCGAGCGAGATGTTGACCCGCCCCAGGCCCGCCTCCTTGAGCGCCCGGGCCCGGCCGGCGAGGAGGGTCCCGTTCGTGGTGAGCGAGGCCTCCATACCCTCCGGGACGGAGGCGACGATCTCCTCCAGGTCGTCCCGCATCAGGGGCTCGCCCCCCGTGAACTTCACCGAGCGGAACCCGAAGTCCCGGGCGACCCGGAGGATCTCGGCGATCTGCCCGGCCGGGAGCTCGTCCTCGGGGTGCTGCTCGCCCTCGGCGTGGCAGTAGATGCAGTTCAGGTTGCAGGCGTGGGTCAGGCTGATCCGGATGTTCGTGACGGTCCTGCCGTAGGCGTCACTCAGCACCGGCGTCCCCCCCGACGAAGTTCTTGCCGATCACGTAGACCTCGCGGGACCCCCGCCGGCTCGCCCGCGCCTGGTAGGTCCTGGCCGAGCGGAACGAGGCGCGGACGGCGGCCAGGAGCCCCGGGAAATCCTCTCCCTGGAACGACTTGACCACGAGGTTGCCGCCAGGCTTCAGGACTGCCCGAGCGAACCCGAGCGCAGCCTCCCCGAGCGCGACGGCCCGCGCCTGGTCGTACGAGCGCTGGCCCGAGAGCTTCGGCGCGGCGTCCGAGAGGACCACGTTGACGACGCCGAGCGCCTCTTTCACGCGCGCCGGCAGCCCGGGGTCGGCCAGGTCCGCGACCACCGTCTCGACCCCTTCGATCGGCGCGATCGGGTTCAGGTCGATCCCGAGCACCCGCCCGTCCGTGAGGGACCGGACCACCTGGAGCCAGGACCCCGGGGCTGCCCCGAGTTCGACCACGTTGTCGTCGCGCCGGATCACCCCGGCGTGCTGCTGGACCTCGAGCAGCTTGTACGCCGCACGCGAGCGGTAGCCCTCGCGCACGGCCCTGGAGTATTCCCCGTCGCGTCCCCACTGCGATCCCATTGTATCTGTCTGCTCCCGAACGGCGCCGCCTCCGTGACCCTTTCACGGAAATCGGAGCGAATAAACCCTCCGATTGGAGCGCTGCTGCGATATCATTAAAACTATGTCTGGTCAGTTTATAATAGAGAGTGTCAGGGGTATCCATGTTACGCGCCACCATCGACGCAGACGTCTTCAGGGAGGCGGTCGACGCCGTCGCCGCCCTCGTGAGCGAGTGCCGCCTCCATATCGACGGCGGGGGAATGAGGACGAGGGCGGTCGACACCGCGAACGTCGCGATGGTCTCGCTCGAGCTCGCGCCGGACGCCTTCGAGGTCTTCGAGGCCTCGGAGCGCGCCCTCGGGATCGACGTGACCAAGCTCAAGAACATCGTCGGGACCGTGAACCGCGGCGAGAAGCTGATGCTCTCGGTCCCCGAGGGAGGCCAGCGCCTCAACCTGGCGTTCCAGAGCTACCAGTACTCGCTGACCCTGCTCGACCCGAACACCATCCGGAAGGACCCGAACGCGCCGGCCCTGGAGCTGCCGGGGCGGGTGGTCCTGGAGGGAGCACGGCTCACGAACGCGATCAAGGCCGCGAGCGTGGTCTCCGACAAGATCGCGCTCGGGATCGATCCGGAGGCCCGGGCCTTCTTCATGGAGGCGGAGGGGGATACCGACAACATCCGGTTCGCGCTCGGCTCGGACGAGGTGGAGTCGCTCTCGGACGTGCGGGCGCGGTCGCTCTTCAGCCTCGACTACCTCAAGGACATGGCGAAGGCCATGAGCCGTGCGAGCACGGTCGAGATCGGGATCGGGATCGACCACCCGGTCCGGTTCACCTTCGAGATCGCGAACGGCAAGGGGCGCGTCGTCTACCTGCTCGCCCCGCGGATAGAGGCCGACTGATCCCCGGAGGCCGCATGCGGCCGGTGTTCGACGCAAAGGACCTGGCCCGGTACCCTTTTTTGCAGGAGGCCCAGGCGAAGATCGCCGGGTCGCAGCTCGAGAACCTGGAGACCTTCCTGGAGGGCGAGGTCGGGCGGCGGATCATCGAGCGGGCGACCGACCGGCTCGAGTCCGCCATCAGTCTCCCGCCGCAGGCCCTCAATGACCACTTCCGCGAGTTCCACGCCCGGATCCCGAACGCCCTGGAGTCGCTCTACGCATACGGGATGGCCCGGGTCATCGCCTCCTGCACCGGCGACCGGACGGTGATCGAGCGGCTGATCGGCTACGAGGCCTGGCGGTCCGCGTTCTACCTCTCGAGCGAGGCGGACGAGGAGAAGCGGACGGAGGTGGCCCGGCAGCTCGGGCTGGAGGTCTCAGGAGAGGCGGTCCCGGTGGTCCGGTACGTCGAGATGGTCGCGGGCCTGCGCGAGCCGCTCTGGCGGCTCGTGAACCGCGAGGTGAAGGGCGGTTTTGTCCGGGTCCACGCCTCGGAGCTCGACGTCCTGCTCCGCGAGCGGATCCGGGTCGTGATCCGGGGGCGGGGGCTCCCGGGGGTCCCCCCCGAGGTCTGCGCCCTCCTCGCCCCGGCGGTCGGGCACGTCTCCGGCGTTCTCCAGTCGCAGATGCTCCGCGACCTCGGCCCGATCGACGAGTCCCGCTACCCGCCCTGCATGGCGGCCCTGGTCGCGGCCCTCGCGGGCGGCGCGAACCTGACCCACATGGGCCGGTTCGCCCTGACCGCGTTCCTGCACACGATCGGGCTCTCGACCACCCAGATCGTGGAGGTCTACCAGCGCTCCCCTGACTTCGACATCGAGAAGACGCTCTACCAGGTCGAGCACATCTCGGGGTCGTCGGGGACCGAGTACACCCCCCCGTCCTGCGCGACCATGGAGACGAACGGGCTCTGCGTGAACCGCGCCGCGCTCTGCGAGCGGGTCGGCAGCCCGCTCGGCTACTACCGGAAGAAGAAGGGCGGCCCGCAGCAGGCGGGGACAGCCGGCCGGGACCCGCCTAGCGGATCTTCTGGTTGATCACGTACCCCGCGCCGCTCATCAGGAGGATGAAGGCCATGATGGCGAGCAGGTACGCCGGGCCGTCCGGCAGGACGTACGGCAGGCCGACGATCAGCACGATCAGGAAGAGAAGGGCGATAACCCCGATCATCAGGTCCAGAAGACGCGGATCCATCCTGCTGTACAATCACGCTCAGCCATTAAGGAAGTATCGAACCGGGGCCGGGCACGCAAACACCCTTCTAGGATGAGGTGGAATCACATCGCCATGGAGATCAGTGAGAGCCTGCGCAGGCTCCTCGAGCAGGGAGAGGACTGGGAGCGGAAGAACACCACCGTCCCCGGGGTCTTCCTGGTGAAGCTCCCCCGCACCCGGAACCGTCCCGCCTCGCTGGCGATCGAGCTGAACCCGATCGGCGAGAACGGGCTCCCGCTCAAGCGCAAGGGGGTCATGATCATGAGCGGCCAGGAACTCCTGGCCTTCCGCCGGCTCTTCGAGAACCCGAAGGTCTCGGCGGTGATGGACTCGATCGACGACCTCTTCCCCGAGCGGCGGGGGTCGGGGAGGACGGCCAACGACGTCGTCGAGATCTAGGGGGGCGCCGTTCGCGGTCGAGAGCCTCGACCTCACATTTCTCCCCGGTCCGCCCGGGCCGGGGGCGCGGTTCGTCTACCTGCAGGGCGACCTGGTTCTCGCGGACCCGGGGGCCGGGCGGGTGCTCACCGGGTCGCCGCCCCCGGACGGGGCGCGGACGATCCCGCTCGGCACGCTCGGCGGCGCCGCGGTCCACGCCGTCCCCCTCGCGCCGGGCGCGGGGGGCCCGGCGGGCTTCGCGCCCCTCGGGCTCCGCTCGCTCTTCGGGCTGGTCGGGGACGAGGACCTCGGGTGCGCCGGCCGGGCGGTCCAGCTCGACGCGTTCCACCGTGACCACCGTTTCTGCGGGGCGTGCGGGACCGCCACGGCGCCGAGCCCGGGCGAGCACGCCCGGGTCTGCCCGGGGTGCGGCGTCACGGTCTACCCGCGGGTCTCGCCGGCGGTGATCGTGCTGATCGAACGGGACGGCGCCTGCCTGCTCGCCCGGTCGCCGCGGTTTCCGCCCGGGGTCTTCTCGGCGGTCGCCGGCTTCGTCGAGCCCGGCGAGACGGTCGAGCACGCGGTGGGCCGGGAGGTGATGGAGGAGGTCGGGGTCGCGGTGACCGGGCTGCGGTACGCCGGCTCGCAGCCATGGCCGTTCCCGCACTCGCTGATGATCGCTTTTTTCGCCACCTGGGCCGGGGGCGAGGTCCAGGTCGACGGCCACGAGGTCGAGGACGCGGACTGGTTCCGGGCCGACGCGCTGCCGCCGCTCCCGCCCCCCGGGTCCATCGCCCGCAGGCTGATCGGTGAGTACGCCGACCGGCACGGGAGGGATGCCGGGCCCGCGCGACCCCGGGGGGCACGGGCGGGAAGCGGAGGAGGGAACGACGGCACGGGCGGGGACGGGCAGAGAGCGGGGAGCGACGGAGAGCGGGGCGCGGGAGCGGGAGAAAAGGTCTGAGAGGAGAGGAGGGGGCCGCTACTCGAGCGGCTCCCACCGGTCGCGCAGCTGCTTCTCGACCGTGGGCAGGGTGGTGTACTCCATCTCGGAGAGCGAGAGCCTGTGCGGTTCGAACGGGCCGTGCGCCCTGAGCATCTCGGCGAGCTCGAGGGACCGGCTCCGTACGCGGTCGAACCCCGGGTCGTCGAACATGTCCGCCGGCCCGATCAGCTTCCCGTTGCAGACCTGGAATCCCAGGCAGATCACCCGCGGTGGCCCGTCGAAGAACGTGCAGTTCGCGTCGCAGACGCCGACCGGGAGGAACGGCCCGTGGTGCGACCCCCGCATCCAGCCGGCAACAATGAACGGCGTCGTGAACGGGTCCAGGATCTCGCCGACGGCGGGGAACCCGGACTGCGACCGGATGATCATCACCGGGTCGTCCTTGCCGACGTACCGCCCGGCGAGCAGGTTGAGCCGCTGCGTCGAGGTCGATGCCGCGATCACGCCCTTCTTCGAGAAGACGTGCTTGACCACGAACCGTGACGGGGCCCCGATATACGCGAGCAGGTTGTACGACTCCTCGGGGGTGTTGAAGAAGACCTTGCGGTGCTCGAAGAGGTCGTGCACCTCGAAGACGAAGCCTTCGTGCATCGAGGGGTCGATCACGAGCCCCGGGGTGTTGAACGGGTCGGCGAAGATCCTGTAGAGATAGAAGTTCCAGGCGCCGGGCTCGGTCTTGTCGGCCATGAAGAAGAGCACCGGGTCCGAGGCCCGCTCCTCGAACTCCATCTCGGCCACGCCCGGTCCCATGCCCTTGACGTTGCCGCAGAACGCGTCCGAGAGGAGGTCCTGCCCGGCGCCGTAGAGCTTCATCTCTTTCGCGATCTCGGCGCACCTGCAGAAGATGTCGTACGCGAGGCGGTGGATCTCCTCGCTGTCCACTCCCTGCTCGTGGGTCATCAGGAGCTCGAGGTCATCGCCGCAGTGCGTGACGAACGAGTCGATGAGCAGGTCCCCCTCCCGCTCCCGGAGGCGCTTCGCCGCCTCCTCGAGGAGGCGGGGATGGGTCCGGGAGTGCCCGGGAAACGAGCCGACATCGGCCTTGATAATGGAAATTGTGGTTTTCACGCCCCTCACCGAGGAGTAGTATCCGCCCCCTCCGTATAACTTTTTCCATATCTTCTTCATCTCCGGCGCGCCCGCTCCCCCCCGGAGGCGGGGGTCGGGGCCCGCCGGCGTCCCGGGCGCCTCTCCGTCAGGTCACCGGGCAGACGTCGGTGAGGCGGCAGATGATCGAGCGGGAGCCGATGTAGATCGGGACCTTCTGGTGGACCCGCTCGGGCTGCACCTCGAGGAGGAGGTGCTCGCCGTCGGTGCAGACGCCGCCGGCGTCCCGGGCGATGAAGCCCATGGGGTTCGCCTCGAAGAGGAGGCGGAGTTTCCCCTCCTTGCCCGGGAGGCACGGGTAGCAGTAGACGCCGCCGTAGGTGAGAACCTGGTGAAAATCGGCGACAAACGCACCCGAGTACCGGAGCTTCCCGCCGTCCCGCTCGATCCCCTCGATGAACCGGCAGTGCGCGCTGCTCCAGCTCGGCCAGCCGCCACCCGAGCCGTAGAGCTTCCCCTCGGGCATCCGGACGTTCTCGCGCAGGAGGTGGAAAGCGCCCCCTTCCGCCTGCGCGAAGACCTGGACCCCCTCGCCGACGCTGAGGGTGAGGGTGGTCATCGGGCCGTAGAGGAGGTAGAACGCGGCCTTCAGCCGGTCGCCCGGCTGGAGGACCGGCCCGTCGAAGATCCCGACGATCGTCCCGACCGCCAGGTTCACCTTCACGAGCGACGAGCCGTCGAGCGGGTCCATCACGACCCCCATGTTCGTCCGGGCACCCGGGAACCGGCAGATCTCCGCCTGCTCCTCGGACGCGAACTCCTTCACGAGCCCCGAGGCCTCCAGGACCCGGGTCATGTGCCGGTCCGCCCAGACGTCCATCGCGGCCTGCTCCTCGCCCGAGACGTTCTCGGTCCCGACGTAGGCCTGGTTCGAGATGAACGCGGAGCGGATCGGCGTCGCCTGGTCGGCGATCAGCTCGATCAGGTCCTTGAGGTCGTGCGAGGCCCCCGTGCCGTCGAGGTACTCGCGGAGCGTGACCATGCTCTGCCCTCCTACGCGGCGGGGGCGTCGAGGAGGGCCGCGGCCTCTTCCACGGATTTTTCCTCGACCGTGATCGCGTAGATGGCGTTGCACATGGCCACCGCGGCCGAGAGCGACTTCTGGTGGATGTTCCGGCCGGTCGCGTTCCCGGCCGCGCCGCCGGTGTGGATCTGGTCGTAGAGCCCGGCCAGGAACTTCTTCTCGTCCGTGGACGAGCCGCCGGCGCAGACCACCCGGGTGCGCCCGGCGGCCCTTGTCGTCTCGCGCAGGAGCACCGCGGAGTCGGTCCCCTCTCTCTTGGGTGCGTTCACCTTGACGAAGTCCGCCCCGAGGGCCGCGGCCACCCCGGCGGCCCCGGCGATCAGGTGCGGGTCCTTCTCGTCCTTGACGGCCGCGCCCCGGGGATAGATCCAGAGGACGACCAGCAGCCCGGCGCGGTGGGCCTCCACGATCGCCTGGGCCGCCTCGCGGAGCATCTGCGCCTCGAAGGTCGAGCCCAGGTAGACGGTGTACCCGACGGCCGCGATCCGGAGGCCCGTGCATTCGCGGAACTTCACGACCTGCTTGACCGACCAGAGGGCCCCGGAGAGGGGGTCCTGCTGGGCCGTCTTGACCAGGTGCGTCTTGGAGTTGAGCTTGACCAGGTACGGGACGTTCGGGTAGTCCATGCCGTACCGGGCGATGAGGCCGAGCTGGGTCGCGAAGACCCCGATCCGGGCCTGGTCCGCGATCCTGAACAGGTGCTCGGGGTCCGCGTCGTCGTCGTGGATCCCCTCGCCGTAGAAGTCGTCGTTGAGGTGCTCGAACTTCTGGTCGCCGGCGAAGAGCATCAGCCGCCCGCTGTCGCGGGTGACCAGCCGGTAGTTCGCGATGTAGGTCTCCCGCGCCTTGTCGGGGACGTCCCCGGGGACCAGGACCGGATCACTGACTGCCATGAATTACCTGTGGCCCCGGGAGGAAAAAAGGGTTCCCCGTCGCGGTGAGGTCAGCCCGGGGGGACCGGGTCCGGGTTCGACGCGTCGATCTCGATCTCGAGCACCCCGTGCTTGAGCCGGGTGCGGACCGAGCCGGGGTCGCACGGGGGGAGCGGGGCCGCCGTGTGGTACCGGCGCCCCCCCTCCTGGGCGAAGACCTGGAGGGTCCGCCCGGTCATCCCCACCCGGATGTTCTCGGGCGCGACGCCCGGGAGCTCGGTGACCACCACGACCTTGTCATCGATCCTGGTGACCTCGGGCACCTGCTCGATCACCTCCTCCGCCTGGCCGGGGCCGTAGAGCACCTTGATGATGACCGCCATCGGCACCCGTCCCTCCGCGTCCGCCAGCCTGCGGCGCAGGAGGCGCCCGATCAGCTCGCGGACCAGGGCCTCGATCTCGTGCTCCTCGTGGTCGTGCTCGTGGGTGCTCATCCCGGGTTCCCGTTCTACTTCGGCTTCTCCAGACGCTCCTTCAGGGCGGCGGTCTTCTCGCGGATGGCGACGAAGTCCTTCTTCCGGGCGAAGACCGCCCGGCGCAGATCGTCCGCGGCTCCACCGAGGTCGTCCGCGGCGCCAGCCCCCTGGGCGACGAGCTCGGCCCGGCGGACCACCGCCATCGCCTCCTCGAGGACCGACCGCTGCTCGCCGCCGAACATCATCTCCCATGCCTGTCGCTCCGATGCCTCGATGGCGTCGCGGTCGAGCGAGGCCTTGATCCGGTCGAGCCCGGTCTCGAAGTGGGCCTTCGTCAGCCGTATGTTCGCGGCGGCGTCGGTCCGCTCCTGTTCTGTCCTATCGCCCATCAGGGAGATAAATTCACGCATCGCGGCGAGCTTCGCCTCCCTGACCAGCGCCTCGATGTCCGCCCCGACGAACCCCTCGGTCCGCGCGACCAGGTCGTCGAGCTCGATGTCGCCCGCGAGCAGGTCGCCGGCCTGGCCCAGGTAGACCTCGAAGATCTTCTTCCGGCCGTCCTCGTCGGGGGGCGGCACGTAGACATGGCGGTCGAGCCGCCCGGGCCGGAGCAGCGCCGTGTCGATCATGTCCGGCCGGTTGGTGGCGGCCAGCACGACCACGTTCTTGAGCTCCTCGAGCCCGTCGAGCTCGGTGAGTATCTGGCTGACCACCGACTCGGTGACGTGCGAGGAGCCCACGTACGAGCCCCTGACCGGCACCAGGGCGTCCACCTCGTCGAAGAAGACGATCGACGGGGCGGCCTGGCGCGCGCGCCGGAAGATGTCGCGGACCCCCTTCTCGGACTCGCCGACCCACTTCGAGAGGAGCTCGGGCCCCTTGATCGAGATGAAGTTCGAGTCGGACTCGTTCGCGACGGCCTTGGCGAGCAGGGTCTTGCCAGTGCCGGGCGGGCCGAAGAGGAGGACCCCCTTCGGGGCCTCGGTCCGGAGCTTCTCGAAGACGTCGGCGTACTTGAGCGGCCACTCGACCGTCTCCCGGAGCTCGGCCTTGACGTCCTCGAGCCCGCCGACGTCGGCCCACGTCACGTCGGGGACCTCGACGAGCACCTCGCGCATCCCCGAGGGGTCGACGTACTTGCGGGCCTCGGTGAAGTCGGCGTCCGTCACCTCCAGGTCGTCGAGCAGCTCGGCCGGGATCTCCTCGTCGGCCTTGATGGAGGGGAGCACCCGTCGGAGGGCGTGCATCGCGGCCTCCTTGACCAGGAGCGCGATATCCGCCCCGACGAACCCGTGCGTGGTCTCGGCGTAGTCGTGGACCCGGTTGTTCTCGACGATCTCCTTCGAGAGCGGGACGCCGCGGGTGTGGATCTTGAAGATCTCCTCGCGCCCCTTGGTGTCGGGGATCCCGATCTCGATCTCACGGTCGAACCGCCCGCCGCGACGGAGGGCGGGGTCGATCGCGTCGGGGATGTTGGTCGCCCCGATCACCACGACCTGCCCGCGCCCCTTGAGCCCGTCCATCAGGGCCAGGAGCTGGGCGACGACGCGCCGCTCGACCTCGCCCTTGGTGTCCTCGCGCCGGGGAGCGATCGCGTCGAGCTCGTCGATGAAGATGATCGCGGGCGCGTTCTCGGTGGCCTCCTCGAAGACCTGCCGGAGGTTGCCCTCGGACTCGCCGTAGTACTTCGACATGATCTCGGGGCCCGAGATGGTGAGGAAGTGGGCATCGACCTCGTTCGCGACGGCCTTGGCGATCAGCGTCTTGCCGGTGCCGGGCGGGCCGTACAGGAGCACGCCCTTCGGCGGGGTGATCCCGAGCCGCTCGAAGATCTCGGGGTGGCGGAGCGGGAGCTCGATCATCTCGCGCACCTGCTCGAGCTCGCGCCCGAGCCCGCCGATGTCCTCGTAGTGGACGTCGGTCCGCTCGCCCCTCTCCTTCTCTTCCTTCGGCTCGTACGGCGTCTCCTTGAGCTCGATCACGGTCTCGTCGGCGACGATGGCGATGCCCTTCGGGGCCACCTTCGCGATGACGAAGGTGAGCGGGTTGCCGATCACGTCGACGCGCAGGGTCTGCCCCTCGGTGACCGAGCGGCCCCGGAGCAGGCGCTTGAGGTACTGCTCGCCGCCGACCAGCCGGATCGGCTGGGTCGGCTGGATCACGACCCGCTTCGCGACGGCGGCCTGCACCTTGTGTATCCTGACCTGCTCGTCGACGCCGGTGCCGGCGTTGCCGCGGGTGTTGCCGTCGATCCGGAGGATCGCGCGGCCCGAGTCCTCGGCGAAGCCCGGCCAGACGATCGCGTTCGCCTTCCGCTTCCCGACGATCTCGATGACGTCCCCCGAGACGAGCCCGAGCGACCGCATCACGTCGATGCTCACCCGTGCGATGCCGCGTCCCGCGTCCTCGCGGGCCGCCTCCTTTACCGTGACATTCAGGTAACCGTTCTCTTTTGTCATGTGAACCTCCTTCGAATTCCGTGAGATTTACCTAAAGTTAGTGATACAAAGTATATAAATATTTCCTAAACCCTTTTCAATGGCCAGGCTGCCCTCGCCGGTGCCCGGCGCGGATTCGTGTCTCCCCGGAGCATAATAACCTGTCGGTCACGGGGCGCGCGGCCGGGCGTCCCGCCCGCCGGCCCCCGTACCCCCGGAGGGGAGGGCCGCCGGGCCGCCCATGGGAGGAAAAATGGCCGCGACTGCCCCCCGGGGAGCGCCGTCGGCCGGTAACAATGAGATAATATATGCAGGCACCCGAGAGAAAGGTACTCAGGAGATCCATGCGATGATTGATATACCAGGGGCCGTGGAGGCGGGCAGCACCGCCCTGGAGGCGGCGATGGCGGCGCTCGCCGGCCCGCTCGCCTACGAGGAGACGGCCTATCACCTTCCCATCTCGTTCGCGGTCACCGGCGAAGCGGTGTCCGACGCGGACTCGGCGCGGGCGGCCTGGTCCGCCTCGGCCAGAAACCCGCTCGTGGCCTGGGAGTGCGTCGTGGCCGGCCGCACGGCTGCAACCGGCCCCGCGGGGGGAGCGTTCACCGGGTTCATCCCCGACGCCGAGATCCGGAAGCTCGGGTACTCGCTCGTCGACGGCTCGATCCTGGGGCTCTGCCTGATCGTCGGTACGCCCCGGCACCGCGAGACCGCCCCCGCCCTCTGCCGGGAGCTGCAGGAGAAGTACATGCTGACCTTCCTCGCTGGCCCGGTCGTCCCGATGCTCCAGGAGGCGAACGTCCGGGTCGGGCTCGAGTACCGGCTCGTCCCCCTCGGCCCGGCGCCGTCGCACGGCGTCCACTTCGCCGACATCCTGGCGCGGGTCGCGATGATGTTCGGCGGGGTCGCGCCCGGGGACGCGGCGCGTCTCCTCGCGTACGCGGCCGAGCGGGCGAAGGCGATGGTGATCGTCTTCCCCGATCTGACAGACGAGGAGGTGGCCTGCGTCGACGCGCTCCGGATGCTCGGGGTGCCGGTCCTCCACACCGGCGGCTACTCCGGCGGCGAGTGGGTCGCGACCGGGGGACAGGACGCGGTCCGGACCGGGATGGACCTGCTCGGGATCCGGGTCACGGTGACCGCGATCCCGATCCCGATGGGCTGCTCACCCGCGTTCGAGGGCAAGTCGATCCGCAAGGAGGAGATGTACGTGGAGTTCGGCGGCAACCGGTCACCGGCCTTCGAGCTTCTCAGGATGAGGGACCCGGGCGAGGTCGAGGACGGCAGGGTGAACGTGATTGGCCCCGAGGTCGAGGACCTCCGCGAGGGCTCGGCCGTACCGCTCGCGATCCTGGTCGACGTGGCCGGGAAGAACTTCCGGAAAGACTACGAGCCCGTGCTCGAGCGCCGGATCCACAACTTCGTCAACTACGGCGAGGGCTCCTGGCACACGGCCCAGCGCGACCTGATCTGGGTCCGGCTCTCGAAAGAGGCGGTCAGGAACGGGATCCGGATCGAGCACCTGGGCAAGCTCCTCGCCGCCAAGTTCCGGATGGACTTCCCCGACCTGCTCGACGCCGTCCAGGTGACGCTCGTCACGGACGGTGCCGAGGTCGAGCGGCTGAAACAAGAGGCCGAGGCCGTCTACGAGGAGCGGGACGCCCGGGTCCGCGGGATGCGCGACGACGACGTGGACGTCTTCTACTCGTGCACGCTCTGCCAGACCTTCGCGCCCGACCACGTCTGCGTGATCACGCCCGAGCGCCCCGCGCTCTGCGGGGCCATCTCCTGGCTCGACGGGAGGATCGCACACGAGATCTCGCCCGCCGGCGCGAACCAGCCGGTCCTGAAGGAGGGGCTGCTCGACCGGGACGGGGGCGAGTTCGAGGGGGTGAACCGCTTCGTCAGGAAGGCCTCGCACGGCGCGGTCGAGCGGGTCCGGCTCTACTCGGTGGTGGAGTACCCGATGACCTGCTGCGGCTGCTTCGAGGCGATCGCGCTGGTGCTGCCCGAGGTGAACGGGATCATGGTCGTGAACCGGGAGTACAAGGGCGAGACCCCGTCCGGCATGACCTTCTCGACCCTGGCCGGCACGATCGGCGGCGGGGCGCAGACCCCGGGCTTCGCCGGGATCTCGAAGGGCTATCTCCTCTCGGACCGGTTCCTCCAGGCCGAGGGCGGGATCGAGCGGCTGGTCTGGATCCCGGCGGCCCTCAAAGAGGAGCTCGGCCCCCGGCTCAGGGCGAAGCTCGAGGAGAAGGGCCTCGCCGACCTCTTCGCGAAGATCGCGACCGAGGAGGAGGCGACCACCATCGAGGAGCTGATGGTGTACCTCGAGCAGGTCAACCACCCGGCGCTCGGGATGAAGGAGCTCTTCTAGGGGTGCCTCATGGGATACGACGCACACACGGACTGGAGCGGGACGATCGACCGGGTCCAGCTCGGCGCCACCAGGTCCGAGGGGGGGACCCGCTCGGTCTCCTACAGGCTCGGCGGGAACACGGGCCTCCCGTTCGTCGAGCCTCACGAGGGCCTCGTTTGCCCCCTGGTGGCCTACGAGATCTGCGACGACCCGGTCTACTGGCCGGCGCTCGTGCTCGACCGGCTCGGCGACACGGTGGAGGACCTCGCGCTCTGGACGCGGACCGCCGAGACCGAGCTCGGGGCCGACCTGGTCCGGCTCTACCTGACCTCGACGAAGCGGCGCGGGTTCGACGACTTCGCGGCGATCGGGACGGTGGTCGAGACGGTGCTGGCCTCGACTCCCCTCCCCCTGGTGGTGGAGGGGCCGAACGAACCCGCGATCGAGTCCGAGGCCTTCCGGCGGATCGGGGAGGCCGGCGAGGGCGAGCGGCTCCTGCTCGGGACGGCCGAGGCCACCCGCTACCGCTCGGTGGCGGCGGCCGCGCTCGCGTACCACCACGGCGTCATCGCCCAGTCCCCGATCGACGTGAACCTGGCCAAGCAGCTCAACATCCTCCTCCGCGAGATCGGCGTGCCCCACGACCAGATCGTGATCGACCCGTACACCGGGGCGCTCGGCTACGGGTTCGAGTACTCCTACTCCGCGATGGAGCGGATCCGCTACGCCGCCCTGAAGGGGGACGCGGACCTCGCGATGCCGATGATCTCGTCCGCGATCGACTCGCTCGCGATAAAAGAGGTCCGCGACGCCCCGCCCGGCGAGGAGCACCGGACCGCCGTCGCCTGGGAGGTGACCACCGGCCTCTCGGCAGCCGTCGCCGGCGCGGCGGTGGTCTGCGTCCGCCACCCCGACTCGGTGGCGCCGCTGAAGGCCGCGATCGCGGCCACCTGGGGGGGGTCCTGATGGCCCTCAAGGCCCTCGACATCTACAAGCTCCTGCCCAAGAAGAACTGCAAGGAGTGCGGGGTGCCGACCTGCCTGACGTTCGCGATGAAGCTCGCCTCGGGCAAGGCCGACATCGAGCTCTGCCCGTACCTCGACGACGAGGCGAAAGCCGTGCTCGGCGCCTCGACCCGCCCCCCCATCCGGCTCGTGAAGGTCGGGGTCGGGGAGCGCTCGTTCAGGGTCGGCGACGAGTTCGTCTTCTACCGGCACGAGAAGACGTTCTACCACCAGCCGGGGCTCGTCTTCCGGGTCTCGGACACCTGGGACGAGCCGACCATCACCGGCGTGGTCCACGAGGTCCGCGACTACAAGCTGACCCGCGTCGGCCAGGACCTGGTCCTGAACGGGATCGCGATCGCGAACGACTCGGGCGACCCGGGAACGTTCGCCCGGGCGGTCGAGACCGTCGAGGCGAACGCCAACCTCCCCGAGGTCCTGATCGCCGCGGAACCGGCGGCGCTCGAGGCGGCCCTCGTCCACTGCGGCTCGTTCCACCCGCTCCTGGACGGGGCGACGGCGGAGAACGCGGAGGCCGTCTGCGCGCTCGCGAAGAAGCACGGGGCCCCGCTCGTGGTCCGCGCGCCGGACTTCGAGCCTCTCGTCGCGCTCGTCCAGCGCTGCACCGCGCTCGGCGTCCAGGACATCCTCCTCGACCTGGACGCCCCGACCCCGGCCGAGTTCGTCAAGCGCTCCTCGGCCGTCCGGCAGCTCGCGATCGCCCGGGCCGTGCCCGAGCTCGGCTACCCGGTCTACTACGACTGCTCCCGGGCTGGCGAGCTGGCGGGGGCCGCGCTCGCGCTCGGTATCCTGAAGTTCGGCTCGGTCCTGGTGACCGGCCCGCTCCCGCGCCCCGGGACGGTCGCCGCGCTCACCCTCCGGCAGAACATCTACACCGACCCCCAGAAGCCGATCCAGATGACCCCCGGGCTGTACCGGGTCGGGAACCCCGGCCCGGAGGCCCCGGTGCTGCTGACCGTGAACTTCTCGCTCACCTTCTTCACGCTCCAGGGCTACCTCGAGGCGACCCGGGTCCCGTGCTTCATGCTGATCGTGGACACGGAGGGGCAGTCCGTCCTCACCGCGGTGGCGGCCGGCAAGCTCTCGGAGACGGTGGTCGCCGAGGCGCTCAAGACCTTCGAGGTGGCGGACGCGGTCAAGCACCGGACGGTGATCATCCCCGGGTACGCGGCCCCGCTCTCGGGGGCGATCGAGGACGCGACCGGGTGGAAGGTGATGGTCGGCCCGCGGGACGCGGCCGACATCGGCGGGTTCCTCGAGACAGAATGGAAGGGATAGATGCCGGTCGTCACCTTCCTCCCGAGTTACCGCAAGATCGAGGTCACCGCCGGGACCACCGTCCTGGACGCGGCCCGGCGGGCCGGGCTCCAGATGAACGTGGTCTGCGGCGGCATCGGCAAGTGCGGCAAGTGCATCGTGTACGTGAAGTCCGGCCGGGTCGAGTTCGACCGGCAGAAGTACGGCCGGTTCTTCACGCCGGGCGAGCTCGGGCGCGGGGCCTGCCTGGCCTGCGTGACCGGCGTGGTCTCGGACATCGACGTGACCGTCCCCGAGGGCTCGCTGATCCAGGAGCAGAAGATCCTGATCGAGGGGCTCGACATCACCACCGCGTTCCGCCCCTCGGTCCTGAAGTACCACGTCACCCTCTCGCCCCCGACCCTCGAGGACCCGTCCCCCGACCTGAACCGGCTCCTGGACGCGATCCACCGGGCCCAAGGCCCCCCGCCCGAGAAGATCTTCGCGCCGCTCGGCGTGCTCAGGCGGATCCCGGAGATCCTCCGGTCGGCCGAGTGGGACGTGACCGCGACGGTCGGGCTCCAGCCCCCGGGCAAGTACTGGCTGCTGAACGTCGAGGCCGGCGACACCTCGGGCCGGCTCTTCGGGGCCTCGATCGACCTGGGCACGACCACGGTGGTGGCCTATGTCTGGGACCTCATCTCCGGGAAGGTGGCGGGGATCGCCTCGAACTACAACCGCCAGATCTCCTGCGGCGAGGATATCCTCTCCCGCGTCAACTTCGGCCGGAGGTCGGGTCTCACCAAGCTCCAGGCGCTCGCGGCCGAGTCGATCAACACCGCGATCACGAACGCGGCGAACCACGCCAGGATAGACCGCGACGACATCTACGAGGTGATGGTGGCCGGCAACACGGTGATGACCCACATGCTGCTCGGGATCGACCCCGCCTACATCATCTCCGAGCCGTACGTCCCGGTGGTCCGCCGGTCGATCAACACGGCGGCCTCGAACCTGGACCTCTCGGTCGCCCCGACGGCCGGCGTCTTCGCGTTCCCGGCCGTCTCGGACTTTATCGGGGGCGACATCGTGGCGGACGTGCTCGCCTGCGGGATGGGGGCGAGCGACGAGGTCTCCCTGATGATCGACATCGGCACGAACTTCGAGGTGGTGCTCGGCAACAACGAGTGGATGTTCTCGTGCGCGGGGGCCGCGGGCCCGGCGCTCGAGGGCGGCGAGGTGCTCTTCGGGATGCGGGCGAACCCCGGCGCGATCGAGCAGGTCACGGTCGACCCCGTGACGCTCCGGCCGGGCTGGAGGACCATCAACGGGATCAAGCCGAAGGGGATCTGCGGCTCGGGGCTGATCGACCTCCTCGCCGAGCTCCTCACCAGCTGCGTGATCGACCGGACCGGGATGATCGACACCACGATCGACCATCCACGCATCCGGCAGGGCGATCACGCGGCGGAGTACGTGGTCGCGTTCGCGAACGAGGCCGGGATCGAGAAGGACCTGGTCGTGACCGAGAACGACGTCAAGTCCCTGATCATGTCCAAGGCCTCGGTGCTGGCGGCCTGCCAGGTACTGATGAACGTGGCCGGGATCACGCACTCGGAGATCGGGACGGTCTTCTTCTCGGGCGGGTTCGGGAACTATATCAACAAGCAGAACGCGATCACGATCGGCCTGATCCCCGAGGTCCCGCTCGACCGGATCAAGAACATCGGGAACGGGGCGATCAACGGCGCGAACATCGCCCTGATCAACCGCGACGAGCGGCGGACGCTCGACGTGATCGCGGACAACATCGCCTACGTGGAGCTGAACGCCGAGCCCTCGTTCATGGAGGAGTACACCTCGGCCTCGTTCCTGCCGCATACCGACCTCGGGCGGTTCCCCGGGGTCTCCGCGATGCTCAGCCAGTGCCGGATCCGGGCGCACGCGAACGGCATCCGGAAGACGGAGGCCTGACGATGGCACGGTTCATCGCGCCGACCGCCGGCCGGGCCACCGGTGTCGGCGGGCTCCCGCACGCCGACCCGGCCCGGGCGGTGGACGGGGTGCTGGCGGCCTTCCCCGAGGTGCCGTACGGCCCGGGCCTCCCGAACCTGGGGCCGTGCGAGCAGATCGTCTGGAACGACGCCGCCGTCCTTCCCGGCCTGGAGGTGGTCGAGGGCCGGCTCGTGGTCGACCTGGAGGCCGACCACGCGGAGGCGATGGAGGAGGTCTACGTGGCCTTCGTCGAGAACGACGCGTCGGCGTTCGCGCCGACGCCCGGGACCTACTCGGGCCTCCTGGAGCTGGTCTCCCGCGACCTCTCCGGCGCCGTCCTGGTGAAGGGCCAGGTGACCGGCCCGGTCACCGTGGGGATGCAGGTGGTCGACCGGACCCGGCGCCCGGTTCTCTACGACGAGGGCTACGCGGACCTGCTCGGCAAGGCCCTCGCGCTCCGGGCCCGCGCAGTCGAGGGGGCGCTCGCGGCGACGGGCGCCCCGGAGACGCTCGTGGTCCTGAACGAGCCGTACTGGGCGAGCCTGGGGTCGACCGTGGTCCCGGTCCAGGACGAGACCGTCCGGGCCGCGGTCCAGGATATCGCGAGCCAGGTGGAGGGAGGGCTCGGGATCCACTGCTGCTCGAACACGGACTGGGGGTTCGTGATGGACCTGGACCCGGCCGTGCTCTCGATCGACGCCCACCAGACGGCCCGGGAGTTCCTGCTCTACGCCGAGCAGGCGGCGGCGTTCCTGGAGCGCGGCGGGATCGTGGCCTGGGGGATCGTGCCGGCCGACGCCCGGCTCTTCGCGGAAGAGACGGAGGGCACGCTCGCCAGGAGGATGGCCGCCGTCCGCGAGGGACTCGCCGAGTACGTCGACCCGGACCTGCTCGTCCGCCAGTCGCTCGTCACCCCGACCTGCGGGATCAAGTTCGCGACCGAGGAGGAGGCCGACCGGATCCAGAGGATCACGGCGGCGGTGGCCCGTGCCTGGCGGGAGGGGGCCTGATGGCGCCCCCGTTCCGGGTCGCGCTCTCCGGCAAGGGGGGGACCGGCAAGACCACGACGGCCGCGCTGCTGATCGACGCCCTGCGGCGGGCCGGCGAGACGCCGGTCCTGGCGGTCGACGCGGACCCGAACGCGAACCTGCACGAGGCGCTCGGGATGGTCGTGACAGAGACGCTCGGGTCGATGCGCGAGGAGGCGTTCACCCGCTCGATCCCGGCGGGGATGTCGCGCCACGCCTACGTCCGGCTCCGGTTCCGCCAGGTGCTGGTCGAGGGCGAGGGGGTCGACCTGGTCGCGATGGGCCGGCCCGAGGGGACCGGCTGCTACTGCTTCTCGAACGACCTGCTCGCGGAGTGCCTGGCCGGCCTCCAGTCGGTCTACCCGTTCGTGGTGATCGACGCCGAGGCCGGGATGGAGCACATCGCCCGCGGGACGATCGGGGTCCCGGACGTTCTGCTGATCGTCTCGGACCCGGGCGCCCGCGGGATGCGTACGGCGACCCGGATCCGGGATATCGCGCTCTCGCTCGGGCTGCCGAAGGAGCGGATGTTCCTGGTCGTGAACCGGGTGCGGGCCGGGGCGGCCGACGTGGGGGGCGAGCCGGTGCCGCTGATCGTCGAGGTGCCGGCCGACCCGGCGGTCGAGGAGGCCGACCTGGCGGCCCGGCCGATCGTCTCGATCCCGGACGACAGCCCGGCGAGACTCGCGATCGAGGCGCTCGCCGCCCGGATCGTCGAGATGGCCCGGGGCCGCTGAGGCGTCCTGGCCACACTACTTTTATCTGCCTCACGGCGAGATGTACTGGGGTTGGACGCGCCGTTGTGGCTTAGCGGTATAGCGGCTGATTCGTAATCAGCAGGTCGGGGGTTCGATTCCCTCCAACGGCTCTATGGACAATTGTTTAACCATCTAATACAATTAAGCAATTTTATTTAACCATTTCACCTGCGTATGCTGCTGCACGCGGAAGTGCACGTCCATCAATGAATCCTGTCATCTATCCTTCGGCCCCGGTTGTCGATCATCCGAGTTCAGATACATGTTCTGCCGGTCACAGGCGGTGCGGAAGTATCGGGTACACAACCAGCGGCTGGAACGGGATACAGATAACGCATTCATCGCGCTCCCTGTCCGCCGCGGACCATGATCGGCGCCCCTCGGAAAGGATGATGTCGGAGGGGGGTGAACCCTCTTCGATCGAGATCCTCGATCACGGGGAAAGACACGGGTGATGCGCGTGGACACGGTGGACGGACTCCAGGAACAGTTCGGCAGGATCCTCGACCTGCTTGATGATCGTGCGCCGCGGGGGCAGTCGGTCTCCGAGATCGCCCGGACGCTGGAGATGAGCCGGAACTCCGCGGCCAAGTATCTCGACATCCTCGCCGCAATCGGGTCCGTGCGGCTCGAGCGGTTCGGGCGCTCGAAGCTCTATCACTTGTCCTCCCATATCCCGTTCACGGATCTCTTCGATCGCCTGCCGAATGCGATCGTGATCCTGGACGGCGACCTGAAGGTCCTGATGGCGAATGCGAGCTTTCTCTCCACGCTTGGCATCCGCCAGGGTCGAACCCTGGTCGGCACCCCACTCCTCGACCTCGATCTCCCGGTCCTCGCCGAGGCAATGGTTCAGCGGAATATCGAGCGGATCCGCGATGGCAGCCAGCACCTCGAGATCATGGAACTGATCGACGAGAAGACGGACCGTATCTATTCTGTCGAGTTCGCGTCCGTGGTCTCGCCGGTGGCCGGGCCGGGGATCATGGTCAGCCTCCGGGATCTTACGGCGACCCGGAAGGCCGATACGGCACTCAGGAACGCGGAGCGGAAGGTCGCGACCCTCTTCGAGACGGTCCCTTCCGGGATCATTATCTTCGCTGCTGACGGCACCATCCTCAACGCGAACCCCGCGTCGCTCGCGATCCTCGGGCTCACGAGGTTCGAGCAGCTCTCGACCGTGAACGTATTCGCTCTCCCCTGCGTGCCGGCCACGCTCGAGGAGCTGATCGCGCGGGGACGCACGGCCGAGATCGAGCTGGCCTTCGCCTTCGACCGTCTGCGCGAGGAACGGGTGCTGACATCGAGGTCGGGGGTAGCCTACTTCAACGTCGTCTTCACGCCGATCCCCCGGGAGGGGGACGACCGACCGGACGAGTTCGCGATTCTCTTCAAGGACATCACCCGCGATCGGCAGGAACGAAAAGACCTGACATTCCGGGAGACGCGGTACCATGGTTTCTTCGAGGACATCTGCAACGGCGTCATCATCCTCGAGCGGACCGGTCCTGAAATGTTCATTTTCAAGGACCTGAACCGGGCGGCCGAAGGGTTCCTGAGGGTCAGAAAGGAGGACCTCGTTGGCAGGCCTGTTCTCGACGTCTTCCCCGATCTCGACAATCCCGCAAGCCAGATGATCGTCCAGCGGGTCCTCGAGACGGGAACGTCGGCGTTCCTCCCTCCGATCCGCTACCGAAAGGACCAGGATCTCTGGGTCTGGCATTATATCTTCACTCTCCCCTCGGGCGAGCTCGCCTCGTTCATGATTGAGATCTCGGGGGAGATGCGAACCGGCGCACACCCGTTCGCGACAGCGGATCATCCTCACCCGCCCGGGCTCCTTCCCGCCTCGAGCCCCGACCCTATCGCCTGAACGGCTGTACAAATACATTCGCGGGGAGCCGACCGGGTGCCGTCGTCTATTTAAGTTCGCCCAATCGTTGCTCAGCAATAAACCGTGCCTTTATGGGTGATCCGTTTTTCAATTAATCAAGCGCCAGAAGCGAGGAACGGAATGAAGGTAGCAGTGATTGGTGGAACCGGGGGACAGGGGCTCGGCATCGCTGCCCGGTTCGTGCAGGCGGGCCAGGACGTGATCATCGGGTCGCGCACGGTCGATAAGGCCGAAGCGGCCGTGGCGAAGGTCAAGGAACTGCTCCCGGTCGCGGAGAACGTCCGGGCCATGGCGAACCCGGACGCGGCCGAGGAGGCCGATGTCCTGGTCCTGACCGTGCCGCTCGCGGCGCAGAAGGACACGCTCGTCTCGATCAAGGAGGGGGCGGCAGGAAAACCCCTACTCGACGCGACGGGACCGCTCGAGTCGGCCATCGGCGGCTCGGCGACCAAGTGCCTGTACCTGCCCGAGGGGTCGGCCGCGCAGCGCGCGCAGGCCATCCTGCCGGACGCAAAGGTGATCTGCGCGTTCAACAACATCAGCCAGACCTGGTTCATGCAGCTTAACGAGGAGATCGACTGCGACTGCCTGATCTGCGGCGACGATAAGGACGCCAAGGCGCAGGTGACGCCGCTGATCGAGATGATCCCGGGCGTCCGGGTGATCGACTGCGGCGCTCTCGAGCGCGCAAGTATCATCGAGAAGATTACACCGCTGCTGATCGGCCTGAACATCCGGAACAAGTGCCAGTTCGGCGGCATCCGGATCACCGGCCTGGACAAGGGCCGCGTCTGCTAGGACCACTACTCGACCACGACAGTACACGGAGGTATCAACCATGGGAAGACTTGATGGAAAGGTAGCAATCGTGACCGGAGCCAGCTCCGGGATGGGCGAGGCGATCACGAAGCGCTTCGCGAAGGAGGGCGCCACCGTCCTCGCCATCGCGCGCAGGAAGGAGAAACTGCAGGGGGTCATCGACGAGATAACCGCTCAGGGCGGCAAGGCTGTCGCCGTCTCCGGCGATGTCACCAACCAGGCGGACGTCGAGAACGTTGTGAAGACAGCCGTGGAGCAGTACGGCAAGCTCGATATCGTCGTGAACAACGCCGGCCTGATGGATAACATGGCCCCCGTGGAGCGGATCCCGGACGAGATGTTCGACAACGTCATCGACGTCAACCTGAAAGGGCCGTTCCGGATGTTCCGGGCCGCGATCCCGGCCATGCTGAAGAACCCCGACAACCCCAAGTACCCGGCCGGTTTCGGAAAGGGGGCCTTCGTAACCGTGGCGTCGGTGGGCGGGCTGCGCGGGGCGATCTCCGGGCCGGCCTACACGGCGTCGAAGCACGGCGTGGTCGGCCTGGCCAAGAACGTCGCCTTCATGTACGCCAAGAAGGGCATCCGGTCCAACATCATTGCCCCGGGCGGTGTCGCCACCGAGATGGCTGCCGCCATGACGGGCTGGGACCCGGAAGGGGTGGGCATCTGCACCTCGGGCAATGCCGAATGCAATCCGCGGACCGGAGCGCCCGGGGAGATCGCCGAGCTGGCGCTCTTCCTGGCCTCGGACGAGTCGAGCCTGATCAACGGCGCGACGGTGACGGCCGACGCCGGCTGGTGTGCGCAGTAACCGGGCAGGTGCGGGACGGATGAACAGGAAGTAACAGATCCAAGGAGAGTGAAAGAGATGAGAGGATGGCAATTTGAGCGGACGCACAAGCCGCTGGAACTGGTCGAGAAACCCGATCCCGTTGCGACGGAAGATAATGTCGTAATCAAGGTCATGGCCTCCGGGCTCTGTCACTCGGACGTGGGCGCGCTCGAGGACGAGAAGTGGATGGCCCTGATGAGCACCCCGCTCTTCATCGGGCACGAGTACGCCGGCGTCATCACCGAGGTCGGCGAGGATGTCACGAAGTTCAAGGTGGGTGACAGGGTCGGCTGCTGCCCCATGCCCACCGAGAAGCATGGGTTCCTCGGAGGCTACGGACGCGACGGCGGGTACGCCACGATGTCGACGGCGCCGGAGGAGGCGCTCGTGCCGATCCCCGAGGGCGTGACCTGGGCCCAGGCTGCCGCGGCCACGGACGCGGGGATGACGTCCCACCACGCCGTCGTCGTGACGGGGGGCGTGAAAGCGGGCATGAAGGTTGGCATCATCGGCATCGGCGGGCTTGGCTCGATCGGCGCCCGTGTCGCCGTCCTGAAGGGAGCGGAGGTCTACGCTGCCACCCGGAGCCCAGAGGCGCAAAAGGAGGCGCTGAATCTCGGGTGCAAGGCCGTGTACACGAACATTCTCGAGGCGGCCAAGCACGACCTGGACGTCATCGTCGACTTCGCCGGTGCCGGCACGACGACCGCGGACGCCATCGAGGCGATCGGCAACATGGGCCGCGTGGTCCTGGTGGGGATGGCGAAACTCGAGACCACCATCAACACGATGCCCGTGATCATGAAACAGGTCACCCTGGTCGGCAGCCAGGGCGGCACCAAGGAGGACATCGCGGCCGTCTACGAGATGATGGCCTCGGGCGACCTCAAGCCGGAGATCATCGAGATCGGGTTCGAGGAGATCGCCGAGGGCCTGGAGAAGCTGCACCAGGGTGGCGTCAAGGGCCGGATGGTCGCCATGATGGACTGAGAGGGGAGCGCCTCTCTGTTTTTACGACGGGCGGGCGCGTGCCCGCGAATGGCCGCGCAGCACGGTCAGGGTCATGACGCTGGTGACGGGATCCCGCAACGTGGATCCCTCCCCCGCCGTTCTTTTGAGCATATTGCGGTTCTCAACCTTCTTCTTCACCCTGCCGGCGGCGTGAGGGAATCTAACCATGGCCATCCCGATTCCCTCCAACGGCTTGAAGGAGTAAATGTTGGGGTTCCCAAACGAATCGGGGCCCATTTACTAATTATTTCGTATATTCATTCAAACCCTGATAGCAGTTCCTCTTGTTCGGATGGTCGGCGCGCAGAGCGAGGAGGTCCGCATCTCCGTGGTCCGGCTTCGCTTCCCCGAATTCCATGCAGTGGTATCCGGGCAGGTGTATACCAGGATAGGAGAAGACCGCTACCGGTTCGAGAGCGGCGGTTTCACAACCATTCTCGCGACGGACGAACATGGGGTCGTCACCGAGTACGGAGACCTCTGGCGAGAGAGCCGAGCATACCGACGGGGGGTTCATCGTGGGCGGCGGTGCGGTCGTGGTCGCCGGCACGGGATCAGGCGATCTCGACCGGCCGCCCGACAAAACGGCCGTACCGCTCTGCGGCGGCGACGGTGGCGAGCCGCTCGCCCTCGTCGGGGGGGTCGAGGAAGCGGAGCGAGACCCGGACCGCATCCTTCGTGAACGTGCGTCTCCAGGTCCCTCTCACCCGGCCGTCGACAATGATGGGCAGGGCCAGGCCTTTGACCAGGCGCACCCGCCCGAGGTCCCGGCGGTCGATCGCGTGGGTCCGGTCCCGGTACCCGAGGATGAACTCGTCGTACGCCGGCAGGAGGGCGGCGAACGGCGACGCAGGGGCGCGGCCCGGGACCGCGTCCGCCCGCCGGGAGACGGGGCCGCCCGCGGTCCCGCGGTGGAGATCGGGGCCGGCGGCAGCGATGCCCGACCGGGCGTCGGCGGCCGTCAGGCCCGACCACCAGGCGAAGTCCTGCAGCGTGGCGGGGCCGTGGCTCGCGAAGTAGCACAGGGCGAGCTGTCCCAGCGCCGCCGTTCGGGCGACCGGTCCGGACCGGGGGACCCACTCGTCGAGGAGCACGAAGGTCTGCTGTGGGCCTTCCATGGGCCCGAAGCAGATCACCCCGTCGAGCCCGGCCCTGCCGAGGAGGTGGTATCCGCGCTGGCCGTCGGTGGCGATCCCCGCCGCCTCGAGGGACGAGAGCACGGCCCGGCGGGACAGGCGCCGCCCCCCCTCCAGCGTGCGTTCGAGGACCCGTTCGCACGCGGAGAAATCATCTTCGTCCAGGCCGAGCTGGCGGTACCGGGAGGCGCGGCCCGAGATCACGCGGGGAGCGAGGAGGGCGAGCATCCAGCGGACGTCCGCGGCGGCGACAAGGTGCAGGGTGCCCCGGAGCGCCCACGTGAGGACGATCCTCCGCCCGGCGATCGCCCGGTCGACGTCCTCCGCCCTGCTTCCCGGCAGGCGGAGGCCGACCGACCACCGGGCCCCTGCGTGGTCCTGCGCCTGGACGGCGCCCAGCCAGCCGACGACCTGCTCGGCCCCCGTGAACGACGTCGACGCGATCCGCTGGTTCCGGAGGCGGGCGAGCGCGATCTCGTTCGGTGTCATCATGGCGGTGTGCCCCAGGGCAGATGGCTTTCCTTTGCCTTATCAGGATCGGCGGATCGTCCCGTGCGCGGGGGACGGGTCATCCTGTACTTCAACCAGGTGACCTGGATCGCCGGCAACGAACCTGTCTCCGCGTTCGACTACAACGCCAACGGCCGTATCGACTACAACGACGCCGTCTGGCTCTTCAACCAGCTCTCCGTTTTCACCGGCACGAAGCGACCCGTGCCGCCGGGCTCGGCATGCTCTGGGTCGCGTTCGGCAATCCTCTCGTGATCTTCCAGGAGGTCATCCCGAACCTTCTCGCGCTGATCGGCGTCGTGATGCTCGGCCACGCGGTCCTCCTCCGCGCCCGCGGTGTTCACGGCAAGAAAGACGCCGTCAGCGGGCTCACCCTGATCACGGGCGCGGTCCTCCTCTCCATCTTTTCGATCGCCTTCGTGGACGTGCTGCTCCTCGTCATTCTGGTCTGGCTCGTCTCGAGCGCAGCGGTGACGCTCGTGCGGGTCGTCAGGTCCGGAGGGAAGCTCCCCCAGGGGGCTGCGCTGACTCTGAGTATCGAGGTCGCGTCGCTGTATCTCGCCTACCTGGTCATCGTCGACCCGGTCGGTTCCCTGAAGGTCCTGATCCTTCTCCTGGGACTGATCGCGACTCTCGCGGGCATGTTCCTCGTCGTCGACGGGTACGGAATGCGGAACGCGGCGAAGCTGATCAGGGCCGGGGTACGCTGAGCGGGATTCGGACCGGCTCGTATCCGGCCAGAACGCCCCGTCAACGCGGCCGGCGACCGTGGCGCCGAGAGTCTCACGCTACCCGTCGTCCCGGACGCCGGCGGTCACCAGCATGGCTTTCGGGACGTACGGGGGTCCGTCCCGGGACGTGCAGCGCGATGCAGCGAGGAAAAGATAGGGGACGGCTGCTCGATTGATCGCGTGAGGAATTCCTGGACTTCGCGATTGAGGTCCTGAGCGATCCGCGAAACCGAGGAGGGTGAGAGCGGGTCGATCCCCAGATGCGAGACGACCGCCTCGACCTTCCGGGTCGAGACGTCCTGGAGATACGATCCGGCGACCGCGTTCACCAGGGCCTTCTCGACCCGGGCATCGCGCTCCAAGACCCGCGTCTCAAACGGTCTCTCCCTGAACCGCGGTCCGGCCAGGACGCGATCGCCGTACGGGGTGACGGGTGTCCGGTCGCGAGCGCCATCCCGAAGCGCAGCCCGGGCCGGTGTCCGCTCGTGACGGTCAGCGCCGGCCTGCTGGAGCGCTTCGAGCCGCATCCCCGGGTTGGGAACCAGGTGATGACAGATCCCATCCCTCCCGATTGATCGGAAAGACGACTCTTCGGCGATCGATAACGGGATCGTGGACCTGTTTTTCGTCTCTCCAAACCCGGATCAAATCCAGGGGCATTCAGATTTTTATCACTTCTGGCACATCATTTCCCGCTAACTCGTGGCGGTAGTAAACTACTTCAAAAATTAAAAGAAAAACTTACGGTGCTCATGGCGTTTTCCCTGCCCACCAGCATCACCCCGCCAAAACGGATTCTCGTCATCTCGATCGTGGTCGGGGTCATCTCCGGCGTGGGGGCCCTTCTCTTCTTCGAAGGCATCAAGTGGGGAACCGCGTTCTTCATGGGGTATCTCCTGCAGTTCAGGTATCCGGAGGAAGGGCAGAGCGTTGCCGAGATCTCCCAGTGGTCCGCGCCACCTTCGCTCGCGCTCCTGCTTCCCATCCTGATCTTCGGGAGCCTCGTGACCGGGATCCTGGTCACGCGGTTCGCACCCGAGGCGGAAGGTCACGGTACCGACGCGGCGATCAGGGCATTCCACGGCGACGGCAGGATCCGGAGAAGGGTCCCGCTCCTCAAGGCGGTCACCGCGATTCTCACCATATCGACCGGGGGAAGCGCGGGACGCGAGGGCCCGTCTGCCCAGATCTCGGCGGGGTTCGGTTCCATGGTCGCGGACATGCTCGGCCTTTCCCCCCGCGAACGGCGGATTGCCATGACGACGGGGATCGGAGCCGGAATTGGGACGATCTTCAAGGCGCCCCTGGGGGGGGCGGTTCTCGCCGCTGAATTACTCTATACGCGGGACTTCGAGTCCGATGCGATCGTCCCATCCTTCCTCGCATCGGTGATCGGATACGTCATCTTCGGTTTCTTCGAGGGGTACGACCCCATCTTCGCGCTCGGTCCGATCGTCTGGAACGCCGCGCAGATCCCCCTCTTCCTCCTGCTCGGCGTCCTGTGTGCAGCCTTCAGTATGCTCTATATCGTTACTTTTTATTCCTGCCGCGATCAATTCGCGGCAATCTTCGAACGATACAATCTTCCTCTGTTCTTGAAGCCCGTCTCGGGAGCGACCCTCCTGGGAATCCTGGTCATCGCACTCTCGATGGTGTCCCCGGAAGGAGAGATGCTCGGTCTCGCCTGCCTGGGCTCGAGCTACGGGTTCGATCAGTTGATGATGTACGCGATGGTCCCGCTCTCGGTACTTCTCTTCCTGCCGTTCCTCAAGATCCTCGCCACGTCCCTGACGCTCGGCTCCGGTGGGAGTGGAGGGGTTTTCGCACCGGGCCTGACCATCGGGGCGGCCATCGGCGGGGCGCTCGGCATGGCCCTGCATGGGCTCGCCCCCGCGTACGTCCCGATCGAGACGGTGCCCGTCTTTGTCATCGTCGGCATGATCTCTCTCTTCGGGGCGGTGGCGAACGCCCCCATCGCGGTCCTGATCATGGTGATCGAGATGGTCGGGAGCATCTCGATCCTGGTGCCGGCGATGGCCGCGGTCGGTGTCTCGACCCTGTTGAAGGGGGAGGAGACGATCTTCAGGGCCCAGGTCCCGACGAAAGCGCAGTCCAGCGCTCACCGGGGAGAATACAACCAGCAGGTACTGGAACGGATCCCGGTCCGGACCGCGATGACGCCCGGTACGGCGGTGCTGACGCTCTCCCCCTCGGACGAGTCGGGAACCGTGCGTGATCTCATACGGGCAACAGGACATACCGGGTTTCCGGTTATGGATCACGGCCGCCTCGTGGGGGTCGTGACGAACCGCGACACCCACGCCAGCGATATGGGGGAAGAGCTCCACCTGCCCGTACGGGAGATCATGACGCCGGCCCCGGCCGTGATCCACCCGGACGATTCCCTCGAGGCGGCGCTCGAGATCATGGTCGACCGGGATTTCAATCATCTCCCCGTGGTCGACAGGGCGGAACCGGATCGACTCATCGGTTTTCTGACGCGGACCGACATCCTGAAGTCCTATTCGGAATCGCTCCCGCCGGGTTCGCCGATCGCGTGACGGTCGGAAAACCGGTGCGGCACGGAGTGCACTCCTCTCGATCCCGGCAGCGGGAACGGTGACGGTCGCGGCGACGATGGGGGTCTCGTCCGCGAGGAGCACGTCGCCGACCTCCCGGACGGTGACATCGGGGACTCCGCCGCCCGCGACGCGGCCGCTCCCGGCGGCGGGCGCGGGGGAACCTGCCCTGTCCGGGCTTGCCCCGCCGTAGGGGTGCTCCCGCTCGATCGCCGGTGCCGGCCATGGGATGACGGCGTCGTTGGACGGCCGGATCGACTTCGCCGACGTCGTCTGGCTCTTCAACAACCTCTGATGGCGGGTTCCACTCTCCAACCATGGGGCGGATCGTGCCCTCCCGGCCCCCACCGACCGTCTTGCCAGCCGACCGCCGGCGTGTCGACCGCCGGCGCGTCCTTTGTGCAGGGCACGTGTCCCGCCGGCGGACCCCGCAGCTTTTCTGCACGGGATGCCATCTAAACAGGCATGGGAATCCGGTTTGTTCATGAGCCCTCCGCCGGCCATGAAATCACGGGACAGAGACCGTCGCTCCGTTCCGGATCCGCGATCGTTGAAGGCCCGCGCTCTGTGCCTGATCTCGTGGGTCCGTAATCGCAGGTGTGTGATCGATGCGGGATAGTGTCAACGAAGCACTGAAGAATGCCAGAAGCGAGCGCGAACCGATCGAGGGGGCATTCAACAAGGAGGACGCCGACAACCGGCCCCGGATCGCGATCGTCGGGTGCGGCGGGGCCGGCAACAACACGATCAACCGCCTCCGCGTCACGGGCGCCGAGACGATCGCGGTCGACACCGACAGGCAGCACCTGGACACGGTCCAGGCTGACAGGCGTTTCCTGATCGCCAGGTCGCTGACGAAGGGGCTCGGCGCCGGCGGGTCCCCGGAGATCGGCAGGCGCGCGGACGAGATGGGCCGCGCGGTCCTCGAGAGGGCCCTCGAGGACACCGTCCTCTGCTTCGTCACGGCCGGCCTGGGCGGCGGCACGGGGACAGGCGCTGCACCGGTGGTCGCGCAGATCGCGAAAGACCAGGGGGCGACTGTGATCGTCTTGGTCGGCTACCCGTTCAACGAGGAGACGGCACGCCTGGTGCGGGCGGAGGAGGGGCTCGCGGCGCTCTACCGGGTCACGGGCTCGGTGGTCGTCCTCGATAACAACCGGCTCCAGCCCCGTAAACAGCCCCGGCTGCCCGGGGCGGGATTCACGGCGATGGACCGGCTGATCGCCGGGACGGCAAAGGCGATCAGCGAGGCGATCGTCGAGCCGTCCCTGATCAACATCGACTTCGACGACCTCCGGACCGTCACGGCCAAAGAAGGCGTGGCCGTGATGCACGTGGGAGATGCCGATCTCGGGTCCGGAGCCCGGGGCGCCGTCCGCGACTGTCTGTCGCACCCGATGTTCGACATCGACTTCCACGGCGCGACCGGCGCGCTGATCCATATCACGGGCGGCAGCGACCTCACGCTCGAGGCGACCGAGGAGATCGTCTCAGAGCTGGTGTGGGAGCTCGATCCCATGACCGACGTGACCTGGGGGGCCCGGACCGAGAGCGGGGTCGAGGGCCGCGTCCGCGTCGTGGCGATCATGACCGGCATACGGTCTTCCCGGATTCCTCGCGCGACGCGTTAGCTGCCGGTTGGAGCGGACGACATGCCACGAAACCCCGGACCTTTTATCTGGCCGAGCGGGACGGGACGGTGCTCGCACCGGTGCCCGGGCCAGGTGTGACCATCAGCGTGCCTTCGCCGACGTCGCCTGGTTTTTTTACACCTCTGAGCCGGCAATCTTTTCTTTTCCCGCCGGGAACGGTCGGCCCGTGCTGCTCGGGATCACTGAGCGGCTCGAGTTCGTGGACGCGCCGGGCCATGCCGCGGACCGTGCGTGGTCCCGGCCCGGGGCTACTCCATGCGGGGCAACCGGATCCGACTGGTCATAGATCGGCCAATAGAGACGGTCGAGGTCCACCCACCGTCGGTGAACAGCTTGGACATGGCCAGCGTCCCGGTCGAATACTACCCCTGGCGCCGGCGAAGGGGTGACACGCGGCAGGTATGGCGGGATCGATGTCGCCGACCTCGTCCGGCGCTTCACCTACCTCGGCCCCTCGCTCTTTTCGTCGCACCCACTCGTTACGGCACGTTTCGTTCCGGCACGTTTATTCCCCCGGCAACGGGTTCTAGTTCATGATGCTCGACGCGACCGATCCGCCGGAGGCGCGCTGATGGTGCGACGGTCGGTCGATGGGCGCAGGGCTCCCGTTTCCCGCACCTCGCCCGGAATGGGCGCGTAGCCCCCGGCCCTGCGCACTCCGCCGGCGGACGCCGACGCCCCGGTGCACCCTGAGGACCGGGCTTGGCTCCGCGTTCTCCTACGCCTGTATGCGTAGCCGGTGCAGCGTAACGACCTGGCTAGGGCCTCACCTCGCCATCCGGGCTGAGTCGACGCCGGGCGCGGGCTCGACCTTCTTCTTCACCCTGCCGGCGGCCTGAACGATCCTGCGCGTCACGGAACGACCGCGTGAACGTCCCCGGCTCCGCCCCGATCCCCGACCGTTTCCGGGTCCCTGTCCGATGCGGGCCCGCAACGACGGTATCGTGCGTCCAGGGGCTCACATCCGCGTGATCGAGGAGAGCCACGCACGGGATGGAGCATCCGGGCGGACCAGGTTCTCGAAGGCGGCGGGCCGGATCCAATTGACGCGCCACCCATCGGCGAAGGCCGTCCGGATATCCTGCTGCGTCACGCGAAGGACCGCGGGCCCCTCGGAATCGAGATCGCTGATGGCGAGCAGGAAGAAGTTTCCGCCGGGGAGAAGGACCGAGCCCAAGCTCGATACGAACCGGGGGCGGTCGGCGTCGGAGAGGGCGTGGAAGAGGCCGGAGTCGATAATGGTGTCGAAGGTCCGTCCGAGGCCTTCCAGTGCAAGGGCGTCCTGCACCAAGAATGGTGTTGTCAGGCCCCGCTCCTCCGCCTTCTGCCGGCCCCGCTCGATCGCCGCCGGCACCGCGTCGACGCCCCAGACCTCGTGGTCGCGCTCCGAGAGGTAGAGGGCGTTCTCCCCGGTGCCGCAACCGACATCCAGCACGTCGCCGGCGATCTCCCCGGCCTCCTCCAGGGCGACGAACTCATGCTGCGCCCGCCCGATCTCCCACGGCGGGGGCCAGTCATGGTAGGCCTGTTCGAAGATCTCCATACCGAAAGGGGTTGTGTTTCATCGTGAAGACGGTTTCTTTTCAGCGGGCGCGGCTGGATCGAACCGGCGCCGGGCGCGGGCTCGACCTTCTGCGTCACCCAGCAGTTACGTGGGGGAATCGAACTTTGGCCATCCAGATTCCCTCCAACGGCTCTCGGACCATCGCGGTTCGACACCGAACCGCTCCTTTTATGTTCAGAATCGCCATGTGGGTTCATGGCAGATCTGTTCGACAAATCGCGTCCGCCGTACACGTCGGATCACGCGGAGCCCGCGCCATGGACGAACCGATCTGCGCGGCTGATCGGGCGTACCGGGGCATGTCCCGTGTCGCGTTTTCCAACGATAATGGGAATGCCATCGCCGTGCCGCGAGACCGAAAAGATCCTCCCTGGTGGCCATTTTTTCCAGAGGTGGCACCACGATACCCACAAATATCATCGATAAAGGCTGATACAACCTCAAACCCGAATGCTACCAGGATGATAGCAGGGATATCGTACCAGGTAAATACGATCAACTTAACATCATCCACTATTTTCGTCCGCCCCGAAGATTTCCTGTGGAAGAGATCAGGATCGAGACCATCGCAGTTCTTCCGGGAACAGCGAAGGACGGTCAACCCGAGCCGTTCGACGAACTGACCATCCGCGCCGGCGACATGGTCTCAATCGTCGGCCCGACGGGATCGGGAGAGTCGGCCCTGATCAACGATATCGAGGTCTTCGCCCAGGAGGATACGGTTACCGGCCGGACAGTGCTCGTGAATGGCGAGGCGCCGCCGGAGCTGATCTGTCGCGACCCGGCGAACAAGCCGATCGCGATGATCGCGTAGACGAGCAAGTGCCTGGCCGACCAGCGGGTGCGGCAGTTCCTGGGGATGCACTGCGCGGCACGGAGGCTTGACGGGGATCTCACGATCAATGACACGATCACGCTCGCGAACGGGTTCACCTGCGAGGCCGTCGGGGAGGAGATGCGCATGACCGCGCTCTCCGGCGGGCAGACCCGTGCCCTGATGATCGCGGACGCCCTGCTGGTCAGCAGGACCCCGATCATCCTGCTCGACGAGATCGAGAATGCTGGGATCTTCAAGGAACGGGTGATCGCGCGGCTTCGCGAGTTCGCCAGGGCCGTTCTCTTCGTGACCCACGACCGGTTCGCCGCGCTCCTTTCCGATCGGCGGATCGTGATGCGGAACGGCGCAGTCGTCTCCGTCCTCGAACCGGGCGGTGCCGAGGCTGTTGCCCTCGGGGAGATGGCCGACGTGGATGCCCGGTTTCACGCGATCCACGAACGAATCCGGGCCAGTGAGCTCCTCACCGGGGGATCATGGTCCTTGCCGACGCGCTCGCCTGGGCCGGGGACGAGGGTGCGGACCTGCTGATCGTCGAGTCTGCCGGCCTCTGCCTCCGCTGTACGCCATACACCACACAGTCGCTCGGGATCGTGGTGCTGCCGGCAATCTCCGGCACGAATGCACCGCTGAAGATGGCGCCGATGATTGCATTCGCCGATATCGCGGTCGTGACCAAGACGGATCTCGTCTCGCAGGCCGAGAAGGAGGTCTTCCGCGAGGCGATCCGGCGCGTGACCCCGGGGATCGACCTGATCGAGACGAACGCGATCGAGGGGACGGGCCTCCGGTACCTGTTCCGGGCGGTCGAAGCCTGTCCGCCGATCGAGAATTCCTCGTCGATCGTCCTCCGTGGGGCCCCGCCGCTCGGGGTCTGCACGATCTGCGCGGGGAAGAAGGAGATCGGCTGGCGCCACCACTTCGGAGTCGTGCGGACCCTGGAGGCGGCGGACGAGCTCTACCGAGGGGACTGAGGCGGTGGCCTGGGAGCCGCCGGGCAAGGACTGCGGGGCCTGCGGGGTCCGGAGCTGCCGCGACTTCGCCGAGGGGCTGCGGGCCGGGACGCGGGTATTCGCGGACTGCCCGCACCGGGCCCGCCGCCTGGACCTGGACGAGACGGCCCTGCTCCAGGTCTACGACGGGGTGGACCTGCTCGGCTCGGAGTACGACTTCATCCTCCGGCCGCTCCCGGGCCAGCCCTCGGCCCAGCGGTACGTCCACCCCTTCCACCCCGAGCTGGTGGAGCAGTGGGGGATCGGCCCGGGCGCGGTCGTGATCGGCTGGCCCGTACTACGACTCGTTCGGCAACGGCACCTACTCCATCAAGTTCGAGTGGGAGACGCGCGGCCAGAACGCCCCCTCTCGCATCGACATACGGCATCCATCACAGTCGGACCGCCCTGGCAGGAATCGACGGGGGCGGCCAACCGTACCTATCAGGGCGCTGTCCGGGTAGACTATGCGCTCGAGGGTTCGGAGACGCGGGTGGCGTTCAACGCATACGCGTTCTGCAACCTCTCGAACAACGGCGCGACCATGATCGCCTGGACGAACCGGCTCCAGGGCGGGAACGTGACGGGCACGAACCACGGTTATTCCGACTCCCGGGTGGTCAAGCTCGCGGCCGAACCCGCGGTGGTGATGGTGCCGGGAGGCGTCGCCCTGCCGACGGACACCGACGGCGACGGGCTGTACGACGACGTCAACGGCAACGGCCGGCCGGAATTCGCCGACATCGTGCTCTTCTTCAACCAGATGACCTGGATACCGGAGAACGAGCCGGTGGTCCGGTTCGACTTCAACGGCAACGGCCGCATCGACTTCGCCGACGTCACCTGGCTCTTCAACCACCTGTAACCCCTTTTCTCTCCGGAGCGCGGACCGCCTCCTCACTTTCGCCCCGCGTCCCTCCTGTCTCATCTTCCCCGGGCGCCACTATCTCCGTGCCGGCCGCCCGGGCAGGGTGCCGGCCACCACACCGGAGTTGTTCCATGACTGCAAGAGACGAACGCCACACCCCCGTCCGCGCCCGCCGCCGGCACGAACGCCGCACGGGCCGGGCGGGTGCCGCTGAAGACGGGGACACGGTGCCGGGCGCCGCCGGCGCACCGGGAGGCCCGGCATGAGCTGCCGCTCGGAGCTGCCGGCCGTCCTCGAGCGCTGGCGCCGGTTCCGCCGGGCGCTGAAAGTCGAGGACCAGCCGGCGATGGACGTGATCATCGCCGCGCTCGAGAAGAACGGGCCGGCCACGTTCGGCCGGCTCGACGACCCGCTCGAGGCCGCGGTCCTCGCGGTGCTGATGGAGCTCGCGCGGGAGGCGGAGCCGGATGCGCCTCTGGTGCTGGCCGGGCGCCACGTTTGAGCCGGGACGGCTCGCGGTCCTGGTCGCGCCGCCGGAGAGGATGGCCGCGCTCCTGGAGCTGCCGGAGATCGCGAACTTCCACACCCGGTACCTCTACCACGGCCTCTCGGAGGTCCTCTTCCGCGTGCCGCCGATTCGCTCGGAGCACTTCGAAACGGTGGAGGCCGCGACCCTCGACGAGCTGATGGCCGGGATCCGGTCGTCGTTCCACACGGTCCTGATGGTCGAGTGGAACGGGGCGCTCGCGGCCGGCCTCGAGGGCGAGGAGCGGGCCCGGCGGATGGGGCGGCTCCGGGCCGCGTTGAAGCGGCGGGCCGAGTCGTCGATCGTGATCGTGTACGCGCCGGCCATGGACGCGGCGCTGCGGCTGGTGGCGGACGGGTCCGACCAGGCGGTCTGGCTCGTGCCGACGCCGGCGGAGCCGCGGCCGTCGGTACGGGTGGCGGCGCGGGCGACGGCGCAACGGACGCTGGCCGAGCTGCTCGCGACGGGATGCATGGAGCGGTGAGCGATGGCGCTCGTGCTCGAGCCGAGCATCGCGGTCGAGGCCGGCCGGTTCACGGCCCTGGTCTCGCCGCCGGAGCTCCTGGTCGGCCTACTCCTCGAGCCGGAGGTGGACCGGTTCGCGTCGCTCTACCTCTACGGCGTCAGCTCGCAGGTGCTCGGCCGGCTGCCGCGCCGGGCCCCGCGGCTCCTGGTCCGGAGCTGCATGACCGTGTACCAGCTCCTCACGTCGCTCCGGGAGGCGGACGAGTCGATCGTGATCGTGGAGTACGACGACGGGGTCTTCTCGGCGCTCGAGGGCGAGGACCGCGACGTGATCTTCGCGGTCGGCCGGCAGCTCCGGGAGCTCGCGCGAGATGCGGCCGTGCTGCTCTGGGCGCCGCGGGCGGAGCGCGGGTTCCGGGCGCTCCTGGGGCCGGCGGACCAGGTGGTCTGGTACTACGACGAGCGGCCGGCGGGGCCGGCGCGGAGGAGGAGGCGGGATATGCAGGCGACGTTCGAGGAGGGGGGATGGGGCGGGTCTTCCTGAGCCAGCGGCAGGGCGTCCGCGCGACGGCCGAGCGCTGGCGGCGGTCCGGGCGCGGGCTCCGGGACGGGGATCGTGCCGCGCTCGAACGGCTCGCCGGGATGGCGGCGGCGCACGCGAGCGAGGCGTTCTACGCGCTCGACGACCCGCTCGAAGCCGCGGTGCTCGCGGTGCTCGTCGAGGCCGCCGCCCCCGTCCGCACGACCGTACCAGCACCAGTACCTGACGGTGAACCGGTTTGCCAGGGTTGATTGAGAGGGAGTTTTCATGCCGGCTACCACGCTCGAGGACCGCGTCGACGAAGGAGAACCTCGGACGCGGGGGCGGCCTGGACGACCGGGAGACGGGGGAACGGGTCGATACCGCCGGGAACGAAGACGGGAGAGGGATTCTGGCGGCCTATCCGTGAGCGGCCCGGACCGTGACCGCACAGGCCTCAACCGTAGTCGGCTACGCTCATATCTCTGACGAGATTGCCTGTTTGCTCGGTGATGTCGGTTCTCTTCAGAGGCGAGTGACCGCGCTCAACAGATATGGGAGAATAGCGATAAACCCCAGCTCACCTTTATCCACTCTTCGATCGATCTTTCTGGGTGAGCACGTTCGGGAACTATTTCCTCCACCAGGAATATGCGGCTATCGCCGCCCGTGGTGATCCTCTCAATGAGATCGAGAGTCTGATCGACTGGGAGCTGTTTCGTCCCCGTTTGTCCACGCTTTACCAGAGCGATACCGAGCAGGGCGGGCGTCCTCACACCGATGTGATCGTGCTCATGAAGCTGCTCGTGCTGCAGCAGTGGTATGGTCTTTCCGACTACGAGCT
>ENA-UOUL01000469-UOUL01000469.1-bioreactor-metagenome-genome-assembly--contig:-NODE-469-length-68689-cov-17.610782_pt1 | contig 68689 bp, 47 predicted proteins | sample MGYA00249838_ERZ747220 | MGnify/ENA primary metagenome ERZ747220 (study PRJEB28778, sample SAMN05720191) | bioreactor metagenome | isolation source: Anaerobic biogas reactor | place: USA:Washington... | reverse complement strand
GACCACCCCCATCGCCGAACGCAGCATCAAAACCTTCCACCTGCAGGGCGCCGAAACCCTGAGCGATATCCTCAAGCAGCGCACCCCGCGCTTCGCCTTCCTGGCCAGCACCACCACCCAGGCGCTGGTGGAGGCCGCGGCCGAGTACACCTTCACGGCCGAGGTGGTAGACACCCTTGAAGACGCCGCCGAAGCCCTGCTTTCCGGCCGCATCGACGCTTTTTTGATAGACGGCACCCTTGAGGAAGCCTTCGACGCCTACGAGAGCATCACCGCGGAGGAATTTTTCCCGCTCATCTATACCCCGGTGTCCCTCTCCACCCAAACCAACGCACTGGCGCCCGTCATCTCGGTGGTGCAAAAAGCACTGGACAACGGCGCCATCTACCACCTGATGGACCTCTACAGCCAGGGCGAGCAGGCCTACCTGCACCACAAGCTGTACACCCGGCTCACGGCTGAGGAACAGCAATATATCGCCGCCCATCAGGCCAGTGGCGAGGCCATCCCCATCGCCGCCGAGGCCGACAACTACCCCGCCAGCTTCTATAACCCGCAGGACGGCGATTTCCAGGGCATCGCGCACGATGTACTGGCCGAGGTGGCCCACCTCACCGGCCTCACCTTCCAGCCGGTGGGCGGGCCGGATAACGACTGGTTCGAAGTTTTTGGCATGCTGGAGGGCGGCGAGGCCGCCATGATCACCGAGCTCATCTACTCGGGCGAGCGGGCCGAGCGCTTTTTGTGGACGGACGCGCCCTATTCCATCGACAAATACGCCCTCTTGTCCACCGTGGAGCACGAGGACATCAACGTCAACCAGGTGCTCTACTCCTCCGTCGGGCTCATTTATGCGTCCGCCTACGCCGACATCTTCCACGAATGGTTCCCCGACCACCCCGACACCGTTACCTACAACAACACCGCCGACGCCTTTGCCGGGTTGGAAAACGGCGAGGTAGACCTGCTGATGGCCTCGCAGAACCTGCTGCTCAGCGTTACCAACTATCTGGAGCAGCCCGGCTTCAAAGCCAACCTCGTGTTCGACCGCAACTACGAGTCCTCCTTCGGCTTCAACCGCGGCGAGGCATTGCTCTGCAGCATCGTGGGCAAAGCGCAGGCCCTGGTGGACACCGACACCATCACCGACCGTTGGACCCGCAAGGTGTTCGACTACCGCGCCACTGTTACCCGCGCGCGCATCCCGCTGCTGCTGGGCGTGGTGGCGGCCATCTTTGTCGCCTTTGTGCTGGCGCTCATCCTGTTTTTCCGCAGCCGCCGCTCCAAGGCCCAGCTGGAGCAAACGGTGCAGCAGCGTACCGCCGAGCTGCAGGTGCAAACCCACGCCGCCCAGGTGGCCTCCCGCGCCAAGGGCGAGTTTCTCACCCGCATGAGCCACGAGATACGCACCCCGCTGAACGCCGTTATCGGCATGGCGCACGTTACCCGGCAGCACGCCGGCAACCGGCAAAAAACCATCGATTCCACCAACGAGATCCTCCACGCTTCCACCCACCTCATGGCCCTCATCAACGACGTGCTGGATATCTCCAAGATAGAAAGCGGCAAGCTGGAGGTGCTGCACGAGCCGTTCAGCCTGCCGGCCACTTTGCAGGAGGTGGCCAGCCTCATCCAGCCCCGCTGTGCAGAGAACGGCATCGTCTTCGAGGAAACCCTCACCGGCGTGCCCGCCCTGCAGGTGATGGGCGACGCGCTGCGCCTCAAACAGGTGCTCATCAACCTGCTGGGCAACGCTGTCAAGTTCACCCCCGCCGGCGGCCATGTGCGCCTGGCGGCCGAGGTGCAGCGCCAAAGCGATACCGACATCACCCTGCGGTTTACCGTGTCCGACGACGGCATCGGCATGTCGCCCGAGCAGCAGGCCCGGCTGTTTACCGCGTTTGACCAAACCGACAGCAGCATTGCCGCCCGCTTTGGCGGCACGGGCCTGGGCCTGGCCATCAGCCAAAACCTGGTGGGGCAGATGGGCAGCGAGATCGTTGTGGAAAGCGCCCCGGGCAAAGGCTCCGCCTTCCGCTTCACCGTCACCCTGCCCATTGCCGATGCCCCCGCCGCGCCGGCAAGCGTATCCCCGCCGGCCGATGCCCCGCTCACCCTCACCGGCAAGCGCATCCTGCTGGTGGAGGATATCGACATCAACCGCCTGATTCTGCAAGAGCTGCTGGCCGACACCGGACTTGCCATAGACGAAGCCGCCGACGGCCAGCAGGCCGTGGACATGTTCACCGCCGCCCCTCACGGCCACTACCACCTCATCTTCATGGACATCCAGATGCCCGGCATGGACGGCTACGAGGCCACCCGCGCCATCCGCGCCCTATCCCGCCCAGACGCCGCGGCCGTGCCCATCATCGCCATGACGGCCAACGCCTACATGGAGGACGTGAACCGCGCGCTGGCCGCCGGCATGAACGGCCACCTGGCCAAACCCATAGACATAGCCGCCGTGCGCCGCCACCTGCGGGAGTGGCTGGCCTGAACGCCCACCCCCAACCCTGGAGCGCACCGGCCGCCAACATCACATTGCGTTTTATTATATTTAAATATACCATTTGTAAATTACATAAAAACAACCGTTCGCCCTTTTCCAAGCCCTCAGGCATTATTGAAGGCCATGTTCCCAATCTATTACACATCATAACACCGCACAAAACAAGCCGGCAGGAAATTCACCATAAATTCGTGAAAAAATCGGATAAAATGTCCGCGCATGAGAAAACCGAGGCAAAAGCCACCCCGGTATTCTGCTCTAAATGGCGCGCGTCACCGGTCAGCCGGCCTGTACCCCGCCGCCCCATTCCACCACGGCAAAGCCCGTACGCTCAAAGGGCCGCAGCTGCTGCTCGGGCAGCTCAACCAGCTGTTCCAGCGCAGCTTCTCGGTCGCCAAGCAGGTGCGCAGCAGTACCGAAATCGGTGCCCACAGCATCAGCATGGCCGCCGCCGCAGGCAGCAGGCCGTCATCGCGCAGCTCGTGATGATCCGTGACGATCAGTTCCAGCCCCAACTGGCGCGCGGTCTCGGCCGCGGCAACGCTGCCAATTCCGCAATCGACGGAAACCACCACGGAGGCGCCTTGCGAGGCCAGCTTGCCCAACGACTCGTCGTTCAAGCCGTAGCCTTCTTCCAGCCGATTGGGCACGTGATACCCGACGTTCGCACCCAGCAAACGCAGGCAACAGACCAGCAAGCCCGTCGCCGTCATGCCGTCGGCGTCATAGTCTCCGTAAACCACGATCCGCCGTTTCTGCTGGAGAGCCGCGTGGAGGCGATCGACGGCCGCCGTCAGACCGGGCAGCAAGTCCGGCTCGCGCAGTCCGGTGAGCTGGGCGTCCAGGAAGATACCAGCCTGCTGGGGATTGCAGATGCCGCGGGCCAGCAGCAATTTGGCGACAACCGGAGACACCCCCGCCGCTCGTTCCAGGGCCGTGATCCGAGCTTCGTCGTGCGGTCGTATCCGCCAGCGTCTTTCCATGACCCTCGTGCTCCTGCGGGCCGTCGCGTGGGGCTACTTCTTCTTCTCGGCGTGGACCGTGTGGCGGCGCAGCCGCGGGCAGTACTTCTTCAGCTTCAGCTTCTCGCCCCCCGGCTTGCGGCGAAGCGCGTAGTTGTACTCGCCGGATTCTTCGCACACCAGAAAAACGACTTCTGCTTTCTTCCCCTTACCCTTCTTGCCCATTCTTTTCACCTACTCCCATGATAATTAAGATTTGGCGATCCGTTGATACGTATTTAACTGCAAGGCCGGCGGACCCGCGGAATAGCGGCCTGCGCGGGGCTTGTGACTGTGGATTGGTCGTCCTTTGGCGCAGATTACTGGCTTGGGGAGCCCGAACGCTTTTCCCAACGCCGTGGAGTATAGTCGAAAATGCGTTGAACGCGACAGAGGCAAGGCAAAAATTGGCGCGGGGATGACTCAGACTACTGGAATAATTGCCCCTCAGCCTCGCGAATAACCAGCGCATCGCGGCGGGAACAGATCGCAAGTCGTTTCCGACAATTGCCTTGTGGACCTTGCGTTCGTCCGCGGATCAGTTAATCTAACGGTGGAGGGGGGCCTGAATTCGCAGTCCTGTGCGCGGTGTCCGAGACGGTCTCGGACTGTCGCAGCCACCTCGATACTGATCGACGAGGCGATGCGGAGTGAGGGAGACATGAGCGCGGAAGTGAAGCAGCAGTCGCTGGAAGCCAAAGCAGCGGAAGCCGAGGCCGAGGAGTACGACGAGGAGGAAGAGTTCGAGGAGGAAGCGGGTGGGCATCGGTTTCTGTTCTTCACCGCCATGCCGGCTTGGCTGGTCAGCATGGTGGTCCACGCCGTGGCTCTGCTGGTGATGGCCATGATCACGGTCGGCGGAAACGTCGAACAGGTCAAGGCGGTCCTGACTGCGGCTCCGCCTGCGGACGATCTGCAGGAGATCGAGGAATTCGAGGAGCAGTTGACGCCGCCGGTGGATGTCGACGCCGTGACCGACGTGAGCGTCCCGATGGAAGTCATCAGCGATGTGATTCCTGAAGACGTCACCGACGTGGTCGTTTCCAACGACATCGACCAGGCGGCCATTGCGGTCGAGCTGGTGGACTTCGGCCAGGAAACGGCTCCGCGCAACGATCTGATGAAGGAAGTCGGCAGCTACTCGGGGACTGGCTATGATGGGCGCGGCAGCGCCGAGGCGCGCAAGGGCATGGTTCGCCAGGCGGGCGGCAGCGACGCCAGCGAAGCGGCGGTGGCGGCGGCCCTGCGATGGATCGCCGATCATCAGTTGCCCGACGGAGGCTGGAGTTTCGATCATCGCCCCGGCCCGGTTCTCAATGGGCGGCCGCGGACGTCGGATCATCCGGGAACTCACGCGCAGGCCCGGAACGGCGCCACCGCGATGGCGCTGTTGCCGTTCCTGGGCGCCGGCCAGACACACAAGGACGGCAAATACAAGGCCACGGTCCAGGGCGGACTGGGATACCTGATCAGCCGCATGAAACCGGACGGCAGCCTGCACGAGTCCGGGGGCAGCATGTATTCTCACGGTCTGGCTGCGATCGTCTTGTGCGAGGCGTTCGGCATGACGCACGACAAAGCCCTGATGGCCCCCGCGCAAGCGTCCTTAAACTTCATCTCGTACGCCCAAGACCCCATCGGCGGCGGCTGGCGGTATACGCCGCGCCAGCCGGGCGACACGTCGGTGGTGGGCTGGCAATTGATGGCCCTGAAGAGCGGCCACATGTCCTATCTGCAGGTGAATCCCAATACGATCCGCGGCTCGATCAAGTTCCTGGACACCGTCCAGGCGCAGAGCGGCTCTTTCTATGGCTATACCAGTCCGGGGCAGGGCCAAGCGACGACCGCCATCGGGTTGCTGTGCCGGATGTACCTGGGCTGGAAGCATGAGAACGAACCGTTGAAGCGCGGCGTCGCTTGGCTCGGCACCCAGGGGCCTTCGATAGGCAAGGGCGCCAACATGTACTACAATTACTACGGCACTCAGGTCTGCCGGCAGTTCGGCGACGAGGTCTGGGAGAAGTGGAACTCGAAGATGCGCGACTTCCTGGTCGGCAGTCAGTCCAAGGAGGGCCCGGCGCAAGGCAGTTGGTTTTTTGCCGGCGGACACGGCGCCGAAGCCGGCGGCCGGCTGTACAACACCTCGCTGGCGACCATGGTCCTGGAAGTCTACTACCGGCACATGCCGATCTACCAGCAGCAGGCGACCAAGGACGAATTCCCGCTGTAAGGCGTCCGCGAGCCGGGCCGTCCTGGCCCGGCGGAAAAGTCAACCAATCTGCGAAAAGCCCGCCGTTTCCACGGCGGGCTTCTTTTTTTGCGCTGGAGGCTGGAGGCTGTCCGCACCGGCTCACGCGCCGGGTGCCGCCCGATTGGCGTTTTGCAGCGCGGCCAGGGCCGAGTTGACGCCCTCGTAGATCTCGAAGATCTTGTCCAGTTGCGTGACGCGCAGCGCTTCCCGAACCGGCGGCTGCAGGCCGCACAGGGCCATGTGACAGTTCCGCGGGGTGCACCGGGACTTCAGGCGAATCAGCATGCCCAAGGCGGCGGAGCCCGCCAATTGGATGCTGCTCAGGTCCAACAACAGCCGGGTGACGGCGTGTTGTGCCACCAGCTCCTCGATTTCGCGTCGCCGCTGTACGACCACCCCTTCTTCGAACAAGGAAGAATCCAGGAAAGCGACGATGTGGACGCCGTCTTTCTCGATCAAGGTTATTTCCGCCATCACTCCCTCCTTCTGCCGGAGGACGACTGCACTTTGAACGATCACCTTCTGTGTAGTGTCCCAAATTCACTGCGGCCGTCAACCGGGACACGGTGCCAACGGGCCTGGGACGCTCGGGATTAGACTGGAGGGGCTCGCCAGCCGCCGCTCCGGCGTCCACTTCACGCCTGGGCCACGTTGTGCGACAATCGTGCCGGTGAGACTGGCCCGTATCGAGACAACGCGGTGGCGCCGATGCACTACGAAGTCGAACAGAAATACCCCGTGGACGATCTGGCGGCGATGGAAGCGACGCTCGCCGCGCTGGGAGCCTGCTTCGAGACCGCCATCGAACAGCGCGACCGATATTTTGCGCACCCGAGCCGCGATTTTGCCCAGACCGACGAAGCCCTGCGAATCCGCCAGGTGGGCCGGCAGTGCTATGTGACGTACAAAGGACCCAAAATCGATCCGGCCACCAAGACGCGCCGGGAAATCGAACTGCCCGTGTCCGGCACGGCCGAGGCGGCGGGCCAGTGGACGTTGCTGTGGGAATCGCTGGGCTTTCAACTCGTGACCGAAGTCTGCAAAAGACGGCGGCCCGGACGCATCCGCTGGGAAGATGCCGACATCCTGATCGCGCTGGATCAGGTCGACGGCGTCGGCACCTTTGTAGAATTGGAACTCGCCGTAAGCGCCGACGGCCTGGAGCGGGCCAAATTGCAGATTCTCTCGCTGGCCGCCGCGCTCGGCCTGGCCAACGCCGAACGGCGGAGTTATCTGGAACTGCTGTTGACGGCGATCCCGAACGCGGACTCGCCGCTCGCTGGGTAATCCGAATGGCGGCCGAGCACCGCCGCTTTTCAAGCCGGAAAGGAAAAAAGTATGAACCCTTGCCTGCACGCCGCGACATGGCTTTCCCGCCGCAGTTTTCTGAAGGCGGCGGCCGCCGCCGCTCCGTTGGCAGTGCCGAAATCCGTGTTCGGCGCCGCGGCGCCCAGCAACCGCATCCAGGTGGCGCTGATCGGCTGCGGCAATCAGAGCCGCGTCGACTTGCCTTCCGTCATGCGCTTTGACGACGTGCAAGTCGTCGCCGTCTGCGACGTCAATCGGGCCAGCCACGGGTACGCACGGCCGGAACACTTCCTGGGCCGCGAACCGGCCCGCGACAAGGTCAACGAGTACTATGCCCGGAAAACCGGCGCCGGCTCGTACCGAGGTTGTGACTGCTACGCCGATTTCCGGGAAGTGCTGGCGCGAGACGACGTGGATGCCGTGATGGTCGTGCTGCCCGATCACTGGCACGCTTTGGTCAGCGTGCTGGCCTGCCGGGCCGGCAAGGACGTGTATTGCCAGAAGCCGCTGTCGCTGACCGTGCATGACGGCCAGCAGATGGTCCAGGCCGTGCGGAAACACGGGCGGATTCTGCAGACCGGCAGCCAATACCGGTCCAGCGGCAGTGTGCGGCGCGTGGCCGAACTGGTCCGCAACGGGCGGATCGGCAAGGTCCAGCGGGCAATCGCGATCATCAACAGCAGCGGCGCCGGGCCGGGGCCCGGCTGGCAGCCGATGCCGGTTCCGGAGGGCTTTGACTACGATTTCTGGCTGGGGCCCGCGCCGGCGGCGCCGTATCACATCGACCGTTGCCTGTATCGCTTTCGGTTCCACTTGGATTATTCCGGCGGGCAAGTGACCAACACCGGTGCGCATGCGCTCGACATCGTGCAATGGGTGCTGGGCAAGAACGGCACTGGTCCGGTGGAGTTCGAGGACTTGGGCGCGGTCTGGCCGCCGCCGGGGCACTTGTACACCACCGCCATGAAGAGCGCTTTTCGGGCGCGGTACGCCGACGGGATTGAACTGATTTGCCAGACTCAGGAGCCCGGCTTCGGCGCGCGATTCGAGGGCACCGAGGGCTGGATTCAATACACGGCCGGCAAGGTCGAAGCCTCGTCCGACGCGATCAAGGATGCGGTGATCGGCCCGGACGAAATCCACTTGCCCGTCAGCAGCGGTCATTATCGGAACTGGCTGGACTGCATCCGCAGCCGTGCCGAACCGATCGAACCGGTGGAAGCCGGACACCGCACCGCCTCGATCTGCCACTGCGGCAACATCGCCATGCGGCTCCAACGCCGCGTGCAGTGGAATCCGGAAACCGAGTCGTTTATCCAGGACGACGAGGCCAACCGGATGCTGCGGCGGCCGTATCGCGACCCGTGGAAAATCGGCTGAGTGCCGGAGGAGCCCCCACGCCGCCCGGCTGGTCCGCACCCGGCCGGGCTTCTGGACCTGCCCGCGTCGTTTTATCTTTGACTCCCGTTCAGGCGTCCCAGCGTGAAACAAGTCATCGCCGTCATCAAACCGTTTCTGGCCGAAAAGGTGCTCGAAAACCTGAAACGGGCACCGCTTGAATCGCTCAGCGTCCGCGAAGTGAAAGGCTACGGGCGGCAAAAGAGCTACCTGGAGGAATACAGCCGGACCGAGTACTCGGCGGCCTTCCTGCCCAAAGTGGAAATCACGATCTGGGTCGACGATTCGCGCGTCGAAGAAATCGTCCGCCGCGTCGTGGAAGCGGCCCGCACGGGGCGGATGGGCGACGGCAAGATCTTCGTCCTGCCCGGCCAATCCTACGAGACGGTGATCGACCTCGGACCCGAAGCCGACGAACCGGACCAGGAAAAACCGGCGCGGCGGAATCCCGCCCGCAAACCGAAGACCAAGTAGGACCCAATCAGAGCGGGCCTCCTGCGACGAGCCGGGCCTGCGACGAGCCGGGCCTGCGACGAGCCGGGCCTCCGCCGAGCCCGGCTTCTGGCGAACCGTCCGGAGCTACTTTCCCGCGGCCCAGCGAATGCCCTGAGCCAGCAGGCGGGGATAGCTCGGATTGGCCCACGCTTTGGAATCGTGACCCAGCATCAGGTAGAAGACGCGGCTTCTTCCGTAGTCCTTGGTCCAGGCGATGTCGGGTGAATTCCTGGGATGATCCGTCCTCAGCAGCACGTGCGCGTCGGACGCCGTGTACAGGCCGCCGTAGGTCTCGTCGTGAATCTCGAAGTCCTGGACGCCCTGCGTGATCGGATGCGCGCGATCGGCGATTTTGACTTTCAAGACCTCGTCGTGGGCCCACGTCGAGGGCTTGTACGTTTTCCCTTCCAGCACCGTTGCGGCAAAGACATACCTGCCGCCAACGATCCTGGTGAATTCGTCCCAATCGCGATGCGCACCCAGGTTGTGGTGCAGCGAGACCAGGCCGATCCCCTGCTTGAGCAGTTCCACGAACGCCTGCCGCTGGGCCGGCGTGAAGCCCGAAGCCATGTCGTACATGACGACGGCGTCGTACTCGTTCTGCAGGCCCGGCTTGAGCAACCCCGCGGCCTTGGGCATCTCCGCTTTGGTGTACCGGATGCCCGGCAGCGCGTCGAACATGGCGAAGAACGGTTGCTGCTCAAACCCGTGCCCGCCGAACGTCAGCAGAATGCGGATCGCCTCCGGCTGGTCCTCGGCGCGCACCGCGCCGATCGTTCCGGCAATCCCCACGGCCATCAACAGGGCGACGAACCATCTCATGGTGTTTCTCCTCTAGCCAACGGAGTCTCGGAAAAAAGGGACGCAATGCTTGCAAGTGCTCGCAGCCCGGCTTTGCGGGCCGTGCGGATCGCCGCGATGTCTTGCGACGGACAGCCCGGCTCGGCGAACCGGGGCTGCCGCTGCGCCCGCGTGGCGGCGACGAGCCGCGGCCTATCGGCCCTGCAATTCGAACCAAGCCACGACGCAAGGGCTGCCCGCCGGCACGGTCAGGCCGATCATGCCCGGCATGGTCGGCGTCACGTCGCCGCGGGACTCGACGGGAACCTCCTTCTGGTTCAGCCGGCACTGGAACGCGCCGGCTTGCCGGGCGAATTCGATCATCATGGCGCCCTTCGGGAGCGGTACTTGATAGGCGGCGTCCAGGGCGTCGTTTCCGAACAGGCCGAACACCTGCCCCTCGGCGACGTCTTTCAGGATCACGCGGCAGACGAAGCTGCCGGTCAGCTTGCGGCTGTAGACCACCTGGGCGGCGCCGGCGTCGCTGGGAAGCGCCAGTTTCAGGTAGCCTTCGGCAGTCTGCTCGGCATCCTTCTTGAGCGTTTCCCGCAGGACCCGTTCTTCGGCCTGCCGGCGCACGGCCCAGTTGGCAGGCGCCAGCAGCTTGCGCATGATGGACGTCAGCGGCGGGATCTCCACCGGCAGCGTAGCCGGGGGCGCGGTGCCCAGTTCCGGCAGCAGGGCGGAGACGTCCACCTTGGCCTGTTGCGCCTCGGACCAGAGCTTCCGCGCCGCTTCCCGGTCTCCCTTGCCGTCCATCGCCAGAAACGCGCCGAAGAAGACCTTGTTTTCCGGCGCATCCGGCTTCAACACGCGCTCGGCCAGCGTCAGGGCCACTTTGGCGGGCAGCGACTTCACCGTGTAGCGGCGGTTCTCGCCTTTGACCCGCAGCACCAGCAGGCCGGGCGTGTACTCGACCACGGCCACGCGGACGTCCCCGATCATCAGCTCCTCGACGGCCTGGAGCGAACGAGCGCCTTCGTCCACCGATTCCCAGAAGCCCTCCAGGTACTCGTACAGCGACTGCAGCCGCTGACGCTGGACGTCAAACGCTGCGCCGCCGCTTACCCGCGCAGCCTCCTGCAGCTTGGCCTTGGCCACGTTCAAATCACGCTCCGCCATCGCGCTGCGAATCTCGTCCAACAGGCCATCAGCCTCCGCAGCTTGCCCGCACGCGCGGAAAGCCTCCCAACCCAGCACCCAACAAACGACAAACACTCCCATTCGAATCTTCATCAGCGCCTCGCATCAAAATCAACTTCGATAACCGCACCGGCGGTAGCCGCCCGCACGCTCATCCGGGGCGTCTCTCCCACGCTTCACGAATCCTCGGGAAGCGTCCGATACGGTCTTCGATCTTGCCAATTTCTTTGGGATAGAACTCCAGCATCGCATCGCAGAACCATTGGCTCTGCATGCGACTCACTCAGATTCGAACAGCAACGGATGCTGGCGTACCGACGTCCGCTCGGTCCGTGACGGCCTACGCTTCCGTTGTTCGCACAGTGTATTGCGTTCCCAAAACACGCCGTCGTGAAAACCCTGGATGGAAACGTCCTCGGCGGCCAACTCCAAACGCCGTTCCGCGAGGCAACAATAGAAATCGTCGATTTCGATTCCCACGAAACGGCGTCCCAGCTTCTTGGCAACTGCCGAAGTGGTTCCGGAACCGAGAAATGGATCGAGGACTACATCCCCTGGCTCAGAACTGGCAAGGATCAATTTCGCGATCAACTTTTCGGGTTTCTGCGTGGGATGATCCGTGTTCTCCGGCATGGACCAGAACGGGACGGAAATGTCCGTCCACAGGTTGGACGGAGGGGTCAGGCGAAAGCCGCCTTGTTCGGTCTGCGTCCAATCCTTCGGCTGGCCATCGCCGGTTGTGTAAGGAGCAACGACTCGCCGCTTCAGCTTGACGGCGTCGACATTGAACTTGTATTCCCGATCGGTCGTAAAGAACCAGATGTCTTCCGAGCCGTTCTTCCAATTCCTTTGCGCACCCCAGCCTTTTTCGCGTTCCCAGGTAATACGGTTTTGGGCAAAAAAGTACCGTTCCCCAACCTCTTCAATGACGGCCGAACAGCGCCAGTCGCAGCAGATGTAGACGGATGCCTTGGGTTTGAGAACGCGGTGCAGTGGCTTCAGCCAAGACTCGATCCAGGCTGCATAGTCGTTTGCCGAGAGCTGCTCAAAGGAACTGCCGTTGAAGGACTTGTCCAAGTTGTAGGGCGGGTCGAGGATCAGAAGATCCACAAACTGCCCGGGCAAATGGGGAAGCACGTCGAACAGGTTTTGACAGATTGTACGGCCCAACAGAGATTCCGGCGGGATGGGGCCGTCAAGCCGCAAGAGTCGTGAGGCCAACGCCGCGCGTTCGGCATCGTCGAGCGTGATCGTCCGATTACGGGGGGCTCGCGTTTTTGTATTCATCACAGACGATTATGACGTGAGATGTTCGGCGCTCAAAGGGCCCCGACGTACAGAATTCAGAATTGGCGCTCAGGCGGTGGGACTGGTTAGAATGGCGGGTCCGCCAATCGTGAATTCCGCAAGTCTGAGCCTGCCCGTTGTTCCGGCGCGGGCCGAGTGCAGTTAGAATGTCCGCACGATGAAAACTACCTGGATTCCCATCGTTGTTCCTGCTTTGCTCGCGCTGGCTGGCGTGACGGCGCTTGTGCTTTGGCTCAGCAGCGGGACTTGGCCCGTTGAAGCGGGGGCGGGCCACGGCCTGACGTCTCGGCTGTTCTCGCGGGGTAATCAGGGCCGTGGGCCGCTGGCCTTGCGCGTGCCGGGTTTGGACGGCACGCCGCAGGCTGCGCAAGACAAGTCGGCGCGGCCGGTGACGGCGGGGCAACCGGTGCGCGGACCCGGCCAGCCCGCCGATATTCCGGGCGAGTGGCCGGCGTTTCGCGGTCCCCACCGGGATGCGATTTGCAGCGATGGCACGCCGCTGGCCCGCGCGTGGCCGGCCCAAGGCCCGCCGGTGCTGTGGCGGATCGAACTGGGCCAGGGGTACGCCAGCGCCGTGATCCGCAACGGGCGCGTGTTCGTGCTGGATTACGACGAGCAGGCCCAAGCCGATACGATGCGCTGCCTGTCGCTGGCGGACGGCCGCGAAATCTGGCGCAACAGCTATCCTGTCGAAGTGACGCCGAACCACGGCTGTTCCCGGACCGTGCCGGCGATCGTCCACGAGTACCTCGTGTCGATCGGTCCCCGCTGCCACGTCGCCTGCTGGGACAGCGAGACGGGCCAATGCCGCTGGATCATCGACATGGTCAAGCAGTTTGGGGCGGAGGAGCGGCAATGGTACACGGGCCAATGCCCGCTGGTGGACGGCGAGCGGGTGATTCTGGCGCCGTGCGGGCCGGAGGCGCTGCTGGCGGCTGTCGAGTACCGGACGGGCCAGGTCCTGTGGAAAACGCCGAATCCCCGCGGCTGGAAGATGACCCATTCGTCCGTCATGAAGACCGAGTACGCAGGCCGTTCCATGTACGTCTATTGCGGCACGGGCGGCACGGCGGGCGTGGCGGCCGACGACGGGCGTCTGCTGTGGGACGAGACGAACTGGGTGGAGAATTTCGCGACCAGTCCGTCGCCGCTGCCGTTGCCCGACGGCCGCATCTTTCTGTGCAGCGGCTACGACATGACGGGCGCGATGATGCTGCAAATGAAACCCGTCGGCGACGCCCTGGCAGTGGAAACGGCGTACACGTTGAAACGCAAAGAGTTCAACTCGGAACAGCAGACGCCGATCTTCTACCGCGGTCATCTGTACGGCGTGCGAAAGCTGCGGGAACAGATGCTTTGCCTGGACCTGGAGGGCAAAGAACTCTGGAACAGCGGCAGCTTGAAGTTCGGTCATGGGCCGTACCTCATCGCCGACGGGATGATCTTCGCCCTGGCCGACAACGGCCTGCTGGCGACGATGGAGGCGACCCATGAGGGCTATCGGCCCCTGGCGCAATTCCAGGTCTTCGAGAACGGCCACGATGCCTGGGGGCCGCTGGCGATCGCTTCCGGGCGGCTGATCGTCCGCGACATGACGCGGATGGCCTGTGTGGACGTGCGGGCCGCGAAGTAGAAGCGGGGAGCAGGGAGCGTGGGCCGGCAGGGACCGTTGCTCGGTGACCAAGGACCAAGGACACATGACAAACCAACAGAACCAACCGTCCTGTGCAACCTGTCGCGGTCAAAACCGGTCCCGGCGGGCCGTGATCCAGCCGGTCGCGATGGGCTTGTTGATCGTGGTTGCCGTCGCGATCGCGGCGTGGGCCGCCCTGCGCATGGACCCGTGGGGGGAGGATGGCGGCGGCTTGTCGGAGCGATTCGAGTTCAATGCGGATGCTTATCTGCGAGCGGACCCGGCGCTGATCGCGTTCCAGGAAATGGGCTCCTTCCCGACAGGGTTGAGCGCGGTGCGGGGCCTGGCTGCCGGACCCGACGGCCGCATTTACGTCGCCGGAGAAGACCGAGTCCGCGTGTTCGCCGCGGACGGAAAACAGCTGGCGGAGCTGCCGGTCAAGGGCGAGCCGACATGCCTGGCGGCGGGCGGCGCGGAGCACGTGCATCCGGGCCGCTTGTACGTCGGGGCAGGCCGTCGCGTGCTGTTGTTCGATCCGCAGGGAACGGCGCTCGGCGCTTGGACGGAGGGCCTGGACGACGCGACGGTGCTCACGTCGCTGGCCATTGGCGACGAGCACGTGTTGGCGGCCGACGCGGGCAACCGCGTGGTGCTCCAGTTCGATGCAGACGGCGACTTGACGAGGCGGATTGGCGAGCCTGACGAGGCGCGGGGCGTGCGGGGATTTGTGATTCCCAGCGCGCATTTTGACGTCGCCGTTACGGCCGACGGCTTGCTGCGCGTCGCCAATCCCGGCGCGCGGCGGATCGAAACGTTCACCGCCGAGGGAGACCTGCTGGGCCAGTGGGGCAAGTCGTCGCCGGAGATCGACGGGTTTTTCGGCTGCTGCAATCCGGCCGATTTTGCGGTGACGCCGGACGGCCGGTTCGTGACGGCGGAAAAAGGCATCCCGCGCATCAAGATCTACAGCCCCAAGGGCGAGCTGGAATGCGTGGTCGCCGACCCGGCGATGCTGGGGCAGGTGGGCAGCGCCGCTCCCCTGGACGGAGACAGCGGCCAAGCCCCGGCGTTCGACGTAGCAGTGGACAACCGCGGCCGCGTGCTGGCGCTGGACCCGCTCACGCGGCAAGTCAGAGTGTTTGTCCGCAAGGACGTTCAGACCGCGACGGCGAAAGAGAGCGAACAAGATGAAGACCGGTCGTAGCTCAAGGCGGCAGTGGTTGACGGGATTGCTGCGAGGGACCGCCTTGGCGGCCATCGCCCTGATTGCCGCATTGCTGATTCGGCGTCCCGGCGGCGCAGCGAGCGGCCGTCGCCTGCCGTGCGCGTCGTGCCGGCAGTGCGGTCTGCGGGCTACGTGCCAGTTGCCGCAGGCGCGGGCGTGGAAGCGCCGCGGAAGGGAAAGCTAACGCAAGCAAAGGAACAACCATGTCAGACAAAGTGGATCGCCGAGCTTTCCTGGCCGACGGCATCCGCACGGCCGGGACGGTCGCGCTGGCCGGCGCGGCGGGCGTGCTGGCCGGACAGAGCAGCCGTGCGGAACCCATGGTGTGGCAATTGGACCCGGACAAGTGCATCGCCTGCACCAATTGTGCGACGAAGTGCGTGCTGGACGTGTCGGCGGTCAAGTGCCTCAATTGCTTTGACATGTGCGGCTACTGCGACATCTGCACGGGCTACTACGAGATGGGCTACCTGGCGCTGGATACGGCGGCGGAGAACCAGGCCTGTCCGACCGGGGCCATCGTGCGGCGGTTCGTCGAGGAGCGGTCGGGCCAGCGGTTCTACGAGTACACGATCGACAAGCCGCTGTGCATCGGCTGCGGCAAGTGCGTCAAGGGCTGTGCGCTGATGAACGGCTCGCTGTGCATGCAGGTCGAGCACGACCGCTGTCTGGACTGCAACGAATGCGCGATCGCGATCGCCTGTCCGACGCAAGCTTTCTACCGCATTCCGGCGTCGCAGACGGAAATCATGAAACGCAAGGCGGTCACGGCCCTGGCCTCGCGGGCGCAGCGGGCCCTGCAGTCCGCCGGCGGGGACGCCGCCAAACGGCAAGAGGCGCTGGAGATGCTGGCCCGCGTCGAACAGCAGCAGCGGTGGCGAGCGGAGCAGGAGCGGCTGCAGACGGCCGACTCGCGCCGCCGGACGGATGGGGACCGTGCCGCTGGAACGTCTGATGAAGAAAGAACGACGAATGCCTGACGTCCGAATTCGCCAAATCTGCCTGGGGCTGGTGGTCGGTGCCGGGGCGGGGCTCGCTTGGGCGTCCGCCCTGGCCAGCGACTTGATCCCGACGCCGGAGTTCGCGGACCACGCCATCCCGGTCTCCATGCCGCCGGTGCCGGAGAGCCCGGCCTGGGAATGGATCAACATCGCGGTCCTGATCGCCGCCTTGTGTCTGGCGTCGTATTTCGCGCTGGTCAACCGGTCGCGGCGCGGCTTGTTCTTGCTGGCCGTCGCCTCGCTGATCTGGTTCGGCTTTGTCCGCGATGGTTGCGTCTGTTCGATCGGCGCGACGCAGAACGTGGTTTATGCGCTGAGCGATCCGGCGTATGCCATCCCGGCGACGGTTGTGTTGCTGTTCGTCCTGCCGCTGGTGTTCACGCTGTTCTTCGGGCGGACGTTCTGCGCGGCCGTCTGCCCGCTGGGGGCGATTCAGGAAGTCCTGACCGTGCGCAGCGTCCGGGTGCCCGGCTGGCTCGACCACGCCTTGGGCCTGATTCCCTATCTGTATCTGGGGACCGCCGTGATCTTCGCCGTCTCCGGGACGGCCTTCGTGATCTGCCGTTACGATCCGTTCGTGGCCATGTTCCGGCTGAGTGGCGACGTGAACATGCTGGTGTTCGGCGCGTCTTTGCTGTTTCTGGGACTATTCGTGGGCCGGCCGTACTGCCGGTACTTGTGTCCCTATGGGGCGATCCTGGGAGTGCTGTCGAGCGTGGCCAAGTGGCATGTCCGGATTCCGCCCGAGGATTGCATCCAGTGCCGGCTGTGTGAAGACTCCTGCCCGTACGGGGCGATCCAGGAGCCGGCGCCGCCGCTGGCGCCGGAAGCCAAACCGGCGGCACGGCGGCGGCTGGCGGGCTTGCTGCTGCTGGCGCCGGTGCTGATCGCGGCCGGAGGCGGGCTGGGGTCGCTGCTGGCCGTCCCGCTTTCGCAACTGGACCCGCAAGTGCGCTTGGCGGAACGCGTCCGCCTGGAAGACACGGGACAAGTGTCCGGGACCACCGATGCCAGCGAAGCGTTCCGCGCCACGGGGCAGCCGGTCGACGAGTTATATCGGACGGCCATCGACCGGCGCCAGCGCTTCCGCACCCTCGGCGGCTGGTTGGGGGCTTGGGCCGGCCTGGTGATCGGCGTCAAGCTGGTGACGTTGTCCATCCGCCGCCGCCGGACGGATTATCAGCCCGATCGGTCGCGCTGTGTGTCCTGCGGGCGATGCTACTGGTACTGTCCGGGCGAGCAAGTCCGCCTGGGGCTGATCCGAGACGTCTCCGAGGTGGTCAAGTAGCCATGCTCACCGCTGCTGAGAAATACACTGTGTTCTTCCGCTGTGCCCTGGTTGCCGGGGTGTTTTCCTGCCTGCTCGGCACGCTGTTGCTGGTGGATTACTCCGCGCGCGTGGCCGAGGACCCGCTGAACGCCCCGGAGTACGTGGCGCTCAAGGCCCAACTCAAGGCGAATCCGCAAGACGCCGCCGTCAAAGACCAGCTTCGCCAGCTGGATCTGCGGCTGCGCCACGAGTACTTCCAGCGGCGGCGATTCAGCGCGTGGGGCACCTGGCTGTTGTTGGCCAGCGTCGTGATCACGCTGGCCTGCGCCAAGCAGGCCGCCGTCTTGCATCGCCGGTTGCCGCAGCCGCAGCCTCGCGACGTGCCGGACGACCCGGAGGAGCGTCTGCGCCGTTTCAGCCGCTGGTCGGTCGCCGCCTTTGGCGGAGCCATCATCCTGGGCGTCGTCGGCCTGTGGGCAGGCGTCCGCAGCGTCGTCGATGCACCGACGATTCAATTCGCTGCGGCCCCCGGCGACGCGGAACCCGAACAACCCGCCGCGCCACGCACCGAACCGCAAGTCGCACCGCCGCAGGCTGAGCCGCCGCCGAGCCCGCCGCCGGAGACTCCTCCACCGGCAGTGGAAAAGAGCACCAAGCCGCCGCTGGTACCGCCGGTTGCGGCGTCCGCGCCCGCGGAAAAACCACCAACCATGGAGCCGGCGCCGGTCAAGGAGCCCGCTGAGAAACCACCCGCTGAGAAACTACCCGCCCAGCCGGCGTCGGTCCCCGCCGAGCCGGCGTCGGTCCCCGCCCAGCCGGCGTCGGTCCCCGCCGAGCCGCCGAAGCCTGAAGCCAAGCCTCCGAAGACTGAAGCCGAGCCCGCCAAACCGGCGACCGCCGCCCTGGCCGGAGCGCCGACGCCAGAGCACTGGCGGCGGAACTGGCCCCGATTTCGCGGTCCGGACGGGACGGGCGTTTCCGCGTCTGCCGACATCCCGACGAAATGGAATGGCGCAACCGGCGAAGGAATCCTCTGGAAGACGGCCCTGGCGTTGCCCGGCAACAACTCGCCGATCGTCTGGGACAAGCATGTGTTCGTGACGGGCGCCGACGAGACTCAGCGCGTCGTCTACTGCTGCGACGCGGATACCGGCAAGCTGCTGTGGCAAACCGAAGTGCCGGGCACGCCTGAAAGCACGGCGACTCCGCCCAAGATCATGGAAGCGACCGGCTACGCCGCTCCGACCCCCGCGACGGACGGCCAGCGAGTCTATGCGATGTTTGCCAACGGAGACCTGGCCGCGGTGGATTTCGCCGGCCAGGTGACCTGGTCCCGCAGCCTGGGCCTGCCGAAGAACACCTACGGACACGCCGCCTCGCTGGCCCTGTACGGCGACTTGCTGCTGGTGCAGTTCGATCAAGGCACGAAGCAGGAGAAGCTGTCCCAGCTGATGGCCCTGAAGGCTCCGACGGGCGAGACGGCCTGGGAGGTGTCGCGCGAAGTGCCCAACTCGTGGCCCACGCCGACGGTCATCGAGCATCAGGGCCAGCCGCAGATCATCACGGCCGCCGACCCCTGGGTGATCGCCTATGCGCCGAGCGACGGCCGTGAAATCTGGCGAGCCAAGTGCCTGCAAGCCGACGTGGGACCTTCGCCTACCTTCGCTGACGGGCTGGTGTTCGTCGCTAACGAGTTTCCCGGCATGGCCGCCATCCGCGCGGACGGCGCGGGCGATGTGACCGGCAGCCACGTGCTGTGGGAAGCCGACGTGGGCTCTCCCGACTGCTGCAGTCCCCTGGCCACGGACAAATTCCTGATGGTGTTGGCTTCCTTCGGCACGCTGACCTGTTACAACGCCAAGGAAGGCGGCGAGCCATTGTGGGAAGAAGATTTCGACGACGCCAACTTCTCCTCTTCGCCCGCCCTGGCGGGCAAGCACGTGTATCTGTTCTCCGAGCAGGGCAAAGTTTTCCTCATCGAGCCGACGGATGAGAAGTGCGTGCGCGTCGCCGAGAACGAACTGGGCGAAGAGTGCGTTACCAGCCCCGCCTTCCAACCGGGCCGGATCTACATTCGCGGCAAGGAGCATCTGATCTGCATCGGCGCGAAGCCGCCGTAGGACGCGTTGTGCATCACACCGCCGCGCGACTTGGTGCAGGGAGCGAGACGTGGGGAGACATGACGTGGCCATGAGGGACCCGTGAAGATCGGGGTTGGGACGCAACAAACCCCCAAACGGCCATCGACGCGGCAAGCCAGATGCCTTTCGGAGACTGACCGCGAACCGCCAGCCGACTCTCTGCGGGCAGTTGTGGGCTGACAATCGAGAATCCTTACGCAAACGCGGCCCGGCGGTGGCTCACCCCCTGCAACCAGCGGCGATCGCGCCGTGCGGCCTCCGCCGCCAGATAACGCATTAGCCAAGAGAGATGCTCGACAGCCGTTGCCGACGTTCCTGCAGCCGTCCACTGTTCGCCATCAGCATCAATCGGGAACCGATGTCTGTGCCAGTTGACGCGCAGGCGTCTGGACGGGTATTGTAGGCTCTTGGATCGCATCGATGGGCCTCCGGAAGTCCTCGTGTGGGTAGGGTGGAAAAGACACTTGACCGAATGCTGCGAGGCACGGCGGACGTAACGTCGCGTTTGCCGATCTGTGTGCATTGCTGCGTCATTTCGGCTTTGACGAGCGTGTTCGAGGCAGCCACTACATCTTTTCCCGCAGCGACGTGCTGGAGATTCTCCACCTGCAACCTCACGGAAATCAAGCGAAACCGTAGCAAGTCAAACAGGTCCGCGGCGTGCTTGTTTCCTACCGACTGGGAGGCGATGCCGCGGGCACCGAGACCGAGGGCAAAGACGCGCCGGGCGCCGCAGACCCTGAGGGCTAACATGCCAAACGTTCAATACGAAATCGTCTTGTGCTGGAGCAAAGAGGATCAAGCCCTCCTCGCCGAAACGCCTGAACTGCCAGGCTGCGCGGCGGATGGCGCGACATGCCAGGATGCCTTGGCCAATGTGGAGGTCGTGATCCGGGAATAGATCGAGACAGCGCAGGAGCTTGGTCGTTCGATCCTCGAGCCCCGCGGAAGATTCATGTACGCCTGATCGAAGCTTGGCCTTGTCCGGAACTCGGCGATCGTCAGATTCGACAGGCAGGTCCGAACCAGCGACTGCAACCGAGTCGTCCTGTCGCCGGCTGAAGGCGGCCCGGCAAGCGCACGGTTCGCAGACGGATCGGTCTCAAGCAGGAGCCATACGCATGAAACCCGTTGAGAAACCGTCGGCGATGACTCGTCGCGACGCGGTCAAGACGCTGGGCCTGGTCGGCTCCGCCGGCCTCTGGGCAACCACCGGCCAGGCGGCTGGAAGCGCCGAAGCGGCGTCCGCCGGGGCGCTGGGTTCGGCCCATGAGTTGTTCGAGCAATACGAGCGCCGGTTCGCCGAGGCGCGTCTGCGGATGCCGGAGCGGAACCCGGCCGTGCCGGCGGATCGCGAAGCCATCGCGCAGATTGTCCAGGAATGCCTGGGCGTGCGACGCTCGTGGGTGCCCAAGATCCAGGCGGAGAAGGTGCGCGAGGCGGCTTTCGACGGCGGCCGGATCGAAATGCTCCGCGCGACTTCCTGGCCCGGCGTAACCGCGACGGCCTTGCTGTATCTGCCTGCCCCCAGCCCGCCGCAGCCGTTGCCGCTGGTGGTCCTGTGTTGCGGGCACGGCCAGGGCGGCAAGCTGGCCGACGGTTATCAACGCATGGCGCGGCAGATCACCCGCCGGGGCGCGATGGTGCTGTGTCCCGATAACCTGGGCCAAGGCGAGCGCGTGGCGATGGGCCACGGCCACTGCGTCAAGCCGTTTGCCTGCGGCCTGAGCGTCCAGGGCTTGATCGTCATGGAAACGCTCGGCTGGATCGCCTGGGCGCTGCAGGAACCGCGGGTGGACCCGCGCCGGGCGGCGGCCGTCGGCAACTCGGGCGGCGGCACGTTGACGGTCTTCCTGGCCGCGTTGTGCCCCGAGCTGGCAGTGCTTTCCTCGTCCGGTTATCCGAGCACCTTCGAGTTCGTCGCGCGGAAGGAGAAGAAACACTGCCACTGCAATCTCCTGCCGGGCGTGGTGGGCCGGGTGGAGATGTGGCACTTGCTGGGCAGTTTCGCGCCGCGGCCGCTGTTCATCTTTCAGGGTGACGGCGATCCGCTATTCCCGGCCGATCTGTTCTTTCATACGGCCCGCAAGATCCGGCAGGTCTATCGCGCGCTCCGCGCCGAGCCATCGTTCGAGTCGCGCGTCGTGACCGGCGGCCACTCCTGGGATGCCCCGCGGCGGGTGGCCTTGGGCAAGTTCCTGTCCCGCCATCTGGGCCTGCAACCGTCCCTGCCCGAGGAGAACGAACAGGAATCGGTTCTGACTCCCGCCGACCGGTGTCTCGAATCCTGGCCTGCCGACGCGCTCAGCACCGATGCCTTGGCGGAACAACTCGCGGGCCGCCGCGTGGACGACAACACCAGGCTGTGGGATGTCTATCCACCTGCCGTCGCTCGCAACGTCCCGCTCGACGACATCTCCCCCCGCGGGTCCACGCGACAGATCCTCGCCCAGTTCGAAGCGTTTTTGAGATAACCGGCGACGCCCGGACGGTTCGTCGCCGGCACACGGCGTTGCTCAATCCAAAGCGGCCCTTGGCCGTCGCCGCGCGGGCGCCTATTTGGGCTTGACGAACATGACCTCGGCCGGATCAATCCACCCCGACCGCAGGTCCACCCGGAACCAGCCCTCGCTGTTCTTTTCATGGAAGCGAAGCGGGGACCGCTTGCCAAACTCCTTCAGATCGTACTGGGCCCAGGTCTTGCCCATATCCGGCGAGATGATGAATCCCGTGTGGTAGGGCGAAGCGGTGGCGTAGTGGGCCGCCAGGATCACGCCGTCCTGAATGATCATGTTCGCGCATTCGTATTCCGGGTTGAACAGCAGCGTGTGTTTTTCCGGAAAAGGAATATCCGCCGGGGCGCAGCGGAAGAGCCCCCGGTCGTGCGGCTTGGGGCCGTTCGCGTCGGCGATCCAGTAGGCCAGGCCGTCCACAAAGTTGATGCCGCCGGCCTTGTAGCGCGTGTTCAAACTGGCCGTCACGATGACCTTCCACTGCCACTGGTCCCGCCCCGCGTCGTACGTGCCGCGCAGCCAGTGGCATTCCTTTCCCTCCGGCCGGTCGGCGTCGCCCGTACAGGCATAGAACGCGTTTTCGACCGGGTTGTAGGCCACGCAGTGAATGTGGCGGGCGATCACGGGGTTGTCGGGGTCGCCCAGCAGCGTGCCCGTCTTGCCGCCGCCGGGGCTCCCGTTGTCCCGATAGTTTGGATTCTGGCCGAACGCATACGCGATCTTCACCGTCTGCCCGTTGTCGGCCGAGTAGTAGATGTTCACCGGGGAGGCCCCGCCGCGGACATTGCAGTAATTCCCCCACACCAACATCTCCGCGCCGTTTGCCACCCAGGAGTTGACGCCCGCCAGCGGGTGGAAATACCAGCCGGGGTTGGCAGGATTCTGCGGCGTGTGCGGCAGGTAGTCCTTCCCCTTGGCATCCTTCACCGTGAGGGGCTTACACGTCTTCAACTTGTCGGTGCTGAGGTACAGTTGCGTCTCCGTGGCGAAGACGATGTTTCCGTTCTTGAGAATGCGGCTGAACGTGATGCGGCCCGCGTCGGGAAACGCGGCTTGGTGGGGCCAGGTCCGGCCGTTGTCCTCCGAGAGGAAAATCGCTTCCGCCTCGCGGCCGAACGCCAGGTTGTCGCGATGCGAGTCGATGTACGGACCGGCCGGCTGCAAGCGATACCAGAAGTGTTCGGTCTCCCCCGCCAGAGACTCGCCCGCCGTGGCGTCGGCGGCCTGTCCGATCGCGCCGGGCAGCAAGAGCCCGACTGCAAGGGCGGCCTGGAAGCCGACGGATCGGCCTAGCTTTACGAGTAGTCGCGGTGTCATGCTGTGTCACCCTTTCCTGCTGAGATGTTGGTTGGCGATGCGAAAACGTGCAGCGCGATCGCCGCCCGCGTCAGTTCCCGCGGTCGTGCGGTCAGCGGCGGCGAGTCCCAGGACGATCGTCCGGCACCGTCACCGAAATGTCAAGACCCGCAACGCCTTGAGGCGCAGTCCCGTCGCGGCAACGGCCCCTCGTGCGTCGTCAAGTCTAACACTTGAGGCTGCAGCGAGTGAGCGGCTCGGCGCTAGCCGCCAGTAGTCCTGGAAACCAGCAGCTAGCGCCGTGCCGCGCACATCCGACGCTGTTCGCCTGGGCGACGCACTACCAGCCTGTTGAAAAAAGAACGTCTCGCGGAAGGAACCCGCTGGGGCCCTTCTTTTGTCAGTTTGACAGACTTCGGTCTGTCAGTTTGACGCACGCCAGGTGCGGCTTGCGTCCCGCCCGCGAGTTCCCGCCCAGCGGCCTTTTGGGCGGGTTGCTGCAACGTCTTGATTTCGCGGGGTTTTTTCCTCGTTTCGTCCGCCCGTTCCGGCTGTTGAGACCGCCCGCAACGGTTTGGCACGCAGGTTGCTTTCTTCACTCCCTCGGGCGCGGCGGCACGCCGACGCCCAAGGGTGCAAGTGGAGCCGAGCAATTGGCACAGTCACGCATATTCTTCAGAGGAGGACCGGACGATGTTGAGCGCACGTTGGCAACCCATGTTGGACATGCAGGCGGAAGTGAATCGCCTGCGGGACGAGATGGATCGGCTGTTCGGACGTTGGACCGGCCGGCGGTTTCCGCTGGCCCCGACGACGTACCCCCTGATGAACGTCTGGGAGGAAGATGAAAACTTGTTTGTGGAAACGGAACTGCCCGGCATGGAGTTGGGCGACTTGGAGATCTATGTCCACGGCGACCAACTGGCCGTGAAGGGCGAGCGGAAGGAACCGGGCAACGACAAAAACACGTGGCACCGCCGCGAGCGCGGGTATGGCAAGTTCGCCCGCGTGCTGGAACTGCCCGTGCCCGTCGATGAGGACAAGGTCGCGGCCGCGTTTAAGAACGGCGTGCTGACGATTACCTTGCCCAAGAGGGCGGAGGCCAAGCCGCGGCGGATCGATATCCGCGCGGACTGAGCCGCCGTCCCGAGTCGATAGATCGATTCCAGGGAACACTATCCAAGAGGAGAATGAGCCATGTCCCAACTTGTCAAGCAAGAGCAACACCAGGAAGCGGGCGCCGTCGAGCGCACCCGAGAGAGCGCTACGTACACTCCCCGCTTCGACATCTGGGAGACGGAAGAAGAACTGATTCTGTGCGGCGATTTGCCGGGCGTGGAGCCGGAGGATCTGGACATCCGGTTTGAAAACCGCGAACTGACGATCCTGGGCAAAGTCGCGCCGCGGCACGCAGACCGACGCAGCGTGTACAGCGAATACGGCGTGGGCGATTTCTATCGGACGTTCGCCGTCGGCGAGTCGATCGACGGCGAGAAGATCGCCGCCGAACTGAAGAACGGCGTGCTGACGGTCCACCTGCCGAAGTCCGACGCGGTCAAACCGCGGCGGATCGCCGTCAGCGCGGGCTGAGTCCAAGCCCGCGGGAAGCGCTTACGACGATCTCTGCAACAGCCCGGCTCTGGGCAAGAGCCGGGCTTTCTCTTTTTGGGCCTGGACCGCCGAGCCCGTTCCGGCACGGTTCGCGGGCGACAGGGAATCCGCTCAAGGCTGCTTCTCCGTCCGTTGCTTGGACGCCGCCGAGACATAATCGCCCCGCAAATAGTCGATGTTGAATTCGCCCCCGCCAGCGCCGCCGCAGGGGTCCAGCCTCAGGCCGGTGACCGTCTGGCCTTTCCAGCCCGGATGCTGTCCCACGTCGATCCGATACTCGTGAAACCGCCCGTCGGGGATGACGGGAAAGCTGACCGTTGTCTGCTCCGAAAACGCCGGCGACGACTCGGTCGTCCAGAACAACTGGCCGCCGGAGCCGGCGGTGACGCGCAGGTTCAGGCGGATGCCCAGGCACGTGTCGCCGGCGACCCGCAACAGCGGCCTGACCAGATACGGATCCGGGCCGGAGATGCGGCCGAACAGCGCGCCGTCCTTGGGAAACAACTCCGAAATGTCGTGCGCCGGCAACCAGCCGTCTGCGGCGTCGTCGAATTCGAAGGCGATCCGGTCGACCGGCCACGGCAGCCGCTTCACCGCCCGGAACACCACGCCGTCGGCCCGGACTTTGGCAGCGCCGGACCTGGCCACGCGCACGGCCAGATAGCCGTTGCCCGCATCGTACCGCCAGCACGACTCGACGCCCTGCTCGATATCGATCCGTTCCTTCAGCGACAGGCCATCCAGGAACACTGCGTCCGGGCGAGTCACGTTGGAAATCAGCAGCACGCCTTGCTCGCCCTCGGGATAGGCGACGTCCACCGAGATCACCGTTCCCCGGTGCGCCGCGCCGGCGATCTTGCCAAACGTCGTGACGTGGACTTGCCGGCCCGGCGAGCCGACGATCGCCGTCGTGGGCTCCTGATCGCGGTCCAGCAGCTTGAAGACCGATTGCAGAATCTGATTCGGACCAAAGATCCAGGGCGACTTCTTGCCGTCGATGGCGCTGATGCTGTCGGGCCACAAGGCTACGTTCTCGCCCGCCGGCTCCTGCTGGTGAATCGCGCTGCGGATCACCGTTTCGGCAAGTTTCCGCCAGGGCAAACTGCGATCGTGGTCGGACAGTCGCAGCAGGGCGTTTGCATACCGCAGACCGTTCCATTGGACCGGACGGCCGAACCAGGAACCGCGATACCACGTCGCTCCGAACACCGGAATGCTGGCGCCCACCAGATACGGCTTGTCCGCGTCGCTCCACAGGTAGATGAACGGCAATCCGCGTTTGGCCCAGATCACGGCGTCGTCCAGCCAGCGGCGGTCACCGGCGATGCGATAGGCCTCGACAAAGGCGTCCACCGCGTCCGCGGCGGCCAACACGTCCGGCGCATGGACCGGAATCTCCCAGACCTGGGCGGCCCGCGGCACCTGGAAACGCTCCATCAGGGCCAGCGTGCTCCGCATCTGCTCGTACGCTTCCTGGTCGCCCGAAATCCGCGCGTAGCGGAGGATTTCATACGCCTTCCGGGCGCAGGTGCCCAGTTCCAGGGCGTCGTCCGGTCCCAGTTGGTAATAATCCATGCCCACAAACGGCCCGCTGTCGTGCTGCTGATCCGCGTCGAACCGCCAGCCGCCGTCGTCGTCACGTTGGGCCAGCAGCCGGGCTGCCGCCGCCGGATTGGCAAACGCCAGATCCGCCCGGTTCGGGAACCGCTGGGCGTCCAGCCGCGGTTCGCCTCCCACCAAGGCCCGCACCTCCTCCGCCCGAGCCCGGCACCGCCGCCGCAGCTCCTCGTCGCGCACGATGAGCGCGCCGGCCATCAAGTCCGCCACGAACGAGCGCGGGCGGCCTGTGGCGGACAACACCGCGTTGCCCTTGGTCGTCCACCACTGCTTGCTCTCCGGCAGCCATAACGATTGCAGGTAGGCCTGCATCGAGAATTCGATCTCCCGCTCGTACGACCCGCGCGGCAGCGGCGCGGGTTCCGGCCAGCCCTGGAGCTGCACCCAGCGGTCGATCGCGGCCAGCGGGCTGCGAGCCGACGCGTCGGCCAGAATCCGGGCCTGCAGCCGCAGGGGCGTGCCGGCCCGAAGCTGGTACGGCCGAACGGCTTCGCGCTTGTTGGGCTCCACGAATTCCGGCACCGTGGGCAGAAACAGACCAGCCAGATGCGCGCGTTGATTCTGAAAGCGGTCCGGTGAGGCAAAGACGCACGAGGGCCGGTCGCGGCTGCCGTCCCAACGCTGGTGGACGTCCCACAGCAGCCCGACGGTGGCCGACGGACCCGTCAAGCCGACGGCGGGCACCGTGATCAGGTTCGGGTGGACCACGTAGCGGATCCGGTCCGGGTGGTCCTCCGCAATGTCCAGCGAACTGGACGAAACCTCGTCGCCGACCAGCCACTCCAGGCCCGGAAAGACCGCTTCGTGACGATCCAGGGCGTACACCATCGGGCCGTCGAATGCCAACAACTGCGCCGGCTTGTCGCACGACACTTCGTACTGCGTGGAGATCTCTTTGGCCCAATCGGCCAACTCGAAGGAGGCGGTCACCGTCCAACGCTTGCCGCTGCCGTCCTGGTGAGTCGAACGGAATTGCAGCCGGGCCGAATCCGACGTGGTGACCTCCGGACTTTCCTCGGCATAGACCACTTTCTCCACCCGCGCGCCGTCTTGTTCGCGGTACACCAGGCGGCTCAACTGCGGAAGCCAGGCGACCGTCTTCCAACTGCCGCCGGAGGCGACGGACAACTCGCCCGGCCCGTAACCAAAAGCCTGCCGGCGAAACGCCAACCGCAGCGCGCCGTTCTCCAGGACGGCAAAGTCCTTCTCGACCCGCGCACTCAGTCGGCCGATCTCCGCGGGCAACTGGACGGCGGCACCGACCGTCAACTCGCTTTCCGCCGTCAACGTGTCGGTTACGCCGTCCGCCGTCGCGGTGACAGCCGTCTTGACGCGCGGAGACTGCGCTTGCGGCACAAATTCCGCCCGCAACACCCCGGTGCGGCCGGGCGGAATTGCCGGCAGCGTCTGGCGGCTTGTTTCGGACGCCAGACGGAACTCGCAAGCGGGATTCGCCACGATGACCTGACCCGTGTTCTCCAACACGCACTCGACAACGGCGACTTCGCCCACCGCAACCACGGGTGCGACAGGACCGAAGCTGCGCAACTCGAGACCGGAACTCAGTTCCAGCCACGAATGGTCCCCGATCTCGCCTGCTTGCGCGAGAACCTCAACGCGGCAGGCTTGGCGCCGACTGCCCCGGACCGTCCAGACGGCCCGCGTTGCGCGGTCCGACGCCAGACGTTCGATCTGGGTCTCGGCCGGCGTCGCGGTCAAACCTGCCGGCAGCCTGAGCGATGCCCGAATCCCGGTCAGGTCCCCATCGCCCACGTTCTCGATCTTGGCGCGGACCACGCACGCCTCGCCAGGACGATCGCCATCCTCTTCCAGCCGGATCGTACTGATCCGCAGCAGGGGACCGACGCGGTCGACGTGCGACACGTCGTCCACCAGGAGTTCGCCCGCCGTGCCGACGATCCGCACCGCGAATTGGACCCAGCGGACCTTGGGGTTCTGAGTGAAATCGTACTTCAGCCGGGCGTGGTGCCATTGGCCGTCCCCGACGTGCGGCGCTGGAACCGCGAATCGGGCTCGCATCGTCCCGGTCTTTTCCGCCGCGTCGGCATCCATCGGAATGGCGTAGACGCACAGCTCGGCATTCTGGGCCGAGATCGCCTTGTACCAGAAGTCGATGCCCCCGCTGCGCTGATGCAGCATCGCGCCGCCCTTGTCGGCGGCGGAGCCGAAAACCCGATTCAATCCGCTCTCCGCGGCTTTCGTCTCCGCCGAGCGGACGATGCGTAACGATCGCTTCCCCGAGTGCGCGTCCCCGCTCACTTCCACCTGGCTGCCGACCGGCGACCAATCGACGGGGAATCCCTGCGCATTCAAGTCTTCAAACGACCCGTTCGTGCACGGATTGACCGCCACCGAGGCGGACAACAGACACGAACACACGGCGGCACAGACCGACGAGAACAACATGGCACGGGTGCTCCAGCATAAAAGTGCATACGGATGAGGCAAGGCACCATCCCTGACCGGTGTCGCCCGCAACGTGACTCGCAGCGGCGAACCGTTTGCGCAAAGAAGCCTGCCCCAGACGCCCTATAGTACGCCCCAGGCGGCAAATCCCGCAAGCACTTTTGGCAACCTTCTGAGCGATGACGCGCCCTCGTTGCGGAAAGAATTGCGTGACGGGCCTTGGGGAACTCGGGGTAAGATTGCCGATTGCGCGGACCGGGCAATCCAGCACCCCCGGCCGTCGGCAGCGTCCGCGGCCCGATTACCCGGCGATCCGCCCGGCGCCCACGGCGTCGGCCGCCAGAACAGAAAGCAGATCGTCCAGGAGGAAGTCCTCCAACGGCTCGAGCTTGTCCCGCTCCCAGATCGCGACCGCATTCCGCTTCGTCCCGCGGGATTCCACGACGGCGAGCGCGGCCGGATCACCGTTTAGCGAGGCTGCGGGCGGCGCAACCAGACCGTCGGCGGGAGAATCGCCGGACGGCCCTTCTGCCTCTGCCCCGTCGCTGCTGCCGGCTGACGGACGATTCAGATAGTTGATGATGATCAGCAGGTCCAACGGTTCCAGAACGTTGTTGCCGTTCACGTCGTAGTAGTAGAGCGGCTGGTCCGGCGGCACAGGATCGGACGGCAACTCGTTGCCGTGCGCGTTGAAATAGTTGATCCCGATCAGCACGTCCAAGGGAGTGACCGTACCCGACCGGTTCACGTCTTCGCGTAAGTCCGGATTCTGGTAGTCCGCGACTTCCGTCACCGTGATCGTCACGAGCCCCGGATTGGACTGGAACCCGACCACGTCGCGGACGGTGTAGCGAAAGCTGTCGGTGCCCGAAGAATTCGCGCCGGGCAGGTAGGAGACCAGACCGTCGGTGACCGTGGCCGTGCCGAACGCCGGCTCGGAACCGGCGACGATGGCCAGGGTGGCCGGGTCGAGCGGGCGGCCGATGCCAAGGTCGTTGCCCAAGACCTCGATCTTGACGAGCGTATCCTCCGAGGTCGTCACCGCGTCGTCGTTGGCGATCGGACCCTCGGTCGAAAAGTCCCATGTCGTGTCGCCGCTGATTCCCGCAAAGGCGTTGCCGCTGAGATCCTCCAGCGCCCCGGCGGCGATCTCGACATAGTACGCTTCACGCCGTTCCAGCACCTCTGCCGGATCGATCGTAACGAGCGTCTGGGAGACCAGCACTCGCTCATCAGTCACGGCCAGCGTGAGGAACGTGGAGCCATCGTGGGAACGTTTGACGAGGATGTCTCCGGCCCCCTTGCGGACGGCTTGATTGAACTCGATCACCAGGTTGGCATCCTGGCGAACGGCCACCGCGCCGTCGGGCGGAGACAGGCTCAGCACCGCGGGCGGCAGATCCAAGGTCGTCCAATTCCAAACCGTCGGGCCGCTGATCCCCGCCCAGTTGTTCCCCGCCAGGTCCGCGAACGCGGCGCCGGTGACTTCGACGTAGTAGGAAGTGTGGTCGGCCAGCGTCGCCAGCGGGTCGATCGTGACCGTCGCTCCGGACACGGTGACCTGATCGCTGGGGACGGGAATCGACTCGACCGTCGAGCCGTCGCCCGACCGCTTGATCGAGACGTTGCCCAGGCCGGCGCGGACCGGTTCGTGGAACGCGATTTCCAGAGGGGTATCGAAGGCGACCTCGGTGGCGTCGTCCGCCGGCGAAAGGGTCACTACGGCCGGCGGGGTGAAGTCGCCCGTCGTGAAGTTCCAGGTCGCTCCGCCGTGGACGCCCGCAAAGGCGTTGCCGGCCGCATCCAGAAACGCTCCCGTGGCGATTTCGACGTAGTAGCCCGTGCTCTCCAAGAACGGCTCCGCGGGGTCGATCGTGGCGACCGCTCCCAAAACCGTCACTTGGCTCCCGGCCACGGAGATGGTCTCGACCGTCGAGCCGTCGCTCGAACGCTTGATCGCGACCGAACCCGATCCCTTCTGGACGGCGTCATCAAAGGCCACGAGCAGGTTCGTGTCGAGCGCCACGCGAAGGGCGTTGTCGCGCGGTGTGAACGCGTTGACGAAGGGATTCAACGTGTCCACGCCAAACTCGGACTCCGCCGCGTAGTTTTGCTGCAGATTCCCCGCGGCGTCCTTGGCTCCGGTGACGCCGATCGTGATGCCGGCGGCCCCCAGTTCGTGGTCCGCCACGTCGTAAGTGACGCTGAACGTATCGTGGGCCGTCGCCGTCGTGGACCAGGCGAACGCCGGATTGGACAGCGTGGGCGTCAGCCCGCCGGCCACCGCCGGATGGCCGTAGACGAGCGTCGGCAAGATGGCCGTGTCCATCGTCTCGTTGAACACCACGGTGACGGCAAAGTTGGCCGGGCCGGCATCGGCGTCCGACAGCAGCGGATCGCTGACCGTGACGCTCTGAACCCGGGGAGGCTGGGCGTCCTGCAATCGCACCGTGTACGCCGGATCTTTGCCGCGATCGAGCAGGTCCGTCTTGGTGTGCGTATAGTCGTCGTCATGGACCTGGATCACGTACGTCCCGGCCTCGGTCAGACTCAGCACATTCGCGTCGCCCGGATCTACTTCCCGTCCGACGATCTGACCCGTCGGGCTGTAGACGGCAGCCCGAGGCTCGTAATCCACCGTGTCTTCGGACGACAACGACAGGCGGACCTGGTACACGCCGTCATGGGCGGCCAAGTCGGCAGCCGTCAGGGCAAAGTGGAATTCGTCCACTTCGCCCATCCCGTCGATGGTCCCCGTCTTCTGTTCGCCGAACCCCAGCGCGATGGAATCCAGGCTCCGAGGATTGATACCTTCCAGGGCGACGCCGTATGGCTCCGCATGGGTGTAATCGTTGTCGTAGACCTGAAGGACATAGGTGCCGGCCTCGGCGGGCAATTGGTAAAGGACGTGCTTGCCGTTCTCGACCTCGTCATCTCCGCTGGTTCCGGGCAACTTCTCGATCTTTTGGCCGGACGGCGAGTAGAGTTCCGCCCACAACTGGGTGCTGATCCCGGACTGGGCGTCCGACAAACTGAGGGTCACGATTTCGCCGCCCGCGCCCGTGAACTTGTAGGCGTCCACTTCGCCCACGACGATCTCGCCGGTCTTCACGTCGCCCAGCGCGAGCGTTCCGGCATCCTCGCTGGCTGGCACCAAGCCCTCCAGACTGAAGTGATAGTCTCCCGTGTCCGTGTAGTTGTTGTCGTGGATCTGGACCACGTACGTGCCCGCCTGCAGCGGATCGGACACGGCCTTCTTGCCCGCCGTGACCTGCGTGACGCGATGGTTGGTCAGGGGCGAACGGAGATCGACCTTGTCCCCCGTCGGCGAATAGAGCGTGGCACAACTGCCGGAATGCGTTTCGGAAAGCGCGAGGGTGACAATGCTGCCTGCGGTCGCCTGAAAGGTGTACTCATCCACCTGGCCCATCTTGTCCAGTCTGCCGCTCTTCAGTTCGCCAAGCTTCGTCGCCTGCGCGTCTTGACTTGGCGGATTGATTCCCTCCAGGGCGAGCGCGTACGTTCCCGTGTCTCGGTTGTCGTTGTCTTGGACCCTGACGGTGTAGCTGCCGAAGGCCGTCAGCAGGTAGGTGCGCGAAGAACCGGAGTCCACTTCGCTGCCCAGTGGATTGCCGGACGGCGAATACAGCGTCGCGCGCGGCTGAAAGCTATCGCTCGCGCCCGCCAGCGCCAAGGTGACCACGTACTCGCCGCCTGCCGAAGACAGATCTTGCTCAGTGATACTGAAGAAATGATCGTCCGTATCACCTGCGGGGTAGATATTGTCCGTGAGGACGTTGCCGCTGACGCTCAGGAAGCGCCGACACTCGAGCTGTTCCAGCGTCAAACGCCGCCGGTTCTTCGCGAGTCTGACACGCGTCGACCGGCGCACCGGCCAAATCCGGGTTGCCCATCCGCTGCGGCGGGGAGGCAATGCTTGAGCTATATCGCCTAGGAATCCCATGTCTGTTAAATCACTGCTGGAATTGTGGTTACGAAACGATGCCCACCCTGCTTGACGCTGTTACTTTGACGCTACCTATCTGGATTTAGTTCAAACGGTCCGGAAAGAAAGGGGATCAACCACCCAAGCCGGCTGGTGCCTCGGCCTTGGCGGCAATGAAACGGATCATGCCGAATGATCCGCGGGAATCGAAAAAACGGCCAAGACCGGATATGCCGACCACGGCAGCCCGTTGAAGAAAGGAAACAGGCGCCTCGCGGTGGTCGTTTCTGCTTGGGTTTCTCCAACGCAGCTCAAACCCAGTCCCCCCCCTCCACCCCCTCGCCAGCAGGCTGGCAGGGGACGGAAGTGTCATTTTCGATCGCGGACGAGATAAAAGCGACGGGCTACCTCCAGGGCGTGAAAAGGAAGCCAAAACTGGCGCGTATAGACTGCGTGCCCGGCCAGTTGTCGAGTGGCCGGCCCGTCTGGATATTCGACCAACAGCGTCTCGCCTTCCTGTGGGATGCGCTGCCCCACTCTCAGCCGCTTCAGCAGGTCTCGCCGCCGCAGGCCCGGCTGCAGCAATCGCCCCAGACGCCGATTCGCCAGCCAGGACCGAAGTCCACTGCAGACCGGCGGCAGATCGCTCCCCGCGATGCCGAATTGATGGACGTAGTCGCCATCGGCGGTATGCAACACGTCGGCGACGGTCCGAGGCAACGAAGTCAGATGTTCGGGGACGCCGGGACGGGGCCGGTGATAGACGAAATGAAGCAACTTGGCGTACCCTTGCGTGTCCCAGCCATAGCGAATGGGCGTACCGAAAGTGACCATGTCCAGCTGCGGCCACGACCGGCACACGGACGGCGAGTCCAGTGACTCCCGGACCCGCTGCCAAGCGGGCTGAGCGATCCGGTTTCCCCACCGCCGCTGATAAAAGGTCCGCGCGGCGGCAAAGAAAGACTCCCGCTCCGCGTCGTTTGCAGTCAGCAGATTGCTGACCAGCGCCAGCACGTTGCCCGCGTGGCTGTGGCCCCAAATCAAGACTCGGTCTTCCGGTCCGAAGGACGCCGCCTGCAGGCGGTCGATCAAACCGACGGCGGCGTCGGCGCGGGCCAGATGATGGTTCTCGCCGGACCAAACCACGCGCTCCACAGGGATCTGGACGCCGCGGGCGAACTCGGCGGCATACTGAGCCGAGTAATTGCCGACATCCTGGGCCACTCGATCAGCCACCCACTTGTGGATTGGGCGGAGCCGTTGCGAGGCAGCCGGCGCCAGTCGCTCGACGAGGCGAATCAGCCCCGTGGTGTCGTCACCCACAAAGGTGCCATGCACCAGCCAGATCGCGCGAACACCGGCTACGCGATAGGCCTCGCCGACAAGAGCCGTCGTCCGTTCGTAATCGGCCGAGTTTGGGCCCGGAGGTTCGGAGGCGCGCAGCAAGGTCCACCGAGCCGTGGGCGGCTCCGCCGAGTATCGCTGATGAGCAAAGGCGTTGTGTGTCGGCATCGCCGTCTCTTTCAAGAGCGACTTTCAGCGGCTCGGCTCTTCCGCACAAACCGGACTGATCGGCCGCGGCCGGGGACGGCGCTGAACGCGAGAAGGCCCTGTTTAGAACGGGTCTTTGTCCGGATTTCTCGCTTGCACCCTGTCGCTATCATTGCTACCATAGCGAAACTTGCCGCCCATCCACAACCACTTTTTGGATGCGTGTGCCGTTTCCCCATTGTTAACCCTTTTTCAAGGAAGATTGGGTTCCCATGCTAGTCCTCAGTCGAAGAGTCGGAGAGCGAATCCTGATTGGCGACAACATTTCTGTGACCGTGGTCCGCATCACGGGCGGAGGTGTCAGGCTGGGCGTCGAAGCACCGGCGGACATGGCGGTGATTCGCCAAGAGTTGAAGGATCGCCTGGACGACGAAGAGGCCCTGCCGCAAAAGCTCTCGTGGAAAGCCGCCCGAGCGTAATGCTCTGTCCACCATGAGTCAGAGACCGTGGGGCGGACCTTGGTCCTCGTTGGGGGCGGAATGAATTCCGCCCTGCCTGTCACGCGCTGCCTGACGAAACCGTAGGTTGCGTCGCAGCAGCAGGTCGCCCCGCGCAAGAGGTGCTGCGGCGCGGTGTTCACTCGTCCCGTGCCGGCAGTTGGGCGGTCCGCGGATCGGCCGCTCCGATCTGGGTGAGATCGATGTGGACGTCCGGGTTCAGTCCGTCCAGCGGGCCATGCTGCTCGACGTAAGCGACGAGCCGCTCGACTTTGGCCAGCGAAGCTTTCGCGTCGGCACCGCTGGCACTTGGCGGCGCCGCGCCCCAGACGACTTGTGCGCCGCGCCGCGCCGAGAGGACGAATGTGACTTCGCCGACGGCCGACGCTGCCGCCTCGCCGGGTTCTACCGCGATGCGGTACAGGCCGAGTTGCTTCCAGTGCTCCGACAGGACGGCGGCGATCCGGGCAGCGCCGTCCACGCGCGGGTCGCCCCAGGGCGTCCCCACGGGACCCGTCGGCGTGGCGTCGGGCAGGGAGATCCGCAGATAGTCTCGGGCTTGCTCCGCCGAAAAATCGCCGGGCGGCAAGAGCACGCCGTGCAAATCCACGGGCAGCAGGCCCGGGCGCTCGTTCATCGTGACTTCGACCATGGCAACGGGACGCCGGTAGACCAGTTCTACGATCACGCGGGCCGGATGCTCCTTCTTGACGCGCCGCACGTCCTCGACCCAGGTGTGCAGGCTGAAAGCCCGCGCGATCTTGACCGTCAAGTCCCGGTCCAGAATCGACAGTCCGGTCAAGCCTCCGTCGCGCACGGTCTCGGCACGGATGTCCGAGCGGACCCAGGGGGGCGGAGGAGGAATCTGGATCTGGTCGGGGTGCAACTCGTACTCCGGCCCCTGCACGATCTGCGGACCCATTCGCTGCCAGCCGTAGAAAACGCTGCCAAGCAAGCCTGCGACCAGCAGCAACACGGCCAGCAGGCGGCGCGCGGGCCGCTGCGAGAAAGGCGAAAGCCAAGCGACGAAGCCGGCAGGCTGCGGCTCCGCTTTGCGTTTCGCGGCGTTCATGACTCGAGCCTCCTTGCGCGAGTTGCCGGTGAGGGCCGGCGCGGGTTACCAAATGTCAACAGCGGTCTCCAGTTCCACGCCCAGCCGTTGCAGAATTCCTTCGCGCAAATACTCGATCAATTCCAGGACGTCTCGGCTGACTGCATTGGCGCCCACCACCACATAATTGGCGTTCCGGTCGCTCAGTTCGACGCCGCCGACCCGAGTCCCATGCAGTCCGGCCTGATCGATCAAGCTCGCAGCGCTCACGCCGCCTGGATCCTTGAAAATCATCGCAGACCGCTGATCCCGCAAAGGCTGAGCGGCCTTGTTCACGATCCACAGCTTCTGCATCCGCTTGGTCAACTCCAGCGGGTCCGCCCGCTCCAACTCGAACCGGGCCTCAAGAATGGCCAGTTCATCCAGGCTGCTTTCTCGATAGGCAAACAGCAAATCCCCGCACGAACGCTCCACCAACTCACCGGAATGCGTGAGCACGGTCGCCGCTTGCGTGCAGTGCCCGATGTCGGTCCCGTGACAAGTCGCGTTTCCGTGCAGCGCGCCGCCCACGGTGCCGGGGATGCCGACCAGCGGCTCCAGGCCGGCCAGCCCCTCGCGGACCGCGGCGGAGATCAAATGCGACAGCTTGGCGCCGCCGCCGACGCTCAACTGGCCGTCCTGCGCAAGGACGTCGCAGAATCGGCCCGCCGACAGATGAATCACCAGGCCCTTGACGCCCTCGCTACGGATCAACACGTTGGAGCCGGCCCCCAGCAGCCGCACCGGCAGATCCTCCTGGTGGCAACGCTGCACCAGCTGGGCAAGTTCCTCCACGCTCGCCGGCTCCGCAAAGTACTCCGCCTCGCCGCCCAGGCGGAGCCAGGTGTACGGAGCCATCGCTTCGCGTTCGCGCAAAATGTGTTCAAATCCGCTTTGGAAAGGCATTTTTCACGGTTCCTCGTGATGAAACGACTGGCGGCATCGGATCATAGGAGCCCGGCGTACGGGTGTCAATCCAAAGCCCGCGGACAGCGACGCTCCCGGCGGAACCACGCTCGTCATGCCGGCCCTGATCGTCACGCGGCGAACGGCTCACGGCCCCCCGCTTCCCCAACTTCCGATGCAAACTGACGGCACCTGACGGTAACTGATTACGGATTGCTAGCAAGGACAGCAAGCCACCGCGGCCCGCTGGCAGCCGCGACGCGATCCGTCAATCCGGACCCACCGCCGGGGCCTGCCCGACTTTCCCAGTTGCCGGTGACGGCGGCATCCAATACGGATCTCCTCGTCTGCCCAGTTTGAGGCGAAACACGGCTTCCTTCGCGGCCACGGTGGCGTACAGATACGAGCCATGGAAATGACAATTCGTCACCTGCGGCCCCCCCGCGTTGTACTGTCGCAACAGGTTTCCGGAAGGCACATCGACGACGTTCACCACGCCGCCGACCCACATGGCGACGAACAAACGACCCGACTCGTCAAAGACAAACCCGTCGGGAGCAAACTTGCCGCCCAGGATGTTGCCCTTCGTCTCTCCCGGAAAATCGATCAAGACCCGTGACTCCCGCACCTCGCCGGCCGCCTGGTCCAGATCGAAGATCAACAGGCGATACCGGTCGCTTTCGCCAACGCACAGGTGGCGCTGATCGGGCGTGACGCCAATGCCGTTGGGGTACGCCAAGCCCGTGGCCAATCTCGTCGTCCGCTTGGTGCCGATGTCGTACCGGTACACGGAGCCGGTAGGCTTGTCGGCGGACGAGTTGCCGGGATCGGTGAAGAACAGATTGCCTTTCCGGTCGAGGGCGACGTCGTTGATGGCGTCGAAGCGGATTCCGTCACAGCGATCCGCCAGCACCTCGACCTGCTGACCATCGGGCGAGATCCGCAGGACGCGGCCGCCTCCGGCGTCTGCCGCAATCAACCGGTTTTCGCTGTCGACCTTTAAGCCGTTGGCTTGAACCTTGCGGCCTTCCACGGGAGACGCTTTTCTCAGGTCGCACCAGATCGAAGCCGCGCCGTCCGGGGTAATTCGCCCGATCGTACCCAGTTCCCGGTAGTTCACGACGTACAGGTTGCCCTGCACGTCGAACGTGGGACCTTCGGCAAAAGCAAAGCCCGTCGCGTACAGTTCCGGCGTGACGGAATGGGAAGGCGGCAGTTCGTCGTCGGCCAGGGCGGGGCCGGCCAGGGCCAGGAAGCAACCCAGCAGGGACCATGGCTTCCAGCCGCCGGCGCGCGGTCGCCCGTTGAACTTCGCACTCGTCATGGCGATGGCTCCCTTCGAGGCTCAAGAATCAAAGGTTGTTCACTGGCCGGATCGCCCACGCGGATGGCCATTTTGCCTGCGATCAGGTCCTCGATCGCCCGACCGACCACCTCCGCCCGCCAGCCTCGCGCCAGCGCCGGAGGCGGTGGAGCCGGCGACTTGTCGCCAGCCAGATGATGGGCGATCAGGTCGCGGACGTCCTCGACGGACCCGACCAGGCTGGGGGCGACCTGTTGTGCCCGGCAGACGCTTGCCAGCGCGGTGGCCAAAAACTGGCCCAGCAGGTTGAACTGCAACCGGTTGGCATTCCGACTGAGCGGCTGCGGACAGGCTTCCTCCGGCAGATCCAAGGCGCGGCGGATGGCCGCCGAGAGGGCCGGGAGATGACGCTCCTTGTCGCGCCGGTTCAGCCCCCGAATGGCCCGGATCCGCTGCATGTCGTCCGTCGCTCCCTTGGCGAGTTCCGTGATCAGGTCGTCGCGCAGGATGCGCCGTGCGGGGCAATTCCTGCGTTGGGCTTCCGCGTCCCGCCAGTGCCACAACTCCCGGATGATCGCCAGCGCTCGCGGCCCAAAGTTGGACGAACCCGAAGTGCGCCGCCAGCGTTCGTCAAACTCGGCCGCCTCGACGCTCGTCTGCCAGTCGTCGAGTTCCGCCGTCAGCCAGGCCGTCCGGTTCAAGGCAGCCAGCCGTTCCAGCAGGACATTCCGCAACGGCTCCAGGTGCATGACGTCCTGCAACGCATATTCGATCTGGCGGTGAGACAACGGCCGCCGCCGCCAATCCGTCCGCGTCTCGCCCTTCTTCAACGTCTGGCCGAGCAGTTTCGTGACCAGCGTCGCGTAGGCAGCCGGATACTCCAATCCGATCAGGCCCGCGGCCAGCTGGGTGTCGAACAGGTCGCCCGGCCGATGGCCGACGGCTTGCAGGCAGAAACACAACTCGTGCCGCCCCGCATGGACAATCGTCTGACGGGACGGGGCCACCAGGACTTCCCAAAACGACCGCAGATCCCGGATCGAAAGAGGATCGATCACGGCCAGGTTTTCGCCCGCGGCGACCTGGACCAGACACAGTTCGGGCCGGTAGCTGTCCTCCGAGACAAACTCGGTGTCGAAGGCAATGCACGGCGCGGCGGCGATTTCGCCGCAGAATTGGGTCAGCTGCCGGTGTTCGTCGATGTAGGCGTACTTCACGGTTTTGATCATAAGACATGCCGGCCGTGGTTTCTAGTTGCCTCAGGCGGCGGGGGACCCTCGGCACGGCTGTGTCGAGGCGGGCGGGACGCGGCCCACAGCCGCATGCCGTCCCGTTGGTGCTCCGCCTGCTCTGCGATACACTTGTCGCCGCAGAGATGTTCTATGTTTTGGCCTGGAAGCAAGAGCAAATCAAGAGCCTATGACGGGACTGTTAATCAGCGTGCGCAGCCCCTGGGAAGCGCAACTCGCTTTGGGGGGCGGAGCGGATCTGGTGGATATCAAAGAGCCCGCCCGCGGCGCGTTGGGTGCAGCGGACCCAACGGTCTGGAGCGCCGTGCTCGCGGCCGTCGCCGGGCGCGTCCCGACGAGTGTCGCCCTGGGAGAAATAAGGGCCGCCTGCGAGCCCCAAGACCCGCGCAAGCTGGCGGGCTTTCAGTACGCGAAACTGGGCCTGGCGGGCTGCCGGTCTTGGGCTGACTGGCCGCAGCGTTGGGCGGAGCGATTGCTGGTCCTGCCCGCCGGCGTGACGCCCGTCGCCGTCATCTACGCGGATTGGCGGGACGCCGAGTCGCCCCGGCCCGACGACATCCTCCGGCGGGCGGCCGAAGCGCACTGCGGAGTGGCCCTGTTCGACACCTTCTGCAAGACGCGGGGCAACCTGTTGCACCACCTGGAGCCCCCCGAACTGGCCCGCCTGACTTCCGCGGCGCGCGACGCGGGACTGCGGGTCGTCTTCGGCGGCGGCCTCGGCCCCGAGACGATCGGCCAAGTGCTGAGCCTGAATCCGGACTACGTCGCCGTCCGCGGGGCCGCTTGCCGGACCGACCGGACGGGCGACGTCGACGCCGGCTTGGTCCGGGGCCTGCGGCAACTGATTTCAAAATCCTCGTGCAGCGGCCGGCCAGCGTGAAAACTCCCCAAAAGCCGCGTCCGGCCACCTGCCTTGCCGCCGTCTTTTGAGTAGGATAAGAGAAGATGCCAGTGCAAGGAACCTGACGATGAGCGATCAGCCGGAACATGATGGGGCGATGCCGGACCAGGCCGACGCAGCCGACGATGCGGTCGCTCCGGCCCCAACAGTGGAAACGCCGCGGATCCGGACCCGCGCCCAGCCGGCAGCGGGCGGCAGGGGCCGTAACGCGCCGCGCCCGTCGCGGCGGAAGACAACCTCGGCCTTCGACGCGGCGGCCCTCAGGCAATTGGTTGACCTGCCTTCGGCCGACTCGAGTTCAGCGGCAGACCGCGTCGCCCCTCCGGATGCGCCGCCGGATCAGACCGCGATGCCGTTTGCGGAGCGGGAGAGCCAGGCCGGCGAAGCGACCGAGTCGCCGGACGAGACGGTCGACGCGGCGCTGGACGCGGCGAGAATCCTCGCCGCTGAGAACCTGCCGCCCGCCCCGGACCTGCAGATGGTTCCGGTCGGCATCAGGCCCGGCAGCACGACGCTCCGCCGTACAGGCTTGTCGCGGCACGCCCAGCGCCGTAAGTCCCGGTCCCAAGCGTTCGGCTGGATCCTGTTTGGCCTCTGCGGGGTGCCCGCCTTGCTGGCAGCCGTGCTGCTGGTCAAGCGACTTCCTTGGCCGCCTCCCGGAGCAGTCGTCCCGCGCGACGAATCGCGCACCTTCGCCACCGAAGACGCGATCCCGCTTCCTCCCTCGCCGGACGTCAAGCCCGCGGACTCCTCGCGCGCCGAAGAGCGGCCGAAGGAGAACCGGGCCGAGGCGTCGGCGCGTAACGGCCGACGCCCGAAACGCGTCCAGCCGGATGATTTCTCGCGGACCGGCGTGCGCCCCATGAATGCCGAAGAGCTGGCCCGCCGCCGCCAAGGAATCGACAGCTTTGCGGAGATGGGGCGGACCGAAACGGAAAAACTCCACCGCGAAAAACCTCCGCCCGATGCGTCGGCGGACCTCGAGCCGCCCTGACACGCCGCCCGACAGCCGCGCCGCCGGCGCTGCCCGCAGCAATCCGGCCTGACTTGACTTCCCCGGCCGCCAGTCCGATACTGAAAGCGATGGCTTGAGTTGCCCAGTGCCCTGGGATCGGCGTTCGGCCGCGCAGGCCGCCCTCGCGGGCGCTGTCCCGCGGTTGGCCGCGCGCCACGTTCCAAGGGAAGAAGAGGAGGACTGCGGTGCCGATTTCGGTCATTGAAGCGGTCAGGATGGGCATCTGGGACTTCGAGCCGGACGACCAGGAAGCCTCCGACTTTGAAGCCACCTCGGCGATGCCCGGAACGGACCAGAAACTGGTAGTCATGGCGGAACGCGTGCAGCAGGGACTGCCCTTGTGGCATCCGGGGGACCGTCGAAGCTGCGACGCCCCGGACGAATAAAGACGCCCGGCTCGTTGGCCGAGCGCTCGTTGGCCGAGCCGAACTTCTGCAGCGGCAGCTCCTTTCCTGCCGCTGCAAACTGCTCATGGGAACGGGGGACGAAGCTTGAGGTTGCTCCGACGTCGCGGCCAGGGAACGCCACGAGACGGCTGTGGTTTCGTCTTGCTGACGTTTCTGTTCTCGTGCCTGTTCCTGATCCTGAACAGCGCCTTGATCAGCAAACTAATGCCCCCCTTGGAGTCGGCGCCGGGGCTGCTAGGGCGTGCCGGCGTCAATCAGGCGGTGTTGTTCGTCGGCCCCGTGATTCTAATCTTTCTGGAGTGGTGGCTGGTGGACCTGGTCGTCGCCTTGCTCACGCCGCGACAGCAGCCGGAGTCGCGGGACGCGGATCGCGAAACGCGGGATGCACGATGAGCAGACCGGACACGGGGCCGCCCGCCGCGCCCTTTCAACTGCCTCGTCGGAGGCACAGCAGACAGCGGTCGTCGGACTGGGGATGGCTGCCCACAAACCGATCGACGTCGTCGATGATCCGCCGGCCAAGGTCTGCCGCGGTCCCGCAGGAAGCTGCCAACTGGGCCAGCAGTCGCGGTTGTCCGTACTGCCGTCCGCCGGCGCTCTGGGCCTCGGTGATGCCGTCGCTGATCAGCACCAGGGCGTCGCCCGCGTTGATCTGCAATTGGGTCTGTTCGTACGTCCGCGCGGGCACGACGCCCAGCGGCATGCCGGCCTCCGCGTCGCCGATTTCCACCACGGTCCCGTCGGGCCGCCGCAGCAGGGGCCGCAGATGGCCGGCGTTGACGACGGACATCTGATGGCGGGCCAGGTCCAGGATCGCCAAGACCATGGTCACAAACGCCCCGTCGGGATTCCGCCGCGAGAACCGGCGGTTGACGCTGTTCAACGCCGCGACCGGATCCCGTTCCGTGGCCAGCGAAGCCTCTAACTCGCTGGCCACCTTGACCATTAACAGGGCGGCCGGGACCCCTTTGCCCGACACGTCACCGACGACCAGGGCGAGACGGTCGTCGTCCAGCGGCAAGTAGTCGTAGTAGTCGCCGCCGACGTACTTGGCCGGCGCGTAGTAATCGAAGAACTCGTAACCGTCGATCTGCGGGGCCTCGCTCGGCAGCAACTCGACTTGGATCTCCTGGGCCAGTTTGAGTTCGGTTTCCAACGCGCGCTCGCGCAGAGCGGCCTCGTGCAGCATCGCGTTCTCGACAACAAACGAGACCTGAAACGCCACCGTCGCCAGAAGTTCCAAGTCCTCCCGCTGGAATACCTGCTGGCTGGCCAGCGCGTCCAACTGGATGGCGCCGAGCGGTTTGCCCTCCAGATCCGACAGCGGCGCCGAAATGGTCAAGGCCTGATCCGACATGATCGCATTGCCCGTGGCGATTACCTCGCGGATCAACTTGCCCGCCTGAGCCGCCTCGGTCATCCGCCCGGAACCTCGCTGCCGGACGCGAATCGTCCCCGGCCGGCCCGACCCCGTCTCGCGGAGCACGATCAGCGCACGGTCCGCCTGGGCGTGCAACGCCAGCAGGCCGTCGAGGACGTCCGGCAACAGGTCGTCCAGGGTCACGGCCTTGCGCAACTCCTTCGTCAATTGCATCAACGCCGCCAACTTGGGCTGCGCGTGGAAGTCGGTCCGCATCAGCCAGGTCGTCGTCGACCCGTCCAGCGCGGAGCCCGCGTCCGGGATCTCCGGCTCCGGCGAACTCGTGTCCTCGTCGCCCGCGCAGCCGGCGCATTCCGGCGCCTCGTCCTGGTACACGAAGGTATAGCCGCAGATCTCAATCCGGTCGCGATGGCGCAGCGCGCAGGCCGCACGAGGCTTCAGCCGCTGGCCGTTGAGAAAAGTGCCGGCCTTGCTCTCCTCGTCGGCCAACGCAAAGCCCAGATCGTCCGCCGCCACACGCGCGTGACGCCGGCTGACGCAAGGATGCGAGAGATGAATCGAGCAGACCCGCTCGTCGCGGCCGATCAGAACGCTGAACGAATCCCGCGACACGTCCGAAGCGTCGAGCGTAAACTCCCGCGGCGCTCCCGGCCCCTTCACCAGCCGCAGTACTGGCATGGCCTGTCTCCTCATTCGTGGCGCAGACGCAATCCCATCCGTAGTATACGGCAAGCCGGCCCAGATTGCCACGACGTGACGAGTACCCTGGCCGTCGGCTCCCAACCGCCGGGTGGGATTCGACGGGGCCGGGACCGGGTTCTTCTCGCCCAGCCCTGTTCCGTCTGCCCCCGGCGGACGGCCGCTTCACGTCGCGGGCGTCTGCCGGGCCTCGGCGGCGATCTCCTCAACCTCCAGCGGGCGATGGTAGATCTTCAAACCGGCGATGCGCCCCGTCACCTGATAGTCGGCGCCCGGCTGGCCGCTGTATTGGCCCACGTGCAGTTCGCCCGGCCAGACCGACGCATTCACGCTCGCCGCCCGCTGGGCCACCTGGACGCCGTTTTCGTACAGGCTCAGCGCCTGACCGTCGTAGACCGCGGCCACGTGCATCCAGCGGCCTTCGGCGGGGCGTCCGCCGTCGCAGTCGACGCCGCCGACGTGCCACCGCCAAACGCCGCCCAAACGCTGCAGGAACCAGCCGGCCTGGTTCCAGACGCCGCAACTGGCAAGCACCGGAATCCGCCCCGGTGCATCAAACCAGACCCAGCAGGTCAACGACAACGGTTGCCCCAGATCGAAACACTCTTGATGGGGAAACCGGACATGGCCGCCGGATCGCAGGTCCAGCAACCCGGCGGAGCACGTGGCCGCTCCGTGGAGCTTCCCGACGTGCGAGCGCCCGCCCAAGAGCGACGCATGCGGCCCGGAACCAAACGCCGCCGCGAAGACCGGCTCTCGGACGATCGTCGCCGTGGCTTCGACCGGCGGCGTGGGCGGACTCTCGGCGCCCCGGTGGCTGACCGCGCGGACGACGTAACGGTACGGCTTTCCCGACTCGACCGCCGCATCGGAGAACCGCGTCTGCCGGATCGGCGCGGCGGTGATGAGCCGGTACTCGGCGTCCCCTGGCGGACGGCGATAGACCTGGTAGCCCGCCACCGCAACCGCGGGTGGCCGCCAGGCCAAACGAATCGAACACGAACCGGAAGCCGCTCTCAGGTCTGCGGGCACGGGCGGCGGCGGCGGTTCCGGCACGACCACGCCGGCATACGCCGGTTGGCTCTGCGCGGCGCCCCTGACGAGCACCAACGCGTAATGCTGCTGGCCGAGCGGAGCCTGCTGGTCGGCCAGTTGCGACAGCGGAGTCCGCGCCAGCAGCGTGCTTGCATTCGGCGTGAAGCCCGCCGTGCCGGAGCGGTGCAGTTCGGCCTCCAGCCCGATCGTCCGCGCCGACCGCTCCCACGACAAGCGGACGACACCCGCGGCGTCCGTCGTGGCGGACAACGCCGGCGCGACCTCCGGCAACGGCGGAGGAAGATCGTGCCGGCAGACGCCGGGAATGATCTCGGCGCCCGGCATGTCGACGCGCGGGTTGCTCAACACCATGTCGCGCGCGTCCCGAATGATGGCCAGCATGGATTGATAGAACGGGTCTTCGGGCGACGCAAAACTGACGACCGGCTGGCCGCCCGGGTCGTACGGCGTCCACGCGCGCTTGGGAAACGCTTCCGGCGGCTGAACGGCATGGGCATAGCCCTTCCACAACAGATGAATCCGTTGCCGATCGGGACTCACCGCGCGGTCGCGGCACAGGCTGAGCCCGTGCCCCGCGCCGTCCTCGGCCAGCGGCGCCCGCAGGATGCGGCTGAACTCCGGGTCTCGGAGGTTGATCCAGTCGTTCTCGAAATACACGAGCTTCTTTCCGTCGCCGTGGCAGCGCAGGCAGCCGGCGGCCTGCATCTGGGCCGTCAACGCGCCCTTGACGCTGTTCCAGTCGCGGATCGCACAACCGGCACTGGTCGAGTTCCAAGTGCCGTGGTACAGGCCGTTGGTGTCGATCCAGGCCATCAGCAGATCGCGTTCCGGCCGGCTCAGGTCGGGGATTTGGCCGTCATGGCCACTGACCAGAAGTCGGGCCAACGGCGCGGCGCCGGAGCCGTGGCCGCGCGGCGGGAAAATCTGGGAGGACCAGGGAGCCGTGCCGTTCATGCAGTCGATGGCGGCGATCCAGTGGGCGGTCAACTGGGTTTCCAGCCGGTTGGCCAGATTCTCATAGCTGATACTGAAGTGCTCGGTCCAGCCCCCGGACAGATCCATCCCCGCGGCGATGCCCTGCGCGCCCCCGTGGCAACTGACACAGTGCTTGTCCAAAATCGGTTGGACCATGCTGGGGTAATCCACGTAGCCGCTGCCCCACGCCTCGCTCTGCAGTTGGCGCGGCGTGCGCGCGAGCAGGTCCGGGTAGCCCGTCGAGGCGACCGTGGTGCTGTACTTGTGCTCGTGGCAGCCGATGCAGGAACGGGTCGTGCCGGGAACCGCCTGCACAAAGCTCCGCATGATCTGGATCGTCCGGCCTTCGGCGTCCAACGCCTGAAAGAACACACCCCGGCCCGCAGGCACCTCGAAATAGGCCGAGCCGTCCTCCTCGACGGGCACGACCCCCAAAAAGTTCTTTACGTTGAAGGCCAAAGCCGCGCTGACCAGAAAGACCTGGTTGTAGGGACTGCCGCCCATCCGCGTGGGACTGACCCGCGACGTCTCCTCAATGACGCGGAGGTGCTTCACCTCGCCCCGCCGCACGCCCGTCAGGCCTTTGTAGATGTCCTGGACGAAGAACCGGCCGCTGGTCGCCTGCCGGTCCGTCGTGTCCGACAGCACGCGCGGAACCGGACGGGGCTTGATTAGCATCGGCGAGTGCAGGCAGATGTCGGGGTCGGACATCAGTTCGCTCCGCCGGCCCGCCGTGTCGATCAACTCCAAGACGTTCCGCGTGCGCCCCGGCGGCCGGCCGCTGAACAGAAAGACGTCCTTGGTGACCGGCCACGGCTCGCAGGAATCGCCCCGGTCGTAGGTCGGGTCGTCCGGATGCTCCAGGTTCGCCGCCGCCGCCGGACTGTTCTTGCCCAGCCGGGGATCGATCAGGGCGATCGAGCCGCGCGGCGTCGAGTTGTGTTTGGCAAAGGTGGCCACGATCCGATGCGAATCGGGCACGGGCCGCGCGTCCAGCACCGCTTCGGGAAACACCATGTTGTTGGCGTAGACGGCCGTCTCCTGAGTGCCGTCGGGGTTGACGGACCACAACGATTGGATGGTCAAGGCGTTCTTGTCCACGTACTCCCAGCGGCCGAACAGGATCCGCCCGTCCGGCAAGATGCAGGGATCGAATTCGTTCACGTGATTGACCGAAATCGGCCGGATGTCCGAACCGTCGGCGTTCATCACGTGCAGGACGCTCACGCCGGAGTTGGCGCACGGGACCAGGCCGCTGGGACGCGTGGACAGGAACACGATCCGGCCGTCCGGCAGGTACGCCGGGGCAATGTCGTGCTGGCCGGAGTGGCTGCCTTGGTAGCATCCGCAGGCGCACGCCGGATCCGCGATCCGCCGCAAGCCACGCCCGTCGACGCCGATCTCGTAGATGCCCGTGCTGCCCGCCGGTTCGCCCTTGAAACAGAACAACAGCTTGCTGGCGTCCCAGGATAATTCCGGATGCGTGTACACGCCCAGTCCGAGCGTCTCCGGCGTCGACGGATCGATCACCGGCCGAATCCTCCACTGGTCCTTCGGCGCCGCAGGATTCTCCAGCACATAGATCCCGCCGCCGCCCGGCGGCCACTTGTAAAACGTGTCGTAGATGTGAATCCCGGTGTACGAGTGCCGCTTGACAAACAACAGCGGCGCGTCGAGCAACCGGACCAGCTCCTGGTGCACGCCGGCTGCGGCCGGGGCCTGCGCCGGCGCGTCTCCCCGCGCAGCGCGGACCATCGGGAAGACGGCGGACAAACACAAAGCGGCAAGAACAAGCCTGGTCACGACAGTGCTCCGCATGGCAAGGACCTCGGGATGGGCGGATCAGATGCGGCCGGACGACGAATCAAAGAGACCACATGCCGTGGATTCCGTCAAGCGTTCTCCGCGCCGTGGACAACCGCTGTCTCAGCTCCTCCCGCAGGGGGTGCTCCAACTGGACGTGCTGTGCTCGGAGCGCGTCGCGAAGTGTCTCCGGAGGCAGCTCGGACAGGTCCACGTTCCGCTGTGCGGCCAGCGCGGCGGCGGTGCCGGCGGCTTGGCCCAGCTGGATCATCGTCCGCGACAGGCGGCAGCTGGAGGCGGCCAGCGAGCTGAAGCTGGCGGCGCGGCAGGCGATCAGCAGGTTGCGGTAGCCCTTGGGGATCAGGCAGCGATAAGGCACGCCGTACGGTTCGCGCAGCTCGCCGCTCCCGTGCGCGTGGCTGCCGTGCGTGTCCAGCGAGTGGTCGGCGATGGCGATGACGTCGGGATGTTTCTGCTGGCTCAGTCCGCCCCGCACGTCGCGCTCGGTGAGCACATATTCGCCCACGAAGCGGCGCGTTTCACGGACGCCCAGGGCCGGAGCAATCCACGTGATCCGGCGGCGGCGGAATTCTTCGTACCGCGTCTGCAAATCGTGCCAGTGCGCCAGGACCCGCCGCCGGCACTCGGCGTACGACGCTTGCTCGCCGCGCTGGAGGGACTCCTGGCCGTCCATCGTCGGCAGCATGTTGACGTTCAAGTCGCCGTTGGGATAGTGGTTCATTTGGGCGACGGGAAAGCTGCCGCGCCACCAGCATTTCGCGGGCACGTCCGGCGGCAGCGGGTCGATTCCCGCCTCGGACCTGGACGCCACGCGATAGATCAAGGTCACGCCGTTGACCTTGTTGGTCGCCCGGAGCGGGGCGCTGGGTTCGTCAAACCGGTCCCGCGACTCCTGGCCCGTCATCGCTTCACAGCCGGCGTCGTGACAAAGCCGGCCGTCACCGGTCGCGTCCACGTAGAAACGGGCGACGATCCGCTGGCCGTTGGCCAGCTGCAGGAATTGGACGCGGCCCGCAGCGGCCCGCAGCGTCCGGAACTCCGTGTTCAGCAAAATGCGGCAGCGGCCGGTCTCTTCCAGCATCGCCTTCATCGTGGCCGACATGGCGTCCGGCTCGAACACGACGCCGTGCAAGTGCTCGCGGCAGGCGGCTTCATCCGCGGCCAACCCCTTCACGCCGTGACGCCGCAACGAGTCGGCATAGCGGCGCGTCGGATCGATGACCGTTTCGCCGCCGGGGAACCGATACGGCTCCGCGTCCGGGTTGAACCAGACCAGGTGCCGTCCGAACGAGTAGATGCCGACCGCCTTCGGGATTTGCTGCAGCCGCCGGTACAGGTCGAACGGTATTCCCGTCCCGCCGACGCCCGGTTCCCAGCAAGTGACGCCGCTGCGGACCGATGTGCCGCCGAGCTGATCCGCCCGTTCGACGAGCACGACCTGCAGGCCCAGCCGCGCCGCCGCCAGCGCCGCGCCGAAACCGCCGCTGCCCCCGCCGACCACTGCCAGATCGCACTCGGGACATACGGACGCTGACCACGACGTGGCGTCCGCGCCCGCAACGCGAACGCCGGGCGCGTGAGCAGGGTCGGCCGCAGTCGCCGGCGCCGAGAACAACAGCAGCGCCAACACCCGGCCAACCAGCCGGCGGTGTCGCACCTCGCGGCAGGCACAGAAACTCGCAACGTCGGCGACTTGCTCCCGGCCCCACTTCTCCGTGAGGATCTCAGAGCGACAAACCCTGGTTGACTGCACTTTCATCCCTGGCGAACTCGCCTCGTCCTTTCATGCGTAACGACACGATTCGACCGGCAGCGGCCAAACACCCTGACTTCGGGACCGGCCCGTTCGGCGGTAGTGTGCTAAGTTCCGTAGTTCCGTAACACGGTAGGTCACTGCCAAAATCTCCACGGGCTCGGCCTTGCGAAACTGGCTCGCGAAGTGCTACCGTTTTCCGAAACGATACACAATCAGATTGGCGGGATCAAGGCAAGACACCAAACCTGACGACAGCGCCGCAGAGCGGCCCGCGGTCAATCCTCTGTCTTCTTCGGGACGTGACGCCCTGGACAAGGGCGTTGTGCGTTTGCGCCCCCATGAAGCCGTCGGGTTCCAGCACAAACTGCAGTTTCTTCCAGGCGCCGCTACGGAACAGCCGGGCGATCAGGGCGTGCGGTAGGCATGGTGATGTTCTGCCTGCTCAACAGAAAGAAAGAGCAAGCCGCGCTGTGTCGCCGCTTGCCTTCGCTTTCCGCGCTAGAACCATGGGGAACGGTTCTGCGGCAGCCTGGCAGTCTTTCGCGGTTGCGTGAGGGGGGCGGCCGGCTTCGCTCGCCGTTTGCGCGCCCGCGGTTCCCAGCGTCCCGGACGATCGCCGACGCGAGGGTAAGCAATGGTCGTCAGCAGCGCATCGATTAGGTAGGAGGCGATAGGAAACCCTACTGCGTCCATGTTCACACTTGACGCTCGTTCTCAGAATCGAGCCTCGAGCGCAGGCGGCGGCTTCGGGCATTTCTGCGGAAACCCCTGCTGCCGCTGGCTGGTTGCTCGGTGTACCATGGGGCTACGGAGACCTGCACCGGCGTTTCGACGGCCGGATCGTCGAAACTGGGAGTGCATAAGCGGCGCAGACTTTGCGGAACCTTGAAGTATGGCGACAGCAGAACAGGCCAAAGCGCTTCTGAGGAGCTACTCTGAGGGCGAGGGGAACCATTTTGTTTCCGTGGCCTTGCAGATTGCCGCCGACGCTGCGCGGTCCGGAAAGGAAAAGCTGGCTCACCAACTGCGCGATTTGGTCGATGAGATCAAACGCGAGCAGGCCGCGGGGCAGGTCGGCGGGGCCGTGCCGATCGCCCGGCCGCAGGGGGAGTTGGCCGGGCTGCTGGCCGTCAGTTACCCAGGGACGCGGCTCTCCGAAATGGCCCTGTCGGCCCAGACCTACCGCCCGCTGGAGCGCGTGAATTCGCGAATACCGCAGTCAGGATCGGCTGCGAGAACATGGCTTGTCGGCCCGCCGGAAGCTGCGTCTGATTGGGCTCCACTCGGCCAGTTCGGCGGTCTTGTTGGGGAAAAGATTCGCCGCAACCGCACGCCGCCCAAGCCCCCGATTCCAAGTCACCGTAGTCTAATTCGGCGCATGATCGGTGATCGGTGACCGGTTCCGAATCGCAGGAGCCCACTCCACCTCATCCTTCATCCTTCCGCCTTCATCCTTCCGCCTTCATCCTTCTTCACAGCATCACCACCGCGTCGCGGCCGGGCGGAGCGTGTTGCCAGCGGATGCGGCGGTCGGGTTCGCGGCAGTCCAGCGGGAACAGGTCGAAGGCGTCCTCCAAATCCAGGTACGAGCCCACCTCGCGCCGCAACTGCGGCAGGTCCTCCGGCTCGACCCAGATCTGGAACACGGACAACTGCACCCGCTGCCCGTACCCGCTCAAAATGCGAGCCACGCGCTCGCGATGCCGCGGATCGGAGATGTCGTACGCTGCAACGTAGTGGCTCATCGGCAATCAGTGACAAATGACCCGTGACAAATGACCACTCACGCATGTCCAAACGGTTCGAAGGCTTCTTCGGGATCGATCAAGTGACGGCGCAGGGATCGGGCTTGGCGCACGAATTGCCTGTGGTACGAACACGGTTCGGTCTGTCCGGCGGCGGTGACGCCCAGGGCCAGGGTGCGGTGCAGGAGGTCCTGGAACCGCCGGGCGGCCTGGGGGGCCAGGGCCAGGGCAAAGGGACCGTCGGGCGTGGCGTGAAAGTGACCCGGCCGCAGTTGCCACGTGGCCTGGATCACGACGCGGTCGATCAAGTGCCGGAAGGGCTCCTGGAAATCGGCGGCCAGCGAGGCGAAGCGGCCGTCGGACGTGTGAAACAGTCCCAGCGCGGGCGACAGGCCGGCGGCCCGCGCGGCGACGATCATCCAGCGGTACAAGGCCGTGTAGCCGATGTTCAGCAGCACGTTCACCGGGTCTTCCGCCGCCGGCGCGACGCGGCGCTCGAAGCGGAAACCGTGGCCCAATCGCCCGCCCAACTCGGCGAACCAGCGTGCCGCCCCGGCGCCCTCGACGCCGCGGAGCTGATCCAGGTCGGACGCCGATTCGGCCCGCGCGGCCGCTTGCCGCAGTTCCGTCTCCAGCCCGTCGCCGCCACTGCCGCCGCGGGCCGGCGCGGCCTGCGCCAGCGTCGCATAGTTCCGCAGCTTGGCCGCCACCAGCCGCCGCGCGACGTCCAGACGGCGGGCGTCGTCCTCCACGGCGCGGGCCTGGGCCAACAGCGCCGCCGCGTCGTCCTCCGCGTCGGCGGCCAACGCGCCCGTCACGTGCCCGGCGGCGTCGGCCAGCAGCACGGTGACGCCGTGACGCATCGTCAACTCGATCACCTCGGCCGGTAGAGCGGCCGCGCCCAGCACGATCAGCGTCCCCAGCTCGTGGACCGCCACCGTTCGCGGCGGCTGGCCGTGGTAGCGGAACCGCAGCACGTCGCCGGCCGCGGCCAGGTCGGCCAGTCCCGGACCCAGCACGCCCACGGCCGCTTCGCCTCCGGGCGGGGTCTGCGTCTCGCCGGGCAGCACCAGCTCGGGCGGCGGCCGCACCGCGGGGCTGGACATGTCCTTCCAGCCGATCGCGTCCAGCGGCCGCACGCCCTCGCCCCGCGTCTGCCACTGCTCGTCTTTCACAAAGCGGAAGCCCAGGAAGTCGAACGGCTCGTGGAAATCGGAAATCTGCGGCTCGGCGTCGTTCAGCGCCAGCCGCAGCTTTTCCGCCGCGTCAGCCGCTACGCCGTGCATCGCCTCGGCCTGCGACTGCGTGCGGCACAGGATCAGGAAATCGTCGCCATAACGGACCAGCTTCGCCCCCAAGGCCGCGATCTGTTCGTCGAACCGGTCCAGCAGCAGATTGCCCAGCAGCGGCGACAGCGGCGCGCCGGTCGGCAAGCCGCGGCCGGGCTGCGGCGCGCCGGACGCCACCCACCGCAGCAGCAGCGCGACCAGCGCGTCGTCCGCCAGGTAGGCTTCCAGCCGGTCGGTCAGCCCGCGGTGATCGACGCTGTCGAAGAAGCGGTCGAAGTCCTCGCGGAGCGCGAACCTGTAGCCGTCGCGATAGGCCCGCAGGATGCGTTCCGGCGCGCGGTGCCGGCCCAGGCCCTTGCGCCAGGCCAGCGACGAGACCTCGAAGAATTTGTCCAGCGCCGGCCCCAGCCGCTGGAGGACCAATCGCTGCAAGGCCCGGTCTCGCGGCCGAGGCACCGCCAGCTGCCGCGCATCTCCGTCCCGGTCCGTGATCGTGAACGTCGTCGGCGGCGCCGGCTGGTACTCGCCCCGCAGCACCGCGTCGGCCGCCGCCCGCAGCTCGCCGCTGGGCAAACCGGCCTGCTCCGCCAGCTGGTCCAGCGACGGCGAGCGCAGGGCCAGTTCCGTCAAGCCCACGGCGCGGCGGCAGGCGTACGGGTCGGGTCCCAGCTCTTCGATCCGGTACGCGCCGAAGCCAAAGTGCAGGTTCTTGCCGAGCCGGGCGTACTGGCCCCACACCAGCGCGGCTTTGGCCAGTTCGCTGGCGACGCGCAGCCGCACGCGGCCCACCGCGCCGCCCAGCGATTTCCGCTCGTCCCGCCGGCCGTAGGCGAGGTCCAGCCAAACCAGCCGGTTTTCGACCACGTCCGCCGCGTCCTGCGGCAACTCGGCGTCCGTTTCGTCCGCCGCGTCCCGCCGTACGACGCCGATGGCGGGCAGGCGGCGCAGCAGCCGGTGCAGGAAGCTGGCCGCGTGAAAATACTCGCCGTCAAAAAAATGATGCCCGTCGCGGACGTCGCCGCGCAGCCGCTCCAGCCGCAGGGGCGATGTGAAGCGGAGCGTGATTTCGTCCCGCGGCAGCAAGCGACGAATCTCCTTCGTGATGTGGTCGGCCGAGACAGCCTTGGGACGAGCGCCTAAGTCCAGGCCGCGGCCCGGCACCAGATCCTCGACGGCCTGCAACTCGAAGTTTCCGCCCAGCCCGTCCGCCGACCGGTGCTCGCGCTGCCGGCCCAGGGCCCGCAGGCGGCGGTTCAAGGCGTGTAGTCGCTCCTGCAGCATCTCCGGGTGCGGCTCGATCCACGTCCCGCCAAAGGCATACAACTGGCCGGCCTCGATCCGGATCCGGCATTGCTCGGGAACGTCCAGCATCAGCCCGTCCGGAATCGCCGCCGCCTCGGGCGACGACCCGTTGGCTTGGGCCAGCAGCGCGTACACCACCGCCGCATGGTGCGCCGGCAACTCCGTCTTGCGCATCAGCCGCAGCACCCACCGCAGCCGGTAGAAAGGCGTCGTCGCTGCCACCGTCAATTGGGAGGTCAGTTCGGAGGTCATGGTTCGTTCCCGTCCGCCGTTAGCGTACCGCCGCGTGCGTGAGGCGACAAGCCGCCGGGGCAAGGGAATAGAACGCGGGTGCAAAGAAGAGGGCAAGGGAATGGGGACAGCAGAATGAGGCCGCGGGACTTCGGGACGCGCCATTTCCTTGCCCGCCATTTGTTCGCCACTTCGTTCCGATTTCGGCTCACCTGTGCGTGCGTCTCGTGCCCGCCAGCGTACTGGCTCCTCCGTACTCCGTACTCCCCTCCCATCCACGCTCCGCTGCGGCCTCCCCAATTAAAAACCTCAAATCTGAAATTCAAGATCCCCAATCCCCCGTTCCCATCCGCTCCGCTGCGGGCGTCATTGGATCTGGAGTCGATCTTTCCCAGGGAGGGCAGACCAGTTCCCATCCGCTCCGCTGCGGGCGTCATTGGATCCCTCTCGAAAGGAGACAAAGCATGAAGACGCGCAGTTCCCATCCGCTCCGCTGCGGGCGTCATTGGATCTCGTGTCCGCAACGGCGTGTTTGCCGAACTACGGTTCCCATCCGCTCCGCTGCGGGCGTCATTGGATCCCTCCTTTTCATCCTTTCTATTGGGCTGAGCTGTTCCCATCCGCTCCGCTGCGGGCGTCATTGGATCTCTCTAGAAAGTGAGCGTGAAGGATGAAACTGTTCCCATCCGCTCCGCTGCGGGCGTCATTGGATCGAGGAGAATTAGCGATGAGAACGATCTGCACAGTTCCCATCCGCTCCGCTGCGGGCGTCATTGGATCTCGATTGCCCAGGCGATGAGTTCGCTCCGTTGGCGTTCCCATCCGCTCCGCTGCGGGCGTCATTGGATCTCACATGGCTCGGTAACAACTGGTTCAAATTGTTCCCATCCGCTCCGCTGCGGGCGTCATTGGATCAAGGAGTCCCACATGTCCACGACCACCGTCACCGCGTTCCCATCCGCTCCGCTGCGGGCGTCATTGGATCCACCGCTGATGTTCGGAAGTTTTCGAAAGAGTTCCCATCCGCTCCGCTGCGGGCGTCATTGGATCAGCCACGGAAGCCGACCGCGAAGCCCAAGTCCGGTTCCCATCCGCTCCGCTGCGGGCGTCATTGGATCCGGCCGGCGTGGAACGCGGCGTTTCAAGCGGTTCCCATCCGCTCCGCTGCGGGCGTCATTGGATCATGTCCCAGACAGTAGTCGCCGCGGGAACGGCGGTTCCCATCCGCTCCGCTGCGGGCGTCATTGGATCAAGGGCGGCTATGTTGAGGATGCTTCACACGTAGTTCCCATCCGCTCCGCTGCGGGCGTCATTGGATCCACGACCTGTGTTTGTGGCGCGATTCGTGACGCGTTCCCATCCGCTCCGCTGCGGGCGTCATTGGATCACTTGCCATGAAATGGTGGAAGAATTTCGGTCGGTTCCCATCCGCTCCGCTGCGGGCGTCATTGGATCGCGCGCGTGTCTCTTGAGAATCGTTGATGGCCAGTTCCCATCCGCTCCGCTGCGGGCGTCATTGGATCTTTCACAGAAAGGCCTTCCATGGCTACTCCCGGTCGTTCCCATCCGCTCCGCTGCGGGCGTCATTGGATCCGACGTCGCGTGATCGAATGACGGATGAAGGTTCCCATCCGCTCCGCTGCGGGCGTCATTGGATCACGGCTCTCGGCGCGGCCGCGTCTCTGCAAAATGTTCCCATCCGCTCCGCTGCGGGCGTCATTGGATCTATGGAGAAAGACCATGCAGACAGACAGTAGGTTCCCATCCGCTCCGCTGCGGGCGTCATTGGATCCGCACTTGGTTCCTACGGCGACCTGCCGAACAGCGTTTAACCGCAAGCGTGGTTGTGGTTTGCGTCGGTACATGGTCGCGTTCGCAGGGGTTGTGCGGGCGCAGGGTATCATACCGCTCCGCGCGGCGGAGTCAAGCAAGGCCGCATTTTCCTGCCGTCCGACCCACGTAGGGGAGCTGTCGCAGGTCCTTGCGGTCCTTCATGGATGCCGGCCGCCTCCGGGTGCTGGTTCGTCGCGGCGCCAACGCTCGCGGCGGGCGATCCCGGTGCTGCCATGGCACCTCAACCAACTCGGCCGAGCCCCAACCAGGGCCACCGTCGCCGAGCTTTGTCATCCCCTCATTCGTCGCCGGATACGGCGACTTGCCAAAAAAACGCGTCGGGCCACTTGCATCGCTTGCTGACATGCCTTAATGTCGAACCGCCCTAACTCTTGCGGGGTAGCACGGCGGCTGCCGGGCCTCACGCCGCTCACGTTCACGTCGAGGGTAGCATGGCGGATGAAAAGTCCTATCTGTTGCGGGTCGAGGCCGTCAACCTGGGGAACTTCATTACGGACAGCGACGATCTGTCGACGATCCGCGGCGCGGGGCTGCTGCTGTTGAACGCCGGACGCTTCTTGTGCGGCCGTTCGGATGTCAAGGAGGAGCTGGCTTCGCGGGCTGGATTGTTTCAAACCGCCGACGGAGCAAAGTGGACGTATGACGGCCGCATCGAACTGGATCTGCTGTCCGCCGGGGCGTCGATCACGCTGCTGTCGTTCCGGGCCACGGAGCCGGATGCCCGGCACCTGCAGACCGTGGTGGCCGACTGGCTGCGGAGCGGGGGCGGCCAAGGTGCGGCGCGTCCGGAACTGCGGCACGCCACGTTTGCCGTGGAACTGGTGCCGCTGAGCGACAAGTTCTCGCAGCCGTTCCAGCAATCGCTGATGCGGGTCCGGCTGGCCCAGATGCGTTCGCCGAACGTCAGTTTTGGGCCGCTGGCGGCCGGCGCCCCGGACGACGTGCCCACGGGTTTTTGCGACATCGACCTCAAGCGGTCGCGCGGGATCGACTTGAAGAAGCAACCTCACGATGCCCAACATCTGGACGGCTCGTCGTACGCCCGGGCCGCCGACAAGAATTACGCCAGTCCGGCCACCCATCACCGCCGAGCCTACGGGCGGACGACCAAGGTCAGCGTCTACCAGATGGTCGGCAAGGTCAACTCGGACGAGAGGGCCGCCCAGACGGACGACCGGTTCCCCGGTTTCCGGCCCGCCTGGGAATTTGAAGAGATTGCCCACCGCGGCCCGTGGCGCGCAGACGGTGACGTGGACATCGATGGCCGTGACCCGTACGGCGAAGCGAAAGACAAGATGGCCGTGATCTACATCGACGGCAACGGCTTCGGCAAGTTGTTGCGATCGCTGGCCAAGACCGCCGCCGCCTACCAGCAGTACGACCAGCAGTTGCGCGATTACCGCCGGGACTTGATGCGCCGGCTGGTCACCGAGGTCAAGAGCAAGCCGTATTGGCGGGTGAAACCGCGTTGGCCCGACGAAGACCCGGACGAAAAGACGCGGATCGAGACGCTGCTGTGGGGCGGCGACGAACTGATCTGGGTCGTCCCCGCCTGGTGCGGTCTGGAAGCGGTCCAGTTCTTCTTCGACCAGACGGCCTCGTGGCAGCTGAACCAGACGCGGCTGACGCACGCCGTGGGGCTGGTGATCTGCTCGCACAAGAGCCCGATCCGCTCGGTCGTCGCGTTGGCCAAGGAATTGGCGGAAGAGGTCAAGCGCCACTTGCCCGACCTGGGCGCTGAAGCCATCGCCCGCGGCGAGATTCCCGCGGAGACGAAGGAATTTCAACATCAAGCGTGCGGCAACGCCCTGGCCTACGAGGTGCTTGAGTCGTTCGACCACTTGGGCCGCGACTTCCAGGAAGCCCGCCGCGACTTGCGGTTCCCGCAGATGTCGGATACCGATGTCATTTTGACGGAGCAAGGTCTGAAACAGCTGGTCGAGCACCTGGCGGTGTTGAAGCACGGCGGAAAGGACACGCCGCGCATTCCGCGGCGCCGCGTCCACCAGATCGCCCAGGTGTTGCACCGCGAGCCGTTGCCGGCCCGGGGGAAGCGTGGGGCGGGCGGTGCGCAGCAAGGCGTGCCGTCGACGGCCTACCAAAAGCTGGTAGAACGGATTGCGCAGACCACGGGCGGCGGCGCGGCGTACCAGGACTTGCTGAACGCCCCCTTGCACTGGCAAACGCTCGACCGGCTGCCGGCCAAGTGGTTTCATCTGCTGGAGCTGTGGAACTACGCTGCCTACCCGCCGTCGTACCCGGCCGCGGGCACCGCCGCCACCTCGCCGCCCCAGGAGGCCCGCCCATGAACCTGATCGGCATCGATGCCACGTTGGAACTGATCCTGCGCGGACCGGTCCTCGTCCACAGCAGCGCCATCGGGCCCTGGGGCGTGGACGCGGTCGCGCTGCGCGATCCCGCGGGACACCTGATCGTTCCCGGCGACGCCGTGAAAGGGAAAATCCGGGAGGCCTGGGACCAGATCGGCGGCAATCCGTTCCCGGAGCACACGCGGGCCGTCGACATGGCGACGTTCCGAGACGGCGAGAATGCCGCGTCGCGGGAGAAGTCGCACGTGCAGAACTTGGAGGCGTTCCATCCCTTTCCGCTGTTCTTCAGCGATTTCTGTTCAGTCGCCGTGTGGCCGCCGCCGGGCCGCCAGACGGTCTCGCAGACGGCCCTGGACGCGGACACGGGGACGGCCCAAACCGGCAGTTTGCGGACGTACGACTGTCCCGTGTTGCCCGGCCAGTTGGCCCGTTTTCGGGGCGGCGTCCGTTTCTTTTGCAGCGACGAAGACGCGGCGAAAACGGTCCTGGACCAGATCTGCGCAGCGCTGGCGTGGGTGATCTCGTTCGGTTCGCAGAAATCGGTCGGCTACGGCCGCAACGTGGGGACGCAGGGACAGGGTGACGCCCGCGTGATCGAGCAGACGGTGACGCGGTTCTCCGCCGCCGCGGCCGGCGCACAGGCCAGTGCCAGCGTGCGGACCGTGCTGGTCGATTTCTCGTTCTGCGATCCGCTGTGCGTGCCCAGCGGCGTGGTGAACGGCAACATCTTTGAGTCCCGCGACGAGATCCCCGGCGAGACGCTGCGGGGGGCGGTGGCCGAGTTGCTGAAGCAGATCGGCGGACTGCCCCGCGATTGCCTGGATCTGGCCCAGGCGGGCGACGATCATCCGTTTGCGGCCCTGTGCCGGCACTTCTCCCGCATCCGTTTTACCACGGCGCGTCCGGCCCGGCCGGAAACCGCCGGGCCCGTGCCCGTCTTGCCACGGTCCTGGGCCGTCGCGGCCAAGCGGCTGTTCGATTTCGCGCTGGTCGAACCGCAGCGGGCCGACGAGCTGTTCGACGGCGAAGCGGCGGCGTTTTTGTGCGACGGCGAAGCGGCGGCGTTTTGCCACGACTGGAAAGACGAGCAACGGCGCGACGTGCATCGCTATCTGGGGACCGTCTCCCTTCGGCGGGAACTGCGCGTCCGCACAGCGGTGGAGACCGGCCGGCGGCGGGCGAAAACGCACAGCCTGTTCGCCTACCGCTTGCTGCGGCCTGAAGGCGTCGTGTGGCGGGGAAGGATCAGCCTGGACGACCGGCCGCGGGCCGGCGAGAGCGTCTCGGAGGCAGACTTGCAGGCAGCGTTCGATCAGTGCCAGGCCGTGCTGGCGTCGGGTTGGTTGAGCGTCGGCAAGACGCGGGCCCGCGGCCGAGGCGAATCGGCGGCGGACGCGAGCCCGAACGTGGCATTGGCCCCGCTGCGGACATCGCTCGGCGCGGTGTTCGTCGTGACACTCCGCGGCCCGGCCCTGATGCTCGACCCGCGCGATTGCCTGGACCAGGGCGGAAGTCTGAAGAGCCCGGCTGAAATCGACGACTTGTACGCTGCGTACTGGGCCGAGGTGTCGGACGGCTTGCTTGCCGAACTTCCCCGGCATCGTTTCACCCAGGAGGCATTGGTCGGCGGATTCCAGGCCCGCAGGTACCGGTACTGCCTCGACAAGTCCGTCGACCTGCGCAGCAAGCCGCTGGCGGAACGGCTGCGGCTGCAGAAATCGTTTCCCTACAATCCGACGCTGATCGTCGAGGCGGGCAGCGTATTTGTGCTGGGGGTCTGCGGCCCGGCACGGGAGGCCGCCGCCACCGCGCGGGTCGCCCAGTGGCTGGCGCACGGCCTGCCGCTGCCGGATTGGGCGGCGCGGGCCTACGGCGATACGCACCACACGAACATCTTCATCCCGGCCAACGGGTTTGGCGAAATCGACGTCAACCTGCCCTGTCATGACTCGGCCTTCGAGTCGCCCTTGGCTGCTGTCGGAGGACGCTCCTGATGCCTGCTCCCCAACGCCCCGCTGCCCAACGCCCCGCTGCCCAACGCTACGTCGTCTCGGCCACGCTCCTGACCTGCAGCCCGTTGGCGATTCACAGCGGGATGGGCAGCGAGGATCTGCAGGCCCTGGGTTTGGCCCCCGAAGGCAACTTCCGCGACGCGTCCGACTGGAACTTCAAGCCTCTGGAAAGTTGCGACCAGCTCGTGGTCCGCGACGGGGCGGGCCGGCCGTACGTTCCCGGGTCGAGTCTCAAAGGCGTGATCCGGGAGTTCTTGACTCGTCCCGGCTTCGACGGCCAGGCGGACACGATTGCCTGGCTGCTGGGGCGCAAATGTCCGCCGGCGGCCGACGGGGCGGAGCAGGACGATGCGCAGGGCGAGGGCGGTGCCGGCGTGTTCGAGGATGCCTTTCTGGCGCCACTGGGCGATGGGCTGGGCAAGACCAAGCGTCACTTGCATCAGGCCAGCCGCGTCTGGCTCGCGTGGCTGCTGGGCGGACAGCCGGTTTCCGAGGCGACGACGGCGGCGACGACGGCGGCGACGAATTTTGCGACCAGCGGGTTTTCCGCCACCGACGCGTTCTCCGCCTCCTCCTGGCGTGCCGTCCACGAACGGCTGACCTTTTTGACCGACGCGCGCCACCTGCCGTACTGGAGCCCGCAGCAACTGAGCTACGTCGAGCATCACGTGGCCGTGGACCGCCGCACGGGAACGGCGAGCGAGCACAAGCTGTTCACCGCCGAGGCCGTGCCGGCCGGCTTGCCGTTCCAGGCCCAGTTCATCGTCGATTGCGGCGATGCGGCCCTGGAAGCCGCCCGCTTGCTGCTGCGGGCCCTGGCCGGCTTCAACCTGGACCCGGTGGACGCGCCCATCCAACTGGGATCGGGCACGAACCACGGCTGGGGCCGGATGGCTTGCTTGTTTCCTACGGTGCGCGTACAGGTCTGGACCCCTGCGGGCCGGCAGGACGTGACGCCGGACGAGTTGGACGTCTTGGGTGAACTGAAGCAGGCGAAGCCTCCCACGCCGCGCAAGACGCGGGTGCAAATCCGGCTGCAGCTGGCCTTTGACAGTCCGTTCCTGGTGAACGACCCGGCCCAGGTGTGCGTGTTGGAGGCCACGGAGCGGAAGATCCTCCGCTCAGGCTCCGACGACCCAAAAAAACCTCCCGATCACGTCCCGCGCGTGGCCGGCGTGCGGATCGTCGAGCCCGAGTGCGATGCGGCTGGGACGGTCACCCGACCGGGCGAGCTGTGGGTGATTCCGCTGTTGCCCGCCACGGGTTTCAGAGGACCGGTGCGGTCGCAACTGGAGCGGATTCTGCGGACGATTCATCCGGGGATCGCCGTCGCCCCGCACGGAGAACTGGACCCGGTCACGGAGGATGAGCCCGGATTCACCCGGCCGTTGTTCGGCTGCGAAGCGCACGAGTCGGGCATCTGGTGCAGCGAGTTTTTGGCAACCCAGCAGAAAGGCGTTCGTCCGGGGAAGCGGGAGATGGTGGCCATCGACCGGTTTACCGGTGGCGCGTCGGAACACGCCAAATTCGACGTTCTCTGCCTGGACCGGCCGGTGCTGGACGGCGTGCTGGCCTTCGAGCTGCCACCGGACGCCGCCGCGGCCCGCCGCACGATCGGCGCCGGTATCCTGCTGCTGCGCGACTTGATCGAAGGCGACGTCGCCTTCGGCCTGGGCGACATGAAAGGTTTCGGCCAGTGCCGCGCCCGGCTGCTCTCGCTGGCGGTCGCCGGACTGGAGCGACTGCCGGAACTCGCGCGGCAGGTGCAGCAATACACGGGCACGCGCGACTTGACCAAGTGGCTCAACGGCGTCCGCGAGACGCTGGACGCGGAGGGCGCGGATGAGCGGATTGAGCAGGCCAACCGTTTGGTCGAGGTCTTCCTCGCGGCGGTACGCGAGGACCTGACCGGGCCAGGGCCCGCCAGCCAACGCTCGTAGTGCCGGCTTTAGCTGGTTCCAACCGCCTGAGAGCGGCACTTGCAACAACCGGAAAATGGAAGCGCTGTGCTGCCGTTCCTGACGGCACGTTCGCGAGACGAGGGGTCAGGCTTACAGAATTCAATTTTGGCCGAGCAGGGTCGTTCCACATGGCTGGACAAGCAGCGGCCAAAATTGAATTCTGTAAGCCTGACCCCAAACGACGGAACTGGAAGGTGGCGTTCCAAGCAGTTAACCGCCTGAAGGCGGCACTACGAACCTCCGGAGCAAACGCATGACGAAGGACACGTTCCTCAATCCGTTTCATTTCGTGCCGCCGGCCAAGCCCGTGGCACCGTCCTCCGTGGCGGACGTCCAGCAGTCGCTGGCGGGCAACCCGGAGCCCGGCGCGTCCTACATCCCGGCCTTGCCGCACCTGTTGCACGACCGCTACGAATCCGGCACGCCCGGCGCGGACCCGTCCGGTTGCTACAGCGGCCGCATCCTCTGCCGCTTGACCACACGCAGTCCCTGCGTGTTCGGCAACGAACATCAACCTGTCACGCTGGACGACGGTACCACGACCGCGCGCATCGACAACTTCAGCATCAACGGCTTGGCGGCGATCGCCGGAACGACGCTGAAAGGCATGCTTAGCACCGTGGCCGAGGTCGCCAGCGGTTCCGCCCTGCGCGTGCTGAACAACCGGGTTCTGTCGCTCCGCAGTTCCATGAAACAGGCAAAATCGGCGCTGGGCATGGTGTTCGGCCAGAAGGGCAACCGCAAGATCCTGCCGTTGACGTTTCCCACGTTCCGGTTCGAGAGGAACCAGTACGTGCCCACCGACGGAACCGACAATGCGGTCTGGGAGGCGTTTCGGGCGGCACGCATCCGCCTGGGACTCCCCGCCGACTTGACGCCGATCTACCTCCAGCGATCCCCTGCCAATCGTGCCTTTTGTTTCCATCGCGGCTTTGCCGTCGCCGCGGTTCCCGCGGCAAGCTACGATGAAATCAGATGGCACGGTGGGCAACCGGCGCAGAAGCAAACCCCGAAAAAAATCGTCAATCGCCACGGAGTGTTGCGCCCCTATCGGCATGCCGACGATGATCGCCACTTTCCCCAAGTCGAGTCTCTCGATCCGGCCAGGAGACAATACTGCGGGATCGTGCGTTACTTGCAGGACAAACGCGAGCCGGGCCACAAGTCGTCCGACTTTGCGCTGTTCATCCGCATTCCCGACCAGTGGCATGCGAGCGGCCGATTTGCTTTCGACCGGGTGAACCCGGCGCTGCTCGTTCCCGCCGAAGCGGCCTGTGCGCGCTTCGACGCCATCGTCGCGGACAAGTTCTCCAGTGCTCCGGGCGGCAAAGACAAGTTCTCCTGTACGGAGTTGGTCGGCCAAGCGCCGTTCAAGCTGCCGCGCAAGAAAGGCGAACAGCCGGGGAATCCGGGACTGCAGCAAGGCGATTTGGTCTACTTCCGTCCCGCCTCGGCGACGGAAGTGGAATCGGTGTCCATTTCCGGCATCTGGCGCGAGGGCGTACGGTGGATGTGGAACCCGGAGACGGGCAAGCCGGACTTGCTGGACAGCCCCGAGCGGCGGCCCATGAACGCCCAGCGCCAGATCGTCACGCTGGCCGAAAAGCTGTTCGGCTGGGTGGACGACGTGTCCCGCGAGCAGGACGACGCCAAGGACAGCGAACCGCCGCTGCCCGCGTACAAAGGCCGCGTGCGGATTTCCGATGGGCTGTCCACCGTGATGTTGGAAGACAGTTCGCCGGGGGCGAACGACGGGGCGCAGTTGAAGAACACCGCGGCGCAGCGCGGTGTGTCGGCAGCCGTCCGGCAGTATTTCCCTTTGAAGATTCTGGCTTCGCCCAAGCCGCCTTGCCCCGAGTTCTACCTGGTGGATACGGCTGCGCCGGGGAGCAAGAAGATCCGCCCCGATTTCATCAACAGCGGCGCCGTCCAGATTCAGGGAACGAAGTACTATCTCGTGCACCGGCAAACGTGGGACGAGGATGCAGTCGCTCACTGGCAAACAAGCTTCGACGGCCAGGAATTGAACCAGAAGTGCTTTGTGCGTCCACTCAAGCGGCAAACGAGTTTCTGGTTCCACATCGACTTTGAGAACTTGACGGCGGACGAGCTGGAGTTGCTGTGCTACTGCCTGCACCCCAGCGACAACTTCGTCCATCGTTGCGGCTTCGCGAAACCGCTGGGCTTGGGCGCGGTGACCCTGACGTCCATCGCCATCGCCTACGTGGACCGTCAGGCTCGCTATCGACGGGAGCCAATCCTGCTGGGCCGGGCGAAACGATTTGCGCACACCGTGGGCAGCAGGAACGAACTGGACGCAATCCCCCCGACGATCCGCGACTACGCCGGCTGGCAGGCCGCTGCCGCCGAGTTCCGCAGCGCCGACGACGGCTCTGACGATGCCTGTCCCGGCGGGGTCGTGGATCTGGCCCGGCGGTTCCAGGCCAAGATCCCCGAACAACACCAGATTCTGATGCTGGTCGGCGGTCAGCCTGACGGCGACGCCGAGGTCGATTATCCGCCCGGACGCGGGCCGGAAGACAAGATCTACGAGTGGTTTGTCCAGAACCGTCAGGATGCGCATGGCAAAGAGAAGAAAGGCGATCAGGAGGGCGAAGTGAACCAAGTGCTGACTCCCCTCAACTCGCACATGACCCGTATTCCGCGGCTGAACCGCTGACGAAAGGCAACCGCTCTCATGGCCAATCTCGAACCGCTGGCGTCCGAAGAGCTCTGCGACTCGCATCAGATTCCGGTGGCGCGGCTGGAAATTGCGCTGGTCGTGCCGATCTTGATTCAGGCCAAGAAGTGCGACGACGAGTCGTTCGTCGATCCGGGCTGCGATCCGAACTCGAAGCACGATTTCCTGGACTGCTGGGTGAAGCGCATCGAGCAAGAGAAAGACGCCTCGCGCGGCGATCCGGTCTGGAAAGAGATCAAGGGCGGCTATCCGCCGTTGAAGGGCGAGGACGCGGAGCCGGCCTACAGCGAGTTTTGCTACTTCCATCCCTTCGTCCGCAACTTCCTGTACGTCACACGGGGGGATGTGCGGGCGTTCGAGCACGCGGCGGAAAAACACGGACGAAACTACGGCAGCAGGTTGGCCGGCCGGCAAGCGCTGATCGAAGACTCGCCGAACCGCAATCTGCGGATCCTCCAGCGGCTGGGTCTGAAGGAACTGGAGATCGAGTACGAGATGGACATCGATGGGCACAGCACCTACCGCCGGCTGCGGTCCGTGTTCTCGATCGCGTCGTGCTGGCTGTACCTGTTCGACACCCAGGTGGCGATGCTGGGATTGCGCCTCGTCCACGTGGGGACCGGGGCGGCGGCTCCGACGCAAGACCCCGCGCCCGGCGATGCGACGCCCGTGGAGCCGCCCCGGCTGGACTTGCGCCAAGTGCTAAAGATCCAGGACATCGTACGGCGGCTGTACTCGCCCTACTGGGACACATTCTGCCGCGACGGCCGGGTGCAGCACCAGGACAGCCACGTGCCGTGCCGCATGACGTTGGTGTTCCAGCAGCAGAACGCCGCGGCGGCGGCCCACAGGGTCTCGTCCAGCTTCGGTAGCTTTGCGACGAACAAGTCGACCGCCGAAAAGGTGAAATGGGCGGATTTCGCCGGGATCGAGGATGCCCGCGAGGATGCGGCTGCCGCGGAGAACCATCTGCAGCACGTGTTCTACGATCGGGAGCCGTACACGGTCGAAGTCTGGCGCGAGTTGCTGTGGCCGCTGCTGCCGACGAGCTACGAGCCCGGCGCCAAGGGGAGTTTTTCCCTGTGCTTCGAGCACATCCAGGACGACCGGGCGATGCTGATGAGCCACCTTGCCGTCGGCGAACCGGCGTGCGACATCCCTGCGGAGCTGGCGCCGAAAGCCGGCCCGCGGGGCGTGCGGCGGATCAAGCCGGGCGACTGGCTGCGGCTGGCGGCGGTGGACGATCCGGGCGATTCGGATCGGTATCCCTACAGTCCCGTCTTTTTTCAGGACGCCGGGAACCCGCTGGCCGATTTTGCCTACGACCGCTTCTGGCACCCGACCGGCGAGCCGCCGGGACAAGACGGCTTCCACTCGACCCGCTGGCTGTGTTGCGGGTACGGCTTGACCGCCGTGGGCGATGCGGCCAGCGGTTTTTTCAACGACGGACACTCCGGGGCGTTGTGCCATTTCCGTCACCACTATTTCGCCCTGGCGATGATCGCCATGTTCCACCGCTCGTCGCTGCTGAACTACAAGCACCGCCTGGCGGAAGCGGCCGACGCGATGCTGACCGACAAGGAGACCAGCGAACGCCTCCGCCAGATCGACTTTCGCGAGGGAGTGGAGCGGCTGGTCAAGGAAATGATGCGGTTCCGGACGCTGTACTGGTTCATCGAGGTCAGCAATCAGATCCAGGGCCAAGAGTTGTTTAAGATGTTCCGGGACCATCTCAATCTGCAAGGCCTGTTCGACGACGTGTACGGCGACGCCGATCACGCGGTCAGTCTGTTGCGCCAATGGGACGCGGACGACGAGACGCGGGCCAGCCAGTCGCTGGCCGTGCTGGGTGCCGTGTTCCTGGTCCTGGGGCCGCTGATCAGCTACTTGGACGACTTCCCGAAGGAAACCAAGCTGTGCGCCTACGGCAGTGCGGCCGTGCTGCTGCTGGGACTGGTCATGCTGTTCGTGCGCATCCCTTCCGCCTGGCTGGTCCCTGCAGGCCCCTGGTTGAAGAAGATGTTCAGTGGTTGCTGCAGGTGTCTCGTGCGCCGCCGCGTTGGCGTCAAGGCCGTTTGCTGTCTGCTGCTGATCGTAGTGGGCGCGGCCGGGGTGTGGCGAAGTTGGCGAGCGTCCTCGCCGGCCGAGCCGGTTTCTGCAGCGAGCGCCGCGACGGAACTCCCCGCGTCGCCGCCGGCCGACCGGAGCGCAGACAGCGGCGACAGCCAGCCCTGAAACGCGCCCCGCTTGTCGCCACGCGAACCGAAGAGAGATCGCTGACAGAAACCGCGTTCACGGGGCTGATGTGATGCTGTTGGTGTCCGCCGCAACCCGCCGTCAACGGCGGGCCGAAAACCGCTGACGCGGCCAAGCCCGGTGAACCGGGCCGATCCCTCGCCCCCCCTGCCCATCCGCTCCGCTGCGGGCATCATTGGATCTTAACATAACCGTGTTCGTTTCGAAGACCTTGTTCCCATCCGCTCCGCTGCGGGCGTCATTGGATCTACCGGGAAGTGGATGTGTGGGTTGAAGAGTTCCCATCCGCTCCGCTGCGGGCGTCATTGGATCTAGCCTACTGGTCGGTCTTCGAAACCTGGTGTTCCCATCCGCTCCGCTGCGGGCGTCATTGGATCAAAAAGATGACGGTACCGGTAATGAACGTGGTTCCCATCCGCTCCGCTGCGGGCGTCATTGGATCCGAATTCGTCAGTGCCCTCGCCGGCAAGAGTTCCCATCCGCTCCGCTGCGGGCGTCATTGGATCTCGACTATGGCTGTGGACGGACGAATATTGTTCCCATCCGCTCCGCTGCGGGCGTCATTGGATCCTGAATCTCATCGCTCGTTTGGACAGTGGTTGTTCCCATCCGCTCCGCTGCGGGCGTCATTGGATCGTTTTGGTTCCCTTTTTAGGGGAGATGTGCGGTTCCCATCCGCTCCGCTGCGGGCGTCATTGGATCTGTTCTGGAAGAAAAAGAAAAAGCGGCGCAAGCCGCGTTCCCATCCGCTCCGCTGCGGGCGTCATTGGATCTTTGACCATCGCCGCCCGCCCCGTTGGCCTGTCAGTTCCCATCCGCTCCGCTGCGGGCGTCATTGGATCAAAGGACAAACAATGTATCGTTACCTCCTCAAGTTCCCATCCGCTCCGCTGCGGGCGTCATTGGATCAATCAGCGTCTCTTCAATCTCGGTTTTGGAGTTCCCATCCGCTCCGCTGCGGGCGTCATTGGATCATGAAACGCGTTTGGAGCTTGTTCTTGCTGCTGGTTCCCATCCGCTCCGCTGCGGGCGTCATTGGATCCCTGTACGTCGTCTGCGACAGTGGTCTTGCCCAGTTCCCATCCGCTCCGCTGCGGGCGTCATTGGATCCAGCCATGATGCTGCAACAACTGTTCAAGCGTTGTTCCCATCCGCTCCGCTGCGGGCGTCATTGGATCCTCAGTTCTGCTCACCTTGTGCGCCGGGCGAGTTCCCATCCGCTCCGCTGCGGGCGTCATTGGATCTTACGTATTCTGAGTTTCAACCGACGGGGTTTGGTTCCCATCCGCTCCGCTGCGGGCGTCATTGGATCACGAGTAGGCGGTCAAACTTCTACCGTGATAGTTGTTCCCATCCGCTCCGCTGCGGGCGTCATTGGATCTCGCGACAAGGAGTTTCGATATGTTGAATGTTCCCATCCGCTCCGCTGCGGGCGTCATTGGATCGCACTTGGTTCCTACGGCGACCTGCCGAACAGCGTTTAACCGCAAGCGTGGTTGTGGTTTGCGTCGGTACATGGTC
>ENA-UOUL01000468-UOUL01000468.1-bioreactor-metagenome-genome-assembly--contig:-NODE-468-length-68835-cov-5.927034_pt1 | contig 68835 bp, 57 predicted proteins | sample MGYA00249838_ERZ747220 | MGnify/ENA primary metagenome ERZ747220 (study PRJEB28778, sample SAMN05720191) | bioreactor metagenome | isolation source: Anaerobic biogas reactor | place: USA:Washington... | reverse complement strand
GCGGGTGGCGGCATCGGCCACCCGGCCGCGGTCGAAGGCCAGGATGTCGCCGTAGCGTATCCGTACAAGGGACTCCTCGACTGCCGCGCCGGAGTAGCCCACGGCGGCGATTACCCGTCCCCAGTTGGGGTCGAGGCCATACCAGGAGGTCTTGACCAGCATCGAGCGCGCTATGGCGCGGGCGGCGAGCTGGGCATCGTCCGCACTGCGGGCACCGGTGACGCGCAGCGTGTAGGTGCCTTCACCAGACAGCGCCGTGACCCGGATCCGGTACGTCCCTGCAGTCGTCGCGGAATATGACAACAGCGCGTTGTGTCCGTCGGGCGCCCCCTGGTCGTTGCTGCCTACGAGCGCACCGGCCTGATCAAACAATTCCACGCGAGGTACCAGCGTGTTTGCCGGCTCCGAAGGTCCGTTGCCGGGTGTGGTCGTGATGATGGTCAGCGAGTCACCCTCTGCCACATCCACCAGGTACTGGTCTTCGCCGGCGTCCGTCACGATCGTGATGTCATCCCACGCGCGTCCACCGGTGGGAGCTGCATACTGATCGTACTGCTGGAACTTGATCTGCACGTGGTCATTCAGCGAAACGCCACGGGCCGCGGCTTGAGCGACGAGGTCCACGTCGACCGTCTGCCACGTCTCAGACAGTTCCGGAGTCCAGAGTCGATACCAGTTCGTCCCGTCGCAGCTGAAGGACACACCGTCCGCGTAGCAGTGGTTCGTATAACTGGAGGTGACGCTGTGGTTCTGCTCGGAGCCGAAACTGCAATGCGCAAAGCTCAACGTGGCGGTCGTGGCGCCCGACAGATCGACCGTCCACACGGCTTCATTCAATACACTACCACTGACCGAGTCCATGACCAGGGCGGAGTAGCCGCTGGCCCCACCGTACAGTTCCGTAGCGCGCACGCGTCCCGGCCCGCTGGACGAGTAGACGGACCACCCCAGAGTCGGAAACGAGAGGTTCTCGAAGCCGTCACTGACGGTCTGCCAAAGGTGTCCGACAACCGCGCCTGTCGTGCCGATAGGCTGAGCACTGGCCGGTAAGTCATTTGGTTCCAGTTCGAATGCTGCGTTGCGGGTGACGGTCAGACTGTAATCGGCGTGGCCCATCACGCGCCAGTAGTAGGTACCGGTCGAGGGAACCACGAAATCGCTGATCGCTTGCGTGACGTTCGCGCGGCCGGACAAGCCAATCGCTTGTGGTATGCCGGCGTCGTTGAGCAACTCCAGCGCTACATTGCCCGACGCGGCCAACACGGTCGACACGGCCTCGCCCTGAGTCAAAGCTAACGAGTACCAGTCGCCCCCGGTCAGCAACTGGATTTCCGACGCGGAGTATACGTCGTCCCCCGTGATGGCTCGGAAACGGAGCCTGTCGGTCGCAACGGGCTCCGAAAACACGTAGAACTCAGTAACATCAGTCAGCGGGTAGTCCGGACGCGTAATGATGCCCGCGATGTCGCGATCGGACACGGCGCCCTCGCGCACCGCCGCCCCCACGATGGCGCCCGGTCCCCCATCGACGCTCGCCGAGCCGATGCGGACGAGCGCGCCGGCCTCTCGGGCGGAGATGCCGGTCTCGCGGGCCACGAGCTGCTCGGGGGTGCGCACGCCCAGTCGGGCCGCGAGCCCTCCGAATCCGAGGGCGTGGATTTCATCATCGAGCGGGCCCTGGCCGCCACGCCCGAGGACCCGCTCTGGGTGGTGGGCCTCGGCGCCTCCACCGACATGGCCTCCGCCTTTCTCAAGGAGCCGCGCATCCTGGACCGGGTGGTGGTCTTTTGGCACTTTCGCACCCGCTGGCCGGAAAAGTGCTTCAATTTCAACGTCATCGGCGACCTCCGCGCCGCGCGCGCGATCTTTCACTCGCCGCTGCCTTTCGTCCTCTTTGACACGGGGACCTACCTGCGCGTGCCCATGGAGGAATCGGAGCGCCTGGTCCGCCCCCATGGCGAGCTGGGCCGCTACCTGCATGACTATCGCCTCACCTCCGCGTGGTTCCAGGACCCCCGCAAGGGGTTCTATGACCTGGGCGACATCGCCGCGCTGGTGGACCCGAGCCTGGCCTGCTGGGAGGTGACCGATTGCCCGGAGGTCGGTTGGGACCTGGGCTACAAGTTCAAGGGGACCATGGGCCGCATCCTGCGCTGCTACCACGTGGACCGCGACCGCACCTTCCGGCTGCTGTACGACAGGCTGGCCGCCCTGTAAGGGCGAACCTCACCTTCGCCCCGGGCCAGCAAGGCACCACCCAAGGTTTGCCCCTACGCGCCCTTGCGCCTATACTGGCTCCTGAACCATCTCGCTCAGGAGCCAGTTCCTTTGCCGCACGACGACCTGCCCAGCGCCATCATCTATACCGACGGGGGCTGCAACCCCAACCCCGGCCCCGGCGGTTGGGCCGCTATCCTCCGCCTGCCCGACGCCGACCGCGAGATCTCCGGCAGCGAGGCCGAGGCCACCAACAACCGCATGGAGCTGCGCGCCGCGCTGGAGGCCCTCCGCGCCCTCCCCTGCTCGCACCGCGTCGAGCTCTATACCGACTCGCGCTACCTGCAGCGCGGCGTCACCGAGTGGCTGCCCGGCTGGATCGCCAACCGCTTCCGGGTCCAGGACCGGGAGATCAAGAACCGCGACCTCTGGGAGCCGCTGGCCCGCGAGTTGGAGCGCCACCAGGTCGCCTGGCGCTGGACCAAGGGACACGCCGGGGATCCCTGGAACGAGCGCGCCGACCAGTTGGCTCGCGCCGCCATCCCGGCCAAGTCGCTGCCCCTGGACGACAAGAACGCGGTGCACGTGCTGACCGCGGCGGCCTACCTGGGGCGCGCGCGGAAGGGCGGCTGGGGCGTGATCCTCAGCTACCGCACGCACCGCAAGAGCCTCAGCGGCGCGGAGAAGGCGACCTCGGCCAACCGCATGCACCTCCGCGCCGCCATCGAGGGGCTGCGGGCCATCCAGCGCCCGCTCCCAATCCACATTTACACCGCGTCGGATTACCTGATCAACGGCGCCATCACCTGGGTCAAGGGCTGGGCGGCCAACGGCTGGGTCACCAAGGACGGCAAGGACGTCAGCAACCGCGACCTGTGGGAAGAGCTGGCCGCGCTGGACGCCCGGCTCAAGCCCGCCTGGCACGTCGTCTCCAGCGAGTCCATGCCCGAGCCGATGGTCGAGGCCAAGCGCATCGCCACCGAAGCGGCCAAGGCTTAGGAGATGGGACGCAGAATATCCACCACGAAACACACCAAATACACGAAATATGAACTGGCCTCTGCCTTTTTTCGTGTGGTTCGTGTATTTCGTGGTTCCAGCTCCCGGTTTGTACAGTGCGGCCATCCAGGCGATCTGAGGGATCCGCGTCCCGTCTCTTGATCGGCGCCGCCCGAGGAAAGGAGTCTTTATGCCCGGCCGAGATACCACCCACCCGAACATCCTCTTTGTCCTGAGCGACGACCAGGGCTATTGGGCCATGGGCTGCGCCGGCAACGCCGAGCTGCGCACCCCCCACCTCGACCGCCTGGCTCGCACGGGCATCCGGCTGGACAACCTCTACTGCGCCTCGCCGGTCTGCTCGCCCGCCCGCGCCTCGCTGCTGACGGGCCGCATCCCCTCCCAGCACGGCGTCCACGACTGGCTGCGCGCGGGCAATTCGCCCGCCGAGCCGGACAAGGGCGGCCGCCTCACCGAGTACCTGCGCGGCATGACCGGCTACACCGACATCCTCGCGGCGCAGGGGTGGACCTGCGGCTTTTCCGGCAAGTGGCACCTAGGCGATTGCCCGCACCCGCAGAAAGGCTTTTCCTTTTGGGACGTCCACGCCCGCGGCGGCGGCCCCTACTATAACGCGCCGATGATCCGCAACGGCCAAGAGGTCGCCGTCCCCGGCTATGTCACCGACGTCATCACCGACAACGCCCTGCGCTTCCTGGAGTCGCAGCGCGACGCCGAGAACCCCTTTTACCTGGGCGTCCACTACACCGCGCCGCACAGCCCCTGGGACCGCGCCAACCACCCCGCCGACCTCTACGCCAGCTATTATGACCACTGCCCCTTCGCCTCCACCCCCGTGGAGCCGCGCCACCCCTGGCAGATCAACTCGGCGCCGCAGGGGAGCGACCCTGAGGCCCGCCGGGCGATCCTCAGCGGCTATTTCGCCGCCGTCACCGCCATGGACGCCAACATCGGGCGGCTGCTGGACTGGCTGGAGGCGCAGGGCCTGCGCGAGAACACGCTGGTCTTTTTCACCGCCGACAATGGCATGAACATGGGGCACCACGGCATCTATGGCAAGGGCAACGGGACCTTCCCGCAAAACATGTACGAGACCTCCGTCAAGGTCCCCGGGCTCCTCTCCCGCCCCGGCCACCTGCCCCAGGGCGTCGTGACGAGCGAGATGGTCAGCCACTATGACGTCATGCCGACCCTGCTGGACTATCTCGGCCTGCCCCACCCGGAGGCCGAGCGCCTCCCCGGGCGCAGCGTCGCCCACCTGCTGCGCGGCGAGCCCGGGCCGGAGCGCGACGCCGTGGTGATCTATGACGAGTACGGCCCCGTGCGCATGATCCGCACGCGGGAGTGGAAATACGTCCACCGCTACCCCTACGGCCCCCACGAGCTGTGGGACCTGGCCAACGACCCCGGCGAGACGCGCAACCTCATCGACGACCCCGCCTACGCCCGCCGCGTCGAGGAGCTAAAAGGCGAGCTGGAGGCCTGGTTCGTCCGTTATGTCGATCCCATGCTGGACGGGACCAAGGAGCCGGTGACCGGCAAGGGGCAGCTCGGCCTGGCCGGCCCCGCGGGCCAGGGGGAGCGCAACTTTGCCGGCGATTGGTGGTACCTGGGCACAGGCGCGCGCAAGGCGGATTGACTCGCGCTCTAGACCTCCGAGGTCTGGCAGACCTCGGAGGTCTCGGCTGATCTGTGTGCATCTGCAAAATCTGCGTACCATTCCGGAGGAGACAACACATGTACGGCATCACCAACGATGAGATCGCCAAGCTCGTGTCCGCCGTGGACTATTCGGAGGTCCTCACCATCACGGCCGGCGCCGCCGAGGCCCGCGCCGCCTGCGCCGACGCCAAACGCTTCGGCTTTCGCGCCGTGGTGGCCTTTCCCCAGTACCTCGGCGTGCTGGTGGACGAGCTGCGGGGCTCCGGCGTGCGCGCCCAAATCCCCGTGGGCTTTCCCTGCGGCGGGCAGACGACCCTGGTCAAGTGCGCGGAGGCCGAGGAGGGGCTCCAGCGCGGCGCCACCGACCTGGACATGGTGATGAACCTCTCGGCCTTCAAGGCCGGCGACTACCAGCGCGTCGCCGAGGACATCGCCGCCGTGCGGAAGGTGGCCCGGCCCTACGGCGTCCCCTTCAAGGTCATCATCGAGATCGGCATCCTGACCGACGCCGAGATCGTCACGGTTGCCAAGCTGGTAAAAGATAGCGGCGCGGATTTCGTCAAGACCTGCACCGGCTTTGGGCCGGGCCGCGCCACCGTCCGCGCCATCGGCCTCATCCGCGAGGCCGTGGGAGAGGGGATGGGCATCAAGGCCTCGGGCGGCGTCGCCTCGCTGGAGGACGGCATCGCCTTCATGCGCGCCGGGGCCACGGTGGTGGCGCTGCGGCACATGCTGGTGGAACAATTGGACGCCATCGGCTGGAAGCGGTAGAATAGGGAGGAATGTTGTAGGGGCAGACCTTGTGTTTGCCCTCTTGAGCAGCAAGCGGAGAGCTACATGGCACCTAACGTGACCCCAGAAACCCAAACGGGAGGTGTTCAGCCCACGCATGTAGGAGGTAGGCCTGACCTACCAGGCGAGCCGCCGCGACAGCAAGGAAAGACTTTCCGCACGCGGCTCCTCGTGCGTCTGGGTGGGCTTACGGAGGTGGCCTTCTTCCTGCCACTGGTAGTTCTACTGGCCTGCATAGTCATACGCAAGGGCACCCTGGGCACATGGATAGCCTGTGCCATCTTTGCCGCCATGGTTGTCGCCATCTCACGCGATGTTGTCCACGACTGGCGCGACCGCATCGACATTGACGAGCAAGGGCTGCAAGTGAGGATCAGGGGATCGGAAGGCTATATGGCCTGGGCAAACGTGATTTACACTTCCCTGTCGGAGGACCCAGACCACCGATGGGCATTGTTGCTAGATTCCGCCGAGGGGCGACTGACGCTTCCGGTAGAGCGGTTCGATCGTCGCGCCGTGTGGGACATCGTGCGGGCCAACGTCCAGCCCAGTGCGCTCGACATCCAGACCCACAGGAATCGCCCCGAGGTCCAAGCCTGGCTCCAATCGGCTCATGAGCAGGTGACAAGCCTGACAGAGCCTCTGGTCACTCGGGATGCGCCATTCCTTACCATTGTGATGTGGCTCTTCATGGTCTTGTGGGTAGGTGCTGCCATCGCCTCGGTGTGGCTATGGAGCAATCCTTGGGCACTCGTCATCTTCGCGCCGCTTGCTATCCTGTTCGCGGTCCAGGTGTTAAGTCTTGGGAAGATCGAGTGGACTAGCGAAGCCGTCGTGCGTATCGAGCCGATCGGCATATATGAGATCAGATGGGATGAGATCGAACGCATCGAGGCTACTTACGATTTCTCGGCCCTCTGCCTGATCGGCCATGGTAAGGTCCTTGCGCTGCTTGGATCCGGTTACTGGTCGGGCAAGGATGCGTCCAGGGCCAGAGAGTTGGTCGGCTTGCAGATCGCACTGTACCAGATTCCGGTGCACTACAGCGCCGGGGCGCTATTTCGGTTCTCCAAGGGCACACGTGTGCTCCGACCCACGCGAAAGCACTAGCAGGTCAAGTCCAGACACAAGGAGACCTTCATGATCGACATCCACGCCCATTTCGGCAACCTCTGCCGCGAGCGCTACCCCGCCCGCCCGCCGCTGTCGCCCCATCAGCTGGTGGACCGCATGAACCGCGAGGGGCTGGACATCGCCGTGCTGCTGCCGCTGGAGAGCCCCGAGGGGAGCTGGGGCTACCTGCTCACCGAGGAGGTCGTCCAGGCGCGCAACCTCTACCCCGAGCGTTTCATCGCCTTCTGCTGCGTGGACCCGCGCTATCCCCTGGCCGGGCAGTTCATCGACTATTACGTGACAAACCACGACTGCCGCGGCTTTGGCGAGCACGTCAACGGCCTGGCCTTCGACGACCCGCTGAACCTGGCGCTCTATGCCAAATGCGAGGAGCACGGCCTGCCGCTGGTGTTCGAGATCAGCAAGACGCAGTATTGCCACGACGACGCGGGGCTCCCCCGCCTGGAGCGCTGCCTGCGCGAGTTCCCCCACGTGCAATGGTGCGGCCACGGCCCCGGCTTTTGGGCCGCCATCTCGGGCGACGACGACGGCAAGCCCGGCTATCCCAAGGGCAAGGTGACTCCCGGAGGGGCCATCGACCGCCTCATGGAGCGTTATGACAACCTCTGGCTCGACCTCTCCGCCGGATCGGGCTATAACGCCATGACCCGCGACCCCGATTTCACCTATGGGTTCGTGCTGCGCCACTGGCGCAAGATGCTCTTGGGGACCGACATCGTCAGCGTCAACGACCGGCTGCGCATCCTGCCCTGGCTGCGCGAGATGCCCGTCAGCGACCAGATTCGCGCCGCCATCGGCGACGGCAACGCCCGGCGGCTGCTGCGGATTCGCCCCGACTCGACCGAGCCGCTGGCCAGCGCGCACCAGGCGTAGGCGCCGTGCACCCGATCCTGGGCAAGCTTCAGGGCGGCGATCGCCGCTCCATCGGCCGCTCGGACGAGGTGGTCGCCCAGGTGCTGGCCGATCCGGCCCTCTTGGCGCCGCTGGCCGAGGGGCTCCTGGCCGACGACCCTCTGGTGCGCATGCGCGCCGCCGATGCCCTGGAAAAGGTCACCGCCCAGCATCCCGACTGGCTGCAAGCCCACTAAGCCCTGCTGCTGGGCGAGGCAGCCCGCCTGGACCAGCAAGAGGTGCGCTGGCATGTGGCGCAGATGCTCCCGCGCCTGGAGCTGAGCGCCGGCGAGCGCGCGAGGGCCGTCGCCATCCTCCGCGCCGACCTGGACCACGAGAGCCGCATCGTGCGGGCCTTTGCCCTGCAGGCGCTCTCCGAGCTCGCCGACCGCGACCCCGCGCAGCGGCAAGAGGTGCTGGCGCTGCTGGAGGAGCTGTCCGTGACCGGCTGCCCCGCCGTGCGCAGCCGCGCGCGCAAGCTGCTGGCCGAAGCGAAACGCAGACAACAAAAAGGCGCCGGAGCGAATCCGGCGCCTGGCTAGGGGCGAACCTAGTGTTCGCCCCGATCTGTTCTCGACTCGCCTACCGCGCCTGAAAGACGAGCAGCCCGCCATCCGACGCCGCGATCTCGAGCCGGTCGCCGACGATGCTAAAGCTCTCCGCCGCGGCCAGCAGGTTAAAGTAGGCCGTCTCCTGGTTCATCGCGTCCGCCGGGCCCATCATCTTGGTGGAACCCAAGTTCTCGCCAATGGTCAGCTTGTTGCCGTCCACCGTATAGCTGCCAAAGTACCGGTTGACGCTGCCGCTCCCCGCCACGCGCCCCTCGACGCTATCAAAGGTCGCCGTGACCTCGGCGCCGCTCAGGGCCGCCTGCAGCGCGCCCTCGGGCCCATAGGAGACCAGCACCCACTCGGTCCCCTCCAGCGCCAGCTTGGGCTGGAACCCACCGCTCAGGGCATACACGCCCACCGCCAGCAGCGCCGCCACCAGTAACCCGATCACCCAATAGATTGCTCTGTTCATCTTGGTCACTCCTTACCTCTGGCCCGGCCAGATCGTTTTGGGATTCGATATTCGCGCCTGTACGCGTTCTCTATCGCTTCTAGAGACGAAACCCGCACCGATCTGGTTCCGCAGAATACGCCTCGAGCCGCGGCGGCCCGCCCTCCTGCCCCCCTTGGCAAGGGGGGCCAGGGAAGATTGCGCCCCTCAACCCGCCCGCGTCGCCAGCAACACCTTGAAGCGCCGGTCCTCGTAGGCCACCCGCACCGCGCCAAAGGCGGCCTGCACGCACGCCTCGTAGGGCAGAAAGCGGTTGGCCACCAGGTAGAGCCGCCCGCCGGGACGCAGAGCCGCCGCCGCCTCGCGGATGAACCGGGGGGCCACGTCGTATTCGGTCGCCGCGCCCTGGTGAAAGGGTGGGTTCGTGACCACCACGTCAAAGGCCGTCCCCCGCACCGCCGCGGCCCCGTCGCTGAGCAGCACCCGGCAATTCGCTAGCCCGTTGGCCGCCACCGTCCGCTCGGCGGCGCGCACCGCCCGGATGTCGGCGTCCACCAGCCAGACGCCGCCCCGAGGCGCCAGCCGCGCCGCCGCCACGCCCGCGATGCCATAGCCGCAGCCGATGTCCAGCACCCGGTCCTCCGGCCCGATCTCCATCGTGTCGATCAGCGCCCGGCTCCCCTCATCGAGCCGGTCCCAGCAAAAGACGCCCGGCCGCGAGCGGATCGCGTAGGTCGCGCCGCGCACCTGGACGTCGAAAGCATGGTAGCGGGCATGGTCGAGCCAGGGCTCCCGAAAGGCCGCCGGCAGCTCTGGCGGGCGCTCCGGCTTGACGCACCGCCCAACCCGGCACCCCCGCCGGTAAGCCAAGAGCGTTTCGTCGCCAAAGAGCGCCGCGGCGTGGGCCAGGTAAGTCTTGATCCCCTCGTCGTTGGCCCCGGCCAGGTAGAAACGCCCCCCGGGCGGCAGCGCCCCAAAGGCGTCCCAGATCACCTGCAGCGCCGGGAGCTTGCCCTTGGGCAATCGCGCCAGGACGACATCGGCGGGCGGGACGTCCGGCAGCTCCGCCGCGCCATCGCTGACGCGGACCTCCGCGTTGGCGATGCCGTTGGCGGCCAGGGTCCGCCGCGCCGCCTCCACCGCGGCGACGTGGACATCGGCCAGCCAAACGCGCCCCGGGCTGGCCCGCCGGGCCGCCGCCGCCCCCTCCCAGCCGGGCCCGCACCCCAGGCTCAGCACCCGCTCGCCCGCCGCCACCTCGGCGCGCTCGGCCAGCAACTCGGCGGCGGGGTCGTTGGGCGCGCCGTGGGCCAGCCCCGGCTTCCAGCAGAGCCGCAGCGGCTGCCCTGCCGCCTCCACCTCGCGGACTTGCCAGCCTGCCCCATCCTGCGCCCCTTCCCGTCGCTCGCTCATCGCGCCCCCCGCCTCCATATTTCCATTCTGGAAGAAAACCGGTATAATACAAAAGCTGCTATTCTGCACCAAGAGAGATGCAAGAGATGAAGATTGTCACCGACTGCGCCGCGGACCTCACCCCCGCCGAGGCGGCCGCGCTGGGTATAGCCGTCGCCCCCCTGTTCATCCAATTTCCCGGCGAAGAGGTCAACGCCTGGGAGATGACCCCCGACGCCTTTTATGACCGGCTGACCGGCATGTGGCCGCATATCCCCAGCACCGCCCAGCCCTCCGCCGGGCTCTTTGCCGAGCTCTACTCCAAGCTGGGCGCCGACGAGCCGCTCCTCTCCATCCACATCTCGTCCGGCCTGAGCGGCACCATCGGGTCCGCCCGACTGGGCGCCGAGGACGCCCGCAACGTGACCCTGGTGGACAGCATGACGCTGGCCAGCGGGGAGCGCTTCCAGGTGCTGGCAGCCGCTCGCGCCGCCCGCGCCGGCTGGGCGCTGCCCGATATCCTGGCACGCCTGACGGCCATCCGCGACGCCGCCGAGGTGGTCTATACCCTGGAGACCCTCGCCTACCTGGCCAAAGGCGGGCGCATCGGCCGGGTCTCCGCCCTCGCGGGCAGCCTGCTGCACATCAAGCCCGTCATCCACGTGGACCACGCCGACGGCAAGTACAGCAACGTCGGCAAGGGGCGATCCATGCCGCGGGCCATGGAGATCATCGCCGATCACCTCAAGGCCAAGTATGCCAACCAGGCGCTCTGGATCACCGTGCAGCACGGACAGCGCCCCGAATTGGCCGAGACCATGGCGGGGATGCTCCGCGCCGCGCTCAACGTCGGCTTCCTGGAGACGATCCGCGTCTCGCCCGTGCTGGGCGTGCACACCGGCCCCGGCATCGTCGGCGTGGGCGCCGTGCCGATGGCTCTCATGGCGGACCTGGGCTAACGAGCCCCTACCTCTGCAACAGCGGTAGAGCGCTGGCCCAAAAAACCGCCTCGCAGGCGCCCATATCCACGAGCGGCGGCGCGCCCGCGCCGGCGTCCGGCCGGCCGGGGACGTCGACGCGCCGCGCCTGCCCCCACAGGTCGTAGGGGACCGGCTCGGCCAGGTCGCCATCGCCGTCCAGGTCGGCGAGGTCGGCGGCGATCAGGGCGTTGCTGCCCGCGTCGATGGCCGGCGAGTCCGGGTGCAGGCGCGGGTCATCGTCCGCCGTCCCCGGGGCACCATCCCGGCCTGCCAGCCCGAAAAAGCGCGGGTCGGCGCTCAGGTTGCCCGCCCCCGCATAGCCCCCCTGTACCAGGCTGTAGCTGACCTGCGCGCTGCCAAGGATGGCCTGGTCGCTGTTGCCCCAGAACAGCGAGTTCCTGATGATGATGTTGCCATAGCCGGTCACGATGGCGCCCCCGGCGTTGGCCGTGTTGTTGGCAAAGGTGCAGTTGGCCACCTCCGGTGCGCCCCAAGAACTGTACAGCGCCCCGCCCGAGGAGGCCCTGTTGCCGATGAAGGCGCAGTTGGCCAACGACAGGCCGCTATCCTGGGGGTCGGAATAGATCGCCCCTCCGGAGTTCGACTCGTTGTCGATAAAGACCGTGTTGACCACGCGCAACGTCCCGCCATAGCGGCTGACGGCGCCCCCGTTATGCAGGCTCGAGTTGTCGACAAAGGCGCAGTTGACGACCAGCGTGTTCCCCTGCGCCACATAGAGCCCGCCGCCATTCCCCCGGGGATAGCTCCCGTTGGCATAGCTGCCGGTGATCCGGAAGCCATCCAGCCGCGCGGGGAGGCTGGAGGGGCTGGCGGTGACCACGTGATAGACATTGTCGCCGAGGCCGCCCTGCACGCCGATTTCGCCGCTGAGGATCGTCGGGTTGAGCCGCCAATCGCGCTGCTCCCGGCTGGTCTCGCCGCCGCGAAAGCCGCCATAGAGCGCGACCTGGCCCACCAGAGGGAAAGAGGCCTCGCGATCCGCGGTGGTCGTCGGGCGATAGGTCCCTGCGGCCACCCAGATCTCGTCATAGGCCACCGCGTCGCCCAGGGCGTCTTGCAGGTCACGGAAGGCAGTGGCCCACGAGCTGCCGTCTCCGCCCGCCGGGGCGTCCGCATCCACGTACATCACGCCGGCCACCACCGTGTCCACCGCGCTGCGGTTGTCGTTGCCGTCCAGGTCGGGGGCCGGCGCGCTGATGGTGGCGGGGTCGATCAGGTGCAGGCGCTGCGCCACCGCAGGGCTGATCCGCCCCCTGATGCGAATGACGCCCTGCTGGTGCGGGCCGAGCTCGGCCACCCGCCAGGAGTAGGCCGTTCCAGCCACCGGTGCGGCCACCACCCCCTCATAGGACAAGCTTCGCTCCACCAGGACCGCGGGGATCAGGTCAGTGATAGTGATGTCGCTGAACGACTGCCCGCTGTTGTTGCCAAAGGCGATGACGATCTCCAGCGGGTCCCCGGGCCTGACGCCGGGCGCGGGGATAGCTATCTTGTGCACATAGAGGCCTGTCTGCCCGCCCTCGAAGGCGCCGATGTCCACCACGGGCGGGCCGCCGGCGCCGGTATCGGGCTTGACCTGAACATCAAAGAGGCGGGCGCTACGGCCCACGTCCCAGGAGGTCGGCTCGCTGCGGTTGCCGTCGCCATCCAGGTCGGCCAGGTCGGCGGGCAAGGCGGCGTTGTGGCCGGCGTCCACGACCGAGGAGAGCGGGTGCGGCCGCAGGTCGTCGTCGTAAGTCCCGGCGATATTGTCCGGCCCGTCGGCGTCCAGGAAGCGCGGTTCGCCAGAGATGTTGTGATCGCCTGCTATCCCCCCCTGCACCAGGCAATAGCTGATCTGCGGGTCCTGATCATTGTAGCGCGGGACGAGCTGGCCGCCGCGATTGCCCCAGAAGAGCGAGTTGATCACCACCGCTCCGTGGGCAATGAAATAGTAGCCGCCCCCCTCCGGCGCGGCGTTGCCCACAAAGGTGCAGTTGATCACCACCGGCGCGCTGGGCGCCTCGGCGAACACCCCGCCTCCTTGGCGCCGAGCCGAGTTTCCAGTGAAGACGCAGTTGACCACCTGAGGCGCGCTGTTCTCATAGACATAGATGCCGCCGCCCCAGGAGCTCGCCACGTTCCCGGCCAGGCGGCAGTTGACGATCAGCGGGCTCCCGCCATAGATAGCCACTCCCCCGCCGCTCATGGCCAAGTTGTCGCGCAGGACGCAATTGGCGATGATGGGAGAAGCCTGGTAGATCCACAGCCCGCCGCCGTGGGCGATGTGAAAGCCGTCGAGGATCGCCGTAGCGTCAACTTGCCGCGCCGTCACCACATGGGACGAGTTGTCATAGGGATCGCCGGGCTCGCCAATCTCGCCGCTGAGCAGGGTCATGTTGGCGCGCCAGTTGCGCTGGGCCCGGGCGGTCTCGACGCCGCGAAAGCCGCCATAGACCGCCACCCCGCTCTTGAGCGCGAAGGAAGCCTCCCAGTCGTTGGCGGCGGGCTTGTAGGTCCCGGCGGCCACCCAGAGCTCCTCGCCGGGATAGGCCGCCGCCAGGGCCGCGGTCAGGTCGTTGAAGGCAGCAGCCCAGGAGGTGCCATCGCCGCCAGCGGGAGCCGCCGCGTTGACATAGATGATTCCGCCGATGACCAGGCGCACGGTGGCGCGGTTGTCCGAAGGGTCGGGGTCAGCGGTGGCGCTGCCGATGAGCGCGGTGTTGGCCAGCCAGGTGCGGCTCGTGATCGCTGGGTTGACGCGCCCGGCGATGCTGATGGTCCCGGCCTGGTCGGGGCCGAGGCTGGCGATCCGCCAGGCATAGCTCGCGCCGGGCACGGGCGTCATGGCGACCCCGCTGGTGCGGAAGCGCAGGTCCAGCAGGGGCGCGGGCACCAGGTCGGTGATCACCACGTTGGCGGCGGCCTGGGTGTTGTTGTTGCCAAACGAGAGGGTGTAGGTCAGCCACTGGCCGGGGAGGACGCAGGCGGCGGGCTGGGCTGCTTTGCTGAGATACAGGCCGCTGAGGACCAGCTCGTAGGCGCCGATATCCACCACAGGCGGCGTGCCGAGGCCGGTGTCCGGGTTGGCGGCATCGAAGCGGCGAGCGTGGCCGCCCAGGTCGAGCGGCGTCGGCTCGCTGGTGTTGCCGTCGCCATCGAGGTCGGCCAGGTCGGCCGCCACCGCCGCATTGTCCCCCGCGTCGATGGCTGGCGAGATCGGGCGCAGGCGCAGGTCGTCGTCCAGCGTGCCCGTGATATTGTCCGCGCCGTCGGCGTCCACGAACTGCGGGTCGGCCTCCATCGTCTGCATGCAGGGGTACTGCTTCCGGGCGATGCAGCGCGAGAGGGTCGTGGGGCCGCAGGCCGGGTACAACTCGGATTCGCCGTTCTCCCAGAGGATCGAGTTGGTCAGGGTGGAAGGCGCCCAATCGAGGAAAAAGATGGCGCCGCCCTGGCGTCCAGCGGCGTTGCGGCTGAAGGTGCAGTTGGCCACCTGCGCGCCGTAATAGATGGCCCCGCCATCCTCGCCGGCGGTGTTGCCGCTGAAAACCGAGTTGACCACCACCCCGGCGTTCACGATTGCGCCGCCGAACCGCACCGCCGAGTTGCCCACAAAGAGGCTGTTGACGATGAACGGGCTGCTGAAATCGGTATAGATGGCGCCGCCCCACTGGGCCTCGTTGCCGTGGAAGGTGCAGCCGACCACCTTGGGGCTGCTGGAGACGACCCCCATCCCAGCGCCCGAGTAGGCGGCGTTGTCGCGGAAGGTGCAGCGGCGCACCGTGACGTCGCCCTCCAGGATGAACAGGCCGCCGCCCCGCAGCGACATCTCGTAGAGGGACGAATAGGCGTGGGCGATGGTAAAGCCGTCCAGGGTAGCGGTCACGCCGGAACAAGTGACTATATGGTACGAGTTGTCCTCTCGCACGCCGGGCGCGCCGATGTCGCCGCTGAGCAGGGAGACGTTGGCGCGCGGGTCGCGCTGCTCCCGGCTGGTTTCGTCGCCGCGAAAGCCGCCATAGAGCGCCACGCCGTTGGGGAGCCCAAAGCTGGCCTCGCGGTCGCTGCCCTGGTGCGGCTTGTAGGTGCCCGCTGCCACCCAGATCTCGTCTCCGGCCACCGCCTCCGCCAGCGCAGGTTCTAGTTGACGAAAAGCCGCCGCCCAGGAGCTGCCATTCCCCCCTGGCGCGGCGTCGGCGTCCACATAGATAATCCGCCCATCTGCGAAGGCCCAGCCGCCGCAGCGCGTACCCCACAGCAGGGCCGCCCCGAGGAGAGCCGCGGCCCACTGTCTCCTTGCTTGAGTAGAACCCATGATCGGCGTCTCCTTTCCCGCTACCCTTGGCGCCCTGACGAACAGGCTCACCTACTTGGCGCAACGGTGCATCGTCGCGCCCTTTGGCCACCGCACCGTGACCCAGCCCTCCTCGCCGCGCGCGGGGGGCAGCGCCCCCGGCCCAGCAGGTTTGGCCAGGAAATGCTCCCAGTAGCCGATGGGCGCGGGGACCACTCCCTGCAGGATGGGGTCATTCGTCTCGCGCTGCCAGCGATCCAGCCTCGCGGATAGGTCCGCCTCCACCGCCGCCAGCGCGGGGTCGCCCGCCCGGTTACGGCGCTCCAGCGGGTCCGCGGCCAGGTCGTAGAGCTCCACGGGCGGACGCGGCCAGCCCCGCAGCGTCTCCCGCATCACGTCCACCGTCGGCGAGGGGAGGATGTCCGCGGCGATCTGCACGCCCCGCCCCGTCTCATAGTTGCGGATCAGCTTGTAGCGCGGCGTGCGGATGGCGCGGATCGGCTCGTAGAAATCGTGCCAGGTCTGCTCGGGATAGACCGCGTCATGCCCCACCGACTCGCCCTGGGCCAGGTAGGGCCACAGGCTGCGCCCGTCCAGCCCCGCGGGGATCCGCGCCGCCTCTCGGGCGCCCTCCAGCAGCGTGGGCAGCAGATCGACGTTCCAGGCCAGCGCGTCGCAGCGCCGCCCCCCGGCGATCTGTCCCGGCCAGCGGACCACCAGCGCGATCTTGATCCCTGGGTCGTAGAGCGTCCCCTTGGCCAGCGGCATGGCGATGCCGTGGTCCGCGGTGAAAACCACCAGCGTGCTCTCTCGCAGCCCATGGTCATCCACATGCCGCAGCAGCGCGCCCGCCGCGGCATCCATGCGCCCCACGTCGGCGTAGAACTGGCGCATCTCTTCCGCGATCTCGGGCGCGTCGGGGAGATAGCCGGGCCCCGCCGCCCGCTCCGGCTTCCAGGGGAGCGACGCCGGGTCGCCCCAGGCGCGGTGCGGCTCGCGAAAGCCCACCATCAGGAAAAACGGCCTCCCCGCCGGGCGCTGATCCATGAAACGCATAGCCCGCTCCGCCAGCGCCTCGCACGGCCCCTCTTGCGTTCCCTGCTCCACGCCGTATTCGGCGAAATCCGCGCTGATGTGCCAGGTGCCAAAGCTGGCCGTGGCATACCCCGCCTCGCGGAAGAGCCGCGGCAGCGTGGGGACTTGCGGGCTGACCTCCCAATGCCCGCCGCTGGCCAGCGCCATCAGCCCGTTGCGGTGCGGCGACAGCCCGGTGAGCATGGCCCCGCGGCTGGGGCTGCACGTCGGCGAGGCGGCATAGTACTGCTCGAACACCACCCCCTCCGCCGCGAACCGGTCCAGGTTGGGCGTGCGCGCCTCGTTGCCCGGGTAACAGCCGATCAGGTCGCCCAGATCGTGGCAGTGGATGAGTAGAACGTTGGGTTTCATGTCTCCTCCCGTTGCGAGTCGTGACCTGACCGGTCCCAGACGGGCGGCGCTTCAGCAGCGGCCCGGCTTCTGCGCCGAGGAATCGGTTTGCGAGAGGATCTGCTGGGACCTGTCAGGTCTTGGTCCATGCTCCATTCTAGCGTTCTCGGCGGGATGTGGCAAGCCACGCCACTTGCCCCTCCTCCCCAAACAGGCTACAATGGTAGCCATCGTTGGTCCTGATCCGTGCCCATCTGCGTTCATCTGCGTCCAGCTCTCCCAGGAGGTCCGCCATGGCCGAGAACCTGAACCCGCGCTGGCCCGTGCTCAACCGCTACGACGCCGACCACCTCGCCCGCATCGCCCTGCCCATCGGCGGGCTCGGCACCGGCACCATCTCGCTCGGCGGCCGCGGCGATCTCCACGACTGGGAGGTGGTCAACCGCCCGGCCAAAGGTTTCACCCCTAACATCGGGCGGCAGAACGGCCCCTTTTTTGCCGTGCACGCCCAGCCCCACGGCAGCCCGGCCTTCACGCGCCTGCTGGAAGGGCCGCTCCCGCTGGAGGCGTATGAGGCCTCCCACGGCAGCCGCGCGCTCAACCACGGCCTGCCGCGTTTTCGCCGCTGCGAGTTCGCCGCCGCCTACCCCTTCGGCCAGGTCTTGCTCTCCGATCCTGACCTCCCCCTGGGGGCGCGGCTGGAGGCCTGGAACCCCTTCATCCCCGGCGACGCCGACTCGAGCGGCATCCCCGTGGCGGCGCTCCGCTACGTCCTGACCAACCGCGGCGCCGCCTCGCTGACGGCCTCCATCTGCGGCACGCTGCCCAATTTCATCGGCCAGGACGGCCACAGCCCCAACCTCGACTGGCTCGGCCAGCCCGACTTTGCCGTGGGGCAGCAGGCCAACCGCAACGCCTACCGCGAGGCCGACGGCCTGCGCGGGATGTTCCTTTGGTCCGAGGGGGTGGACCCGGCGGCAGAGACCTGGGGCACGCTGGCGCTGACCGTGCTGGAGGCCGAGGCGCGCCTCTCCCATCGCGCCGCCTGGGCCGAGCTGAGCTGGGGCGACTCGCTGCTGGACTTTTGGGACGATTTCTGCGCCGACGGGCAGTTGGACCCGCGGCCTGTGGGCAAATCCGAGGGGCCCGTCGCCTCGCTGTGCGCCCAGGTAGAGATCCCCGCGGGCGAGTCCCGCGCGCTGACCTTCCTGCTAAGCTGGCATTTCCCCAACCGGCGCACCTGGCACCCGCGCCGGAGCGCCTCGGCCTGTTGCTGCGGCGAGCCCGACCTGGAGCGCGTCGGCAACTACTACGCCACCCAATACGCCGACGCCTGGGACGTGGCCGCCCAGACCGCGCCGCGCCTCCCCGCGCTGGAGGAGGAGACGCTGCGCTTCGTGACGGCCTTTTGCGACTGCGACCTCCCCGACGTGATCAAGGAGGCGGCGCTGGATAACGCCAGCACCCTGCGCACCCAGACCTGTTTCCGCACCGAGGACGGGCGCTTTTACGGCTGGGAGGGGAGCTGCGACACCGCCGGCTGCTGCTTTGGCTCCTGCACCCACGTCTGGAACTATGAGGCGACCACCCCGTTCCTCTTTGCCGACCTGGCTCGCTCCATGCGCGAGGTCGAGTTCGCCCACGCCACCGACGCGCGCGGGCTGATGAGCTTTCGCGTCCACCTGCCGCTGCACCGCGCCCAGGAGCACGGCCGCGCCGCCGCCGACGGCCAAATGGGCTGCCTGATCAAGCTCTATCGCGAATGGCAGCTCTCCGGCGACGACGAGTGGCTGCGCGCGCTGTGGCCCCACGCCCGCCGCGCCCTCGAGTTCTGCTGGATCGAGGGCGGCTGGGACGCCGACCAGGACGGCGTCATGGAGGGCTGCCAGCACAACACCATGGACGTCGAGTATTACGGCCCCAACCCGCAGATGGGGAGCTGGTACCTGGGCGCGCTCTGCGCCGCCGAGGCGATGGCCCGCTACCTGGGCGAGGATACCTTCGCCGCCAAATGCCACGACCTCTGCCAGCGGGGCCGCGCCTGGCTAGACGAGAACCTCTTTAACGGCGAATACTATGAGCACGAGGTCCGCCCGCCCCGCGACGAGTCGGCCATCGCGCCAGGGCTGCGCGTGGGCATGGGCTCGGCGGACCTGGCCGACCCGGCGCTGCAACTGGGCGCCGGCTGCTTGGTGGACCAGCTCGCGGGGCAATACCTGGCCCATGTCTGCGGCCTCGGCTACCTGCTGGACCCCGACAACGTCCAGCGCACCCTGCAGAGCGTCATGCGCTACAACTGGCGGGAGAGCTTTCACGACCACTTTAACCACCTGCGCTCCTTCGTCCTGGGCGACGAGTCGGCGCTCTTGATGGCGACCTACCCGCGGGGCCGGCGGCCGGTCCGCCCCTTCCCCTATTATAACGAGGTGATGACCGGCTTCGAGTATTGCGCCGCCGTGGGGATGCTCTACGAGGGGCTCACCGAGGACGGCCTCAAGGTAATCGAGGCGATCCGCGACCGTTACGACGGGCGCAAGCGCAGCCCCTTCGACGAGGCCGAGTGCGGCCACCACTATGCCCGGGCCATGGCCGCCTGGGCGGCGGTGCTGGCCTGGACCGGCTTTCAGTACTCGGCAGTGAACAAGACCATGACCTTCGCGCCGGTGGATGGGACCTGGTTCTGGTCCAACGGCGCGGCCTGGGGCACCGTGCAGCTCAAATGCGGCGTGGAGGGGGTCAAGGCGCGGCTGACCGTGCTGCACGGCGCGCTGGCGCTACAGCGGCTGGTGATCACCGGCGTGGGCGCGGCCATCGCCGATGCGCCGAGGACCATCCGCGCGGGCAAGAGCGCGCATTGGCAGGTGAAGGCGATATGAGCACTCGATGTCCATTCCACGTGTTGCTTGTAGCCTTGGTGGTCGTCGCCATCGGCACCCAGGCTGGCTTGGCGCAGCCCGCTTTGTCTGGCGCCGTCCTCCTCGGGCAGGTCCATCTGCAGGCTCGCACGAGCTACGGTGGCGTGCTGGTCGCCGTCGGTGGGCAATCTATCACCACCAACGCCGACGGCAGCTTCGTCCTCCTCGACGCACCGACAGGCAACCTGGTGGTAAGGGCCTCGGCCCCGGGGTTTCTCTCCGCTGAGGGGATGCTGGATGTCGCCGCCAGCCAGACCTCTACCCTCGCTGCCATCACCCTTCCGGGCGGCGACATCAACGGCGATGGAGTGATCCAGCTGCTGGACCTGGTTGCCCTGGGTGTCGCTTTTGGCCAGTGTCCTCCCCAGGACGCCATCCTGGACCTGAACGCGGACGGATGCCTGAACATCTTTGACTTGGTCATCCTTGGCGGCAACTATGGCCGATCGGGCCCGCTGCCCTGGGGACCGGGTTCGGCTCCCACGCCGACCATCATCCCCACCGTTGCGCCGTCTGATACGCCGACGACCACATCAACCCTGGTGGCCAACGAGGTCCTCTGCACGCGGGTGATCGACGGCGATACCATTGAGCTTGTCACGGGCCATCACGTCCGCCTCATCGGCATCGACACGCCCGAGCTCCGCACGGCGGAGTGCTATGCGGTCGAGGCAACTCTCAAGACCACCGAGCTGGTACTGGGCAAGATGGTGCGCCTGGAGAAGGACATCTCGGAGACGGACCTCTATGGTCGGCTCTTGCGCTATGTCTATGTCGGAGAGACTTTTGTTAACGCCGAGCTGGTTGGCCAGGGCTATGCCCAGGTCCACACCTACACGCCCGATGTGCGATATGCCGACGAGTTCCTGCGGTTGCAGCAAGAGGCCAGGGACGCCAACCGCGGCCTGTGGAGCGCGTGTCTCGACGAGACCCCTACGGTCACCGAGACGCCCATACACACGCCAGCCTTGACCGAGACGCCTACGGTAACAGCGACCCTTTCGGTTACGCCGTTTGACACCGCCACTCCAACGCCCACATTCACGCCAGTGCAGGGGCAGTGTTCATGTTCCGGGAACCTGTACAACTGCGGTGACTTTGCCACCCATGCACAGGCGCAGGCCTGCTATGATCACTGCATGATGGAGCGGGGGTTCGACGTGCACAATCTGGATGCGGATGATGACGGGCAGGCGTGCGAACTGCTGCCGTGAGCCCATACCATCGCTTGCCTTCAGTGAGACCCGGACAGAGCCCTTTTGTGGCTGCAAGGAGAACGAGACCATGTGGACCATCAGTGAAACCGTTTCCTTTGACAAGCGGGCGCGGATGTGGGTGCGCTACGATAACACCCTCGTCGGCGCGGTGAACATGGGCGACCTGCGCGCCTACGTCTTTCCCCTCTACACCCCCGGCGGCCGCCTGGTGATCCAGGAGAGCCCCGTGGACCACCCCCACCACCAGGGGCTCTTTGTCGGCGCGGCGGTGAACGGTCACGATATGTGGAATGCCGGCTCCTTCGGCAACCCTCGTTGCCGTCAGGTCCCTGCCAGCGGCCTCTGCCACGTCGAGGCCGACGCCGCCAGCGCCCGCTTTTACCTGACGCTGGACTGGTGCACCGAGGACGGCCAGCCACAGCTCCGCGAGGCGCGCCGCATCGCCTTTTCCGCCGCGCCCTATGGCCATATCGTGGATATCCGCTCGCGCTTCCTGGCCGCCTATGGCGCCATCCGCTTCGGCGAGACCAAGGAGGCTGGCATCGCCATGCGCATCCCGCCCGAATGGACCACCTTTAACGGCGGGGTCATGCTGGACGCGGCGGGGCACGTGGGCGAATCGGGCATTTGGGACACCACCAGCGACTGGATGGACGTCAGCGGGGAGGGGCCGCGGGGCTACCACGCCGGGATCACCTTGATGCCCCATCGCGGCTCGCCGCGCGCGCCGTGGATGGTGCGCGACTATGGCCTGCACGAGTACAACCCCTGGCGCTTCGCCCAGATCACCGTCCCCGCCGATGGCGCGCGCGAGCTGGGAGCGCGGTTTATCGCCCACGACGGCGCCGGGACGGTGGCCGAGATCGCCGGCTGGTATCAGGACTGCCCCTAGCGGGCCGAGCAAGCCGGGACCCGGGCGGAACGCCCTGCCCGGCCATCCGGCCTTCCTGATCCGTCCGATCCCGCGAATCCGCGTACCAATCCGGAGGCGACATGCACCGCATCTTTTGGGCTGACCTGCACAACCACAACGAGATCGGCTACGGCCAGGGCTCACTGGCGCGGACCTACCGCCTGGCCCGCAACACCCTGGACATCTGCGCCTTTACCGCGCACGGCTTTTGGCCCGACCCGCCCGCCACCGACCCGCAGATGGTGGATTATCACCTCCAGGCCTTCGACCGGATCAGCGCCCAGTTCCCCCAGGCCGTCAACGAGGCCAACATCCAGTATATCCCCCACCAGTTCGTCACCTTTATCGGGTACGAGTGGCATTCCACCGCCTGGGGCGATTTCGTCGTCCTTTTTCCCGGAGCCGAGGGCGAGCTCTATCGCGGCGAGTCCTATCCCGACCTCCGCGATTATGTCGCCTCCCGCGGCGGGATGCTCATCCCCCACCACGTCGCCTACCGCTACGGCTGGCGCGGCACCGATTGGCGCAGCGCCGAGCCCGCCATCTCGCCCCTGGTGGAGGTCTTTTCCGAGCACGCCGATTCCTTCGAGCGCGAGACCATCTGGCCGATGATCCTGCACTCCATGGGCGGCAGCACCGCCTCCCAGACCGTGGCGCACCAGCTCCGCCGCGGCGCCCACCTTGGTTTCACCGCCGGAACCGATAACCACCACGGCTACCCCGCCACCTATGGCGAGGGGATCACCGGCGTCATCGCGCCGGCCCTCACCCGCGAGGCGGTCTGGCAGGCGCTCTGGGCGCGCCACACCCTGGCCTGCACCGGCGACCGCATCGGCGTTTCCCTCGCCTCGGGCCGCGGCATCATGGGCGACGTTCTGCCCGCCTCGGCGCCGCGCCTCTTTGAGGTGGAGGTGCAGCCCCTGGCGCCCATCGAGTTCGTCGCGCTCCTCAAGAACGGCGAGCTGGCCCAGATGTGGCCCGGCCCCACCCTCCCCACCACGGTGGACGACGGGCGCTTTCTCACGCGGGTGGAATGGGGCTGGGGACGGATGGACAACCCCGAGCTGACCGAGTGGCGGATCGACCTGACGGTGGATGGGGGCCGGATCGCGCGGGCCGTGCCCTGCTTTGCCGGCGGCGCCGGCTCGGTGACGCTGGAGAACCACCTGCGCCAGCTCTCCGACCGCCAGATCGAGATCACCTCTTACACCAGCCGCCTGAACCCCAGGCCGCTGAGCGGCGTGGTGCTCGAGCTGGAGGGGGACGGCGACACGTCCTTGGCCTGCCAGGTGGAGGCGGCCTGCGACGGCAAGCAGGGCGGCTGCGAGGTGCACGCGCCCCTCTCGACGCTCGTCGCCGACGACGCCTGGGGAAAGCCGTTCGCCCGCTTTTCCTCGCCGCGCCTGCGAATCGGCCAGGCCCGCTCGCCGAGCAGCCTCGCCTTCGCTGCCACCTGGCACGACCCCGAGCCAGGCGAGCGGGACACCTATATGGTCAAGGTGCAGCAGAAAAACGGGCAATTGGCCTGGACGTCGCCGATGCTCTTTGCCTAGCCAATAGGCCCGTAGGGTTTCGGGAAACCCTACGGGCCTGTCGTTCCCAGCTCCTCCAGCAGCTCGCGCACCATCGCCGCGGGATCGCTGCGCCGTCCCCGCTCCTCGGCGGCCTGGCGCACCTCCGGCGGCAGCACGGCCGCCCGCGCCCTGACCTCTCGCCCGGCGATGTCCTCCAAGAAGCGCGAGTCGGTCACCCAGCGCGAGGTCGCCGCCAGAGCATAGATCTCCACCGCCTTTTCCACGTCCCCCCCGACGGCCCAGTGCAGGGCAATCGGCGGCAGGCAGTTGCGCACGGCCCCGGCGCGCATGGGCGTATCGCGCAGGATCAGCAGCGAGCGCCGCACATACTCCCGGGACTCGTCCATTCGCCCCTCTCGGAGCGCCACTATGGCCAGCGTCCCCAGCGGCTCCAGGCAGTCGAGATAGCCGGCCTCCTCGCGCAGGCGCAGGTCCTCCCGGGCGTATCGTTCGGCCTCCTCGTTGCGCCCCTCGGCCAAAGCGGTCCAGGCCAGCGCGCAGAAAGCGCCGATCTGGGCCCCCCAATGGCCCGTCTCGCATGCCAGCCGGAGCCCCTCCTCGGCGTGGACGCGCGCCTCCGCATACCGCCCCAGGTGGCACTCGCCCGCAGCCATCGTGTGCAGGACATCCGAGATCTGCTGGCGCGCCCCCAATTCCCGCCAGAGGGCCAGCCCCTCCTGGTACACCGCCACGGATTCGGCCCTCCTTCCGAGCGCGTAGACCAGGCGAGCCACCTGGCAATAGTGCGTGGCGCGCCCGGCGCGGTCCAGGTGGGTCACGTCCATGGCCGCCAGTTCCGCCGCCAGCGCCTCCATCTGGTCCTGACGGCCCGCCTGCCACGCCCACCACCAAAGGCACACCAGGCTATGCTTGATGCCGCGCGGCCCGCCGAGCTGGCGCCGCACCGCCAGCGACTTTTCCAGGAACCCGCGCGACTCTTCCATCCGCCCCAGGTAGCGCACGAACTCGCCGAGCTGCACGAGGCAGGCGCCGATCCCCTCATCGTCCTCGGCCTCCAGGGCCAGCGCCAGGGCGCGGCGATAGAGCGCCTCGCGCTCCGCGTGCCTCGCGCGCGGCAGGAACATCGCCAGGCGGCGCATCGCTGTCGCCATCTCCAGCCGCGCCTCCTCCCCCGCGCGCGTCGCCTCCTGGGCGCATTGCAGGGCCTCCTCCACAAGTTGGCGGCTGCGAGCATGCACTCCCTCGTCGTCGCTAAGCATCCCCTGGCCCTCGAGCGCAAAGGCAAAGTTGCTTTGCCAGCTCAGCGCCCTGCTACGCAGGCGCCAAAGGATGCCCGATGGCTGCGCCTCACCCAGCCTCCCGGCGATCCAGGCAAAGGCTTGCTCCCCCTCCTCGTGGCGGGCCCCCAGGTCGTAGAGCCTCCCCAACACATCCATCAGCGGATCGAGCCACTCCACCTGCGCGCGCTCGGCCGCCCATTCCCAGGCGGCGCGCAGCTCGGGAAGCTCGGCGGCGACCTCGTCCAACGCCAGGGACTGGCGCGGCCCCGCCAGATCTACTCGCCAGCGGCGGCAGAGCGAGAGCGCATAATAGGCCGCGTGGCAGTCTCGCAGGGCAGGAGCGCGGCCGGAAGCGGCCAGCTTTTCCGCGGCATAGTCGCGCAGCAGATCGTGCAGTTCGTAGCGCCCCACGCCCCGTCGCGAGAGCAGCGAGCGGTTGGCGAGCCTCAGCAGGTCGCGCAGCGAGGCCCCAGCGACCTCGCGCGCGGCCTCGGCGGTGAACCCGCCGCGGAAAAGCGCCAGCGCCGCCAGCGTCTCGCGCTCCGGCGGCGCCAGCAGCGCCCACGAGTGGTCAAAGACGGCGCGCATCGAGCGCTGCCGCTCGGGCAGGTCGCTGAAATCGGCGGCCAGCAGGTCCAGACGCTGCCCGTCCGCCCCGGCCATCTGCGCCACGATCTCGGCGGGGGAGAGCAACTCCACCCAGGCGGAGGCGAGCAGGATCGCCAGGGGCAACCCCTCCGCCCAGCGGCAGAGCTGCGTGATGGACGACAGGTCTTCCGCGGCTGGCCGGTAGCTCGCGCGCACGCGCCGCGCCCCCTGGGTGAAAAGCTCCGCTGCCGCGGGCTCCGCCAGCCCCTCGAGCAGCGCCACCTCCTCGCCCACGAGCCCCAGCCGGGCCCGCGACGTGGCCAGCACCGTGACGCCCGGAGCGGTCTCCAGGATCTCGGCGACCAGCTCCCCAGCCTCGGCCTCCTCCCCCAACGGGTCCAGCAGGTGCTCGCAGCCATCCAATAGCAGAAGCAGCCGCCTGTCGCGGAAATAGTCCAGCAGTTGCTGCCGCGGCGGGGCTTGACCGGACGCGTAGAAGCGCAGGCCCACGCCCTGGGCGATGGCCTGCACGAGCCCCGCCGCGTCCGCCGCCGCCGAGAGGGGGACATGGTGCGCGCCGTCCGGCCGCTCGGCCTGCACCTGCCGCGCCGCCTCCAGCGCCAGCCTGGTCTTGCCGCAGCCCCCCGGCCCCACCACGCTCAGCAGCCGGCAGCTCGGCTCGCGCAGCCGCGCGGCCAGCTCGGCCAGCTCGCGCTCCCGCCCGACCAGCGGCAAGAGCGGGGTGGGCAGCGGCGGGCTGGCGGGCTCCGGCGGCGCCAGTTGCCCGTCCCGGATCTGCTCGTAGAGCCGGAGCGTCTCCGCCTCCAGCTCTACGCCCAGCTCCGCCGCCAGCGTCACGCGGCAGCGCTCGTACTGCTCCAGCGCCGCAGTCCGCTGCCCATGCAGCGCCAGTTGTCGCATCAGCTCGCGGTGGCCCAGCTCCTCCAGCGGCTGGAGCTCCACGCCGCGCCTGAGTTGCCCCGCCGCGGCGGCATGGTCGCCCCGCGCCGATTGGAGCGCCGCCAGCCGCCGCAGGGCGTCCAACTGGGCGCGCTCCAGCCGCTCGCGCGTCAGCAGCGCCCAATCGTCGAACGCCGGCGCGTCCTTGAGGGCAAAGCCCTCCAGAAAGGGGCCGCGGCAGAGCGTCAACGCCTCCTCCAGCTCGGGCTCCGACGCGGCCCCGGCCAGCAGATCCTCAAAGGCGCGGGCATCCACCCACTGCTGGCCGGAGAAGTCGAACTGGACGGCGTCGCGGCCGATGAGCAGGCAAGGTCGCGCCGACCCGGCGAGGGAGAGGGCGTGGCGCAGGTGGGTCAGGGCGTTGCGCAGGTTGGCGCGGGCCGCTTCGGCTGGGAGTTCGGGCCACAGGAGCGCGCAGAGCGACTCGCGGGGAAAAGCATGAGGCGCCTCCATGGCCAGGTAGACGAGCAGTGCGCGCTCTCTGGCGGAGGTCAGGCCGCTGATCGACTGCCCGTCGAAGGCGGTCTCCAGCGGCCCCAACAGACGCAAGCATAGCCCATCCATAGTCCCCTCCAAGCATGCCGCCCAGGGAGAGCCGCAGCGACGATGGGGCGAGCGCCCAGATGTCTGCCTCGCTTCCGATTATAGCACACAATCGGCCGCCGCTGAATACGATCTCGGTACGTTTTCGATACGCTCCCGGGCTACACTGGGGGTAGACAGGTCGAGCAAAGGTTGGTACCCATGCAAGAGCGCGAGCGGCCCCATCTCTCCTATCTGTTGCGCCTCTGGCTGGCAGAGGGCGACGCCGGCCCCGTCTGGCGCGCCACGCTGCAAGAGGCGCGCACCGGCGAGAGCCGCAGCTTTGCCACGCTGGAGGAGGCCTTCAGCTATCTGGAGCAGGCGACCAGCGCCCTTGCGCAAGAGCACGAGGAAGGGAGCGAGAAGGAATGACACCACGATCCATCCGCCGAATCGAGACCATCGTCGCGTGCATGCTGTTCGCGGCGCTGCTGGCCGCCTGCAGCCAGCCCGCCGCGCCCACCAGCACGCCCATCCCGCCGACGAACACGCCCGTGCCACCCACCGCCACCGCTCTGCCGCCGACCAGCACACCTGTGCCGCCCACGGCGACACCCATCCCGCCGACGAAAACGATTGGCCCGACCAAGACGCCTGTGCCGCCCACGGCGACCCCCACACCAGAGAGCTTTCCGCCGCGCCGCTGGAACTACCCGGCGGCCTATGACGCCGAGTCGGGGAAGGCGATCTATATGGCCGGGTACTCGGCCAGGGGGGCAGGCACGTACCCGAACCAGCGAGACATGTGGGCCCTGGACGTGGCCGCCGGAACCTGGGAATACCTCGGCCAGTGCGAGCCGAGGGGCGTCCCCTTTGCTGCCTATGACGCGGGTTCGGACCGCATCATCGTCTACGACTATGACGCCGCGGCCTCGTGGGCTTACGACTATAACCAGCGCACATGGCAAAAGATGAAGATGCCCAGGCCAGCGCCCGACACCCATCCCTTCGGCATGGCGCTCGCCTACGACGCCGAGTCGGATCGGGTGATCCTCTTCGGCGGCGCCAACGCGACCTTCACCACCAACGCTACCTGGGCCTACGACTATGACACCGACACCTGGACCAAGATGGCCCCGTCGGTCAGCCCGCCCCCGCGCGCCCATGCGGCCATGGTCTACGATCCCGCGGCCGACCGGGTGATCATGTGGAGCGGCGGGTTCCCCAGCGGCGACGCTGACGCCACCGTGTGGGCCTATGACTATAACGCGGACGCCTGGGAGGCGGTGGAGACTCAGGGCGGCCCGCCGGCCCTGTGGGGCGCCTCCATGGCCTACGACGCCAGCACGGGCCGCGTGATCATGTTCGGCGGCATCCTCGTGCGCCCCTTGGACGCCAAGCCGGAACACTATAGCACCGAGACCTGGGCCTTCGACTATCGGGCCGCCGCGTGGACCAAGCTCTCGCCCGCCAGCCACCCGCCAGCCCGGACGACGCATCGCCTGGTCTACGACAGCAGGGCGAACCTGGTGGTGCTGTTCGGCGGCGAACTGGCCGCGTGGGGAGCGTATGAGCGCGACGTCTGGACCTTCGATGGCCAGACCAACGAGTGGAGGCTGGCGATCCCGGGGCCGTAGCCTTGGCGCCGAGGGGTGATGCTGCCAGGCGCCATCCGGAAGGAGGAGGTGGCCATGCATGCAGCGAAACCGATGCCCGCGACCGCCGGCTTGCCGACCGATCAGCGGCCGCGGGCAGGCCACCTGGACTGATGGCAGGCCGCCATCCGGCGGCCCGTCGCGCACCCGCCGCGAGCGACGGCGGGGCTGAATCCATCTAGTGGGAAAGGAGATGCCAAGATGTTGGTCAAAAGAACGCTTCTGGTCCTGATGGTGCTGATCCTGGCGCTGTCCTGGGTCAGCGGGACCGCCATGGCGCAGATGCGCTTGCAGAACGGCGTCGAGGTCAAGGGCGCGCTGACCGGAAGCCCGTCCGGGGCGTTCGCCCAGTACGAACTCGAGTATCCGGGCAACGATGCCAAGCTAGAGATCAAGCTCTCGCTCTGGCCGCCGAACCCCCTCACAGGCTGCGGCCTCGGCCTGCGGGTCCATGGCTGGAACGGCTTTGAGGGCCGGGGCGTGCCGTCCGGCGATAAGGAGGGCCTGCTCGAGTTCTCCTATCAGGCCAAGGAGCCAACCACCTTCCTGGTGCAGGTGGAGTGCTATGGCGACGGCGGCGCCTTCGCCTATCGGCTGACCGCCACCGGCGTGGCCGCGCCCGCCGCGGCCCCGGCCCCCGCCGCCCGCATCGCCGCCCCGCCGCCCGCCGTGTACGACGCCCTTTTCGGGACCACCTTGGGCAATAGCGGCGGCGGCATCCGGCTGCACAGCATGGGCTATCCAGGCCATGGGGAGGATGCCGAAGTCACCATGACCTTCTGGCCTAGCGACCCGTCCTATGACGCGGCCATCGGATTCCTGGTCTATGACCCGCAGGGACGGTTGGTGGCCACGGGCCAGCCCACCGGCCAGGTGGGCGAGCGCGTGGCGACGGTCAGCGCCGAGCGGGGCGGGGAATACGCCATCCAGGTCTTTAACTATGCCCAGGATGTCGACATTTCCTACAAGCTGGGCGTGGCCGGGGTGGCCAACGGCGACCACTATGTGGACATTGGCGGGCGCAGGTTGCATGCCGTCCTGGACGGCGCCGGCGGGCCGACCATCGTCCTCGAGTCGGGGATGGGGCAGCCCCTCAGCACCTGGGCCAAGGTCGCCCCCGAGATCGTCAAAATGGGGCGCACGCTGGCCTATGATCGCGGCTTTGTCGGCGCGTCCGAACCCGGGCCGGAGCCGCGCAACTCGTGGCAACTGGCCACCGAGCTGCACACGCTGCTGCACAACCTGCGGCTGGCCCCGCCCTATGTGCTGGTGGGCCACTCCTCCGGCGGGTTCACCATCCGCATGTTCGCCCACCTGTACCCGAGCGAGGTCGCCGGGATGGTGCTCATCGACGCCACCCCGGAGGACCACGACATGGTGATCTCCAAGACCCGGACGCCGGAAGAGTGGGCGGCGTATCAGGCCAACTATGCCAAGATGATGGCCGCTCAGAGCCCCGGCGTGGCGCTGGAATTCGTCGCCAAGCCCCAGAACATCGAGATGATGCACCAGATCAAGCTCCCGACGAACGTGCCGATCATCTCGCTGGTGGCCACCATGGTGTCGCCCACGGCCACGGCGCGGGATCGCGCCGACAAGCAGGCTGCCATCGACCTGCGCGCCGACTGGCTCAAGCAGGCGCCACAGATCAAGCAGGTCTTTGCGCCCAAGAGCGGCCACTTTATCCAGAACGATCAGCCTGATCTGGTGATCCAGGCCGTGCGCGACGTGGTGGCCCAGGTGAGCAAATAGCTCCTTCCGTCCCGGGCCATGGCACCAAACAAGAGGACCGTTAGGGTACGATGAACCCTAACGGTCCTTCATCGTCCGGCTCGGCCAAACGCGCCGGCGGTCATCCGGAGCTAGTCCACCGCCATCATCACGTTGGACGCCTTGATCACGGCATAGGCCTCTTTGCCCACGGCCAAGCCAAGCGACTCGACCGAGGTCTTGGTGATGACGGAAACAACTTGGATCCCGCCCGGTAGCTCGATGACGACCTCGCTATTGACCGCCCCCGGGGTGATCTTGACGACGCGGCCCTTCAGAACGTTGCGCGCGCTGAGTTTCATGGTATTTTCCTCCTTAGCATGGTTCACGGCTGGCTACTGCAAAAACCAGGAGCTCAACCACGAAATACACGAACCACACGAAAAAGGGCAAGGCCAGTTCCTATTTCGTGTGTTTCGTGGTTCCATCTCTTCCATGCCGGCATTATGCGCCACGCCGCGCCGCCGCGCCATGTCCGGCGTCATATCCCCAGCGCTTGCCCCCTCCCCCGCCCTGTGCTACAATCCCCCCAATCGACTCAAGCAGGGAGGGCAGCGACATGGACCGCATCGGCATCGGCGTGCTCTCGCACGCCCACGGGCACAGCAACACCTATTGCCAGCAAATGCTAGACTTTCCCGACGTCAGGCTGGTGGCCAACTGGGACGACAACGCCCGCCGCGGCCAGGCGGCGGCGGAGCGCTACGGCATGACCTACCGCAGCGACCCCCGCCAGGTGGTGGGCGACCCGCGGGTGGACGCGGTGATCATCGCTACCGAGACCAATCGCCACGCCGATTATGTCGAGCTAGCCGCCGCCGCGGGGAAAGCGATCCTGCTGCAAAAGCCCATGGCCACCACCCTGGCCGATTGCGACCGGATCATCGCGGCCGTGCAGCGGCACGGCGTCAAGTTCTCGCTCGCCTTCCAGATGCGCCATGACCCCGTCAACCAAAAGATCAAAGAACTGCTGGACGCCGGGGCCGTGGGCAAGGTCGCCATCGTCCGCCGCCGCCACTCCATCAACGTCCTCTTGAACCCCAACTTTGTCAACGGCGACACCCACTGGCACGTGGACCCCGTCGCCAACGTGGGGATGTTCTTCGACGACGCCACCCACGCCGCCGACTGGTTCTACTGGATGCTGGGGCGGCCCCGCAGCGTCATCGCCGAGATCGACAACATCGTGACCAACGTCGCCCCCGATGACAACGGCGTGGCGGTCTATCGCTTTGGCCGCGGCGAGATGGGCGTGCTGCTCAATTCCTCCACCACCGTCGGCAGCATCCCCACCACCGAGATCTATGGCGACCAGGGGACCATCATCCAAGACTATGGGGACCAGGTCTCCGCCTGGGTGCCGCGGCCCGAGGGCGTCGCGCCGCTGCGGCTGCTCCACGCCGGCGACAAGGCATGGACCGAGTTCCACCTGCCCATTCCCAAGAGCCAGGGCGAGCGGATCGCCGCCGTCCCGCGGCCGTTCGTGGATTACGTCAAGGGGTTGGCCGGCCCCGCCGTCACCGCGGAGGAAGGGCGCGTCTCGGTCGAGATGGTGCTGGCCGCGTATCAGGCGGCTCGGGAGGGGCGGCGCGTCGGGGTGTAGGGGGCCTAGCGCCCCGCCTCGAACGCCAGCACGTCGTCGCCCAACCGCACCAGGTCATCCAACCCCACGGTGATGGCCTCGCGCACCGCCGCCATTTCCAGACGCTGATACTGGTGGACCAGGATATTCCGAAAGTGGACCATCTTTTTCAGGCTGCCCGCCAGCGCGGCATCGATGACGCCCCCGCGTTGTAGCAGATCAAAGCTCTCGCCGGTGGAGGTAGGAACGCCCAACTTGTGGCTCTTGATGGCGTGGTTGGCCAGGTCGATGGCCTGCTCACATGCTCGCAACACGTTCAGCAGCGCCGCATCCTGCCGGGTGAAATCCGCGTCGAACCCCTCGGGATCCCGATAGTATTCCTCGCGCGCCCGCTTCACGCAGCGCTGGATGCTCGCGATCTTGGCGACCAGCACGTCATTCATACGTCGTAAGCCCTCCCCGTGGCCTGGAACGCCTCCAGGATCTCCCGGCGCTCCTCGTTCAGCCGCTGATAGTAAGAGAGCGTCAGCATCTCCCACTCGTCCACGGCAGGTCGATCCGCAACATAGAGCGGGCTCCTGCTGATGATCTCCTTTTGCATCACCGTGGAGACCCGCCGGGCATTGAGCAGGTCTACCTCCCGGCCCAGCGCCTCCTCCAGTTCGAAACGGCACGAGCTCAGCATCAGGTCGCCCGCCCGCCGGGATGACCTGGGCGGCAGCAGTACCGCGATATCGATATCACTATCCGGCCACTCGTCCGGCGTGCCGTAGGAGCCGAACTGGTAGATGGCCTGCGCCGCGGGGTAGTGCCGCAGGACGATCTCGATAATGAGGTCGGTTGTAGCCTTCATCTATCGCACCTATCCCTGCTTTCCCGGTTAACCCTCGCCCACACTATAGGCGAGGCCGCCCGGCCTGTCAACTCGCCCGCCCCCGCCCGTACGCCGCCAGCGCCCGCGCGCGCGCCCAGGCGTGGTCCACCACCGGCGCGGGGTAATCCCGCCCGATACGGCAGCCCGCCGCGCGCTGCTCCGCATCACTCATCTCCCACGGCGCGTGGAGGCGCCCGTCAGGGACGCAGGCCAGCTCGCCCACCCACCGCCGCACATAGGCGCCCTCGGGGTCGTAGCGCTGCCCCTGCAAGACGGGGTTAAAGACGCGAAAGTAGGGTGCCGCGTCGGTCCCCGTCCCCGCTGTCCACTGCCAGCCGCCGTTGTTGGCCGCCGGGTCGCCATCCACCAACTGCTGCATGAACCAGCGTTCCCCCCACCGCCAGTCGACGAGGAGGTCCTTGACCAGAAACGACGCCGCGATCATCCGCGCGCGGTTGTGCATCCACCCCGTCGCCGCGAGCTGGCGCATCGCCGCGTCCACCACCGGATAGCCGGTGCGGCCCTCCCGCCAGGCGTCAAAGCCCTCCTGGTCGTTGGCCCAGGCGATCTCGCGCAGCTCGGGGCGAAAGCTCCCCTCCCGCACATGGGGAAAATGCGCCAGGATGTGGATATAGAACTCGCGCCAGATCAGCTCGCTCAGCCAGACCTCCGCGCCGCGCCGGGACTCCACCGTGGGCGCCGCCTCCAGCGCCCGCCGCGCCGCCGCGAACGCTTGCCCTGCCGAGACCATGCCAAAGCGCAGATAGGGGGAGAGCTGCGAGGTCGCCTCCAGGTCCATCCGGTCCCGCTCCTCGGCGTAGCGATGGATCGGCGGCTCCGGCCCTTCGCAAAAGGCCCGCAGCTGTCGCTGCCCCTCGGCCTCGCCAGCGGGCCAGCCCGCGCTCGCCGGCTCTTCCGGCAGCCCCTCGCTTTCGATCCCCTCCGGCGTGGCGATCCTCGCCGGAGCGGGGAGCGGCTCGCCGGGCCAGGGGAGCTCTCGCCAGCGCCGGCTGAAGGGGGTGTATACGGTGTACGGCGCGCCATCCGCCTTGAGCACCGCCCCCGGCGGGCGCAGCGCCGGGCTGCTCGTCAGCCGCAGTGGCAGCATCGCCGCGACGAGGGCATCCCGCCGCCTGGCATACGGAGAGTGGTCCTCCTCAGCCCAAAGGGACCCGGCGCCCAGCTCGGCGGCCAGCCGGGCCAGCGCCTCGGCGGGGCGACCATGCCGTACGATCAGCCGGCTCCCCCGCGCGCGCAGGTCGGCGTCCAGCGCGCGCAGCCCCTCCCGCAAAAAGGCCACCCGCCGCGGCCCGGCATAATCCGATCCCAGCAGTGCCGGGTCCAGCACGAACACCGGCGCCACCTCGTCGGCGCTCGCCAGCGCCTCGGCCAGCGCCGCGTTGTCGCTGGTCCGCAGGTCGCGTCTCACCCACCAGATCGCCCCAGACATGCACACCTCCGCTGTGGGCCGCAGGTGCGGCCAAGGCTCCCCCACTTGCCCCCGCTGCCGTTCGCGCTACAATGCCCCCGTCGCCTGTAGATGAGCGGCCCAACGCAAAGCGAGGGAGACCATGGATCAGAGCTTGCTGGAGCGTGTGTCCCGCGACCCCCACCGCCCCATTTACCACTTTGTGCCGCCGGCCAACTGGATGAACGACCCCAACGGGCCGATCCAGGTGGACGGCGTCTATCACATGTTTTACCAGTATAACCCCTTTGGCGCCAACCACGCCAACATGCACTGGGGCCACGCCCGCAGCCGCGACCTGGTCCATTGGGAACACCTGCCCATCGCCCTGGCCCCCACCCCCGACGGGCCCGACAAGGACGGCATCTATTCCGGCTGCTGCGTGATGAACCAAGGGACGCCCACCATCATCTATACCGGCGTTCACCCCCAGGTCCAATGCATCGCCACCAGCGACGACGGCCTGCTCACCTGGCGCAAGCACCCCGCCAACCCGGTCATCGCCACGCCGCCGGAGGGGATCGCCGTCACCGGATTTCGCGACCCCTTCGCCTGGCGCGAGGAGGACGGCTGGTACATGGTCGTCGGTTCGGGGATCGAGAACGTAGGCGGCGCGGCGCTCCTCTACCGCTCGCCCGACTTGATGAGCTGGGAATACCTGGGTCCGCTCTGCACGGGCAAGCTGGCCGAGTCCGGCCACATGTGGGAGTGCCCGAATTTCTTCCCCCTGGGCGAGGCGCACCTGCTAGCCGTCTCACCCTATGGCAAGGTCATCTACTTCCTGGGCGACTATGCCGACCACGCCTTCGAGCCCAGCACCTCGGGCCTGCTGGACCTGGGCGAGAGCTGGTACGCCCCCAATTCGCTGTTGGACGATCGCGGCCGGCGACTGATGTGGGGATGGCTCAAAGAGATGCGCCCGCGCGAGGTCCAGCCCGAACACGGCTGGGCGGGCGCGCACTCGCTCCCCCGCGAGCTCTATATGCACGACGACGGCGCGCTGGGGATCAAGCCAGCCCAGGAGCTGGAGACGTTGCGCGGCGCCTATACCCGCTACGACGCGCTGGCCATCAAGCCCAGCGGCCAGGGGCTCTTGGGCGACCTGCGCGGCGACGCCCTGGAGTTGGTCGCCACCTTTGACCCGGGGACCGCCGAGAGCTTGGGGCTGCTGGTCCGCCAGTCCCGCGATGGGACCGAATGGACCGCCATCAGCTATGCCCCGCGGACCGGCCGCCTGGCCGTGGACGGCAGCCACGCCTCGCTGGACCCGCAAGCCACCAACAAGGAGGTCGGCGGCGAGTTCTGGCTCAACCCCGACGACCTGCTGACGCTGCACATCTACCTGGACCGCTCGGTGATCGAGGTCTTTGCCAACGAGCGCGCCGCCATCGCCCACCGCGTCTACCCGACAAGGGCCGATAGCCAGGGGGTGGACCTCTTTGCCACCGGCGGCACCGCGCGCTTGATCTCGCTCCACGCGTGGGAGATGAGCTCCATCTGGTAAGGCGCGACGCTCCGGGGAAACAGAAAAAGGCTCCCGGGGGCACGCCTCCAGGAGCCTTTATTTATGTCAATCGGCATACCTCAGGCCGCGCGCCGCTCCTTGGCCCGCTCGCTGGACGTCACCGCGCCGATCCGCCATAGCCCATCGATCACCGCTCCGGCGCCCACGCCAAGGCAGAGACCAACGGCCAGCCTGCCCGCCAGCAGCGCCAGCAGCAGCCCTATTCCAAAGCCCAAGATCACCGCCGAACCCTCGCGATACGGCCTAAAGGAGATCAGTCCCATGCTCGGTGCACATCCTCTCGCCAGGCTAGGCGCGGCAGCCGCTTGCCCCGCGCGCACCACCTCATTCTAGCGCATCCGCCCGCTCCTGTCATCGCCCGCATAGATGGTTCGGCGTACAACATAAGGATGATCCGATCCACCTGCCCCCTGAACGGGCGGGCCAGGGGGATTCCCCTAACTCGCCGCCGGCGGAATCTCCGCGGGCTGGGGCTCGGCTTTGCGCCCAAAGTGCGACAGCTCTTCCTGCGCCCGGCGCTGCAGCTCGCGGAACTTGTCGCTCACCTGCTCCAGCTTGGCCGTCACCTGCGCGTCCGGCTGCAGGCCCTCGATCTCGCGCTGATAGCTCGCCACCATCGCCGTCATGGCAAAGGCGTCGCCCACCGCCACTTTGACCAGATAGGCCAACAGCAGCGTGGCGATGATGCTCCATCCCGCCACGGTGGGCGAGATCGCCGAGAGCAGCGCGCTGATCGGCGCCGAGAAGAGCAGCATGACCAACAGGAAGGGGATATAGCTCAAGAGCATCAGCGCCACCGCGTTGAGCAGTAGCGGTTTCCAGACCATGCCATAGAGCACCACCCCATCCCGGGCGTTGGCCCAGACGGAGCCCTCCTTGCGCCAGAAGGTCCGCGCCAGGATCGCCTCATCCACGTAGCTCAGCGCGAAGCGGATCACCCGATTGATCATGTTGGCGAGGGAGCGCAAGGCGTCGATGGGCAGGAACGCTGCGATCGAATAGACAGCGCCGGTAAAGGCGCGGATCACGCCCTCCACCAACTCGTCCACCACGAACATGATGCTGGCCTCACCAAAGCGCTCCTGCACGCGATCCTTGCCCCATTGGAGCTGGTTCGCGCCCGCTGGAAGCTCGCCCCGAGACAGCAGCTCAGCCACCACCGCCACGTGTGCCGCCTTGACCAGGTAGAGGACGTACTTTTTCGCGAGGCTATAGAGCGGCACGGTGCCGCCCAGTGCCACCAGAAAGAGGATCACGCCCAGAAAGGGCACGGCCTTGCCCACCAGGAAGGCGAGCCCGCCCGCGATGCCCAGGTAGATCATCGCCACCAGCCAAAAGACCACGTAGACGCCCAGCCGCACCAACAGGATCGGCATGGTGCGCAAGGTGAGGTTGAAGGCCTCCTTGAGTCGCAGAGATTGCAGGTTCATGGGTACCCTCCTGCCCCGCCAGGGGCTCTGGTCAAAAGACCCGTTGTGGCATTATAGCTCCGCTGTGGCTGGCTGTCATATGTCCTAGATCACAGCGTAGGCCGAATGCTGTACTTGGCCTCCACGCCGGGCGCACCAGGAGCGACGGGAAAAGGGGACCATCCACGTATCACGAACCATCTCTTCGGGCGATGACGGACGCGGGCTGATCAGCTACACTGGTGGCAGCACGAACGAAAAGCAAAGGAGAGCAAGATGAAAGCCAAGTTACTGACCCTGACCGTCCTCGTTAGCTTGAGCGTGTTGCTGATCAGCGGCTGCGCCCGGCTGACCAGCGTCGAGGCCGCCTCCCCATTCCAGGGGCAAGATGGCTGGTCCGCGAGCGCGCCCCACGTGCCCGGCCTCAACCAGGGCTACCTCAAGCTGGCCGCGGCTCCGGCAGCGGAGGAGAGCACTTGGCCCGCCACCCCGCCGCAGATCCCCGGCTACAACGCGCCCTACCCGCAATAACCGCCGAGCCTACGGGGGTGTTGAGCAAGGTGCCGCGCGACGGGCTCGCCGTGGCCGCCACCATCGCCTTGGTCGCCAGCGCCGTCTGGCGCTTTGGCCGGGAAGAGCGGTAGCTATCGTCAGCGGCGCGAAAAAGCGCTCCGCCGGGATCCCCGGCGGAGCGCTTGTGCGTTACCCCTCGCGGCGAGCCGCGCGGCTCATGGGAAGATGCCCCGCGAGCGCAACGCGGTGGCCACACGGTCCACGGCCAGCATCAGCGCGCCCAGGCGCATCGGCACCGCCATGGTCTGGCTCATCTCCCACACCTGGTTAAAGCTGTTGACCATGATCGCCCGCAGCCGCTGGTTGACCTCCTCTTCCTCCCAGAAGAGCACCTGCAAGTCCTGCACCCACTCCAGGTAGCTCACCACCACGCCGCCGGCGTTGGCGAGGATATCGGGCACGATGATCACGCCCTGGGCGTTGAGGATCGCGTCCGCCTCACGGGTGGTGGGGCCATTGGCCGCCTCCACGATCATCTTGGCGCGGATATCCGCGGCGTTATCGGCGCGGATCTGGTGCTCCAGCGCGGCGGGGATCAGCACATCTGTCTCGCAAGTGAGCAGTTCGGCGTTGCTGATGGCCGTCGCCCCCGGCTCGGTATAGCCCTCCAGCAGGTGGCCCGGATGCCGCGCCACGTGCTGATTGATCGCCGGGATATCCAGCCCCTGGGGGTTATAGAGGCCGCCGCTGACGTCGCTCACCCCCACAATCTTGCAGCCCATGCCGTGAAGGGTGGTGGCGGCATTGGACCCCACGTTGCCGTATCCCTGCACGGCGACGGAGGTCTCGGCCAGCCCGCGGCCCTGCCGCTTGAGCAGCTCGCTCGTGACCAGGGCCACGCCGCGGCCCGTCGCCGCCACGCGCCCCGCCGAGCCGCCCAAGTGGATCGGCTTGCCCGTGACGCTGGCCAGCACCGTCTGCCCCTGCATCATCGAGATGGTGTCCACGATCCAGGCCATGGTCTGCGCGTTGGTGTTCACGTCCGGCGCAGGGATATCGCGGGTGGGGCCGATGATCGGCATGATCTGGGTGGTGAAGCGGCGGGTGAGCCGGGCCAGCTCGGTCTGCGAGAGCTGGCGGGGATCGCATTGCACGCCGCCCTTGGCGCCGCCGTAGGGGATGTTGACCACCGCGCACTTCCAGGTCATCAGCATCGCCAGCGCCCGCACCTCGCTCAGGCTCACGTCGGGGTGGTAGCGGATGCCGCCCTTGCACGGGCCGCGCACGCTGGAGTGCTGGATGCGGTAGCCGGTAAAGACCTTGACCTGCCCGTCGTCCATTACCACCGGCACGGCCACGGTCAGCTCGCGCTCCGGGTGCCGCAGCACGGCGTGGATCCCCGGGTCGAGGTTCAGGCGCTGGGCCACGTCGTCCAATTCGGCCAGCACCGTATCCCACAAGTCACGCCGCGTCGCCTCGCTGGCCGTCGTTGGCGCCCGCGGCTCCTCAATGTTTCCGCGATTCACAGGATCCCTCCTACAAGGTGCTATGATACGGGATTATAGTAGCACCCTAGTCCGCGCCATGCAAAAATCAAGGCCGGGCTGATGGGCCCGGCCTCGTGTTGGTCACCGGGTCGCCGCTATGGCTGCCGGCCGGGGCGCCCTCCGCCGAAGCCGCCCATCCCCGCGGAGCCGTAGGTGGTGATGATGCTCGAGATCGTCAGGCTGGCGGCCTGGCTGCCGCCGCTGTGGGCGCCGCCGCTGTAGAGCCCGTCGGTTGCGCTGCCGGTCGCCTTGCCGCCGATCGAGATGGTATAGGTCTCGCCCTTTTGCAGGTCCGGCGAGGAGAACACCACCGATTGGTAGGGCTTGGTCGGTGCAAAGGTCAGCACTTGCTTGCCATCCTGGCTCTGGATGTGCACCAGAGCGCCCGCCGCCTGGGCCGAGTTCAGATTGGCCATCAGCGCATATTGGGTCGAGCTGGCGTCCGGAGCCTGCGCCATGCCGGCGCTGCCCACCGCGAGCAGGAAGCCGCCGGTCATCTGGAACCCGGCATGGTCCAGCGCGCCGTTGCCGTTCGAGGTGGGCCCGTTGACGATGGCCGTCCCCCCGCTCATCTTGATGGTCCCGTTCGAGTCCAGGCCATCGCCCTGGGCGTCCACCGCCAGATACCCGCCCGCGATCTCCAGATACTGCCCGCTGGAGGTGTTGAACATCCCCTGGCCCGGCCGCCCGCCCATGGCCGACCCGTCCGCCCCGCCGGCGACGTTGAGTCCGTCATCGCTCGCGGCCACGTGGATGTTGCCGTCATGGATGACGATAATGGCGCTCTCCAGCCCCTCGTAGGACTTGGCGATGGCGATGGCGCCGCCATTGATCTCCAGCTTGGTATCGGCGTGGACGCCGTCGTCGCCCGAGGCGATGGTGATCTCGCCGCCGTTGATCGTCACGGTCCCATTTGAATGGATCGCGTCATCCGACGAGTCGATCACCAGGACGCCCCCGTCGATGGTCACGCTGGCGACGCCCTTGAGCCCCTTGGCGCTAGGAGTATCCGCGGTCGCGGCGGCCGCCCGCCCCCACATGCCGCCGCGGTTCTGGCTGCTGTTGGCGCTCCCGCCGCCGGTCGAGATGGCGATATAGCCGCCGCTGATGGTCAGGTCCGTCTCGGCCTGGATCCCGTCCAGCCCCGCCGTGATCTGGAGCGTGCCGCTCTCGATGGCGACGAAACCCCGCTCCGGGTCCGCGTCGTTGCTGGACTGGATGCCATCGCCGCCCGCCTGGATGGCGATGGTGGCGTCCTTGATGGTCACCTCGTCCTTGCCGCGCAGCCCATCGCCGACGGCGTTGACGGTGATATTCCCCGCCGTGATCTTGAGGCTGTCCTTGCTGGCGATGCCGTGGTCATGGTTGGCGTTCACCACCAGCGCGCCGTTGCCGTTGATGGTAAGGTCCTCCTTGCTAAAGATCGCGGCGTTGGGCTCGTCCTCCCCCTCCGCCAGCGCATACGACTCACTATCGGTCACGGTGTTCTGCGTGCCATCGGCCAGCGTCAGGGTCACCTTCTCCGCGCTGATGATATAGATCGGCGCGCTATTCGAGCACGTGATGTCCACCCCACTCAGCAGGACCTTGACCTTGTCCGTATCGGGGGCCTGCACGATGAGCTGCCCGTCCCGCAGGGCGCCGCTGAGGCGATACGCCCCGCCCGCCGTGATGGTGACCGTGCCGCCGCTCACCGCCACGCCCGGGCCAGCGACCTGGATCGCCTCACCCAAGGCGATGGTGGTGGCCTCCTCGAAATCCGACAGGTCGGTTGCCACCGGCTCGACCGCCGGCAACGAGGTGGCGGTCGCTGGGGCCCCCGTCGTCCCGACGGTCGCCGTCGCCCCCACGGTCGCCGCCGCCTCCACGGTCGCCGTCGTCCCCACAGTCGCCGCCGCATCCACCACCGCCTGGTAAGCCGAGACGGTGGGCGCGCCCCCCGCCTGTGAGCCACCGCTTGCACCGGCGCAACCGGACAGGATCAGCGCCGGAATCAGTATCGTCACAAACAACCTGTTCATCGAAATCCCTTTCCCGAATCCCTTCTCACTCGTCGTCGTCGCCGTTGGTCACATCGCTCATCGCGCCGACGGTGGCCAGGCCCCGCGGGGCATCATAGTAGACCCGGAGCTGCGCCGAGTCGCGCAAAAAGTCCAGCCGCCCGATCTCGACCCGCTTCACCGGCAGCCCCGTCCGCAGGCGCAGGTCCGCCAGCAGCTCGTCGCGTTGCGAGGGCTGGATCAGGTCGATCCGGTCATAGTTGATGCGGCTGGAGGCCTCGAACTGAAACCCCCATCCCCGCTCCAGCACGCACATCAGCGCCGTGACGGTGGCGTTGGCCAGGACCAGCGGCCACACGGCCCCATCCGCGCTCAGGGTCGAGTTCACCACGGGCAGGGCAATGATGATAAAGAGATAGGTCATCTCGCGGATGGGCAGCGGGTCGGTGCGGTAGCGCAGCACCGAAAAGATGGCGAACAGGCCGAACCCCACGCCCACGCCCAGCTCGGTGGTGGCGAGCAGCGCGATCACGAAATAGATGATGGTGTTGAACGCCAGAAAGGTCAAGACATACTTTTTCTCGTGTGTGTGCGGGTAATAGATGAACCGCACGATCAAGATGGCGACGACCAGGTTGATCGCCGCGCCCAAGGCAAACCTGACGAATTCGCTATCCACGGCGCCCACCTCGCATGATGTGATCGACCGCCAACAGGGCTGGCTTGAATCGGTTGTGCTTGATGCTGGGATAGAGCAGCGCGGCGCCGATGCAATACTTGCTCAGGGCCATCGGCCGGGCGCCCAGCGCGCGGGCCCGCGCGGCCAACTCGGATTCGCGCCCTCGCCCCTCCTGTTTGACCTCGACGATGGCCACCGGGCCCAGGGCCAAGCGGCTCCCGGCGCCTCGGAAACGCACGTCCAGGTCCAGCGTCACCCGCTCGGGCCGGCGCTTGCTCACCAGCGTGATGCGGGAGAACTCGTTCCGCAGCACAGGCTGCAACAGCCGCGCATTCGAGGGCACGACGCTCTCCACAAACGCGACCGCCTCCGGCGTCAGCCGCGCCAGCGGCCCCGGCGTCTTGATGCGGTCCTTAACCGTGCGCCCCTTGTTCGTCCTGCGCTTGACCTCCAGGAAGGATACCCCCGATTCCAGGTAGGTCCGGCTGCGCACCTTGTAGCGCTCCGCCTTGCCCATGTGATGGGCAGCGTACAGGTCCAGGTTGTCCGTGTCAAAGTACAGGGTGCTGTAGCGGCTCAGCCGCGCCCCCGCGACCTCCAGCACCTGATAGTCATCGGCCAGGGCCTCGAGCATCCCGATGAGCTGCGCCGTGTCCAGCAGGTACTTGACGTCGATCCGGCTCATCAACGCGACGCGATCCATCTCGGCCAGCGTGATCGGCTCGTACAATTCCAGCGCCTGGATCACCCGCAGGCCGGCCTCCCCGCGGCCGACGAGCCGCTCATGCAGCGCAGGCAACGCCTGAACGAACGATCCCATCGCAGCAGCTCCATAGGTGGTCTCCATGTGGCGATGTCTCCTTCTGCCGCCCATTGTACTGTGCAATTATGGAGATAAGGTGGAGAGGCCATGGTCTTTCGGCGCATGGCCGGAGCCTCACTTGTCGAGCAGCGCCACTGGGGTTACAATGTCCAGATATCTCAAGACATCGGTGATCCCATGCCATCTGCCGCACCTGCTTCGCCCACGATCAGCCCGGCCCGCGTGCTGTTCCCGCTGGGCCTGGCCACCGCCCTCTCGTTGATGGGCGACGCCACCCTCTATACCGTCTTGCCGACCCACTCGGCCGATGCCGGCATCGCGCTGGGCAGCGTCGGGCTCATGCTGGGCGCTAACCGGGCCATCCGCCTCCTCTCCAACGGCGCCACGGGCTATGCGTACGACAGGCTGCCCCGGCGCAGCCTCTTTGTGCCGGCGCTCTTTTTGGGAGCGCTCTCCACCGCCATCTATGCGGGCACACAAGGCTTCTGGCCGCTCCTGCTCGGGCGGCTGCTCTGGGGCCTCTCCTGGTCGGGCATCTGGGTCGGCGGCGCCACGGTGATCCTGGACATCTCGACGGCAGCCAACCGCGGGCGCTGGACGGGGCTCTATCAGACGTGGTTCTTCCTGGGGGCAACGATGGGGTCGTTCGGGGGCGGCCTGCTCACCGACTCGCTGGGCTATGCGCAGGCGCTGTGGATCGGCGCGGGGCTGACCCTGGTGGGCGCGTTGCTCGCTTTGTGGCTCTTGCCCGAGACCCGCGGCCTGCGGCCAGAGGCGGGTGAGACTACCATCACGGACCCGGAGCCAACGGCGGAGACGCCATTGCGCGCCAATGCGCCGTTCTGGGGCGCGGTGATGTCGCAATGCGCCAATCGCTTCATCACCGCCGGGGTGCTCTCGGCGACCATGGGGCTGTTGGTGCAGGGGCGGCTGGCTGAAAGCGGGTTCGCGCTGGGGGTCGCCACCCTCACCGGGCTGCTCACCGCCGGGCGCACCACCCTGAGCATGCTGGTGGCGCCTCTGGCGGGCACCCTCTCCGACCGTCTGGGGAACCGCTGGCTGGTGATGGTGGTCAGCCTGGCGGCGGGCGCCGTGGGGCTGGGGCTCACCGGCGCGGCGGGCCTCTGGCCGGTGCTGATCGGCATCCTGGTGGGCGCCGCGGCCAGCGGCAGCGTCCAATCCCTCGCCACCACCCTCACCGGCGACCTGGTGGGCCGCGCCCAGCGCGGGCGCGCCATCGGCCTGCAACACACCGTCGGCGACCTGGGCAGCGCGCTGGGGCCGCCCGTGGCCTATGCCCTTCTGCCCCTCATCGGCCTGCCGGGGATCTATTGGCTCTGCGCGGCCCTCTTTGCCCTGGCCGCCATCCCCGCCGGGCGCTTTGCCCGCCGGCGCGCCTAGTCGGCGCGGCGCGCGGGCCGCCTGGATCGCCCTCTTACCTCGGCACGTCAGTTATCCCGTTCCGATACGCCTCCACCAGCGCCAGCATGAACGGCCCATAGCTATGGTGCTCGTCGTGCGTGGGCTGCCGCAGCCGCACATAGGCCTCCGGCGTACCCTTCTCGCTCCCCTCTCCGGGACAGAGGCACCCCGGACAGCTCAGCTCGGTGGAAAAGTCGGCATTGATGCACCGCTGGTTCAGCGCCGCGATCCCTCGCTCGAAGGCCGGGCGGAAGGCCGACGACGCCAACAGCCCCGTACGCAGGCCGATGCCATAACCGTAGAGGATCAACGCCGTGCCCGAGGATTCCTCCCAAGCGTCAGGCATGGCCAGCTCCTGCCGCCAAAGCCCGCCGGGCGACTGGTAGGGCAGGAGCGCCAGCGCGTGATCGCGGAAGGCGCGCTCCGCAGCGGGGCGGTGGGGCGAATCGGCCGGGAGGTGGAGCGCCAGTTCGGCCAGCGCGATGTGACCCCAGCCGTTGCCCCGGCCCCAATGGTCGGTGGAGATCAGCCCCGGCCCGGTGAAATTCCTGCACTGGTGCAAGAGCCCGTTGGCGGGGTCCAGGAACACCTCGACCATGGATAGTGTCTGCCGGACCGCCTCGTCGATGTACCGCGGCTCATCCAGCGCCAGCCCGGCAAAGAGCAGGTACGGCGTCACCGCCATGGCCAGGTCGATCCAGACCAGGTTCTCGTCGGGGCGGTAGGGGTTCTTGATGATCCCCTGCGGGTCGCGCGGCGCGCGCATGGCCTCCTCGGCATAGGCGCGCACCTGCGGCTCCGCCTCGGGCATCCGCCCGCGCCAGAGGAGGTAGGCCTTGGGGATGCCGCCGATGGCATAGCTCGCCGTGTTGTAGCGAGGATGCTCGACCTGGTCCGGGAAGCGGCGCAGGATCGCCCGGCAGCGCTCCCACGTCGCCGCATCGCCCGAGGCCTCCGCGGCCTGGGCCAGCCCATAGATCGCGAGGAGCCCAAAATAGTGCTTGACCTCCTCCATGCTCTCGTAATGATCGTACAGCTTGACCGCCATCGCGATCGGGTTCATGATTCGCCGCCTCCCCTCTAGAAATACCCGCCCCGGTCGAGCACCTCGTTGGCGGAGAGCCCGTCCTCCACCCAGCGCTTGATATCGCCTTCCTGGCGCGCGATCTCTTCCGCGCGCAAGAGCACCTCATAGGCGATCTCCCGCGGGATCACCACCACGCCGTCGATGTCGCCCATGATCACGTCGCCGGGATAGATGGCCACCCCGCCGATCTTGACGGGCAACTGCCACCCCACCATCTTGAAGCGGCCCATCATGGCGCTGGAGGTGCGGTAGCGGTTAAAGACGGGAAAGCCCGTCTCCAGGATCTGCCGCGTGTCGCGGATGCCGCCATCCACCACCGCGCCGCGACAGCCCCGCTGGATCGCCGCGCGGGTCATCATCTCGCCCCACTGCGCGGACTCGTCGTCCTCGCTGGTGTCCCAGATCACCACCGCATCCTCATGGAGGTCGTCCAGCATGGCGGCGCGCTGGGGCATCTGGTCCTCCATGTCCAGGTTCTTGGAGCCCTTGATGGTAAAGGCGATCCCCGCCACCGCCATCTCGTCGCGCAGGGGCTTGATGCGGTGGGGCAGGGCCTGGTCCAGGAGACAGCGCTCCCGCAGCACGTCGTTCACCGCGCCGGTGAACAGCCGCTCGTAGCGCTGGCAGAGCTCTCGCGTGGGGATGGGGAAGGGTTTCGGCTCGCGCGGGGCGCGCGCGGCGCGGAGGGCATCCAGGTTCATCGGCATAGCATCGCTCCTAGCGGGGTTCGGTGGGCGCCGCAACGCGGCAACCGGGACGAGGTCATGGTAGCCGCTAAGGGCGCTTGGCGCAAATTGGGGCAGAAACAGAACGGGCGCGGCATGAGGCTTCGTGCCGCGCCTGTGGGGACGATACTTGTTCAGCCGGGTCGCCGCAGCGGCCCTACGGCAGGTACTGCTCCTCGATCCGCACAGCTTGGTCGTCGTTCAGGCTTAGCCAGTAGGGGACCGCGGAGAGGTGGCGGATCGTCGGCGCAGGAGCCCAGAACGAGGCAAAGGTGGCCCAAGTGATCGGCTCGTTGCTCTGGTACTGGCCGTTGGCGGCGTGGCTATAGGTCGCCATGATGATCTCGGCGCTGGGCGCCACCTCGATCTGCCGCGTCTGGGTGGAGGGGTTGCTGATGAAAAACGGGTTGGGCGGTTGGCACTCCTCCAGCGGGCCGGAGCACTCGCCATGCAGGCGTCGCATATAGGCCGCCTCCACGTCGGTGAGCCATTCCACCTCGTCAAAGATCAGGGTGCGCTTGCCGCCCTTTTCTTGCACGCCGCGGACATAGCCGATGATCCGGTTGGGGGCCTGGGCGGCGGCGGTGCGGATGAGCGACTCGTTCGAGACGTTCCAGCCAATGAGGTACGGTTCCCAGGCGGAGATCTCTTCCTTGCTCCGCCTGCCCGGGTCGAAGGTCAACTCGCCCTGAACCTGCAGAGAGGCCCCGGCGGCCAGCCGCCGCCGCACCTCCTGCCGGGTCTCTTGCTCGGGCAGCAGGGCGCGCCGCAGCTCGCGGACCAGCAGCGGCTCCACCCAAGCGACGTAGGTCGGCTCCTTGGCGCCGTTGTACAACGTGACCGTATAAGACAGACGCTGGTAGGCGGGGTCAGCGGCCTGGCCGATCGCCGAGACCGTCCCCGAGATGCTCAACCCTGGCTCGACCAGGCGAGGCGCTCGGGCGCCCGCACAGGCCGCCCCAACCACCAGCATCGCCAGGCAGATCAACACACGAGCCCACGCAGAGCGCATCAACACTCCTCGAGTATAGCGATAGACAGCGCGGGTGTCCCCGTGCCGCGCTGTTCCTGCCATTATAGCCGCGCCTCTGACCCAAGGCATCGGCCCCACGTGGAACATCACTAATCCAAAAGGATGATTTTCGCTCAGAACCCGCGCCGCTCGAAACCACAGGGCGGCCTGGGTCGTATAAGGGGCGAGTTGAGCGCCCGAGAGGAGGGTATGCATGTCTGCCATCGTCCAGGTTCAGCAGTTGGCCAAGCGGTACATGCCAGGAGATGTCCTGGCGGTGAAGGGGGTCTCCTTCGAGATCCAGGAGGGCGAGATATTCAGCTTGCTGGGCCCCAACGGCGCCGGCAAGACCACCACCATCTCGATGCTCAGCGGCCTGCTTGCTCCCACCGGCGGCGAGGCCGCCATTGGCGGGCGTTCGATCCTCCGCGAGCCCCTGGCGGTCAAGAGCATCATCGGCGTGGTCCCGCAAGAGATCGCGCTATATGACGCCCTCAGCGCCCGCGAGAACCTCCTCTTCTGGGGGCGCATGCACGGCATGTCGGGCAAGCCGCTGCAGGCGCGGGTGGACGAGGTGCTGGAGCAGATCGGCCTGCGCGACCGCGCCGGGGATCGGATCCGCACCTATTCGGGCGGCATGAAGCGGCGCGTCAACATCGGCGTGGGGCTGTTGCACCGCCCGCGCCTGGTGTTCATGGACGAGCCGACCGTGGGCATCGATCCGCAGAGCCGTCGCAACATCCTGGACATGGTCAAGGAGCTGAACCGCCAGGGCATGACCGTGCTCTATACCACTCACTATATGGAAGAGGCGCAAGAGCTTTCCGACCGCGTGGGCATCATGGACCACGGCGAGCTGATCGCCCTGGGGACGCAGCGCGAGCTGACCCAGATGGTGGGCGAGCACGAGGCGCTCCGCCTGCACCTCAACGAGGGGGATTCGGCCGACAAGGTGGCCGAGGCCGTGGCGACGGTGCCCGGCGTGCTGCAAGCCTCCGCGACCGACCACCAAGTCGTGGCCACGGTGGCGGAAGCCGACGAGATGCTGGCCGCGGTCATCACCCGGGCCAGCGAAGCCGGCGCGCGCATCCGGACCGTGGACATCGAGGAGCCCAACCTGGAGACGGTGTTCCTGCACCTCACCGGGCGGGCCTTGCGGGACTAGGGGGCACGCCATGCGCAAGATCCTGAACATCGCCTGGAAAGACCTCATCTCTGCCTTTCGCGAGCCCGGCGTGGTGATCATGATGCTGGTGACGCCCTTCGCCCTGACGCTGGTGATGGGCTTTGCCTTTGGCGCCTTTGGCGGGGGCAACGCCGGCCCCGCCGGCATCCCCATGACCATCGTCAACCACGACGCGGGCGAGTTCGGCCAGCGTCTGGTGAGGATGCTCGAGGCCGATGGCCTGGCCGACCTGTTGGTCGTGACGGTGCTCTCTGACGACGCCGCCGCGCGGGCCGCCGTGGACGCGGACCAATCCGCCGCGGCCGTGATCGTCCCTGCGGATTTCAGCGAGGCCGTCGTGCCCGCCGGGCTGAGCCAGGGCGACACCTCGGGCTTGCAGGGCGCCCAGCCGGTCACCATCGAGTTATACGCCAATCCCACCCGTCCTGTGAGCGCCGGCGTGGTGCGGACCGTGGCGGAACGCTTCATCGACGTCGCCTCGGCCCAGCGCAGCGCCGGCCTGGTGGTGGTCGGCCAGATCGTCGGCAATCGGCTGGCCGATCCCCAGGCAATGGCGCAACAGGGCGCGGCCATCGGCCACCGCGTCGGCGACCAGGTCGCCTCCACCAGCCTGGTGCGCGTCGTCGGCGAATCGGACGCCGCGGGGCAAAGCAACTTTGACTGGCTAGGCTACATGGCCCCCAGCATGGCCATCCTCTTTCTGATGTTCACCGTGAGCGCCGGAGGACGGACCATCCTGCTGGAGCGGGACCTGGGGACGCTGCCGCGGATGCTCACCACGCCCACCGGCGCCGCGCAGGTGCTAGGCGGCAAGGTGCTCGGCACGTACCTCACCGGCCTGGCGCAGATGATCATCCTGTTTGTGGCCTCCACCCTCCTGTTGGGCGTCCATTGGGGCGCGCCCGCGCCGGTGGCGGCGCTGCTCCTGTCCTTGGTGGCCGCGGGAACTGGCTGGGGCATGCTCATCGCCGCCTACTCCAAGACCACCGGGCAGGCCAATGCCGTGGGCACGGCCCTCTCGCTCACCTTTGGCGCGCTGGCGGGCAACTTTGTCGTGCGCGACCTGCTGCCCGACGTCCTGAAGAAGGCCAGCCTGATCACGCCCAACGCCTGGGGCCTGGATGGGTTCAAGGCCCTCGCCGCCGGAGGGACGCTGGCTGATGTGGCGCTGCCCATCGCCGCGCTGTGGGGCATGGCCGCCATCACCTTTGCCCTGGCCGTGGTGGCCTTCCGCCGCCAGGCTGCCCAATAAGGAGCACGCCATGCGCAAGATACTCGCTATCGCCTGGAACGACATCGTCATCGAGTTCTCCGATCGCGCCACCCTGATCTTTTTCCTGGTGCTGCCGGTCATCTTTACCGCGGTGGTGGGCGTGGGGCTGCGGAGCGCGTACACCGCCCCCGACCCCAACGCCGACAACCGCTATCCGGTGCCCGTGGTGGATGAGGACCGCAGCGCGCTCTCGGCCCAGTTCGTCGAGCTCCTCTCCAACTCGGCGGTGATGCGCCCCGTCGCTTACGAGCGCGAGGAAGCCGCCCGCGTCTATGAGGAGGACAACCTGGCCGGGTTGCTGGTGATCCCCAGCGGCTTCGGGGAGCGGCTGCTGGCCGGCGAGGCGGCTGACCTGGCGCTGCGGCAGCCGTCCAACGATACCCGCGCGCTGGCCGTGGGCGAGGCGATCAGCGCGGCGGGCAGCCGCCTGAGCACCGCGGCGCTCATCGCCCAGTCCTCGGTCGCCGAGGCCGAGCGCCTTCGTCCCTTTGCCGATGCGGCGGCCCGCGCGGCGTATTTCCAGCAAGGGTACCAGATGGCCCTGGAATTCCTGGAGCAGCCCCCCGCGACCGTCGAGGTGACCCGCTCCGCGCAAGCCCAGGTCGTGACCGATCTGGGCAGCAGCATGGACCAGGCCTCCGCCGGGCAACTGGTCACCTGGGTGCTGATCACCCTGGTGGGCGCGGCCGAGTTGTTCGTCAACGAGCGGCTGGGCGGCACGCTGCGCCGCCTGCTGGTGACGCCCACCCGCAAGGCCACCGTGCTCACCGGCAAGATCGGCGGGCGGCTGGCCATGGGCCTGGTGCAGATGCTCCTGCTGGTAGTGATCGGGGCCACGGTCTTTGGGGTGAACTGGGGCCGCTCGGTGCCCGCGCTGGCCATCATGCTGCTGGCTTTTGGGCTGGCGGCGGTGGCGTTGGGCACGCTGGTGGGCACCATCGCCAAGACCCGCGGGCAGGCCAGTGGGCTGACGACCATGATCTCCATGGTCGGAGCGGCGCTGGGCGGGGCCTGGTGGCCGCTGGAGATCACGCCTCCCGCCTATCAGACGGCGGTCAAGGCGCTGCCCACCACCTGGGCGATGACCGGCCTCAAGGATGTCATCGTGGCGGGGCAGGGGGTCAGCGGCATCCTGCCTGAGGCCGGCATCCTGCTCGGCTTTGCCGCGCTCTTTCTGGCCCTCGGCATCTGGCGCTTCAGGTACGAATAGGAACGATAGCGCTCGCGATACACGAAAAAGGAGGGGGCCAAGAGAGGCCCCCTCTTTTTGTGATCACGCCATCTAGCGGCCCAGGTTGAGACTCCGCACCTGGTCACCCGTCAGCCGCACCTCCGCGGCGCTCAGGCTGTCGTCCAACTGGGCCAGGCTCTTGCAGCCGACGATGGGCACGGTGACAAAGGGCTGCGAGAGCAGGTACCCCAGCGCGATCTGGGTGAGGGTCCACCCCGTCTCGGCGGCGAGCCGCTGCGCGGCGGCTAGCCGGGCGTGGTTGTCCGCCGTGTCATAGGCTGGGCGCGCCCTGGCGCCGCCCGCGGCGGCTTTCTGCAGCCAGCCCCCCGCCTGCGACGAGTAGGGGATCGCCGCCAGGCCGGTCTCGCGGTGATAGCGCCAGAGCGCCTGATCCATCGGCACCATCGTCTTGTCCGAGAGGGCCGCCGGTTCGGGCGCGGCCAGGCTCCACATCATCTGGTCGCCGACGAACCCCGCCAGCCCGTGCGCCTTGGCGTAGGCTTGCGCCTCGACGATCCGCGCGGCGCGCCAGTTGGAGCAGCCGTAATAGCGGATCTTGCCCGCCGCCGTAAAGCCGTGCAGCATCTCGATCACCTCGCCCGCCGGGCGCGCGGGGTCGTCCCGGTGCAGCCAGTAGAGGTCGATGCGCTCCACGCCCAGGCGGCGCAGGCTCCCCTCCAGGTCGCTGGCGACCTCCTTCGGCGAAAGGCGTGGGACGTGCATGGTCTTGAGGTTGGGATGACCGCCTTTGGTCGCCAGCACCACCCGCTCGCGGTGGCCGCGCGACTTGAGCCAGCGCCCGATGGTCTTTTCGCTGACGCTCTCCTCGATGGGCAGCCAGTTGGCATAGACCTGCGCGGTGTCCAGGAAATTGCCGCCCCGCTCCAGGTAGGCGTCCAACAGCGCGAAAGACGCCTCGGCGTCCACGCCGCTGCCCAGGTTGGCCGTCCCCAGGCAGATCGCAGACACCGCCAGGTCGGTGTTCGGGATGGCGACGAGCCTCATCGCCGTGCCAAGCCAGCCAACAGGCCGCCGACGCCCAAGAGCACCAGGATGATCGGCCCCAACAACCCCCAGTCCAGGCCGAACAGGAAGGTCAGAGCCACCAGCAGCAGGATCAGGCCGCCCACTGCCGGACGGGTGACCCCCGAGGTGATCTGCCCGTCGCTGCCTTGAAAAGCCTGCCACGCGCGGTACAGCGCGCCGATGGCTGGGATCAGGATAAAGACCGCCCACCAGTTATTGAACTGCCAACCGGCGGCGTTGCTGAACAGCAGGTACAGGCCAACCGCGATCAGCACCACTCCGGCTAGCCAGGGGCTACGGCCGCGGCCGCGATGCTCGCGCTGAGGCTCCTGCCCTTCTACAGGAGTGTTCTCTGCCACGTCCGTTCTCCTCTCTTCTGCCCTCCAACCAACGGCCAACAATCACTGCTCCGGAAACGTGCAGCGCCAGACTGTGCGCCGCGAGGCCACCCAGATCGCGCCATCTCCGGCCAGCGAGACCGCCTTGGATGTCTCCTCCACTGTGGTGTTGACATAGTACTTGCGCCAGACATCACCCTGGCCGTCACGACCGGGCGTAAAACGGTAGACCACTGGCTGGGCATCCGACACCGCCAGCCAGAGCGTCCCATCGGGCGCCAGTGCGATCTCGTACACCGAGCTCCCGTCAAACTCGCCGCCTGTGGAGTATCTGCCGTACGAGATCCACGTTCCGCTGCCCGGGTCGAGGCGGTGCAGTCCGTCATTGCACCCAAGCCATGTTGTTCCATCTGGCGCCACCTGGATTTCGTTGCAACTCAGTCCTTCCACAGCCCTGCCAACCGACCTTACGCCTGAGCCGTCCGGCGGCCCCAGGCGCGAGAGACCGCCGAACAGGGTGGAGGCCCAGATGCTCCCATCCGGGCCCGCCGCAATGCTCATCACAGAGCCCTCGCCCAGGCCATCCTCGGCGGTATAGTTCCTCCAGGTGTCGGTGTCGGGATCCAGCCGCGAGACGCCCTGCTGAGTGGCAAACCAGACTGCGCCCGACGGGTCGAGCGCAATGTCGGTCACCCTGCCGCCAACCAGTCCTGTACCCGGTTCCACCCGCCGTATTTCGTAGCCATCGTACCGATGGGCGCCCGAGTCAGACGCGACCCAAAGCGTTCCATTCGGTCCCAGGGTTATGCCCTTCACATACGAGCCGAACTGGGCAAAGCGGATCGCGGAGGGTTCCCGCCTCAGGTCAATGCGATAGATGCCATCCCCGTACGTGCTGGCCATGGCCGCACCATCGGGCATCACCTGTACGTCGGTGAGGTCTACGTGGCGCACCGTCGACTCGGCGGAGAATACAGCCTCGCACCAAAGGTCCGGCGGGCGAGGCGTCGCCGTGGGAGCCCCGGCCACATAAGTTAGGCCGAACAGAGAGTCAGTCTCTTGGTCAGGGTCCTTCACGCGCGCAGCGGTGGTTAGCCGGTACCCCTCCGGGACCTCAGGGTATACCTCAAAGCTGACGTCGGGGCAGCCCGACAAGAACACATCGAACCTGTATTCGCCTTGCCAGTTCACCGGCTGGGCACCGTGGAGGTACCCCAGGTTCACCTCCTCGGCATGCACGACGACTCCAGGCATGGGCACCTCGTCCTCGTCACGGACGCCGTCGGCATCCATGTCTAGCCAGACGACAACTTGGTGGTTCCAGCCGCAATCTCTGGCGATGAAACACCTGGTCGCAGCAACGAACACGGTCAGCACCACCGCCACAAGCACGACGGCGATGAACCATCCTCCGGAACAGCCTCGTCGTCCCTCCATCCTCCGACCTCCCGCGATTCGCGATCAGCGATTCGCGCCCAGCGATAAGCGATTCGCGCCTACCCCGATATCCTCAACCGATCCTTCCCATCCGTCAGCCAGTCCAGGTCGAAGCGGGCCAGGGTCAGCGTCTCGTAGAGCCCTTCTTTCCCTCGCTCATAGAGGCAGCAGATCGTCAAATCGCGCGTCACGCAGAGGTCGGAGTAGGCCGAGAGCCCCTCGTGCAGCACCTTGCCGTCGTTCCAGCTCACGCACTCGTCATAGCTCAGGCGCACGGTCAGCCGCTCGCGAGCAGTGGTGCTAGCCGGGTTGGCAAAGAGCACCCGATTGCGGTCGTGGTTGACCTCATCGGTCAGGCGGCAGATGCTGGCCTGGCAGATCGGCTCCACCAGCTTTTCGTCCCAGCCGCCCTCGCCAAAGGTGTCGCCGTGGTCGCGGCTCCAGGCATAGGCCCGGCGCTTGGTGCTGCCCACATAGTTGCGGCAGTTGAGGTAAAGCGAGCCGTCCACCGTCTCCACCACCGCGGCCTCGTTCGTCCCCGCCTGGGCGATGCCGCCGATGTGCCAGGTCGCGCCGTGGTCATCGCTATAGATGACGTGGCCGTGCCCGGCCCGGGCATAGAACTCGCGGATGGCGTGGAAATGCCCATCCACCAGCGCGTTGCTGGTCCCCAGCACATAGTCACAGGGGATCACCAGGCGGCCGTTCTGCAACTGGACGCCGTGGCCGGGCCCGGTGGCGTACCAGGTCCAGAGGTCTTGCTTCACATACTTGGTGATCTCCCGCGGCGGGGCCCAGCTCGCGCCATCATCGGCGGAATAGGTGAGCCAGACGGTGCGCGCGGCCTTGCCGGCGATGATGAGCGCCTCGGGGCCATCGGCGCGATTCTGCGTGAAGGGCAGCCAGATGATACCCGTGGAGCGGTCCACCACCGGCGCGGGGTTGCCCGCGGTGTGCGGGCCCGCCTCGGCGACCAGTTGGATCGGCCCCCAGGTCTTGCCGTGGTCGTGGCTGCGCCGCAACAGGAGTCGGATCTGGCCCGTGTCGTGAGAATCGTGGACCCGCCCCTCGCAAAAGGCCAATAGCGTCCCTTTGGTGGTCACCGCGAGGGCCGGGATGCGGAAGGTATGGTAGCCTTCGGTCCCGCTCGTGAACAGCGCTTGCTCTTCGAACATACGTCTCCCCCTTTGCAGATTCGCTACGTTCGGCGGCTCGTGGCCGACAGGCGCGCAGCCCCGTTGCCGCGCGCTTCTATCCGTTATGTCACCTGTTCCTGCGCCGCTTCGATGAAGGCCAGCATGTTCTCCAGCGGCACGTCTCCTTCCACGCTGTGGGCCGGGGAGAGGATGTAGCCCCCCTCCCGCCCCGCCGCGAGGAGCCGCAGGGTTTCCGCGCGCACCTCGGCCGGCGTGCCGTAGGGCAGCGTCCGCTGGGTGGAGAGGCCACCATGGAAAGCCAGCCGCCCTCGGTAGCGCGGCAGCAGCGCATAGACGTCCATCACCTCCGGCTGGAAGGGGTTGAAGCAGTTCAGCCCGATCCCCACCAGATCGTCAAAGAGCTCGTCCACCTTGCCGCAAGAGTGGATCATCACGAACCGCCCCTGGCTGTGGACATAGCCGTACATCCGCTTGAGCGGCGGATAGATGAACTCGCGCCAGAGCCGCGGCCCCATCTGCAGGCCGCGCTGCTGCCCCCAATCGTCGCCGAAATAGATGGCGTCGATGTCATAGGTCAGCGCCCGCTGCACCTGCGCGATGTTCCAATCGGCGATGGTCTCGAACAGCTCGTGGACAAAGGCGGGGTGCTCGACGAAATCCATCAGCAGGTTGGCCATCCCGCGCAGCGTCCAGGCCCGCTCGTAGAGGGAGAAACCCACCTGGTAGACGCGGAAGCGGTCGCCATAGCGGGCGATCTTGGCGGGGATATCGGCGAAATAGCGGTCCTCCACCGGATCGGGGAAGGCATAGCCGCGCAGCGTCGGCTCGGACAGTTGGTACTCGGCCACGTTGCCAATGTCCTTGTCGATGCTGCGGTCCCAGATCACGCCGAAATGGTCGCGCACGTGGTCGTTGCCCAGATCGGTCATGAAGCCAACCCCGGCGCCCAGGCTCAGCAGGTGGTTGCCCAGCACGCTCTCGAGCGCGACGGCGCCATAGTGCTCCTGGAGCTTGGCTCGCGCCTCCACGGTAAAGCCAAAGGACCAAGGGACGTACGGGGGCCGCGCCCCTTCCAACACCTGCCGAACCACCTCGCGTCTGGTCATGCCCATCTCCTCGCTTTCGAGGCCAGTATAGCGCACCTTGCCCGCGCAGGCAAGCCTAGTGCATGCCACATCATTCCCTCTTGCGCGGATCGCGCATCTTGAGCCCGCCAACCACGCCGACCAGCGCCATCAGCCCGCCGACCGCCCGCAACATCGTCTCCAGGCCCAGGAACTCGGACATCCCGCCGCCCGCCACCGAGCCGGCGATGCCGCCCAGGCTGGAGGCCGTGCCTTGCAGGCCCGCCATCCGCCCGCGCTGCCTGCGCAAGCCCATTTCGGTGGCGTAAAGCATCGCCGCCGCCGAGTAGCACGAATAGGCCACCGAGCGCACGAGCTGCATGGGGATCAGCAGCGAAAGGCCGCTGGCGAAGGTATAGCCCACAAAGAGCAGGCCCATCCCCGCGATGCCAAAGCCTATCACCCGCTTGCTGCCCCAGCGGTCGCTCAGGTAGCCCGCTAGCACCATGGCCCCCGTCTCGCCGATGGCGGCGATGCCCCACAGCCGCGTCACCACGGTCATGGAGAGGCCCTTCCCCACCATGTACACCGGCCAGAAGGAGAATGCGGAGGCCTCGGCGAAGAACCAGGCAAAGACCACCGCCAGGAAGGGCAGCACCCACAATAGCTTGGCCCAGGTGATCTTGCCCTCGTCGGGGGCGGGCTGGCTCGCCGCCTCGACGGCGGAGGGTGCGTGGGCCGATGCTGGCGCCTCCTTCAGGAAACAGGTCAGGACGAAGCCGATCGCCACAAAGCAGCCGCCCACCAGGAAGGGGGCGGCCGTGCTGTAACGGTCGGCCAGGCTGCCGCCAAAGAGCGCCGCGATGCCAAAGGCCAGCGACCCCAGCCCGCGGTGCAGGCCCATCAGGCGGCCGCGATTGGCCTGCCCCTCCAGCATGTCGCCGATGAGCGCCAGGCTCCCCACGCTGTAGGCCGAGGTTCCAAACGCCGCCACGCCCTGAATCCAGGAGAGCGGTTGCCAACTGCCTGCCAGTCCCACCGCCCAGGTCGTCAGCGCCGAGACGGCCATGCCGATCATCAGCAACGGCTTGCGGCGCATCAGCAGGTCGGACCCACCGCCCCACAGGTATTGCAGCCCCAGCACCACGATCCGCCCCACCGTGCCGATCAGCCCGATCTGCAGCAGGGTGGCCCCCAGGTCTTGCGCCCGCAGCGAGAAAAGCGGCCGGCTGATGCCCGTGGAGGCAAAGTTCATGAACGTGATCGCTGTGAGCAAAAGGTAGGGCTTGCTCCGCCACCAGATGAACCGGCCCGACTGCGCTTCGCTCACTAGTCCTCCATGCTCCCGGGCAAGGGGCCCGCCTTTTCCAGTGGGAAGAGGCTAAAAAGCGCCCCGCCCATCATCCGAATCGCCGACGCCACCATCAGCGCGCCAGCGATGCCGATCACCTCGGATAGCGCCACGCCGATCAGCGGGCCCAGGAAACCCGTGACGTTGATCGCCGTGGTGTACAAGCTCATGTAGCTCGTCCGCCGCTCCGGCGGGCAGACGTTGATGGACGTGTTGAAAAAGGTCAGGTTCGTCGCCGGGGTGACCAGGCTCATGAGCGCGATGATCGCCACCACCGTGTTCAAGTCCTGCGAGAGCGCCACCCCCAACGGGTAGAGCGCGATGACCGGCGCCATCCAGCGCATCACCCGCAGATCGCCGTAGCGATTCACGATCCGGGGCCAGAACCAATAGCCGATGAGAATCGCCACATTCCCCACCGACAGCCGAAAGCCCAGCCAGGCGTCGCTGGCGCCCAGCACGCGCACGAAATAGATGATATAGAGCGGCTGCGCCAGGCTCATCCCCAGGTTATACACCACGCGGATGGCCGTGTAGCGAAAAAAGACCGGGTTCTCCGCCACCACGCGCCGGAGCGAGAAGCGCTGCTTGGTTGCCGGCGCCCGTTGCACCGAGGCGCTGGCCCCCTCGGGGAGCCGCAGCCGGAAGAGCATCGCCACGCTGATCATCCCCGTCACAAAGGCCAGGCCGTAGGCGATCTGGTAGCCATAGGGAAAGACCACTTTGTCCAGCATCTCGCCGACCAGCGGGACGGCCACCACCAGCAAGGCGGCGTCCATGATCCGCCGCTGGGCCAGCACCTCCACCCGCCTGCGCCCGGGGAGCAGGTCGGCATAGAAGGCGTTCCACCCGGCGTGGTTGGGGGCCAGAAACAGCTCGCGCAGCAGAAAGAGCGCCACAAAGGCCTCGGCCCGCCGCTCCTGCACGAAAAAGGGCATCAGCGCGATGGGGAGGTAGAGGACCCGCTGCAAAAAGATGCTCCACACCACCCAGGCCTTGCGGCTGCCGCGCCACTCCATCAGCCGCGCCGCGGGCAGCGTCAGCAAGATGGTCATCAGCGCCGGGCCGGAGGTGAGCAGCCCCACCAACGAATTCGAGCCGCCCAGGCGCACCACATAGGCGCTATTGAACGAGACCGCCGCGCCGAGGATGGCGGTCCAGAACATCTCGGCCACCAGGAGCCAGGCGTTGCGGTCCTCCACCTGCTCAGCGGGCGGGGGGACCAGACCGCGTCGAAACCCCTGCCAGGCTCGCCGGGGCGCGCGCCGCCAATCGAGACGCGCCGGGGACAGACGGCTCCAGTCCGGCAGGCGTGGGCCAGGGCGGGCGGTCTTGGGGGCTTGGTCAGGCTCGGGACTGGCGATGGTGCTTACCTCGTCGCGTTATTGGAGGACGCCGTGCAGTATAAGCCACCCCAGTCCAGGCGGCAAGTGCGGCGCGGGGGTATACCGCCTATTGCTGATCGCAGATCGCGTATCGCGCCTCGCGGCGCGTAGCGTAGCCCGCTCCCGTCCTTCGATAAGCGATAGGCGATTAGCGATTAGCCATGCACCCCCGCGCCAGCCAGAGCGCCCCCGGCGGCAGGACGGTGGCCGCCATCGCCAGCGCGCGAAACCCGTCGATGGAGAAGTGATCAAGCCCCCACCCAAACCAGACAAAGTGGTAAAGCAAATAGCTCAGCAAGCCCAGGGCGGAGAAAAGCGCCGCGCGCCCCAGCCGCTCCCGGTCCCAGCTGGCAGCCGCCAGCCCCACCAGCCAGATGAGATACCAGGGCTGGAACCAGGCGCAACCGAAAGCCAAGTAGAAAAAGATGAGGCCGTAGCTCGCCTCCGTCAGCTCGGCGCGCCGGACGCGGACAGCTCGCGCCAGGGCATAGGCCGCCGTCGCCCCCAGGGCCAGCCCTTGCGCCAGCGCCATCGCCCGCGCGGGCTCGAGCCACCGCTCCAAGGCCAGCCGCGCCACCAGCGGCCAGGAGGTGGTAAAGAGCTGCAGCCGGAACCCCGCCCACGCCCCTTGCCCCTCCGCCCAAAAGGGAGCCCATCCCAGCGCCAGCGCCCCGCCAAAGAGCAGCGCTGCCACCGCCAGGTAGGCCAGCCGCCGCCAGAGGGAGCGGGGCTGCTCCCGGAGCCCGGCGGCTATGATCAGCGGGAAGAGCAGCCCGCCCCAGAACTTGGTCAGCACCGCGCCCGCCAGAGGCAGCATCGCCGCCAGCATCCGGCCTCGCAGCGCCAGCCACACCGCCAGCAGCATCCCGGCGAGCATGATGTTGTCGTTGTGCCCGTTGGCGAGCGTCTCCACCAGCACCAGCGGGTTCCAGGCGTAAAAGAGCACCCCCGCTGCCACGCGGTCGGGGCGCGTCTCCCGCAGGCACAGCGCAATCAGCAGGATATCCAGCCAGTGGAAAGCCAGCGCCACGCCCTTGAAGGCCAGCAGGTTGGCCAACAAGCCCTTGCCAGCCAGTCGCGAGACCGCCCCGGCCAGCGCCGTCCAGAGGGGGCCATAGGCAGAGGTGGTATCGGACCAGGGCGCGTAATCCACCCAGGGCTCGCCAGCCAGCTCCACGCCGGTCACCACGTAGGGGTTCAGCTCGTACTGCCCAAGCACCTTGCCGATGACGGCATAGTCGAAGAGGTCCGCGGCGCCCCAGGGGTAGCTGAAAAAGAGGGTGGCAGAGAAAAGGAGCGCAAAGACGAGGATAACTCCCAGGCGCGCGCCAGATCGCGAGGCGATCCGCAGCGCGAGGCCGTAACAGGCCAAGCACACGACGGCGGCCGCCGTGTACAGCAGGCCGCCTCGCACGCCATGATCCAGGAGCTTGCCCAGGTCCAGGAGCGGGGTGCGATAGTAGCGCAGCAGGGGAAACGCCCAGGTGCCGCCAAGATAGGCGAGAAACGCCACGACGCCCAGCGCGGCCAGTCGGGCCGACGGGGCGTCGCGCCACCACAAAGTCTTTTTACCAGAGGCCGTGGCCGCTTCGCCCCCTCCCCAGCCAGCAACAACGTCAGCGGACACGGCCCATCCTTGAGCTAGAGCACCACCACCGAGTTATCGCCGCCAAAGACGTTGGGCTCGTACTTGTCGGCGTCCCAGTCATTGTGCCACTGTGTGCCATTCACCAGGTAGCGGAAACGATACTCCCGTCCGGCGGGCAGATCCAGAGCGATGCTCCAGACCTCAGAACTGCGGTCCCAAGTCATGGGATTGGCAGTCTTGCTCCAGTTGTTGAACTCGCCCACCAGATGCACCGTTTCGGCCCAAATGGATGGCGGGAGCGTAAAGATGACCTTGGCGTAGCCCTCAGTTTCGGAAGGCATCTTTTTGATCATGAATCCCCCCCGCGCGCGACCGACGGTCTGTCCTCGTCGCCAGACCGCGCGCTGCGTGATAGTGGAGCGACTCCTGCCTCGCGGCGCCGGAGGTGTCCCCCAAATGGATCGTCCCTCAGCGAATGCGGGACGGCATAATGCGACTTGGCTACGCCTTGGGCGTTTTGCCCGGATTCAACTTGGCGAACTTGGCCAGCAGTTCTTCACGCGTCTCTTCGCGATCTGGATCAGGAACGGGCGCGCCTTCCGGGCAGACGTCGGCGCACTGCTGCGTCCCGAAGAAACCCACGCACTCGGTGCACTTGTCCGGGTCGATAATGTACAGGTCGTCGCCCTCGGAAATCGCTTCGTTCGGGCACTCGTATTCGCAGGAGCCACACATGATACAGGCATCGGTGATCTTGAAGGCCATTGGGGGTGTACCTCCATCCTTCGCAGTGATGATTGGCTGTCCAGACGCGGATATAGTAATACGCTCTCGGGCTGATGTCAAATCATGGGCCGATTGACAAATCGGGGAAAAGGCTTACCATGGGGGCCAAACCACGCCCAAAGCCATGAAGGAGCAGTCAGGTGTTCAGAAAAGCGAAGCAACTGGTCATTACCGGCGGCAAGATCGAGACCATCTTGGGGGCCAACACCAGCTTTGAGGGGCACCTGAAGACCGACGGCAACCTGCGCATCGATGGCGCCTATGATGGGGTGATCGAGGGCGTAGGCAACATCGTGGTGGGCGAGACGGCCAGGATCGCCGCCGAGATCCGGGCGCATACCATCCAGGTGTGGGGTCAGGTCACCGGCAAGATCGTGGCCGCCGAGCGGCTCGAGATATTGCATACCGGCCGCGTCCTGGCCGATATCGAGGTCAAGTCGCTGCTCATCGACGATGGCGGGATCTTTCGCGGCGCCTGCATCATCCACGGCGCGCGCCCCGAGGACGAGCCCCCCGCCAAGGAGGCCCCTTCCGTCCCTGAGGGGTAATTCCCGCGATTGTGTAGCGCAAGCCTCCGGCTTGCGTCCCCCCCAAGCCAGGTGGTCAAGCTACATGGGCCGGCGATGGATCACCCGCCGCAGACCCGAGAGTCTTTCGAGACGGTGCGATACGCGATCCGCGATATGCGATCAGTGATCAGCGCTTAGCGCCCCCTGCACATAGGCCACCGCCTCGCGCAGCGCCCGCCCGGCCTGGGTTGCGGACCAGGCCCGCAGCGCCACCGGGCTCAGCTCCAGCGTCACCAGCCCCTCATACCCGTCGCGCGCCAGCGCCTGCACCAGCGCCGCCAGGGGCAGCACCCCTCGCCCGGGGATTTGATGGTGCTTGATCAGGCTGTGCAGCCCCGGCCGGTCCAACCACCTCGGCACCTCCACCAGGTCGCTCAGATGCACGTTCGCCAGCCGCTGCCGGAAAAGGCCATAGGCATGCAGGATATCCTGCGAGAGCGAAGCCACGTGCACCGTGTCCAGCACGATCCCCGCGCCCATCCGCTCAGCGAACCGCCCCAGGTTATCCATATCGAACAACTCGAAAGCGCGCTCCGTGGTGTGAAATAGCCCCGGCGTCTCCACGGCGATCTGCAGGCCATCGCGCGCCAGACCCGACGCCAGCGCCTCGCGGAAGGCCCGCCCCCGCTCGTCACGCTCCATATCCCGCGCCTGCGGGACGTGCAGCACGACCAAGGGAGAGGGCTCCAGGGCCGCGGCATAGGCCGTCAGCCGCTCGATATTGCGGGGGATCTGCCGCCAGCCGGGCAGCGGCAGGATGGGGCCGTGCAGGCTGCTGATGGACACGCCCGCGTCCTCGGCCAGGCGCTGCACCTCGGCCGGGCCGCGGCGGATCGCCTCGGGGCCCAGCACCAACTCGACGCAGTCGAGGCCAGCTTCGTGGGCCAGGTGGAAGGAGCGTGCCAGAGGATAGCTGTAGGTGGAACCGGTGGAATAGCTCAGACGCAACGGGGATCAGCCTCCCAAAAAGGTAGCGCGGCGCAGCCGCCTCATGCCGGGTGAGCCAGCGCGGGGGCCGCTTGCTCGCCCTGCCGGTACAGCTTCTGCTCGCGAATATAGGCCGCGACCTCCTCCGGCACCTGGTAGCGGATCGGCCAGCCCATCTGCACGCGGCGGCGCAGCTCGCTGGACGACACCGACAGCTCGGGGGTCTCTAGCAGGATCAGCGCCTCCCGCAGGCCGGGGATGGCCTGCTCCAGCCCGGCGACATCCGGCGCATAGCCCGGCCGGTTCGCCACCACCAGGCGGCAGAGCCGGACGATCTCTTCCGGCGCCCGCCAATGGGGCATGGTGACCAGCGAATCCTGGCCCATGATGAAATAGATCTCCGCCCCCGCGGGCAGCTCTTGCCGCAAGAGCCGCAGCATGTCCACCGTGTAGGAGGGCCCGGGGCGTTCCAGATCAGTGCGGCTGATCTCGAAAGCGGGATTGCCGGCGATGGCCAGCGCAAGCATGCGGCAGCGATGCCGGGCCTCGGCGGTCTGCCGGCCGATCTTGAGCGGCGACGTTTGCGCCGGGATAAAGAGGACGCGCTCCAGCGCCAGCCGCGCGCGCGCCTCCTCGGCGATCACCAGATGCCCATTGTGGATGGGGTCAAAGGTCCCCCCCAGCACGCCGATGCGCGGCGGCTCGCCGACTGCTCCATCTGCTACGCCCATTCCAGCTCGATATCTCCGACATAGACGGTCTCGCCGACCTGGATGCCTGCCGCCTCCAGCGCCTGGTAGATGCCCATGCGCTTCATGATGGCCTGGAAGCGCCCCACCGCCTCATAGCTCTCCCACACCATCCGGGCGGCGGCGTGCTCGATCTTTTCTCCGCTGACGCGGAAGCCATCGTGTTCCCTGGTGATGGTGTATTCCGGCGCATCCACCGGCGCGGGCCGGAAGACCTTGACCGGCGCCTCCGCCACCGGCTCGGGCGGCAGGTTATCCAGCATCTGGACCACGCGCCAGAGCACCTCGCGGGTCCCCTCGCCGGTCACGGCCGAGATGGCCAGCGCCTCCAACCCGCGCGCCTGCAACTGGGCCTGCACGGCGGGCCATTGTTCCCTGGCCTCGGTCAGGTCCATCTTGTTATAGACGACCACCTGGGCCTTGCGCGCCAGCTTGGGGTTGAATAGCTCCAGCTCGGCATTGATCTGGTCCATGTCCTGCACGGGGTGCGCGGAAGACCCGTCGAGCAGGTGGATCAGCACCCGGGTCCGCTCCACATGGCGCAAGAACTCGTGCCCCAGCCCGGCGCCATCATGGGCGCCCTCGATCAGCCCAGGCACATCCGCGACCACAAAGCTGCGATCGTCCAGGTTCACGACGCCCAGGTTGGGTTCCAATGTCGTAAAGGGATAGTCAGCGATCCTGGGCCGGGCCGCCGAGATAGCCGCCAGCAGCGTGGATTTGCCCGCGTTGGGCAAGCCGACGATGCCCACGTCGGCGATGAGCTTGAGCTCCAGCCGCAGCCACATGGACTCGCCGGGCTCGCCCTTGGTGGCCATGCGCGGAGCTTGGTTGGTGGAGGTGGCAAAGGTCGCATTGCCCCGCCCGCCGCGCCCGCCCCGAGCGACGGCCACGCGCTCCTGGTCCTTGGTGAGATCAGCGATCAGCTCGCCCGTATCGGCGTCATAGACGACGGTGCCCAGGGGGACCTCAATCAACAGGTCCTGACCATAACGCCCGTGCATGTTCTTCTTCCCGCCGTGGGCGCCGTCCTCGGCGGCCAGATGGGAGCGCTTCTTGAAGGCGACCAACGTGTTGTGGTGGGGCGTCGCCACCAGGTACACCGTCCCGCCATCGCCGCCGTTGCCGCCATCGGGCCCGCCCATGGCCACGTATTTCTCGCGGCGAAAGCTGATGGTGCCATTGCCGCCCTTGCCCGCGCTAACGAATATCTTGGCCTGATCGAAAAACAAGGGTCTCCTCGCTCGCCCCGCGGGGCGCTAAATGCGCAAACGACTGTGCTGCTGGATGAAGCGCATCACCTGATCGTAGGTCAGCACCCCCACGAACTGGCCGTCGCCATCTGAAACCGGAAGCTGCTCGCGCTGCTCCGAGGTCATCCTGTTGAGCGCCATCCACAGGCTGTCCGCAGGCCGCACGTAGCCCACCTGCTCCAACGGCAAGGTCACGGCCCGCACCGTCACCATCGGCCAGCTCTCCTCGGGCACCTTTTTGATCAGCGGCACGCTCACCACGCCCTGGATGGCCCCGTCGACGACCACGGGGAAGCAGCGCAGCCCCAGGGGCAGGATATAGTTGCGCACCAGCGCCTCCAGCGTGATGTCCGGCGACAGGGGGTGGCACTCCCTGGTCATCACCTGTTCCACCTTGTACCCTTGCAGCATGGCCCGGAAGGCCACCTGCCGGTAGCTGGTCTGCGCTGTGTTCTCCAGGAACCAGCCGATGAAGGCGATCCAGATGCCGCTGGCCCATTGCCCGCGAATCGCCTGCAGCGCGCCGAGCAGGATAAACAGGTAAGCCACCGCCTGGCCGACGCCCGTGGCCCAGCGGGTGGCCTTTTCCAGGTTGTTCGTCGCGCCCCACAACAGGGAGCGCAGCACCCGGCCCCCGTCCAGGGGAAAGCCGGGGATCAGATTAAAGCCGCCCAGCGAGGCGTTCATCCCCGCCAGGTAGATGCTCAGCGCCGCCAGGGGCTCGGCGCTCCGGCGGGCAAACAGCCAGATGATCAGGAACAGGATCGCCAGGGCAAAACTGGTCAGCGGCCCCACCAGCGCCATAAAGAACTCGATGCGCGGGCGCTCCGGCTCCTCGGTCAGCTCGGCCACCCCGCCAAAGATGAACAGCACGATATCGTGGATGGGCATGCCCCACCAACGGGCCACCAGGGCGTGGGCCAGCTCGTGCAACAACACCGAGAGGAAGAAGAGCAGACTCGTCGCCAGGCCCACCGCCCAGCTTTGCCCGCCGGGCCAGAGGGGATAGCGCTGCGGAAAGTACCCCGTCGCCAGGCTCCACGTCACCAGCACAAAGATCAGGAACCAACTGGTGTGGATGCGGATCGGTATGCCCAGGATGCGGCCAATGGTCAGCGCGTTTCTTTGCATGGAGGGGCCTCCCGGTCCCTGTCCCCCTGGTTGGCACGTCAACGGCCTGACCGGTCCCCGCTAGAGCGCAGGGGCCGGTCAGGCTCGGTCTTTACGGCCCGCGATACGTGAACTTGACCGCGTCGAACGCCACTTGTTCGGTCCCCGCGGGCTGGTCGGTCAGGTCCGTCAGGTAGACGAACTCGGTGCCGTCGCCCGTGAACCGCCACAGCCCCAGGCTCACCCACTCGTTGAGATAGAGCGACTGGTCCACCCGCTTGCTGCTCCAGCGGCTGCCATCATAGAAGGCATAGTACCGCGCGCCCCTGGCGTTGGCCGCGACGGCCGGGACAAAGGCATAGACCTCGTAAAAGCCAGGCTTGGCCAGCGCCGGTTTCCAGGTGGCCCAGTTGTTGGCCATCCCCTGCGTGTTGTGCACCCAGAGAAAGCGCCCATGGTAGCCCGCGCCGGTCTCTTGCCAGCGCCCGGCGTCGCCTCCCCGGCGAAAGTCGGGGTCGCCCTCATCCACGATCAACTCGGTGGCGGAGGGCTCGGCCTGCCAGCGGAAGCGCGCGATCGCCTCGCCTTCGCTCTCGAAATACTCGACCCGCAGGCGGTGCACGCCGCGCGTCATGTAGCGATTGGCGACCAAGGTGGTCTCGGCCTGGCCCACCCACTTGTCGATCAGAATCTGGTCGTCGATCCACACGCGCATGCCGTCATCGGTGGTGGCGATAAAGGTGTATTCGCCCGCGACGGGGAAATCGTACTCGCGCGTCCACCGCGCCGAGAACTGGTTGGCGCCTAGCTCGGGCGCCGGCGAGCCATCGGACCAGTCAAAGTTGACGGCCTCGTCGTTGCGCACCAGCAGGGGGCCGCCCTCCAGGTTCATCCCGTCATAGTACTCGCCGCGCCAGCCGGTGAAGGCCAGTTGTTGCTCCCACCAGAGCATCGCCACCGCCGTGCCCCACCGGTCATAGTACTCCATGTGGATGGCGTGCTGCCCCTGGGAGAGATAGATGTAGGCGCTGAGGGTGGTCGGCGTGGGGTGATCCTGCCACGCGTCGATGAGCAGCGCGTCGTCCACCCAGAGCCGCACCCCGTCGCTGACATGGGCGAAGAAGCGGTAGGTCCCCTCGGAAAAGTGCTGGTTGCGAGTCCAGCGCGCCGAGAAATTGTCGGCGGGTAAGCCTGCCGCCGGCGCGCTCTCGCCCCAGTTGTGATTGACCCCGTCCTCGTGGAGGGTGGCCGCCGGCGCGCCGCTCAGGTCGATGTTCGGAAAGTATTCCGCCTTCCAGTTGGGGAAATAGTCCACCCGGCCCCACCAGAAGCGCGCCCGCGCCCGCCCCACCTCGTCATAGTACTCCATGCGGATAAAGTGGATGCCCGTCTCCAGCGGGATATCGGCGATCCACTCCACATAGTCTTGCGTGGTCCACTTGTCGATGACCAGGTTCCCATCCACCCACAGCCGCACGCCGTCATCGGTCTGGGTGTGGAAGCGATAGATGCCCCGCACCAGGAACATGCTGCGGGTCCAGCGGATGGAAAAGGCGTCCACCGGCAGCTCCGCCACCGGCGCCGCCAGCTCCCACTCGAAGGCGATCTGGGGATCGTCGCGCACCAGCGCCGGCTCGCCCAGCAGCCCCTTGTTGGTATAGTACTCGCCGCGCCAATACAGGAAGGACGAGGCGACCTGCCAGGAGAGCTTGGCCGCCGCGTACCCGGCGCGATCAAAGTACTCCATCTGGAGCTTGTGCAGGCCCGAGTCGAGATAGATGCTGGCCTCGAGCGGGGCCGGCCCCTTCTCGGTCCAGGCGTCGATGAGCAGGTTGTCATCCACCCACAGGCGCACGCCGTCATCGGTCCGAGCCTCGAAAACGTACTCGCCAGCGCTAAAGGCCAGCTCTTGCGTCCAGCGGACGGAAAAGCCGTCGCTGGGCAGGCCCGCGACGGGCGCGCTGGCCCCCCAGACAAAGTCGAGGGCGCCATCGTTGCGCACCACCGCCGGGCTGCCGCTGAGCGTGGCGTTGGCGAAATACTCGCCGCGCCAGCCCGCCTGCGGCGTGGGCGTCGCCGTCGGCGTCGGCGAGTTCGTCGGCGTCGGCGAGGGCGTGTTGGTCGCCGTAAAGGTGCGGGTAGCGGTCCGCGTGGGGGTCGCCGTCACGGTCGGCGTCGCCGTCGGCTCCGCCGGAACCTGTAGAATGGGCAGATAGATCACATGGCCGGATAGCGCGGCGACCTGGCCGGATGCGGCCACGCCAACCAGCGCCAGGAGCGCCAACAAGATGAGCCCAACGCGTGTTCTCTTGTGCATGTCCCCTCTCCTTTCCCCCCTGGTCCCATGGACGATTGGCGGCAGGAGCCTTACCGCCGGCCTTACAGATCCAGCTTCAGGTGCAGCTCCTTCAACTGGCGCTCCGAGATTTCGGAAGGCGCCTGGGTCATGATATCGGTGGCGCTGGCCGACTTGGGGAAGGCGATCACCTCGCGGATGTTGGGCTCCTTGGCCAGCAACATCACCAGCCGGGCCATGCCCAGGGCGATGCCGCCGTGGGGCGGCGCGCCGTACTCGAACGCCTCCAGCAGGTGGCCGAACTGGGACTGCGCCTGCTCCGGCGAGATCCCCAGCGCGCGGAACATCCGCTCCTGGTGCTCGCGCCGGTGGATGCGGATGCTGCCGCCGCCCACCTCGTAGCCGTTGCAGACCACGTCATAGGCCTTGGCCCGCACCTTGCCGGGGTCGCTCTCCAGCAAGTCCCAATCCTCGTCCCGCGCCGAGGTGAAGGGGTGGTGCATCGCCGTCCAGCGGCCCTCCTCCTCGCTCCACTCCAGCAGCGGGAACTGCTGCACGCAGGCAAAGGCCAGCACGTCGTCATCCAGCAAGCCGAGCCGCTGGGCCATCTCGACGCGCAGCCGCCCCAGCGCCTCGGTGACCACCTTGGCCTCGTCGGCGACGATGAGCACCAGGTCGCCAGCCTTCGCCCCCAGCCGCTCGATGATCGCTTGCAGCTCGGCGGCTGACATGAATTTGGACAGGGTCGAGCGCAGCTCGCCCTCGCGCACGGCGATGGTCGCCAGCCCCTTGGCCCCAAAGCGGGCCACCACCGCGGCCAGCTCGTCCAACTGCCGCCGCGTGTACTCGGCGCAGCCTTGGGCGCAGATCGCCTTGACCCGCTTGCCCGCGGCCACCGCCTCGGCAAAGACGCGGAAGCCGCTCCCCGCCACCAGGTCGCCGATGTCGGTCAGCGGCATCTCGAAGCGCAGGTCGGGCTTGTCCGAGCCGTACCGCTCCATGGCCTCCTGGTAGGTGAGGCGGCGGAAGGGCCGGTAAAGGAGCTTCATGGTGGTGATCTGCTCCACGATCCGGGTGAGCAGCCCCTCGATCAGCCCCAGCACGTCCTCCTCGCCCACGAAGGACATCTCGATGTCCAACTGGGTGAACTCGGGCTGGCGGTCGGCGCGGAGGTCCTCATCGCGGAAGCAGCGGGCCAGCTGGAAATAGCGCTCCATGCCGGCGACCATCAGCAGTTGCTTGAGCTGCTGCGGCGACTGCGGCAGGGCGTAGAACT